>Ga0164242_10002272_pt1 | contig 22340 bp, 23 predicted proteins | sample OricomgcompostMG_FD_108783 | JGI IMG/M metagenome (GOLD analysis project Ga0164242, IMG submission 108783) | Miracle-Growth compost microbial communities from Emeryville, California, USA - Original compost - Miracle growth compost (MG) ... | reverse complement strand
GTCCCTCCGCGCGGGCAGCTACCGCGGCGCCGACCCCCGCGAGGTGGGAGCCGAGGTCGCGGCGTTCGTGCTCGGCGGGGCGCGGGCAGCGGGCTGAGGTGGGGGCCGTGCGGCCAGTGCGAACGCACCTCCCGAGCACCGCCGCGAACACCAACTGTCAGAGTTCTTTCAAAGAGCGCGCCTACGCTCGAACGGTCCCGAGATTCACCAGGAGGCCGCTTTGACTTTTCTTCGCAGCATCTCTACCCGTCGTCTGCTCTCGATCTGCGCGCTCGCGCTGGTCATCGTGATCGGCGGCACCGCCGTCGCGCTCGCCACCTCCGGCGGCGGGCCGAAGCCTCCCGCCAAGCCGCTCGCCAACGCCGTCCACGATGCGCTCGCGGCCCCCTCGGTGCCCGGGATCAGCGCCGAAGTCCACTTCACCAACAACCTGATCGACGCCTCCAGCCTGGAAGGCAAAGACCCGATCCTGGCGGGCGCCACCGGCCGGCTCTGGGCCTCGCCGGCCGAAGGCGGCAAGCTGCGGCTCGAGCTGCAGGCCGAAGAAGGCGGCAACGACAGCCAGGTGCTGGTCGACGGTCGCCACTTCGAGATCTACGACGGCACCTCGGAAACCGTCTACGAAGGCACGCTGCCGGAAGGCGAGGAAGGCAAAGGCGCCGAAGGCGAAGAGGGGGTGCCGAGCGTCGGCCGGATCCAGAACGGGATCGACCGGTTCGACAAGCGGGCCGAACTGAGCGGCGCGATCCCCGCCGACGTCGCCGGCCACGCGGCCTACACGGTGTGGGCGGCGCCGCGCCACGACGGCGGCCTGCTCGGCCGGGTCGAGCTCTCCTTCGACGCCGCCAACGGCATCCCGCTGCGCGGCGCGGTCTACTCCAGCGAAAGCTCCTCGCCGGTGCTCGAACTGACGGCCACCAGCGTCAGCTTCGAAGCCGTCTCCGCCTCGACCTTCGAAATCTCACCCCCGGCCGAAGCCGAAGTCGTCGACCTCTCGGCCTCGGGGATGAAGGACAAGGAAGGCAAGGCGAGCCAGGCGGTCGGCGCCGAAGCGGTCAGCGCCGCGATCGACTTCCCGCTCGCCGCGCCGCGGACCCTCGCCGGGCTGCCGCAGGCCGAGGTGCGGGCGATCGAATCCGGCGGCCACACCGCGGCCCTCGTCACCTACGGCAAGGGCCTCGGCGGGATCGCCGTGATCGAGTCGAAGAGCTCGCCCGAAGGCGAAGCGGGGGGCTCGCCGATGGGCGAGGCGGGCGCGCTCGGCCTGCCGAAGGTCGCGATCGGCGACGTCAAGGGCGAAGAGCTCGACACGGCGCTCGGCTCGGTCCTCCGCTTCAGCCGCGAAGGCGTCGACTACATCGTCCTCGGCTCGGTGCCGCCGGCGGCGGTGGAGGCGGCGGCACGGGGGCTCTAGGTGGAGAGGGCGTGCCGCGGGTGATGCCGCAGGCGATCCCGATCGAGGTCAGGGGCCTGGTCAAGCGCTACGACGACCTCGTCGCCGTCGACGAGGTCGACCTGACCGTCGAGCCGGGGGACGTCTTCGGCTACCTGGGACCGAACGGGGCGGGCAAGACCACCTCGCTGCGGATGATGCTCGGCCTGATCCGCCCGAGCGCCGGCACCGTGCGGCTCTTCGGGCGGGACCCGCAGCTCAGCGTCAAGGCGCTCGAGGGCGTCGCCGGCTTCGTCGAAGCGCCGTCCTTCTACCCCTACCTGAGCGGGCGCGAGAACCTGCGCCTGTTCGGTGCCCTCGACGGCGGCGGGGCGACCGCGCGGATCGAGGAGTCGCTGGAGATCGTCGGCCTCGCCGAGCGCGCCAAGGACCGCGTCGGCGGTTACTCCCACGGGATGCGCCAGCGGCTGGGGATCGCCTCGGCGCTCTTGCGCGAGCCGCGGCTGCTGCTGCTCGACGAGCCGGCCACCGGGCTCGACCCCGGCGGCATGCGCGACATGCGCGACCTGATCCGCCGGCTCTCGGCGAGCGGGATGACCGTGCTGCTCTCCAGCCACCTGCTGGCCGAGGTCGAAGAACTCTGCAACCGGGTGGCGATCGTGCGATCGGGCCGGGTCGCCTACCAGGGCTCGCTCGACGATCTCCGCGCCCAGGCCGGCGAGGAATACGTCTTGAGGACGACCGAGGACGGCATCGCCCGCCGGGTCGCCGAGTCGCAGGCGGGGATCACCGCGCTGGCGGCGCGCGCCGAGGGTGGGCTCAGCTTCAAGGCCGACGGCGAGGACGCGGTCAGCATGCTCTCCCTCGCCCTCACCGAGTCGGGCGCCCTGATCAAGGAGATGAGCCCCCGCCACGCGACCCTTGAGGACCTCTTCTTCAGCCTCACCGAGGGTGAGGGGGAGCCCGGCATCGCCCGTCCGAGGACCGGCTCGCCCGCCCGCGGCGACGACCCGGCGGCCCGCGCCTCGGCGGAGGCGGCGCGATGAATCCCGGCGTCCTCACGGTCTACCGCTGGGAGCTGCGCAAGCTGCGGGCGCAGAAGCGCACCTACCTCGGCCTCGGCGCCGCGGCGCTGGTGCCGATCATCTTCGCCGTCGCCCTCGCCGCCCGCTCCGGCCAGCCGGAAGACGTCGCCTTCGGCCGCTACCTGCACGACACCGGGCTGGCGGTGCCGTTGGTCCTGCTGCTCTTCGGCTCGGTCTGGATGTTCCCGCTGATCACCGCGCTGGTCGCGGGCGACATCGTCGCGGCCGAGGACCGCAACGACACCCTGAAGGGGATCCTGACCCGCTCGGTCGAGCGCCACCAGGTCTTCGCCGGGAAGACGCTCGCCACCTTCACCTACGCGATCGCGGCGATCGCGATCACGGGCGCCGTCGCCCTCGTCGGCGGCATCCTGGTCTCCGGCTTCAACTCGATCGTCAGCCTCTCCGGCACGACCGTCTCGGCGAACGAAGGGCTGGGGCTGGTCGGGCTCAGCCTGCTCTTCTACCTGGTGCCGATCCTCGCGGTGGCCTCGATCGGCCTGCTCTTCTCGACCGTCTTCCGCAACAGCGCGGCGGCGATCGTCGGCACCCTGATGTTCTCCCTGCTGGTGCAGCTGATCGGGATCCTGCCGGGGCTGGGGGCCGTCCATCCCTACCTGTTGAGCACCCAGTTCAACGCCTGGCAGGGCTTCCTGCGCTCGCCGATCGACTGGACACCGGTGGTGCGGGCGCTCTGGGTCTGCGCGCTCTACGGGGTGCCGGCGCTGATCGCCGCCGTGCTCGTCTTCCTGCGCCGCGACGTCGCCGGGGACTGAGGCGCGGGCCTTGGGCGAGCGGGTGCTGGTGGTGGAGGACGACGCCGCGGTGCGGCGGATGCTCGAGCGCAGCCTCGGGGCGGAGGGGTTCGAGGTCGTCGTGGCGGCGGACGGCGGCGCGGCGCTGGCCTCCGCCGAGGCGAGCGCGCCGGACCTCGTCGTCCTCGACGTCGCGATGCCGGGGATGGACGGCTTCGAGGTCTGCCGCCGGCTGCGGGCCAAGGGGCTGACCGGCGGGGTGCTGATGCTGACCGCCCGCGATTCGGTGTCCGACCGGGTGCGTGGGCTCGAGTCGGGGGCCGACGACTACGTGGTGAAGCCGTTCGCGATCGCCGAGGTGGTGGCGCGGCTGCGGGCGCTGACCCGGCGCGGGTCCGATCGCTCCGAGCGGCTCGCCCACGGGGAGATCGTGCTCGACACGGCGACCGCGACCGTCACCAGCGGCGGCGAGCCGGTGCAGCTGACCGCGCGCGAGGCGCAGCTGCTCGAGTTGCTGCTGCGCGACCCGCGGGCGGTGCTCTCGCGGGGGACCGCGATCGAGGTGATCTGGGGCGGCGCCGCGACCGAGAACATCGTCGACCGCTACGTCGCCCGGGTGCGGCGCAAGCTCGGTGACCCGGAGGCGATCCGGACCGTGCGGGGAGTCGGCTTCATACTCGCCCCGTGAGGGGTCGCAGCCTCAGCTTCCGCCTGACGATCGCCTCGGTCGCCGCCGTCGCCCTTGCCGTGCTCCTCTTCGGCATCGCGGCGCGGATCGTGATCACCGATCGCCTGCACAGCTCGCTCGACGACAGTCTGCGGCGGCGGGCGACCGACGTGGCACGGCTGGCGGTCTCGGCGCCGGCCGTGCTGCGCGCGCCGGGGGCGCTCGAATCGCCGCTCTCCGGGCACCAGCTGAGCGTCGAGGTGCTCGACCGGGAAGGGGCGATCGTCGCCCGGTCGCTGTCGCTGGGGGCGAAGCTCCTGCCACACACCGCGGCGATGGCGGCGGCGCGGCGCGGCGGCACCGGCTTCGCCGACGCCGAACTCGACGGCGAATCGATCCGCGTCTTCGCGGCGCCGATCGCGACGGCCGGCGGGCCCGCCTCCGGCGGCGTCGTCCTCGTCGCGGGCAGCAACGCGGACATCGAAGGGACCGAGCACCGGCTCGGCCTGTTGCTGCTCCTCTGCGGGGCGGGCGCGGTGCTCGTCGGCGGCGCGCTGGCGGCGTTCCTCACCCGGCGCGGGACCGGCTCGCTGCGCGACCTCTCCTCCTCGGCGACGACGATCGCCCGCACCGAGGACCCGGCGCGACGCCTCGCCGAGCCGGCCGGCCCGGAGGAGGTGGCGGAGCTGGCGTCGACGCTGAACGGGATGCTCGCGGCGCTGGCCGCCTCGCGTGAGCGCGAACGCCGCTTCCTCGCCGACGCCAGCCACGAGCTGCGGACGCCGCTGACCAGCCTGCGCGGCAACGTCGAGTACGTGGCCCGCCACGGCGCCGACCCGGAGGCGATCGGCGATCTGGAGGCCGACGCGGCGCGGCTGGCGCGGCTGGTCGAGGACCTGCTCGCGCTGGAGCGCGAGTCGGCGGCTGAGCACCCGCGCCGGGAGGTCCGGCTCGACGACCTGGTGCGGGCGGCGGCGGCGGGGCGCGACAACGTCGTCGCCGCGATCGACGGCCCGCTCACCGTCAATGGCGAGCCCGAAGCGATCGCCCGCGCCCTCGACAACCTGCTGGAGAACGCCGAGCGCCACGGCCCGGCGGGCGGCGAGGTGCTGGTCGCGCTGCGCCGGTCAGGTGAGATGGCGGAGATCTCGGTGACCGACGCCGGCCCGGGTTTCGCGCCCGGCACCGAGGAGGCGGCCTTCGACCGCTTCTGGCGCGGCGAAGACGTCGCCGCCCCCGGCTCCGGCCTCGGCCTGGCGATCGTCCGAGCCACGGCCGAACGCCATGGCGGGCGGGCCTGGGCGTCGGGGTCGACGGTGACGTTCTCCTTGCCTGTCGTCGGGTCCGGGTAGCGCGCCTCGCGGCGTTCGTGGCGGGACGTGCGAGGGATGGCGGGAAGTCGCCGAGGGTCCGTCACGAACTCCCATGTCCCGTCACAGGTCCGGCACCTTCGTCACACCTCCGTGCGAGCGTCGCCACGACTGTCGACCTGAGCCGCCCATGACCGGCTCAACCGACCGGTCGTCCGGACCCCTGCGACGGAAGGCGCACGGAAGCGTGACGTCCCTCGCGGAACCCTCACGGACGTGCCGTCCCTGTGACCTCTCCCCGCACCCCCGGCCGTCTCGGCCACGGCCACAGCCTGCCAGGGCCGTGGCCGAGACGGCCGCGTCCCTTTCCCGTCCCTTGCGACCCCTTCCGGTCCCTCGCACCCCCGGGCGCCAGCTTCCCCGCGCCTCGGAGCAGAGGAAGCCTGAGGGAGCGGGGGCGTCCTTATTTCGTCGGTGAGCTCGGTGCTCGGGAGGAGCCGCCGGTGGCGAGGCGCATCAGGTCGGAGTCGAGATCGATCGCCAGTTCGGTGCCGCCGGCGCTGCCGTATTCGTGCTGGTAGCTGCCCCAGGAGGACTCTTTGACCTTGGTGGCGAAGCCGCTCTCGATCAGGAGGATCAGCTCGAGGGCGGCGCGGTCGAGGCGCTGGTCGAGGGCCGGGGCGGCCCAGTCCTCGGTCGCGGCGAAGACCGAGGTGGGGATGGTGAGGGCGCGCATATAGGCGAAGAGCGGACGCATCGACTCGTCGACGACGAGGGCGTGGCGGGCGGTGCCCGCGGTGGCGATCGGGGCGACCGGCTTGGCGATCAGGAGGTCGTTGTCGAGGACGTCGAAGAAGGACTTGAAGAGGCCGCTGACGCCTGCCTTGTAGATCGGCGTGGCGGCGACGATGCCGTCGGCGCCGGCCAGGGTCTCGACCGCGGCGGTGAGGCCGGGGCCGAGGTTCTGGGTGACCAGGGCGGCGGAAATCTCGCCCGCCAGCGCGCGCAGCTCGATCTTCGACACCGCCACCTCGAGGCCGCGGTCGCGGCCCGCGGCGACGGTGCGGGAGGCGAGGCGGTCGGCGAGCATCGCGGTCGAGGACGGGTCGCTCGCCCCGGCGCTGACGACGACAAGCTTCAGGGACCGCCTCTCGTCAGGCGCGCTCATGACCGCACCTCGGCGAGTGCCGCTTCGCGGTTCTCGGCCAGCTTGCGGCAGAGCGCCATCAGCTCGCGCATCTCGTCGGGCTCGAAGGCTTCGTTCATCGTCCGCGACACGTTCAGCGCGTGGCGGCGGCCGGTCGATTTCTGCTGGGCGACGCCCGCCTCGGTGAGGCTGAGGCGGATGCCGCGGGCGTCCTCCTCGTCGGCCTCGCGTCGTACCAGCCCCCGCTCGACCAGCCGGTCGACCATCCGCGAGAGCGCCGGCTGGCTCAGCAGCACGCGCCGGTTCAGCTCGCCGAGGCGGATCGGCCGGCGGCACTTGGAGAGCGTGTAGAGGACGTCGTACTCGGTGCGGCTGACCTCGTTCCAGACGTCTTCGGCGGCGAGCTGTCGCATCATCTCCGCGTGCGCGGTGAGCAGCGACTCCCAGGCGTCGTTGGCGAGGCGGGCGCGGCCCGGCATCAGCCCGCCACCTCCTCCGCGGCCGCCTTCACCTCGGCGCTGTCCTCATAAGGGGACGGGCCGGAGAGGTTGTTGCCCTGGTTCGGGTTCGGGGTCGGCCGCCGGGTCGGGCCGTCGCCGTACTTCTCGGCGACCAGCGAGGCGTGGGTCGGCACTTCCGCCCGCGCCCCCGGCGCCCGCCGCGCCTCGAACTCCCTGCGTAGCGTCGGCACGACCTCGCCGCCGAGCAGCTCCAGCTGCTCCAGCACGGTCGCCAACGGCAGTCCGGCGTGGTCCATCAGGAAGAGCTGGCGCTGGTAGTCGCCGAAGTGCTCGCGGAAGGTGAGCGTCTTCTCGATCACCTCCTGCGGGGAGCCGACGACCAGCGGCGTCGCCCGGGTGAAGTCCTCCATCGAGGGCCCGTGCCCGTAGACCGGCGCGTTGTCGAAGTAGGGGCGGAAGGCGCGCTTGGCGTCCTGCGAGTTCTTCGCGATGAAGGCTTGGCCGCCCAGCCCGACGATCGCCTCCGCTTCGGTCCCGTGCCCGTAGTGCTCGTAGCGTTCGCGGTAGAAGCCGATCAGCCGCTCGTAGTGCTCGGCCGGCCAGAAGATGTTGTTGGCGAAGTAGCCGTTGCCGTAGAAGGCGGCCTGCTCGGCGATCTCCGGGGTGCGGATCGAGCCGTGCCAGACGAAGGGCGGCACGTCGTCGAGCGGCCGCGGGACCGAGGTGAAGCCGGAGAGCGGGGTGCGGTAGCGGCCCTCCCAGTCGACCACGTCCTCGCGCCAGAGACGGTGCAGCAGGTTGTAGTTCTCGAGCGCCAGCGGCAGGCCCTGGTTGATGTCCTGGCCGAACCAGGGGTAGACCGGGGCGGTGTTGCCGCGTCCCAGCATCAGGTCCATGCGCCCCTTTGAGAGGTGCTGGAGCATCGCGTAGTCCTCGGCGATCTTGACCGGGTCGTTGGTCGTGATCAGCGTGGTCGAGGTGGTCAGGATCAGCCGCTCGGTGGCGGCGGCGACGTAGGCGAGGAAGGTCGTCGGCGAGGAGCTGAAGAAGGGCGGGTTGTGGTGCTCGCCGATCGCGAAGACGTCGAGCCCGACCTCCTCCGCCTTCCTCGCGATCCGCACCGTCGCGTCGATCCGCTCGGCCTCGCTCGGGGTCTTCCCCGTCGTCGGGTCGCGGGTGATGTCGCTCACCGTGAAGATTCCGAACTGCATGTCGGTCCACTCCCTCCGCGATGCCTCCGCCGCCTCGCTCATTTAGATGCACAAGCATTATATGCACGTGCATCTAACTTGCGCAAGCGGACCGGCGGTCCGGGGGAGATGTCACGCCGCGCCGACTAGGGCGCCGCCGGCGCGGCGTGCTCGGAGTCGACGATCGCCGAGCCGAGGTAGGCGGTTTCGCGGAAGACGGTCTTCGGCGGGACCCCGTATTCGTGACTGGACGGCGGGTGGAAGATCATTTCGGCGTCGGCGAGGACCGCCGAGGTCTTCGGGTCGAAGATGATCCGGTCGCCGAAGCCGCGTTCGTCTTCCCAGCTCAGCGCTTCGCCGACGCGGCCGCCGGCGTCGGTGGCGTCGGCTTCGTGGCGGACGCCGGGGACTTCGCCGAGCGCGGCGAAGGCGGCGGCCCGCAGCGCCGGGGCGGCGACCGGTTCGGTGAGGATTTCCTGCAGCCGGGTGACGGTCGACCTGCCCTCGCGGGAGCTCACCGCGGCCGCCGGGCCGCCCGCCTGCCGGTGTTCGATCGCCAGGCGGAGGGCCTCGGCTTCGGTCGGCAGGCTGAAGAGCTTGGGCACGGCGGAGAAGACGTGGTTGCCGCGCCACGAACGGCGGGCGAATTCCTTGTAGGCGTTGCCGCCGGCGTCGCGGCGGACGGGGTGTTCGGCGGGGTCGAACTCGAACGGCGGCGGCGAGCCGGCCGCTTCCCAGCGCCGCTGGTCGGCAGGCGAGAGGAACGCGATTCGGCCGAGCGTTTCGCGCACCCGCGTGTGGCCGTCGGGAGCGGTCCAGACCTCCTTCGTCCGCGGTACCAGCGCGGGCATCGCGTTCGCCTCGGGGCCGAGGAGGTTCGTGGTGAAGTGGCGCGGGTGCGCCTTCGGCCCGGCGCCGCGACCGTTCGGTTCCCAGCCCTCGAGCTGGACCACCTCGGTCTTGGTGAAGAGGAACTGGCCGGGCTTCGGCAGCGCCGCCGCGGCGGCCGCGGCCGCTTCCGGCGAGGCCCCGGGGGTGGCCGCGATCGCGCCGATCGTCCCCGCCGCCTCGGGCACCGGCTTGCAGGGCGGGACCGGCCCTTCGACCACTTCGACCGTCGCCCGGTAGGCGCCTTCGGGATCGCCGCCACGAGGTTCGGGCGAGCCGACGACGACGATGCTCTGGTCGGGGCGGAAGGAGTCCGGGTCGAGGCTGATGTTCGGGACCGTCGGCTGCCCCCCGTCGCCGGCGAGCGCCCGCTGGTTGTCGGCGCGGACGACGGCGCGGTACTGCGCCGCGGTCATCACGCCGATCGTCAGCCCCGGGCCCGATCCACCGGCTTCGAAGCCGCCGATCCGGCCGCCCATCGACGTCCGCACGGTCGCCGGGGTGAGGTGGCGTTCTTCGCAGGTCATCTGCGCCGGCAGCCAGTCGATCTGCGCGCGGATGCCGGCCCGTTCGAGTGCCGCTTCCAGCTGCGCGGGTTCTTCGAGGCTGTAGATCTTGATCGCGACGCCGCCGCCGGCCTGCGGTTCGACCGCGAAGGCGCGCGAGGTGCCGTCGCCGCCGGAGCTGACGATGAGGGCGACGGCGGCGATCGCGACGACGACCGCCCCGGCGAGGACCAGGCGCAGCGGACGCCGGCGTCTGGGTGGCTCGGGCGGGGCGGCGAGCGCCCCGGAGCGGGCCGAGGCCGCGCCGCGCTCGGCGACGACGGCCTTCAGCCGGACGAGGAGCTTCTCCTCGAAATTGCCGCTCCGATCCTTTGGCTCGCTCATCGCTGCCCCTCCTTTCGCTGGGTTGGTTCTTTCCCGGGTCCCCCGGCCGACTCGAGCTCCGCGCGTAGCTTGCGCCGCGCGCGGAAGAGGCGGACGCGGGCGGTCGCCGGCCGCACGCCCACCGCCGCGGCGGCCTCGGCGACCGAGAGGTCGTCGAGCGCGACCAGCTCGAGCACCGCCCGCTCGCCCTCGGGAAGCTTGTCCATCGCCGCGTAGAGCTCCCGCGCCCGCGCGGCGGCGTCGATTCGCGCGTCGATCCGGGCCGCGTCGTCGAGATCAAGGAGCGCGCTCCCGGTCCAGCGCTCCTCCCGCTTGCGCTCCGCCCCCTGCCGTCGCGCGTCGTTGGCGACCACCGTCCGCGCGATCCCGTAGAGCCACCCCCGCGGTGTCCCTTTGCTCGCCCGGTAGTGCCCGACCGACTCGATCGCCGCGAGGAAGATCTCCGCGGTCAGATCGGCGGCCCGTCCCCGATCCCCGACCCGCCGCGCCACGAACCTCTCGACCCCCTCGACCTGCTCCCGGTAGAAGGCCTCGAAGATGTCCGGATCGGTCCCGATCCACCGCAACTGCTCCGCCCCGACCCCACCGTCCCGCACGCTCACCAGCGCCAGGTGCCGATCCAGCGACGTCACCCGCGCCCCCCGATCCAGTTCCGTCTCCACACCTCCTATTGGTCGCGGAGGGCGAAAGCGTTACCGGCGAGTCTCAGCTGAGGGTCACCTCGCCTCGGCGAGGCGGTCTGCCCGAGGCGCGCCGCGGCCTGCTCGCCGCCCGCGCCGGCGCAGCGGAAGGGACGTCAAGTGGCCGGCGCGGGGGTCGTCGCGCCGCCCTTGCTCCGTCGCTCGCCGAAGATCCAGCCGGCGGCGAGGGCGACCATCAGGAGGCCGTAGACGATCACGACGATGCCGACGGCGAGGACGAGCCAGCCGATGAAGCCGATCTTCGAGACCGAGGTCAGTTCTTCGTAGTTGCCCTGCTGGGTCTCGAGGACCGGGACGATGTCTTCGCCGAAGTAGTTGCGGACGTCGGAGGCGGTCACGATCGGTTCGCCGGCGAAGTTGGTCGCCCCGTTCATCCCCGGCACCTGGTTCCAGCCGCCGGTCACCGCCGGCGCGTTGGCGATCGTCTGTGCCAGCTTCGGCACCGCGGGGATCGCCGGGGCGAGGAATTCTTCGACTTTCGGCAGCTCGGCGCTCACTTCGGTCAGCGGCAGCGCCTCCAGCAGGCCGAGCGTGTGGGGGAAGTTTTCCTGCAGCGCGGCGACCACTTCGGCTTCCGAGAGGCCGGTTTCTTTGGCGACGAAGGCGATCAGTTTCGGTACCTCCGCCGCGGCGCCCCCGGACGGGGTCATGATCGGGTCCTCGGTGTCGACGATCGAGGAGACCATGTCGATCCCGGCGCGGTCGCCTTTCACGCGCTGTTCGTCGAAGGCCGGCGCCAGGCCGTGCAGCAGCTTCTGGCCGTGGTCGACGCGCGGGATCAGGGCGATCGCCAGCACCAGGCCGACGACGACCACGCCGACGACCGGGACGACGGCGGCGGTGGCGATCCGCTCACCCCGCCCCGGCGAGCCCCAGAGGTTGCGGGCGATCATCGCCGCGGCGAAGAGGATCACGATGCCGGCGATGATCAGCAGCACCGGCGCGATCCAGTTCACCGACGAGGTCCCGTCGAGGCTTTCGAAGTTCGACTGCTGGGCGCCGACCGCCGGGATCAGGTCTTCTTTGAAGTAGTTCCGCAGCTGCGGGACGGTGTGCACGGGCGAGCCGTCGAAGCGGGTCAGCCCGGCCGTCCCAGGGATGTTCTCCCAGCCTTCGGTGACCGTCGGCAGGTTGGTGATCGCCTGCGTGATCGCGGGGAAGTTTTCTTTCAGCGCCGCCGTCAGCTGGGCCGGGCTGACGCCAAGCGCTTTCTCCAGGAACGCCTCCAGTTCGGGGATCTCGGCGCTTACCGATGACAGCGGCGTCGCCTCCAGCAGGCCGAAGGTATGGGGGAAGTTTTCCTGGATGATTTCGACCGCTTTGGCTTCCGAGACGCCCTCTTTCTTGGCGACGTAGGCGATCACCGCGGGGACCTCGGCCGCGCCACCGCCCTGCGGCGTCACCAGCGGGTCGGCCATGTCGACGTCTTTGGAGATGAATTCGATCCCGGCCACGTCGGCACCGATCCGCGGCGTCGTGAAGGCGGGCCGGGCGCCGTTCAGAACCTTCTGCCCGGCGTCGAGCCGGGGGACGAGCTGCAGCGCCAGCACCACCGCCACGACGAGCACGCCGACGCCGCCGACGATCACCCACTGCAGGATGGGCCCGCGGTCCGCGGTCTTCTCCGTCATCCGAACCTCCCTCTCGGTGCTCCCCCGTCCCAGGGGAGAGCGGTCCCGACGACGCTATCCGGCGGCCTAGGCGCCGATCCACTTTACCTAAGCGTTTACTTAGGTATGCCTAGGCAGCAGGGAGTCTACCGTCGAACTCGACGTCGATCTCGTCGACCACCTTGAGGGTGCCGAAGAGGGCCGAGTAGGGCTTGATCCCGAAATCGGTCTGCTTCAGCTGGGCGGTGCCGGTGAGGCGGCCTTCGGCGTCGGCGCTGAGCTCGAAGGTGAGCGGCCGCTCCTTGCCGAGCAGGTTCAGCTCGCCGTGGACCTCGAGCGGACCGCCGTTGGCGCTCGGCTCGACGCTGGTCGAGTGGAACTCGATCGTGCCGCCCTTGAGGATGTCCTCGGCAATCGTCTGGCGGATCGAGGCCTTGTCGTCGTCGCCGAGCGCCTGGATCCCGCCCTTGCCCTCGCGGACCACCAGCGACCCCGAGTCGACGGTCAGCCGCATCGTGGTCGCGGCGGCGTCCTCGGGCACCTCGACCGTGGCGTCCCACTCGGTGACGTCGATCAGGAGGTTGTGGCCGGCCTTCGCCGCGGCCCCGGCCTTGCGGGTGTGGACCATCAGCTTCGCGTCGTCCGGTCCGAGCTTGTATGTGCCAGTGGGAATCTGCATGGTGCGGTCAACCTAGCCGGCGCCGGGAGGGCCGCGCACGATCCCCTAAGCGATCCCTTAGGTCTTGCTGAAGGTGGCTGACCGGCACGCGTACGATCGGTTCGTGGCGACTTCAGGATCTCCACCCGGCGCTCCGTTCGTCTGCGGCCTGGTGCTGGCCGCGGGCGGCTCGCGCCGGCTCGGGCAGCCGAAGCAGCTGCTCTCCTACGGCGACGGAACGCTGCTCGGGCACGTGCTCGAGACCGCCCGCGCCTGCGCCTTCGACCAGCCGCTCTGCGTGCTTGGCGGCGGTGCCGGCGGGGTCCGCGAGGAGGTCGACCTGGAGGGCTTCGACGTCGTCGTCAACGAAGCGTTCGGCGAGGGGTGCTCGTCGTCGATCGCCGCCGCGCTGGCCGCGGTCGACCCGCGGGCCGAGGTGCTGGTGCTGATGCTGGGCGACCAGCCGGGGGTCAGCCCGTCGACGGTGGCGAGGCTGCTCGCCGGCCGCGGCGAGGCGCCGATGACGGTCTGCGAGTACGAGGACGGCCGCGGCCACCCGCTGGCGTTCGCGCGCTCGACCTTTCCCGAGCTGGAAAATCTGCACGGCGACAAGGGGGTCTGGCGGCTGATGGATCGGCTCGGCGACGCCGTCGCGACGGTTCCGGTCCCCGGTCCGATCCCGCTCGACGTCGACACCTGGGAGGACTACGAAGCCGTGCTGGCGGCTCTTCCGTGACCCGGGGAATCGCCATTTATGGCTCTATAGTCTGGGCGATGCCAAACGACTTGAGCCTCGGCGAAGCCGCTCGCGCGCTCGACGTCAGCGTCGACACGGTCCGTCGTTGGGCGCGGGCCGGGAAAATCGAGACGAGCCGCGACGACGCCAACCGCCGCCGCGTGCCGACCTCCGAGGTGGCGCGCCTCGCCGGCCGTCCCGGCCGTCACAAGACCAAGGACTCGTTCTCCGCCCGCAACCGCTTCCCCGGCGTGATCCGCTCGGTCGAGGTCGACGGCGTGATGGCGCTGGTCGAGATCGAAGCCGGCCCGCACCTGGTCACCGCCGCGATCACCCGCGACTCGGTCGAAGAGCTCGGCCTCGCCCCGGGCGTGCCCGCCACCGCCACGGTCAAGGCGACCTCGGTGATGATCGACGCCGCCTCCGGCGAAGGTTCCGGCAAGTCCCGCTCGGCGGTCTAGGCGGGCCCCGCCCGTCCGTGAGGGAGTTTCAGGGAAGGTCACAGGTCCCGATCTCCACCCTTCCGTCACAGGTCCCGCAGGTGCGTTCGCACTTTGCCGTAGATAGTCCGGAGAACTGCGAACTCACCCTGGTCTCCGCGACCTAGGCCGACGCGTAGGGCAGCGGCTCGATCTCGACCTCGGCGCCGGGGGCGAGGGGGCCGTCGCCAGGCGGGATCAGGGCGAGGGCTTCGGCGCCGAGCATCGAGGTGAGGACGTGGGAGGCCTGGCCGCCGGTGCTGTGGGCGTGCAGGCCGTCGGGGCGGAGGGTGAGGCGGCAGCGGACCGCGTGGAGGCGGTTGGGCTCCCGTTCGCATTCGTCGTCGAGGATCGCGACGGTGCGTTGCGGCGGGTCGTCGATGCCGAGCATCGCGCGGATCGCGGGCCAGGCGAGGAGGGTGAAGCAGACCATCGCCGAGACCGGGTTGCCGGGCAGGCCGAGGACGAGCGGGCCGTCGTCCCCGCCGACCCCGAACCAGGTCGGCTTGCCGGGTTTGAACGCCATCCGCCAGAGGACCTGCTCGACGCCGAGCCGAGCCAGTGCGCCCTTGACGTGGTCATGGGCGCCGACCGAGATGCCGCCGCTGATCACCAGCAGGTCCGCATCGGCGAGCGCCGCCGCGAGGGCTTCGCGGGTCGCGTCCGGGTCGTCGCCGACGCGCGCCTCGGCGACGACCTCGGCGCCGGCGCGCTCCGCCAGCGCCCGCAGGGTGTGGGCGTTGGCGTCGCGGATCTGTCCCGGCGCCAGCGGCTCGTTCGGGCCGACCAGCTCGTCGCCGCTGACGACGACGGCGAGGCGGGGCCGGCGCCGGCAGAGGACCGGCTCGACCCCGAGCTCGGCCAGCACGCCGAGCTCCGCCGGGCCGATCGGAGTGCCCGTCGGGAGGACGAGCTCCCCCGCGGCGACATCGTCGCCGGCGTGCCTGACCGCGGTGCCGGCGGCGACCGGGCCCGCCACGGTGAGCGCGTCCCCGGCGCGCTCGGTCTTCTCGACCATGACCACGGCGTCGGCCCCGGCGGGGAGGACGGCGCCGGTCGAGATCGCGATCGCCTCGCCCGGCCCGACCGGGCGCGTCGCCGGGTGTCCGGCGCGCGACTCGTCGACGATCGCGAGCGTCACCGGGGTCGCCGAGCCGGCGCCCGCGAGGTCGGCGGCGCGGACCGCGAAGCCGTCCATCGCCGAGTTGTCGAAGCCGGGGACCGGCGCGCTCGCCCGCACGTCGGCGGCCGTCACCCGGCCGAGCGCCTCGCGCAGCGGGACCGCCTCGGCGTCGAGCCGCCGCGCCCGCCCGAGGACCAGCTCGCGCGCCTCCTCGAACGGCGTCAGGCGGTCGGTCCCGGTCGCCGCCATCGCGCCGCGCCTCAGCCGCCGATCGCGCTCATCGAGCGCGCCGGGCGGCGGAAGCCGGGCTCGTTGACGCGGTGCTTCAACTCCTTGCGCCAGACCGCGTCGCGGATGATCCGCTCCAGCTCGTAGTCCTCGGCGCCCTCGCGCAGCGGCCCGCGCAGGTCGGTCTCGTGCAGGGAGAAGAGGCAGGTGCGGAGCTTCCCCTCGGCGGTCAGGCGGAGCCGGTTGCAGTCGCCGCAGAACGGTTCGGAGACCGGGTTGATGAAGCCGATCTCACCGTGGCCGTCGCGGAAGCGGAAGACGCGGGCGGTCGCCGAGGCCTCGCGCGGCAGCTCCTCGAGCGGGTGGACGGCGTCGATCAGCCCCCGCAGCTCCTCGCCCCTCAGCACCTGGTCGGGGGTCCAGGCGCCGTCGGCGTCGAGCGGCATGAACTCGATGAAGCGCACCTGGTAGGCGGTCGAGCGGGCGAGCTCGGCGAAGCGCGGCGCTTCCTCCTCGCTGAAGCCGCGGATCGCGACCGCGTTGACCTTGATCGGGCGGACGCTGGCGAAGCGGCCGATCGCGTCGAGCCCGCGCAGCACCTGGGGGAGGGCGTCGCGCCGGGTCATGGCGAAGAAGCGGTCGCGCTGCAGCGAGTCGACCGAGACGTTGACGCGGCCGATCCCCGCCGCCGCCAGCGCCTCGGCGTCGCGCTCGAGCAGATAGCCGTTGGTGGTCAGCGAGAGGTCCTCGAGGCCCTCGATCCGGGCCAGCATCGAGACCAGCGTCGGCAGCTCGCGCCGGGCGAGCGGCTCGCCGCCGGTCAGCCGCACGTCCTCGATCCCGAGCGAGACGAACAGCTCGACCAGGCGGGCGATCTCCTCGTAGCTGAGGATCTCCTCGCGCTCCAGCCAGGGCAGCCCGGCGGCGGGCATGCAGTACTGGCAGCGGAAGTTGCAGCGGTCGGTGACCGAGACCCGCAGGTCGGAGATCCGACGGCCATGGCCGTCTTCGAGCGGCGCGGTGGCGCTCACCCGACCGCGGTCGGGGAGTCGTGGATCGGCCCGCTCGTCTTCGCCAGGCTGGCCCCGGCGCGGCCGCTGCGGACGGCGATCAGCTCGGCGAGGATCGAGACCGAGGTCTCGGCCGGGGTGCGGGCGCCGATGTCGAGACCGCAGGGCGAGTGGATGCGTTCGAGGTGCTCCTCGAGCGCGCCCGCCTCGCGCAGGCGGACGAGCCGCTTCTCGTGCGTGCGCCGGCTGCCGAGGGCGCCGATGTAGCCGGCGTCGCCGGCGAGCGCGGCGAGCAGCGCCGGCTCGTCGAACTTCGGGTCGTGGGTGAAGACGAGGACCGCGTCGCGCGGTCCGAGCCGCTGCTCGGCGAGGTAGTCGTCGGGCCAGGAGACGACGGTCTCGGCGGCCTCGGAGAAGCGCGGGCTTTCGAGGAAGGGCCGGCGGGCGTCGACGATCGTCACCTCGTAGCCGACCTCGACCGCCAGCTTCGCCATCGCCGCGGAGAAGTCGATTGCGCCGAAGATGACCATCCGCGGCCGGGTCGCGAAGGCCTGGATGTAGACCGAGAGCTCCGAGCCCATCACCTCGCCGCCCGAGCCGTAGTGGCGGATCGTCGAGACGCCCTTGTCGAGGAAGCCGCGCGCCTCGCGGATGACGGAGCGGTCGAGCAGGCCCTCCGGGGCGAGGGCGCCGAGCACCTCGTCGGGGAAGATCGCCATCTTGGCGCCGGCCGCGTCGCCGTCGAGCAACGTCGCCACGGCGACCGGCTCGCCATCCTCGATGGCCGCCGCGGTGCGCTCCAGGCGGTCGGCCGAATCCGGGTCGAGCTCGTGGACGAAGACCCGCACGGCGCCGCCGCACATCAGCCCGACGCCGGCCGCTTCTTCGTCTGAGATCCCGTAGGCGGCGACGTGGGCGGGGCCGCCCGCGAAGATCCGCTGTGCCTCTTCGACCAGCGCCGCCTCGACGCAGCCGCCGGTCACCGAGCCCTCGATCCGCCCGTCGTCGCCGATCAGCATCTGGGCGCCGGGATCGAGCGGCGCCGAGCCGATCCGCTCGACCAGCGTCGCCGCGACGACGCGCGTTCCCTCGCGCAGCCAGGCGGCGGCGGTCCGCTCAGCGGCAGGCATCGGAGTCCCTCGGCACGATCCCCATGCGACTGGTCTAACCGATCGAAACGGGCGACGCCAACTGGCCTAAGTGATCGCTTAGGGGTGCTTGAACCCCTGATCCCAAGCGGGGAAGGTGGCCTGCGCATGGAGGGAATGTCGATGGGCGGCGCCGGCGGCGCGGGCTCTCACCACGGGATGGCGATGGGGCACCTGGGCAGTGTCGGGGCGACGCCTGACCTGCTGCCGGACTGGCTAGGGATCATCGGTGCGGTGATCTTCCTGCTGGTCGCCGGAGCGCACCTCGGCCACCTGGCGATGACCTCCGGCGAGCGCCGCCGCTGGCACGTCCTCCACGTCGCGATGGCGCTCGGGATGGCCTCGATGTACGCGCCGGCCCGGGTCGACCCGTTGCCCTTCGCGGCCGAGGTCTGGCAGCTCGCCTTCGTCGCCCTCGCCCTCGCCGCCGGCACCCGCTGGCTCTGCGGCCTGGCCGGCCTCGCCTCGAACAACCCGCTCTGGCTGCTGACGGCGATCGACCTCGGCGCGATGGCCTACATGTGGACGGAAAGCGACTTCGTCCCGGCCCTCACCTGGGCCCTCGTCGCATACCTCGTCCTCGAGGCCTGCCTCTGGGTCGCCAACGCCTACCGCCAGATCGACGGCGGCCCGCCGCTGATCCACTGGAGCATGATGCGCCCCGCTCCCGAAGGCGCCGCCCTCGCCGTCTCCACCGCCCGCTCCGGCGCCCTGATCGGCAGCCTCGACATCAGCGTCTCGATGACCGCGATGACGATCGGCATGGCCTACATGCTGGCCGCGATGCAGCTGATGAGCTGAGCCGCTTCCGAGCGGCGCCCTTGCACCGGGCGACCGAACCCGTGCTAGTCTGCCGCCCCGTCGTACCTGGGCAGTTCATAGGCAACTCGTTTTTGGAGGACGAGATGACGAAGCGGCCGGGCGGCGGTTCAGCCCGTCGGGGTGAAGCGGAGCACGTAGGGAAAGTCGCCGAAGCTGACTTCGACGAAGTAGGTCCCGCGCAGCTTCATCGTCCGCCTGCCGCTGCCCGCCGCCTGGTGGAAGAGCGCGATCTTCTTCGGCGCCCGGCCGGGGCCGACGAGGTCGGCGACGAAGGGCGTCTGGTGGGCGAAGCTCATCCCCGGCTGTTCAGGCGCGTACTGCGCGAACCTGACCAGGTAGGTTCCGTCGAAGTGGTAGGGCCCGTCGCGGTGCGGCGAGTATTCGGCCTGCACCATCACTTCACCTTTCTTCACCTTTTCCTTCAGCAGCGCGGGAGCGCCCGGGGCTTTCGGCCCGGCGGCCGGTGGCGCGGAGGAGGTGCGGGTCCCGCCGCAGCCGGCAGCTGCCAGGGTCAGCGCGAGGAGCGCCACAAGGGTGTGGGGACCGAGCTTACGGTGAAGCATTCACCAAGCGGTATATCGCAAATCCGGAGAAAGGAACAAAGTTGGGACTCGACCTGCCTCGCCTGAGGTCACGATGGCTCGTGTTGCCCCTCGTCCTCGTCGCGTTTCTGGTAACCGTCACGTCCGCCCGGGCCGAACAGTTCCGACCCTCACCACAAGGCGACGACATCGCCTTCCTGCAGCTCGGCGCGGTGGGTGAACTGGTGACGCTCGAACTGTACCGTCAGGCCGAACATGCCGAAGCGCTCGGAGCGCCGGAAAAGCACACCCTCGCTCGGCTCGCCGACCAGACCTCGAAAGCATGGCGCGAGTTCAACTCGCTGCTCGGGGAAGGGGCGATCTCACGCGAAATCTTCGCCGTCAAGATCCCGGCGAGCGTGCTCCACTCGAAGGGGAAGACGCTGGCGCTGGCCGCCCGCTTCGAGCGCCTGCTCACCGGCCTCTACCTGAGCGGCGTGGAGAGCACGGTCGACCCACCGACCCGCCTGCTGGTCGGGCAGCACCTGTCGATGAGCACGCGGGATCTGACCGTCCTGCGCGGAATGCGGGGCGCCAAGCTGGATATGAAGATGCCCAAACAGCTCAGTGTCGAGTACGTCGGCGAACAGTTCGACCGCTACCTCGGCATCCCGAGCGAATAGCCGGAGCAAGGAGAACCCGATGAAGACGAACCACCCGAAGAGGAGCCTGCGGCGCCTGATCGCGCTGGTCGGCCTCGCGGTCGGCCTGCTGATGGCGGCCCCGGCGGCCGCCAACGCGATCACCGTCTACGCGGCGGCGTCGTTGCGGGAAGCGTTCCCGAAAATGGCGCCAGCGAACACCTACAACTTCTCCGGCTCGAACGAACTGCAGCTGCAGATCGAACACGGGGCGCCGGCCGACGTGTTCGCCTCGGCCGCGCCGGAAGAGGCACAGGCGCTCTTTCGCGAGGGGCTGTGCACCCGTCCCGTCACCTTCGCGACCAACACCGTCGTGATGTTGGTACCGAACGGTAACCCGGGCAACCTGAAATCGGTCTACAACCTGCGCAACGGCAACCGTACGCTGGCGGTCGGAACGCCGGGAGTGCCGATCGGCTCCTACACGCGCGAACTGCTCGCCCGCCTGCGCCTGAGCTCGATTCTCACCACCAACACCGTGACGCTGGAAAAAAACGTCACCGGGATCACCTCGAAGGTCGCCCTCGGGGCCGTCGATGCCGGCTTCGCCTACGTGACCGACGGGCGGATCGTCGCCGAACGGGTGGAAGTCATCCACCTGCCGAAGTGGGCGCAGCCGCCGGTCCGCTATCAGGCGTGCGCGGTGAAACGGTCCGGCGCCGACACGGCCGGCGCCGAAAAGTTCCTCAAGCAGCTGGTCGGCAAGCCCGGGCGAGCGGCGCTGAAGGAAGGCGGTTTCGGCCTGCCCCCGAGCGCCTGAGGCCTCACCGATGCGCATGCCTACGACGCCGGGTGCCGGGAGGGCGGGCTTCACCGCTCTCCTGGCCCTGGCCGCGGGCATCCTGCTCACCTTCCTCGCGCTGCCCCTGGTCGCGCTCTTCACCCAGGCACCGCTCGGCGAAATCCCGCATCTCCTCTCCGAACCGGTACTGCAGGAAATCCTCGTCGTCACGCTGAAGACGAACGCGTTCGCGAACCTGCTGATCATCGGCCTGGGGACGCCGACGGCCTACCTGTTGGCGACGCGGCGCTTTCCCGGACGGGCGCTGCTGGTGACGCTGGTCGAGCTGCCGCTGGTGCTGCCGCCCGCGGTCGCCGGGATCGGCCTGCTGGCCGCCTTCAGCGCCGGCGGCCTGCTCGGCACGCCCCTGCAGGAAGCGGGGATCTCGATCCCCTTCACCCAGTGGGCGGTGGTGCTGGCGATCACCTTCGTCGCCTCGCCCTTCTACGTGCGGCAGGCGATCGCCGCCTTCGAAGCGGTCGACCCGCGCCTTGCTGACGCCTCCCGCACGCTCGGGGTCGGCCCGGCGCTGACCTTCTGGCGGGTGTCGCTGCCGCTCGCGGCGGGCGGTCTCGTCGCCGGCTGGGTGCTGGCGTTCGCGCGCGGCATCGGCGAGTTCGGGGCGACGATCATGTTCGCCGGCAACGTCCGCGGCGTCACCCAGACGCTGACGCTCGGCATCTACGAACAGCTCGACTCCAACTTCGACCTGTCGCTGGCGATCGGCGTCCTGCTCGTCATCCTCAGCGCCGCCGTCCTGTTGGCATACAAGATGATCTCTTCGTGGCGCACCTCGATCTCGACTTCGACCTCCCTCTTCCGCCCTTCACAGTCTCTGCAGCGCTGACGGTCGGCGCCGAGACGGTCGCCTTGGTCGGGCCGTCGGGGGCGGGCAAGACGACGGTCCTGCGGGCGGTCGCCGGCCTGGCGCGGCCCGCCCGCGGTCACATCAGGTTCGACGATCGGCCTTGGTTCGACGCCGCGGCCGGCGTGTGGCTGGCGCCGGAGGAACGCTCGGTCGGGCTCGTCTTCCAGGATTACGCGCTCTTCCCCCATCTCTCGGTGCGCAAGAACCTCGCCTACGGGGCACGCTCCGACCCGGCTCGGGTCGACGAACTGCTCGAGCGCCTGCGGATCGCCCACCTCGACCGGACCAAGCCGGGGACGCTCTCCGGCGGCGAGCGCCAGCGGGTCGCCCTGGCCCGCGCCCTGGCCCGCCGACCTCAGGTGTTGCTGCTCGACGAGCCGCTCTCGGCCCTCGACGCCCACACCCGTGCCGAGATCAAAGTCCAGCTGCGTGAGCTGCTGGGCGAACTGGCCCTGCCGACGATCTTCATCAGCCACGACTTCCGCGACGCGATCGCCCTGGCCGACCGCGCCGCGGTGATCGTCGCCGGGAAGATCCGCCAGGTCGACTCGGTCGAGAGCCTGGCGCGGAGCCCGACCGACGCCTTCGTCGCGGCGCTGACCGGCAACAACGTCCTGCGTGCGACCGCCTCCCCCGGCGAGCCGCGCTCGACCCTGACCCTCGAGGACGGCCAGCAGATCGAGGTCCCCGCCCGCGCCGCCGGCTCGGTCGGGATCGTGATCGCCCCCGGCGACGTCGAGGTCCTCGCCGCGGCCCCGACCGACGGCGATCCCGCCAACGCCCTGCGCGGCAAGGTCGCCTCCCTGACCCGCCTCGGCAGGCGGATCGAGGCCCGGGTCGGCCCGGTGGAGGTCGAATGCCGCGCCGAGGACGCCGCGTCGCTGCTCCTGGAGACCGGCGGCGACGCCTGGATCCGCCTCCCCGAGGAGGCGATCACGGTCGTCCCGCTCGACGGCTCAGCGGCGACCGCGGCCGAACCTCAGAGGACCTTGCCCGCCAGCTCGACGCAGCGGTTCGAGTAGCCCCACTCGTTGTCGTACCAGCTGATCACCTTGGCCATGCGGCCGTCGCCGATCACCATCGTCGAGAGCCCGTCGACGATCGAGGAGTGGGGGTCGCCGACGATGTCGGTGGAGACGATCGCGTCCTCGGTGTAGTCGAGGATGCC
>Ga0164242_10002271_pt1 | contig 22341 bp, 22 predicted proteins | sample OricomgcompostMG_FD_108783 | JGI IMG/M metagenome (GOLD analysis project Ga0164242, IMG submission 108783) | Miracle-Growth compost microbial communities from Emeryville, California, USA - Original compost - Miracle growth compost (MG) ... | reverse complement strand
CCGGTGACCGAGCAGCGGTCGCGGTAGTCCTCCAGCGTGCCCGCGCGGAGCATGCCGCGCGTGATGTTGTCCAGCCACAGGCTCTGGCCGAGCCCGTTCAACGTGCGTGCCGCGTCTTGCATCGCGATGCTCCTTTACCCGTGCCGGGAAGCGCGAAGGACGGGCCACGGCTTCACGGGCTTCGGCGGGACCTTCGCGGATGGGTGGGGACATGCAGGCATGGCCTGCAACCGCTTTTCAGGGTATGCCTCGGGGATGACGCCCGCAAGGCAATCGACGCATCGCGATTCATCTGCGGGACGCCCCGGCCCGCACGCTCTTGCGAACGGCGCGGCAAACGACATGGCCGGACACGTCTCCGTGCCGTCGCCTTCACTATTGGCTCACGCGGACTCGCCCTGCGCCGGCGGGAAAGGTATCCTAAAGCGGACGCACACCGGCGCCGGCGGCAACTCCCCTAGCGGATGCCACCGGCGCCTGCCAGGCGCCCGGCGCGCTCACCCGCCGGGTGCGACCGAGGAAGCCCCACGTTGAACCGTACGCCCCGCCACCACGGCAATCCCACGGACCCGCAGTCCGCGGGCACCGCAGCGCAGCGGGCATCGGCATGACCCAGGCAGGCCGGGAACCCGCCAGCCAGGGCTTCGCCATCGAACGCAACCCGCGCCTGCGCTACCTGATCCCCGCGGTGATCGCCACCGCGTTCCTGATGGAACAGCTGGATACCACGATCATCGTCACCGCCGTGCCCGACATGGCGCGCAGCCTGGGCACCACGGCGGTCAACATGAACCTGGCGGTGACCACCTACGTGCTGGCGCTGGCCATGTTCATCCCGGTGAGCGGCTGGTTTGCGGACCGCTTCGGTGCACGCCGGATCTTTTCCCTCGCGCTGACCCTGTTCACCATCGGCTCGGTGCTGTGCGGCACCGCAACCAGCTTCCCGACGCTGGTCGCCACGCGCGTATTGCAGGGGCTGGGCGGCGCGATGATGACGCCGGTGGGACGGCTGATCCTGATCCGCAGCTTCCCGCGCCACCAGCTGGTCACCGCGATGAGCTACATGACGCTGCCGGCGGTGATCGGCCCGGTGGTCGGCCCGCTGCTCGGCGGCCTGCTCACCACCTACGCGTCGTGGCGCTGGATCTTCCTGGTCAACGTGCCCTTCGGCATCGCCGGCATCGCCATGGCGCAGCGCTTCCTGGAGAACTTCAAGGAGGACGCGCCGGCCCGCTTCGACTTCCCCGGCTTCTTCCTGGTCGGCGCGGGCCTGGTGCTGCTGCAGTTCGGCATGGAGAACATCGGCCGCGGCGTGCTGCCGGCCGCGGCCATCGCCGCGGCGCTGGCCGCCGGCGCGGCGCTGCTCGGCGCGTTCGCCCGCTACGCGCGCACGGTCGCCGCCCCGGCCGTCGACCTGACCCTGTTCCGCCAGCGCACCTTCCGCATCGGCACCCTGGTCGGCGGCCTGTGCCGGGTGGGCATCAACGGGGCACCGTTCCTGCTGCCGCTGATGCTGCAGATCGGCTTTGGCGTCAGCCCGGCGGTGTCCGGCTCGCTGACCTTCGTCAGCGCGCTGAGCGGCCTGATCATCCGCCGCATGCTGGCGCGCCTGCTGCGCGCCTTCGGCTTCGACCGGGTGCTGATCGGCAGCGCCATCGCCGGCTCGATCACGGTGGGCAGCTTCGCACTGCTGCAGCCGAGCACGCCGCACTGGATCATCGTGGTGCTGGTGGCCTTGTTCGGGATAGCGCGCTCGTGCCAGTTCATGGCCTCGAACACGCTGTCCTATTCCGAGACGCCCGCGCCCCAGCTCAGCCGGGCCACCTCCCTGGGCGGCATCCTGCAGCAGCTCAGCGTGAGCTTCGGCGTGTCGGTCTCGGCGATGCTGCTGGCGCTGGTTTCCAGCGGCGGCCGGCACGGCGCGCTGACGCCGGAGCGCTTCCACGCGGTGTTTCTCATGATGGCGGCGATCCCGCTGCTCACCCTGCCTGGCTTCATGCGCCTGCGTCCCGAGGATGGCGCGCAGGTGAGCGTGCACGTGCGCCGACAGAGGGGCAACTAGTCGCGGTCACGGCCGCGCCGGCAGTCCGAATACGCTGTCGGGCAGGGTCGGAAATTGCACCGACAAGGTTTCCATGCGGTAGTCGCGGTGCATCAGGTCCCGCGCCCGGAATCCCAGCAGCACGCCGTACTGCGCGTCGATCCAGAACACCCCGCTGTCGGTGGCGTTGGGGCCGGTGCGGCCGGCATGGTCGTAGCGCCAGCCGGTCGCGCGGCGGCCGGCGATCAGCCGGTCGTCGACGTGCTCGCAGGCCAGTCCCAGCCCCAGGCAGGGTTGCGCGGGGTCGAGCCGGGTTATCGACGCCAACGGCACGTGGGCCACCGGCAACGCGCGTTGCGCGTCGGGCTCCAGCAGCCAGCTGCGGTCGCCACGCTTGAGCAGTCGCCCGCGCATGCGCGGGCCGCCGTCGAAGTCCACCCGCACCAGGTCGCCCTTGAGCCAGACCGTCTCGGCCAGCACGCCGCCGGATGCGCCCGAGCCGTTGCCGGCGTCCACGCCGCTGCCGGCGAGCACGGCGCTCAGCTTGACGTCCGGCATGGCGGCGCCGGCACCGGTGCCGTCCGCCCACGCCACGGCGGCCGACAGGCAGGCGGCCGCCACGACGGCCAGTACGCGCCGGCACCAGCGGTGCATACCCGCCAGGGGCGACCGGCGCACCTGTCCGGTCGCTACCGTCATCAGCCGCCCGCCAGCAGGCTGCGATCGCGGATCGGCGTCTGCATCCGCACGATGGCCTGCGCGGAAAGCTTGAGGCTGTACACCGTGTGGCCGTCCACCGCCGAGCGCGTCGGATCGATCGTGCCGATCATCCAGTCGATCACCGGCACGATCAGCGGATAGCGGTAGATGACCTTGATCTTCAGCACGTTGGCGTCCTGTACCGTCATGCCGCTGCGCGCGCCCACCGCGTTGCCGCGGAACGCCAGGCTGTCGTTGGGGATGGCGTAGGCGCCGTCGAACTGCTGTTCCTTCCAGTCGTCGTAGGCGGCCTGGGTAGGGCTGACGATGGTGATCGTGGCAGCCTTGCCCAGGCAAGCGTCGGCGTCCGCCAGGCCATAGGCCTTCAGCACGCCGCCGCTGTCCGCGTCGTGCGCGTACAGCGGCATCAGGCCGCTGGCCAGGCCCTGGCACATCGCGGACGGCTGGGCGAAGTTGGTCGCGCCCTTGCGCGCGGCCTGCAAGGCCGCATAGTCCAGCACCGTCTTGGCGCGGTACAGCAGGATCGCCTGCAGGATGCCCAGCAATAGCGGCCCGAGCACGACGACCGTGACGATGAACTCGATCAGGCTCTGCCCGCACTGCGCGCGGCGAAAGCGGCGACGGCTCATGTCCCGCCTCCGCCCGTTCCGTTCGCCCTGGCATCGGGCGGGGGCGTGGCATCCGGTGGCGAGGCGGGCGCGGACACCGCATCGGCTTTTTCCTTGTCCGCGTGATCGCCGCCGGTCAACCGAGCGATGCCGTCGGCCAGGCCGGCGCTACGCTGCTGCAGGGCCGTCCCGGCCTCGCCTTCCGCTTTCTGCTGCGCGGCCTGCACGAACGCCGCCTCGGCCATGCGCAGGCGCACGATGCCCAGGTTGTACCAGGCCTCGTCGTTGCCCGGATCGAGCTTGAGCGCCTGCCGGTAGGCCTCGACCGCCTCGTCCGGTTGCCCCAGCCGGAAGCGCACGTTGCCGAGCCGGAACCAGTAGGGCGCCTGCCTGGGTACCGCCTTGGTCAAGGCTTGGTAGTCCTTGAGCGCCGCCTGCATGTCGCCGGCGGCGTAGGCCTGGTCGGCCTTCTGCTGCGTGGCGACCAGGGTGTCGAGCCGGTGCCGCGACGAGGTGGCGCACGCGCCGAGCAACAACAGCGGCGTCAGGCACAGCAGCCGGGATACGCGCCGCGCGTTCATGCCGTCGCCTCCCAGGTAAAGCGTTCGCCGCGTTGCGGCTGCAGGCGGGCAAGGGCGCCCGCCGCCAGCTCCAGCGTCTGCCTGGCGCCACGGCAGTGGCGCATCCGCCCCGGCGGTAGCGCCGCGTGGACGCCCAGCACGCAACCGCGCTTATCGAGGAACACGATGTCCAGCGGATAGCGCATGCCGAAGGTATGCACCGCGCCGCAGGGCCGCAGCAGCAGGGCCTCCTGCCCGTCCGCGCCGAGCGGCGGCCGCCCAAGCAGTCCACGCAGGCGGGTCCACGGCGTGTCCGCCAGCCAGGCGCGCGGCACCGCGCAGCGTCCGTCGCGAAACATTGCGCCGAGCTTCATCAGAAGATCCCCTCCTGCTTCATGCGCAGGTAGATGAAATAGGCCAGCACCAGAAAGATCAGCGGGAAGAAGAACATCACCAGCGGCAGCATCATCTTCACCGGTGCCTCCAGCGCCTGTTTCTCGGCGCGCAGGAAGCGCTCCTCGCGGCGCTGCGAGGCCTGCGCGCGCAAGGTGGCGCCCAGGCTGGCGCCCACCCGGTCGGCCTGGATCAGGGTGCCGGTGAAGCTGGATATCTGCGACATGTCCATGCGTTCGGCCATGCGCCGCAGCGCCTCGGCGCGCGGCAGGCCCGAGCGGATGTCGCGCAGCAGCCGGGTGAACTCCTGCGCCATCGGCCCCGGCGGTCCCTTGTGGGTCGCCTGCTCGATGCCGCCGGTGATGTTCAGGCCCGCCTCCACCGCCATGGTGATGAAGTCCAGGTACACCGGCAGGTCCTTGATCACCAGCCGCCGGCGCCGGTTGCGGCGCTCGTTGAGCCACAGGCTGGGGTAGGCCCAGCCGAGCAGCGCGCCGAACGCCATCGCGCAGGCGTAGAGCAGGAACCCTTGCTTGTCGAGCAGCTTCAGCAGCACCCAGAAGAACGCCGCCGCCAGCAGCGCGCCGGTGACGCGCAGGCCGTAGAGCTGCTCCGGGCTGAGCACGAAGTCCTGCCCGGCGGTCTGCAACTGGCGATAGGCGCGCTCGAGCTTGTCCGGCGGCAGCCGCGGCGCCAGCACGAAGGTGGCCGCGTTGACCAGCGGCCACAGCAGGCGCAAGCCGAACGGCAGCGGGTCCTGGTAGTGGCGGTCGGCCTGCGGCACCTCGCGCATGAAGCCGTAGACAGCCCAGAAGCCGAGGATCACACCCCCGGCCGCCAGCAACGCGATCAGCAGGATCATCGGGCTGCTCATATGTCGATGTTCGTGATCTTGCGGCACATGCGATAGCCCAGGTACTCCATCACCACGGCCACCGCGATGACCGCCCAGCCCAGCGGCGTGTGGTACATCGCGTTCATGGTGTCGGGGTAGGCCACGCTCAGGAAGGCGATGATGCCCACCGGCATCAGCGCCATCACGATACCCTGCAGGCGCCCCTGCGCAGTGAGCGACTTCACCTTGCCCTCCATGATCAGGCGCCGGCGCAGGGTATCGGCGAGCGAGGCCAGGCTCTCGGCGAGGTTGCCGCCGATCTCGCGCGAGATGGTCACCGCCGAGACGAACAGCGTCACGTCCTGCACCGGCACGCGGTCGTTGAAATGCCCCAGCGCCTCCTCCAGCTTCACGCCCATGCGCTGCTCGCGCAGCACCAGCGCGAACTCCTGCGCCAGCGGCGGCTCCACGTCGCGCGCCAGGCTTTCCAGTGCGGGCGTGAAGCCGAGGCCGGCGCGCATGCTGCCGGCCACCATCATCAGGCCATCGGGTAGCTGCTGCTGCACCTTGTCGATGCGGCGCTGCTTCATCCAGCGGTAGAGCTTCTTCGGCAGCAGCCAGATCGCCGCCAGCGCCAGGCCGGCGAGCAGCACATTGCCGCTGACCAGCCACAGCAGCAGCGGGACCAGCACCAGCGCCGCCGCGTTGACGCGGAACAGGTGGCGCGCGTCCATGAACATGAACATGTCGGCCAGGTTGAAGCGCGCCTGCTCAGTGAAGGTTTCCTGGTAGCGCCCCCAGAACACCACCGCGCTGCGCATCAGCAGGTAGCCGGCCAGCACCGTGCACAGGAAGATCGTGGCGACGACCGGCAGCAGGCCCGCGCTCATGCCTTCGACTCCCCGTCCGGCGCGAAGATGGAGAGATCCACCGACACGCCGCGATTGGCCAGCTCCTCGTAGAACTCCGGCACCGCGCCGGTGGCGGCGAACTCGCCGCGCACCCGGCCGCCCGGCCCGCCGTGGTCGCGCGCGCGGAAGGTGAACAGCTCCTGGGTCTGGATGGTGCCGCTCTCGATGCCGGTGATCTCGATGATGTGCGTCACCTTGCGCGAGCCGCAGGGAAAGCGGCGCTGGTGGATGATCAGGTCGACCGCCGAGGCGAGCTGCTCGCGCACCACTGCGATCGGCAGGTCCATGCTCGACATCAGCACCATCACCTCCAGCCGCGAGAGTGCGTCGCGCGGCGAGTTGGCGTGCGCGGTGGTCAGCGAGCCCTCGTGGCCGGTGTTCATCGCCTGCAGCATGTCCAGCGCCTCGCCGCCACGGCACTCGCCGACCACGATGCGGTCCGGGCGCATGCGCAGCGCGTTGCGCACCAGGTCGCGGATGGTGATCTGGCCCTTGCCCTCCAGGTTGGGCGGGCGCGCCTCCATCGCCACCAGGTTGGGCTGGCTCAGCTTCAGCTCGGCGGCGTCCTCGATGGTGACGATGCGCTCCTCGTCGGGGATGAAGTTGGAGAGGATGTTGAGCAACGTGGTCTTGCCCGAGCCGGTACCGCCGGTGACCACGATGTTCTTGCGTTCGCGCACGGCCATCCGCACGAACTCCAGCATCGGCTCGTTGATCGAGCCGAACTTCAGCAGGTCCTCGCCCTGCAGCTTGCGCTTGCTGAACTTGCGGATGCTGATGCTGGGCCCGCGCAACGCCACCGGGGGGATCACCGCGTTGACCCGCGAGCCGTCCGCCAGGCGCGCGTCGACCATCGGCGAGCTTTCGTCGATGCGCCGCCCCAACGGCGCGACGATGCGCTCGATCGCCGCCAGCACCGCCTTGTCGCTGGTGAAGATCACCGGCGACTTCTCGATGCGACCGGCACGCTCGATGTAGATCTCGTCGGAGCGGTTGACCATGATTTCGGTCACCCCGTCGTCGGCCAGCAGATCCTCCAGCGGGCCGAGGCCGATCGCCTCGTCCAGCACTTCCTTGGCCAGGCGGCGGCGGTTGATCGTCTTGGGCAGGTCCGCGGCGAATTCCCGGTCGATGATTTCCTCGATCAATGCCGAGGTCTTTTCGCGCAGTTCCTCGTCACTCATGCCGCGCACGTCGACCCGGCGCAGGTCCATCTGCCTGACCAGCGACAGGTGCACGCGGGTACGCCACTCCACCATGTCCGGCGGCGCCGGCGGCACCGGCAACTGGGACACCGCGCGCGCGGGCTCCGCCGGGGCCGCCGCGGGCGGCACCGGCACCGCGTCGTCGGGACGGGTCGGCGCGTTGGCCGCCTGCCTGGGCACCCGCAGCGACGTCTCCGCCTGGTCCACCAGCACGCGCAGGCGATAGGCGCCGATGCTGACGATGTCATTGCGATGCAGCGGCCCGTGCTCGTCCTGTACCCGCGTGCCGTTTACCGTGACCGGCGCGCGGCCGCCCAGCACCTCGATGAACAGGCCGGCCTGGCGCAGTTTAAGCGCCGCGTGCTCGCGCGCGATGTTCCAGCCCTGCAGCACCACCAGGTTGTCCTCGCCGCGGCCGATGCCGCACACGTCGTGCAGGCAGCGCACCTGGCGCGTGTCGCGGTTGGGCGTCTCGATCAGCACGTCGAACATGGCCGCCTCCTCAATCCACGATGTCGCTGCCGAACGCCTGGCGGAAATCCTTGGTCAGGCGGTCACCGCGCCTGACCATTGCCTTGGTCTTGGGCGAATCGGCGTCGATCACGATCGGCGTGACGAAGACCACCAGCTCGGTGCGCTTGGCCTGGAAATCGTGCGAGCGGAACAACGCACCCAGGATCGGGATGTCGCCCAGCAGCGGCAGGCGGTCGTAGTCCTTGGCGCCCTGCGCGTCGACCAGGCCCGAGATGACGATGGTCTGCCCCTCGTGCACGTTGACCTGGGTGTCGGCGCGCCGGGTCAGGAAGCCGGGATAGCCCTGCACGGTGACCGTGGGATCGATCTTGCTGACCTCGGTGGCGATGTCCGTGGCGATGTCGCCATCGCTGCCCACTACCGGGGCGATGTGCAGCTTGATGCCGTACTCCTTGTATTCGACCTGGGTCTCACCCAGCACGCCGCCGTTCACCGGGATCGGCACCTCGCCGCCGACCAGGAAGTCGGCCACGCCGCCGCTGCGCGCCGACAGTTCCGGCGTGGCCAGTTCCCACGCCTTGCCGTCCTGCTCGAGCAGGTTGATCTGCGAGGTGATCGAGGTGGCGATGCCGAAATAGGCGGCAGTACCCGGCACGCGCAGGGGCAGCGCGACGGTGCCCCCGGTGCCGTCGACGCCGGTGAAGCCGTTCGACGGCACCCGGTAAAGCGGGTTGGTCTTCCAGTCGTGCACCAGGCCGCCGCTGGGACCGGCGATCACGCTGTCCCACTTGATCCCCACCTGGTTCAGCGCGTTCTTGTCGAACTCCATGATGCGTACCTGCATCATCACCATCGGCTTCATGTCCACGGCGTTGGCGCTGGTGAAGTCCAGCACCTGCGGATACAGCTTCTTGATCGCCTGCACATGGGCGACATCCTGCGGCGCCAGGTTGTTGCCGCTCAGCACCACATTGCCGCCCACCGCGTTCACCGAGACGGTGCTGCCGTCGCCCAGCAACTGCTGCACCAGGCCGGCCACCTGGTTGCTGTTGCCGGTAACGATGTGCACGGCCACGCTGCGCTGGGAGCCGTCGGCCAGCCACAATTGCAACGAGGTGTCGCCGGGGCTGTTGGCGATCAGCACCATCTGCCGGTTGCCGATCACCTTGACCTGGATCAGCTTGCCGTTGCCCACCGCCACCCGCTTGAGCGGCCCGGGCGCGTCCTTGACCAGGGCCTGGCCGGTGTACATGGTGAGCGCATCGGGCACCACCGCCGGCTCCGCGCGCGTGTTCGCCACCGGCTGCAGCAGCAGCGCTCCCAGGCACAGCAGCCACACACGCGCCGCCCGGGTCGTACGCTTGAGGTTCGTCTTCGCTTCCATGGATCAACCGTTCCCGCCGATGATGAATTGGATGCCGTTGCCGTGGACCCGCCGCCCCATCCGCAGCAGGTCGGCCTTGCTCAGCAGCTTGAGGTCGAACGGCCCATTGCTGCCCGGCGGCCGCAGCAGCACGCGCAACTCGCCCGCCTTCATCGCCATGCCGACGCGCTGGGCGTCGGCCGGCGCCAGTTCCAGCGTGATGTCGGAGTAGCCGGCATTGCCGTCCTTGTCGTTGTCGCGCACGCCCTTGGCATGCCGGCCGGTGGCAAGCACCAGTACGTTGCCGAGCAGCGGCCGGATATCGCTGCCGCGGTCGCCGCCGGTCAGCAGCAGGATGTCGATGTGGTCGCCCGGCACGATCAAGCCGGACACCGAGTTGGTCTCGTCCACCTGGATCGAATAGGCCACGTCGCCCGGCTGGATGATGTTGGAAAAGTGGTCGGTCACCCGTTCCACCGCACTGGCCGGAATCGGCGCGCCGTGCGCCAGCGGCGCGCGCAACACCTGGCCGATATAACCCTGATAGTTGTCCGGGGTGATCGCGTCCGCCGGCACGAAGTCCGCCGGCACGTCGCGCGAGGCGACGTCGGCCTCGGTCAGGGTCGCCCCCTTGTCCAGATCGCGCACCGGCACGACCACCTGCCGCGTCGCCTGCGGGGTGTTGTGCACCTGCGTGCGCGCCGCCACCTGGTTGTTGACGTAATGCACCGTCATCAGGCTCGCGGCGATGCCGAGCAGGATGGCGACGCCGAGGAAGATGAGGTTGCGGTTGATCTTTGGCATGGAGCGTCCTTATTCACTCAGATCCATGAAACGGAAAGCGCGTATGTGAACGCCGCATAGGCCTCGCGCAGCTTGTCGGCCAGTTGGTGGATCACCCCCGGCCCGGCCACCAGCGCCAGGACCATGAAAAGCACCACGGCCACGTACTCGACCAGCGCCCCGCCGCGCTGGCCGCGTGGTCGCGGCGCATGCATGCTCTTGCTCCGCGAAGCTGCAAGGTTTCTTTTCACGGCGACGCCTCCTGCGGGTTTTGTATGTTGACGACGACCTGCGACTGACCGGACCCGCGACGCACCGCCACCAAGGCCAACTTGCTGTCGCCGCGCGCGAAGCTCAGCAGGCAGGTGTCGTCATCCGCGCAACGACCGTCGCCTTCGGGTTTCCAGCCGTCGCCGGCCAGTCGCTCGCGGAAAAACGCGGCATTCTGGCGAGGCGAAAGGGCATCGCGCATCGCCACCGTCCTCGCCGGCACCGGGTCGTCCGGATAGGCGATGTCGTTGAAGACCTCGGCACCCATCGGGCGGGGAACGCCCTTGCCTGCCACGAAACCCCTCGGCGCGCCGGCCACGTCAATCATGCCGATGCGCCCCTTGCTTCCATTGCCGAAGCCGCTGACCTGCACGGTGATGAAGTAGTCCCCCTCGCGGTACCCGATCACCTGGCTGCTGCCCAACTTGTTGACCACTGCCCGGTCGCCCCACGCGGCGCGATAGAACGCCACCACTTCCGCCGCGCTCTGCCTGGAACCGAACGTCTCCGCGCGCATGTCCAGGCCGTTGAACACGATGCGGCGCGCCACCTCCGTCGTATCCGTTCCCGATGGCAGCGGCAGGTCCGGCCACGAGCCTGCCCAGGCAACAGCCGGCAGCAGCGACATCGCCAGCAGGGGTGACAACAGAAACGGCCGGGATCGGTCAGCGCGCAGCATGCTTGTAGGGCACCAGCTTGTCCGCCGGCACCGCGTCCGGCGCCATCCGGCCCGGGTAGTAGTACTTCCATCCAGGCGTCAACACCTGGTTGACCAAGGGGATTTCCCCAAGCAGCTTCGAGACGTCGTGGATCGTCTTGTCCATGCCCCCGCCCAGCCAGTCCATCGGCGCCAGCGGCCGGACCACGTCGCGCACCGTGCGCCCCGATCCGCCGGAAACCTGATCGCCGTTCCTGTCTTCGCCGCTGCCGCCGGCCTGCCAGGTATCGGCGAGCACGACCGTCCTGGCAGTGAAATCAAGCTGCCGGGTGTCCAGCGGGTCCATGAAGGACAGCGGACTGCCGTCGCTGCCGGCCAGCTTCTCCGGATGGACGTCTACCTGGGCCGTCACCAGTCCCTGGGAATTGGGCGGGAAATTGCCGACGATCTTGGCCGCCTTGTGTACGGCGCCAAGCGCCTTGTCCAGGAAACTCGACCCCTGGCCTTGCTTGTAGGTGGTCAGCGTCAACTGCGAGGACTTCAGCAACGACTGCCCGGCGAACGTCGTCAGCATCGTGTCGGAGAACCGGCCGGGCACGCCCGCCCGAGTCCGGATCGCGGCACCGGGATCGGCATACTGACGGGCCTGCAGTTCGGTTTGTATGCGCTGCCGCCCCGGCAGGCCGGCCTTGATCAGGCTTGGATCCACCGTCGCCGCCCACGCCGCCTCGCGAGCCGCCGACTGCGCTCCCTGCTCGATATGGATGTACTGCCCAAGCAGCATGACACCCGCCGCCAGCGGCACCAGCACCACCAGCGCGATGGCCGTTTCCACCAAGCTTTGTCCGCGCTGGCGATGGCGCGAATACGGCATGCGCGCGGTATGACCGCACGGCCTGCGTGTCGTCGGCATTGTCGGTTTCATCCCCGCATCTCCCCTCGCTCCCGCTTCAGGATCCCCCGCTCGCTCCGCTATCCGCCGGCGCCTTGAACACGCTGTCGTCAAAAGGCTGGCCTACCGTCATGCTGCGGGTCGTCAGCTCGCCTCCCGTACCGTTGGCCGGCTTGACCCACAGCACGATGCGTCCAGGGTCGTACGAGGTCGCCTGGTCGCTGCCCTCGGCCGGCGAAAACCCCCACTTCCGCCCGCCGCTCCAGGCACAGCTTTCGGTACCGTCCGGGCTGCGCCATTGCAGGCATTGCTGGCCCGCCGCCGTCGCCTCGCCAGGGCGCTGCCAGCCCTCCTTGGCCTGTTGCGAGGTGAGCTGCTCGTCGTCGTCGACCTTCATGCGCCCGCCGCTGGAAGGTGCCGAATCCTCTTCGGTCTTGCCGGTCAGCGGATCGACCTGGTACCTGTGTTCGCCATCGTCGAGGCTGATACCCGCCTTGTGCGTCAGGCTGAACACGCAGCCGTCGCGCACACCCTGCCCGACGGTGTAGTCCCAGGTGTCATAACGTGCCGCCGACTGCTTGCCGTGGAACCACAATGTCCAGTACGTCCTGCCGACCTTGGCGATTTCGCTTTCACTCAAGGGCTTGAACGCGAACTGCGGTGCCTGCCGCACCGCCTGGGCGCATCCTGCCGCGGCCTGGCGATAAAGTTGTTCGCGCATGGGTCGGCCATCCTGCATGACCACGACCGTCTGCTCGACGTGGATGGGCGGCACATCGGTGATCGCATCCGCAGGGGCCTGGCCGTCCGCGTCGGAACCACCCTCGCTTCCGCAACCCATCAGCGGGAGAAGCGCAGCGACCAGCCCTACGGCCATTGCTGCCCGCCATGGCCGCGAACGAGCACCCGTTGTTTCAACCTGCGTCATCAAGATTCCTCGTGTGTCATAGGCAAGTGGCGACCGATCCATAGCTCAACGCCACTTCCTGGCGAACCGAACATGGGGTGTCGACCAGCCGTGCCTGCCAGTAAGGGCTGAACAAATTGCCCAGCTCGCGCTTGCCCGGAGAAACCAGGCTGGGGAAAAGCGAACGGGGCCGGTCGAAATACACTTGGGCGGAAGCCAGCGCCGTGATGCCATCGGAAACCGCCTTGTCCGGTGCCTGGAAATCCGGGGGGCCACCGATACCTGTCACGTTGTTGGCGGTATGCACCGTGTTCATCGACTGCGCCGCAAGCACGGTGAAGACCGGCCCGGCGTCCAGCGCATCGACGCCGGCGGAAGCTGCGCTCTCGCCCTTCACCACGTAAGGCACCGTGGCCTTGTCGGCGGCGACATCGTTGTAGTCCTGCAAGCCCTGATAGCCCTTCAGCCAGGCCTTGCCGGTGCCGTCGACGGCGGGCGAGTTAAGGACGTCCTTGCCTGCGTTGCGGTTGTCCACCGCTCCCGAATAGCGGTCGTAATGCGGGCCGTCGTGATCGAAATACTTGCCTTGGTCGATCTCGTACGGCGAGGTCCAGCCCTTGCCGTTGTCGTACCCCTGCAACGCGACGTTGCGGAAGCCACCCGGAGCGCCGCTGCGCAGGGCGGCGGCACCGCCCCAGGCCCAGGCCCAGTCTTTCTTGATGCTGAACCAGCCAAACCCGATATGCAGGTAGAAATCCAGCGTGTCGGCGCCGACCCAGGCGTCGTAGCGGCGCCCCCGGTTGTAGCGGGTGGTCACGATATCGGTGCCGCCGCGCTTTTTCAGCAGACTGCCGAGGATCTGCCCGTTCCGCTCGCGCGAAAACCCGTCGCGCGCCTCCATCACCACGTTGGCGTAGCGATCGGCCTGCGACGAAGGACTGCCGACGGAAAGCTTGTAGCGCTCGGCATACTGCAATGCCTGCCGACCCTGGTTGATCCAGATCAGGTCCATGCGCGCCGGGATCGTGGCCTGGCCGTCCGTGTTTGCCTTCACCACCTGCCTGGCGAGCAGGTCGGCATCCGCCGCGGCTCCCGCTGCAACGACCTCGGATACGTCGGAATACGCCCGGTTGAGGGCACCGCTGAGCAGGTCGACGCCGCTCGTAAAAGCCGGCTGCATGGCATCGCGCGCTTTCTCGACGACATCCTTGGCTTTCTCCAGGTAGCTGGCGGCCTCCTCCAGGTCTCCGGCCACCGCCCACAACTCCTCCAGGCCGGGGACCAGGCCCGCCACCCAGGCGATGTCCGCCAGGTCCTGCGCCGCGTCGTGCAGGTTTTTGGTCCCGTTGAGGTAGTAGTTCGTATAGGAATAGATGCTGACCATCTGCGCCACCGCCACCTCGTTGGCCACCGAGGCACGGTTCATGTACGCGATCAGGTTGTAGGCGCGCGCCTGCTGCACGGCTGCGCTGTAGGCTGCGGCGTCGGCCGCATTGACCAGCTGCACCTTCTTGGTTACCGACTGGCCGGTATTGAACAGCACGATCACGCCGAGGCAGAGCACCAGCAAGGCAATGACGACCAGGATCAATGCCTGGCCGCCATCCTTGCGATGCCGCACCGAGCGCGCGCGCGCATATCCGCGCATCGAGTCGACACGCTCATGTCGCACCCTGTCGAGGCGTCTATCCATGGGCCCTTTATCGAAATAAAAAATAGAAAAGAATATCGCCGGTTAAATAAACACCAAAGCCAAAAAAAGAGACACGACAACCCGCGTGCGACGCCTTTCAGCGCCACACGGAACAAGCCATTTAAAAAGCAAACCGGAACAGTTGCCCGGTTACTGCGCCGTGGCGTTGTTGTATTTATTCAGGCCTTTCTCTTGCTGGCCTTCATTGCGCGCCTTGCCCGCTGCCGACTTGGCGTTGTTGATGTCGGTCGAAGCACTCTTGCCGGCCAGCTCATTGGCCATGCCGGCCACCTGGGCGCGGGCGGTATGCCCGAAATAGGTCACCGCGGCAATGGCGGCAATGGCGATAAGCGCGGTAATGATGATGTACTCGGTCATGCCCTGACCACGCTGCAGGACACGAAAACCGCGGTTTCGCAAGGAACGGACGGATTGCGTTTGCATGGGATATCCCCTATCCAGGTTAGGTCTGCCTGATCATCCGGATGCCGGATGAATTCGCTGGCGTCGAAACGACGAAAACGATGCGCCCCCTGTATAGGCCCGCAAGCCACGCACGCACCGGAACAAGCTGCAACGCTCCGGCGGCACGTACCTTATGGGCACTTGCCTGACTCAAGTGTTACGTCCATCGCCCGAATGCCTGAATTTGTGATGCGTGTCACAGCCAAATATTTTTTCGCGAAACTTACGGTTTGGACCGAATGAAGCTTGCGAGGCAGCAAAACCTCGTCTCCCGACTGAACGCGCATCACGCCCTTCGCATTCGCCAGGCCCACAGCATCCTCGCGATTCGCTATGGTTCTGTCGTTCCGGCTCGCAACAAGGCTTGGGCATGCGCCGCCTCCCTTTCGTTTCCCTGCGCTCGATGCTCGCGATTCTGCTCATGGCTTCGTGGCTATCGCCATCGGCGTCCGCCGGCACCGTGCCCGCGAAGGATCTTCCCGGCAGCCGCGACAATCCAATCGTCTCGCGCTTCGCGGGCTCGGTCATCGTGGGCTACCAGGCATCCAACTACGACCAACTGCTGCTGCCGCTGGGCCCGTACGCCGACCAGAAGATCAGCCACACCGCGACCGCGGAAGGGCGCATCACCCGCATCGCATACGTGGTGCCGGCAGGCAAGTCCGCGCTGGAGGTATGGCGCAATTTCCAGGACGCACTCGAACGCGCCGGCTTCAAGACCCGCTTCAACTGCCACGGCAACGATGGCGCGCATGGCTGCGGCGATGCCTATGAGATGATCTCCGGCCTCACCCACCCCTTCATCGACAAGCTGAGCGACGACCTCGACAACGACCGCCTCATGGTCGACACCCTATGGCCGACCAGCGGCGACGGCTACGTCGAGACCGCCCACCTCGACCGTCCCGGCGGCGCCGTGGACGTGTCCCTGATCGTCGGCAAGAACAACGACAATCCCGTCGGCGTGCTGCTGCAGATCTGCGAGGGCAAGGCGATGGCCGCGCACGAAGTGACCGTGGACGCCAAGGCGATGAGCAAGGGACTGGCGCAGAACGGCCACATCGCCCTGTACGGCATCCACTTCGCCACCGACAGCGCCACGCTCACCGCCGATTCCAGCGATACCCTGGCGCAGATGGCGGCCTTGCTGAAATCGCAGCCCGGCCTCAAGGTCTATATCGTTGGCCATACCGACGACACCGGCACCCTGGCGCACAATCTCGCGCTTTCGCAGCGGCGCGCCGAGGCGGTGGTCAAGGCGCTGGCCGGCCGCGGCATCGATGCCGCCCGCATGTCGGCCAAGGGTCTGGCCTCCTATGCGCCGGTGGCGAGCAACCACGACGACGCGGGCAGGGCGCGCAACCGCCGCGTGGAACTGGTCGAGCAATAGGCCGCGCCGCGCACCCGGCACTTCATCCCTTCACGTCCACGCACCCTCCAGACACCCATGAACGACGACCTGCACTTCGCCAACAACTACCGCGACGAATGCATCCAGTACGGCACCGGCGCGGGCTTCCAGTTCGAGTTCTACTGCCAGTGCTGCAACGACACCTGGCGCTCGCCGTTCGAACCCTATCGCAGCGGCCAGGCCTCCGGCTGGGTGCAGCAGGCCAGCGGCTTGCTCGGCAACCTGTTGGGCAGTGTGGGATACAACCTGGACAACGCCGCCGAAGGCCTGGCCAGTGCGGGATGGGGCACCGCGCGGGACACGGCGTTCAAGCAGGCCATCGCGGCGGCGCAGGCGCACTTCCACCGTTGCGCGCATTGCCATCGCTACGTGTGCGACCGCTGCTGGAATGTAGCCAGCGGGCTGTGCATGGACTGCGCGCCCGACCTCGCCGCCGAGGTGCAGGCCGCTCGCCACGCCGGCACGGTGGAGGCGGCCACCGAGGCTGCACGTACCGCCGGTGCCGCGCTGGGCGCCAAGGTCGATACGACTACGTACCACCAGTTGGTCTGTCCCGCCTGTGGCGCCGAGGCGCACGGCGGGAAATTCTGCCCGCAGTGCGGGTATGCGCTGGCGGTCGAGGCCCATTGCGCCGAATGCCGCGCCACCCTGCCAGCGGGCAGCCGGTTCTGTCCCGAATGCGGACATGCCGTCGCCGGCGCCTCGTCGCCGCTGCCGCCGGGCATGCCGCCACCGCCGCCATGACGGACATCATCGCCCCGCGCGGCCGCCGCACACCGATCGATCCATCCACGAAAAAGGAGCACACCATGCGACCGACCCTGGGAATCTGCAGCGCGCTGATCGCGTTCGGGCTGGCGGCGGCGACGCCGGCCGCCCACGCCGGCGCGGCCGGCGACATGGCCGCCGTGCAGAACTTCACGCTCAGCGACGACTATCTCAATCGCTACATGGCCGTGCAGCAGGACACCGCCAAGGATCCCTGCCATCTCGGCATGCTGGGCCTGCTCAAGCCCGACGCGCAGAACAAGTCGCTGGACCAGCTCGCCGCCGAATACGACGCGCAGCCAGGCGTGCACGCCATGCTGGCCCGCCACGGCCTGACCGCCCGCCAGGCCGTGCTCGGCACCTCCGTGCTGATGGCCGCCGCCATGGCCGACCTGCAGAAGGCACACCCCGGCATGGTCCAGAGCAGCGGCAGCATCCCGGTGAGCCCCGCCAACCAGGCGTTCTACAGCTCGCACAAGAGCCAGATCCAGCAATTCACCATGCGCATCGGCCAGCAGGAAATGCAGGCCAACGGCGGCAAACTGCCCGCCTGCCTGAGGTAGCCGCCGGCGCCGTTTCCGGGCCGCCGTCGGTACGGCCCCCCGTAACCACGACGGCGCCCTCTCCGGCGCCGTCGCACACGATCCGCGAGGCGTCCGGCACCCGGCAAACGCCTCGTGCCGCCGCCTGTTTCGACACCGCCGGGAACCGTGCGCCGGCCGACAGCATCCGCCTGGTTTGCACGCCGCGCCGCCGAACTGCGACGCACATCCGGTTTCGTCAACCGGGCTGTCCCAGAACCTTCACATCCAAATGCTTCAATCCCGGCCGAACCGGGAACGCCCGCCATGGCCGCGACTCCCGGCCATGTTCAGGGGGATCAGCCAAACCAGGCCCGACACCGGCCCTGCCACCGCATGCACGCCAGGAGTCTCTAGACATGTTTCGTTCCCGCCTCTTCCGAAAGGCCTTGCTGCCCGCGTCGATCGCCGCGATGAGCCTCGCCTTCGCCGCCTATGCGCAGTTCAATCCCTTTCCGCACTCGCCCAGGCGCCCCGGCCATCCGCTGCCGCCGTCCTACCCCTGGCCCGGCCACGGAGTGTCGCCGCAGGATGCCCTGCCGACCGCCACGCCGATCAAGCACCTGGTGGTGATCTTCGGCGAGAACCGCTCCTTCGACCACTACTTCGGCACCTACCCGCATGCCGCCAACCCGCCGGGCGAGCCGCACTTCCGCGCCGCGCCGTGGACGCCGCACGTGCACGGGCTGACGCCCGAACTGCTCACGCAGAATCCGAACAAGCTCAACCCGGCCAACGGTGACAACGCAGTCAACCCGTTCCGCCTGGACCGCACCCAGGCCAATACCGAAGGCCAGAACCACTCCTATACGCCGGAGCAGCTCGCCTACGACGACGGCAAGGCCGACCTGTTCCCCGCCCACACCGGCAACAACACCGTCAGCACCACCGGCGCGTTCGGCACGCACGGCCTGGTGATGGGCTACTTCGACGGCAACACGGTGACCGCGCTGTGGAACTACGCGCAGCACTTCGCCATGGACGACAACGCCTACACCGACACCTACGGCCCCTCGACGCCGGGCGCGGTGGAAGTGGTGTCCGGCACCAACAACGGCGCGAAGATCGTGCTCGGCTCGGGCTCGACCATCGCCGACGGCCAGGGCGGCCTGACCCTGATCGGCGACACCGACCCCGCCTACGACGTGTGCTCCTCCACCAGCAGCACGCTGATGATGAGCTCGAAGAACATCGGCGACCTGCTCAACGCCCACCACATCACCTGGGGCGGCTTCATGGGCGGCTTCGACCTGACCGCGACCAACCCCAACGGCTCGACCGGCTGCCAGCGCAGCACCTACTCCAGCGTGCTGGACGCCAGCCCCAACGACTACGTCCCCCACCACAACTGGTTCCAGTACTACCCCTCCACCGCCAATCCGACCCATGCGCGGCCGACCTCGGTGTCGCTGGTCGGCTACACCGACCCGAAGGACCGCAGCGCGACGCCGGTGCACCACGAGTACGACCTGCACGACTTCTTCAACGCGGTGGCCTCCGGCAACTTCCCCTCGGTCAGCTATCTCAAGGCGCCGGCCGTGGGCGACGCGCATCCGGGCAACTCCGATCCGCTGGACGAGCAGGCCTTCATCGTCAGCGTGGTCAACTTCCTCGAGAAGCAGCCGGACTGGAAGAACACCGCGGTCATCGTCACCTACGACGACTCCGATGGCTGGTACGACCACCGCTTTGCCTCGCCCAACACTTCGTCCTTCGACCCCAGCGCCGACCAGCTCAACGGCCCGGGCCGCTGCACCGGCCCGCACGCCAGGCCCGGCATCGGCGTGAACGGCGGCACGGTCAACGGCCGCTGCGGCCCGGGCACGCGCATCCCGTTCCTGGTGATCTCGCCGTACGCGCGCGCCAACTACGTGGACGGCACCCAGCTCACGCAGTCGTCGGTGGTGCGCTTCATCGAAGACAACTGGCTGCACGGCGAGCGCATCGGCCAGGGTTCGAACGACGCCAAGGCGGGCAGCATCATGGACATGTTCGACTTCCGCCGCCGCTTCGGGCCTTTCCAGCAGGTCCCGACGCTCTACCTCGATCCCGAGACCGGTACCGAGGTCGCCAGGCACTGGCACCTCTGACCCGGGAAGCACGCCAGCCGCGCCCCGCCGCCGCCCGACAGGCATGGCGGCGGGGCAACAACTCTCCCTGCCCTGCCGGTCGTCCGGCGAGGCGCTGACGTTTTGCCGACCGCCGCGACCGCCATGCCCCTGTCCCCGAACGTGCCGCCTCCGACCGACACCTGCACGCCGCCCGCGACGGCCGCCACAAGACGCTACCGGCTGTTCAGGGCCACGCTGTGCCTGGCGGCCGCGCTCAGCTGCCTGACCGCCTACGCACTCGTCGCCCGGCCACCGGCCGCATCGCCGCAGGCCACGCAGCGCCGCGGCGGTGCCGGCATCAACCCGCACCCGGTCACGCTCCGGCTGCCGCCGGTGCGGCCGCTCAGCGCGGTGGCCCTGCTCGGCAAGGCCCTGTTCTTCGACCCGCTGCTGTCGGCTTCCGGGAAACAATCCTGCGCCTCCTGCCACGACCCGAAGTTCGGCTACAACCCGCCCAACGGCCTCGTCGTGCAACCCGGCGGCGCGGACCTCAAGCAGGCCGGCTACCGGCCGCCGCCGTCGCTGGCCTACCTGTACCGGCAACTGCCCTTCAGCATCGGCCCGGACAGCGCCGACGCCGACATCCCGCTCAACCTCAACGCGGTGGCCGCCTCGGTGCGCGGCAACGCCCGCGCGCAGAAGTCCGCCGGCAACACGCCGGCTGCCGTACCGATGGTGCCGCAGGGCGGCCTGTTCTGGGACGGCCGCGCCGACTCGCTGCAGCGGCAGGCCTACATCCCCATGCTCAACCCGGTGGAGATGGCCAACACCAGCATCGCCGAGGTGGCGCGCAAGCTCGCACACAGCCGCTACCGCGCGCAGTTTGCCCAGCTGTTCGGCCCCGCCATCTTCAACGACCCGCGGCAACTGGTGTCCGAGGCGATGTTCGCCATCGGCCGCTTCCAGGTGGAAGACGCGTCCTTCCACCCGTTCACCAGCAAGTACGACGCCTGGCTGCAGGGCAAGGCGCGCCTCACCCCGGCCGAAATGCGCGGGCTGAAACTGTTCAACGATCCGAAAAAGGGCAACTGCGCCGCCTGCCACCTGAGCCAGGTGGGCCGCGACGGGCTGCCGCCGCTGTTCACCGACACCCAGTACGAGGCGCTGGCCGTACCGCGCAACCCGCAGCTGCCGCTCAACAACAACCCCGCCTTCTATGACCTCGGCCTGTGCGGCCCGTTCCGCAAGGACATGGCCCGCCAGACCCAGTACTGCGGCATGTTCCTGACTCCGACCCTGCGCAACGTCGACCGGCGCTCGGTGTTCTTCCACAACGGCGTCTACCACACCCTGAAGCAGGTACTGGACTTCTACAACCTGCGCAGCACGCAACCCGGCAAAATCTACCCGCACGGCGCCGACGGCCGCGTGGCGCTGTACAACGACCTGCCGCACGCCTACTGGAAGAACGTGGACACCACCGACGCCCCGTTCGACCTGCACCCCGGCGACCCGCCGCCGCTCCGCGACCACGACATCGACGACATCATCGCCTTCCTGCACACCCTGGACGACGGCTACACCAAGGCGCCGCGCCCCGCTCCTCAGCAGACCGCCGGCCGCGCCAGCGTCTACGCCTATCCCCCGGCCACCGCCGGCCACCAGTAGCGGGTGGCGAACACGTACGTCGCCACCACCAGCAGGCAGGCCGCCAGGCCCATCGCCGCGCCCGCGGCGATGCGGCCCGCGGTGCCGGCCCGCGCGGTGCGCCCGCGCAGGTATGCCTCGACGACCAACAGATTGGGCACGTAGAAGAAAAACGCCATCGCCAGGTCGAACGGTCCATGGAAGTCGCCGGTATGGCCGAGCCGATGCGCCACCAGGAACCAGAATCCATATTCCATGCGATACAGCCACGAACCGACCGCCAGCGCGAACAGGCGCAGCGCCCAGCGGCGATGGGCGTCCAGGCGCCGCCGCCGCGCCTGGCGCCAGGCCTGCACCGCAGCGACGATCATCAGCACGCCATAGAGCCCGAAGCCGACGTCCATCGGCCGCCCGCCGATCGTGCCCGTGCCGGCGATGAACACCAGCCCGCCGACACCCGCCAGCACCGCGGCGGACACGTAGACGCGCCCCAGCCAGCGATGCACCGCCGGCGCGCGTTCGCGGACGCGCCCGAGCAGCTGCACGAAGCCGAACGCCAGGACCACCCCGCCCGCCGCGAAATGCAGCCCCATGCCGGCGGTCGAGAGCGGGCGCGCGGCCTCGTACAGACCCGGCAGCACGCCGTTCCAGCGCGCCGCGTGGCCGGTGGCCAGCGCAGCGGCGTAGAACGCCAGGATGTAGGCGCCGAACAAGCCGCAGCTCAGCCACGTCACCGCCGCCAGCACGCGGCTGTTCAGGCGGAAAAAGCGCCAGCCGGCACCCCGCGCCGCTTCCGCGCATGCCGGCCCGGCCGGCAGCGCCGCTTCGCCACTTGCCATACGATGGATTCCCCGTGTCCGATACTTCCCGCCGGCATTCTAGTCCGGCCGGGCCCGCCCACGGTGACAGGGATGGCGTCGATCCGTGCCAGCGCCGCACCGATCAGCCGGATCGAAACGCCGGGCGCCTCTTGCGGTCCTGAGCGCAGCACGTTGCGCGGCCCGCGCTTGAACAACGGCAGAAAGCACGGGGCGACCGCGGCAGCCCATGGAATGGGGGGGCGGCATAAGGATCGGTTCGATTCGATGGTGGCTATGGGTGGACT
>Ga0164242_10002270_pt1 | contig 22342 bp, 15 predicted proteins | sample OricomgcompostMG_FD_108783 | JGI IMG/M metagenome (GOLD analysis project Ga0164242, IMG submission 108783) | Miracle-Growth compost microbial communities from Emeryville, California, USA - Original compost - Miracle growth compost (MG) ... | reverse complement strand
GGCAACAGCCCGGTGACGCTCCAGACCTGCGACAACCTGCGCAGCAACGGCAAGCGCTTTCACAAGGGCATGCGCGAATTCCTCGCGCTGCGCGGCGCGACGGCGCTGCGCGACTGGTTCGACGCCCATACCGCCTGCCCCGATTCGATGGTCGACCGCATCACGCCGCGTCCCACGCCCGACGTGCGCGAGCGCGTGAAGGCCGCGACCGGCGTCGACGACGCCTGCCCCGTGATGGGCGAGGCGTTCATCCAATGGGTGATCGAAGATCACTTCTGCGCGGGACGTCCCGCATGGGAGCGGGCGGGCGCGGAGATGGTCGAATCGGTGATGCCTTACGAAGAGGCCAAGATCCGCATCCTCAACGCCACGCATAGCTGCATCGCGTGGGCGGGCACGCTCGTCGGGCTCGACTACATTCACGAAGGCACGAACGACGCGGACATCCGCAGCTTCGCGCGCGAGTACGTGAGCGAGGACGTGATCCCCTGCCTCACGCCCAGCCCGCTCGATCTCGCGAAGTATCGCGACGTGGTGCTCGAGCGCTTCAGCAACCCCTACATCCAGGACACCAATCAGCGCGTGGCCGCCGACGGCTTTTCGAAGATTCCCGGCTTCATCGCGCCAACCCTCGCGCAGCGCATCGCCGCCGGCGCCGCGCCCGCCGCCACGGCCATCCTGCCCGCGCTGTTCCTGCGCTTCCTGCAGCGCTGGAGCCAGGGCACGCTGCCGTATCCGTACCAGGACGGTGTGATGGACAGCCAGGCCGTGACGAAAATGTTCGAGGCGAACGATCCGCTCACCGTGTTCTGCGCCGACAAGCTGCTCTGGGGCAGCCTCGCGGGCAGCGCGCCGCTCGAAAGCGCCCTGCGCGACGCGCTCATGCGCGTGGATGCCTGGCTCGCGAAACGCGGATGCAGCGTTTGAGCCCTTGCGCCACGGCCCTCACGTTTCGCGTTTCCTGTTTCGCGCATGACGCCGCGCCGCGCGTGCCGCGCCCCTGGGTCGGCGCCCATGGCGCGGCCCGGCGCGCGCGGCTAAAGTAGCGCCTCCACCCTCACGACTTTCGCGCGCGCCCATGTATCTCGGCATCGACCTCGGCACCTCCGAAGTAAAAGTTCTGCTGCTCGCACCCGACGGCCGCGCGATCGGCACCGCGGGCTCGCCGTTCACGGTCTCGCGCCCCCAGCCGCGCTGGGCCGAGCAAGATCCCGCCGACTGGTGGGACGGCACGCGCCGCGCACTCGCCGCGCTGCGCGAAAAACATCCGCATGAATTCGCCCAGGTGCGCGGCATCGGCCTCTCGGGGCAAATGCACGGCGCGGTGCTGCTCGACAAGAGCGACACCGTGCTGCGCCCGGCGATCCTCTGGAACGACATGCGCGCCGTCGACGAATGCGCGGAGCTCACCGCGCGCGCACCGCAACTGCATCGTGTGGCCGGCAACCTGGCCATGCCGGGCTTCACCGCGCCCAAGCTGCTGTGGGTCGCTCGCCACGAGCCCGAGCGCTTTCGCAAGACCGCCTGCGTGCTGCTGCCGAAGGATTGGCTGCGCCTGAAGCTCACGGGCGGCAAGGTCTCCGATCCTTCCGACGCGGCGGGCACGCTATGGCTCGACGTGGCCAAACGCGACTGGTCCGACGCGCTCCTCGACGCCTGCAACATGACGCGCGCGCAGATGCCCGCGCTCGCCGAAGGCAGCGCGCCTTCGGGCACGCTGCTGCCGCACATCGCGCGCGAGTTCGGCTTGCGCGAGAACGTGGTGGTCGCGGCGGGCGGCGGCGACAACGCCACGAGCGCGATCGGCATCGGCGCCGTGCAGCCCGGCGACGGCTTTGTCTCGCTCGGCACCTCGGGCGTGCTGTGCGTGATCGGCGACCGCTTCCGGCCCAATCCGGCCTCGGCCGTGCACGCGTTCTGCCATGCGATTCCCGAGCGCTGGCATCAGATGAGCGTCGTGCTCTCGGCGGCCAGTTGCCTGCGCTGGGTCTGCAAGCTCACCGGCACCGACGAACCCACGCTGCTCGCCGAAGTCGAGCGCCTCGCGCCGCCAGCGCTCGCGCAAGCGCCGCTCTTTTTGCCCTACCTCTCGGGCGAGCGCACACCGCACAACGACCCCTATGCGCAAGGCGTGTTCTTCGGCATGACGCACGCGACCGACCGCGCACTGCTCGGCTACGCCGTGCTCGAAGGCGTAACGCTCGCGCTCACCGACGGCCTCGACGCCCTGCGCGCGGCCGGCACCGAAGTCGGCCCGCTCTCGATGCTCGGCGGCGGCGCGCGCAGCGCGTATTGGGCGCAGCTCGCGGCCGACGCGTTCGACACGCCCACGCGTCAGCACGGCGGCGGCGAGACGGGCGCGGCGCTCGGCGCGGCGCGCCTCGGCTGGCTGGCGGCGGGCGGCTCATTCGATGAAGTGCTGACGAAAGCGCCCGTCGCCGCCGAATACGCGCCCAACGCGGCGCGCCACGCCGCGCTGCGCGAGCGGCTCGAAGCCTACCGTGCGCTCTACCGGCACGTGCGGCCGCTGTTCGACCCCGCGCGCGCGCGGCTCGCCTGAGGCACGGCGGGCGTTTCCCGTCCACGCGTTCCCAACAGAAGCTCGCAAGCCATCCCGCCCACGCATTCGCACCGAAGACCGCACCGACGAACACCGTGCCCAAGTCCACCGAAAAACTCGATCTCGCCACCCGCGCCGCCTGGCTCTACTACGTGGCCGGCAACACCCAGAACGAGATCGCCGAAAAGCTCCAGGTGTCGCGCCCGGTCGCGCAGCGCCTCGTGGCGTTCGCGGTCGAGAAAAACCTGATTCGCGTGCGCGTCGATCATCAACTGGCCGGCTGCCTCGCGCTCGCGGACCGGCTTTCGAAGCGCTACGGCTTGTCGATGTGCGAGATCGTCCCCGTCGACGACGATACGCAGGAAGCCATCGACCGCAAGCTCGCGGTGGCCGGCGCGCAGGTGATGGAGCGCTATCTGGGCGAAGAGCGGCCGATGGTCGTGGCGGTGAGCAGCGGGCGCACGCTGAAGGCCGCCGTCGATCAAATCGCGCAGCTCGAGCGGCCGCAGCACCGCCTCGTCTCGATGGTGGGCGCGATCGCGCAGGATGGCTCGTCGAACCGCTACGACGTGGCGCTGCACATCTCCGAGAAGACCGGCGGCAAGCATTTCCTGCTGCCCGCGCCGCTCATCGCCGACAACGAGGCCGAGCGCGCCCAATGGTGCAATCACCGGCTCTACCGCATCGTCGAAGCGCTTTCGGGCGAAGCGGATGTGGCCTTCGTCGGCATCGGCAATATCGGCGAGCATTGTCCGCTGCACGAAGACGGCTTCCTCACCACGGACGAAGTGCACGAGCTGATGGGCCTCGGCGCGATTGCGGAAATGCTCGGACTGCCGATCGACGCGCAAGGCAAGCGCGTGGATTCGCCCACGGGGCGGCGCGTGACGAGCCTGCATCTGGATGCGCCGCCCAAGCGCCCCACCATCGGCTTCGCGGGCGGCGCGCGCAAGCGCGATGCGGTGATCGCGGCGCTCAAGGGCGGCTGGCTTTCGGGGCTCGTCACCGACGAGGAATGCGCGCGGGCGGCGTTGGGGGATGGGAGCTGAGCGCTGCATGGCGGCGCCGTTACGGGGGCGCGAAAATCGAGCTCGGCCAGACGCAAAAAAATGCCCGCTCGAAAGCGGGCACATAAGGCCTTGATTCAGGCCCCCTCCACGACAACCTTCACGGCGCCGCCTCGCTCCCGAGGCGGCGCCCGTCTCTCAAGCCGCCAGTTGCTGCGCGAACCGCCGCTCGAATGCAATGCCGCCGGCGTCGAACAGATGACAATGATCCGGCGTCGCGCCGAGCTTCATCGTCGCGCCGCGTTCGTGCTTTTCCAGCGGCGGAATGCGCGCGATCAAGCCGTCGGGCGCAACGGATGACTCCGCATAGAGATAGGCCGCGTCGCCGAGCGACTCCACCGTGTTGGCCTTCGCGCTCACGCCGTACTCCCCCGAGTCCACGCATATGTGCTCGGGGCGGATGCCCACCGTCACTTTGTCGCCCTCGTGTGCGCCCGATGCGCTATTGGGTTCCACCGCCACCTTTTGCGTCTCGCCGGTCTCATAGCGCACCACGACGCCATCACTCGCGACCTGCTGCACGACGCCTTCGAGGAAGTTCATCTTCGGCGAGCCGATGAAACCCGCCACGAAGCGGTTCGCGGGAGCGTGATAAAGACGGTTCGGACTCCCGACCTGCTCCACATTGCCCGCCGAAAGCACGACGATCTTGTCCGCGAGCGTCATGGCCTCGACCTGGTCGTGCGTCACGTAGATCATCGTGGTCTTCAATTCGTCGTGCAGGCGCGCGAACTCCAGACGCATCTTCACGCGCAGCGCGGCGTCGAGGTTCGAGAGCGGCTCGTCGAACAGGAACACCTTGGGCTTGCGCGTGATCGCGCGTCCGATCGCCACGCGCTGGCGCTGGCCGCCGGAAAGCTGCTTGGGCTTGCGGTCCAGCAGATGGTCGATATGCAGGATCTTCGCGGCGTTCTTCACCGCCGCGTCGATTTCGGCCTTCTTCGTGCCCGCGAGCTTGAGGCCGAACGCCATGTTGTCGTAGAGCGTCATGTGCGGATAGAGCGCGTACGACTGAAACACCATGGCGATGCCGCGCTTGGCCGGCGGCACGTCGTTCATGCGCGCGCCGTCGATCATCATGTCGCCGCCGCTGATGTCCTCGAGTCCGGCGATCATCCGCATGAGCGTAGTCTTGCCGCAGCCGCTCGGGCCCACGAATACGACGAACTCGCCGTCTGCGATATCGAGGTTCACGTCGCGCAGCACTTCGGTTTCGTCGTAGCGCTTGAGTACGTCTCTCAGGATCACGCTTGCCATGATGTGTGTCTCCATTCGTTGCGGCGTTCAGGGACTTCTGCCCTCGTGCCGCGCTGCATCACTATTCGATCGCGATTCGTCTTGCGGAACAGCCCGCGCTCAGTGCGCGCGCGCCTCCGCCTTCTGCATCCAGTCCGCCACGAGCGCGGGCAGCGCGCGCATGTCGTCGAAAATCTCCTGCGCACCCACCTCGCGCAATTCGAGTGCGTGCGCGTCGCCGCCCACGTGCGCGCCGCCCACGAAGCCGAGCACCGTCATGCCCGCCGCCCGCGCCGCGCTCACGCCCGCCACGCTGTCCTCCACCACGAGGCAGCCCTGCGGCGGCACGCCCAGCCCCTGCGCCGCCGCGAGATAGACGTCCGGCGCGGGCTTCGGTTTTGCCACCATGTCGGCACAATAGATGCGCTCGGCAAAAAAGCGCGTGAGGCCGTTGCGCTCCAGCACGCGGCGCACCACCGCCGCATAGCTGTTGCTCGCGCAGGCCTTCGTGAGCGTAACGGCGGCAAGGGCCGCGCTCACGCCGGGAAAGAGCGGCGCCTCGGCCGCTTCGGTTTCGGCCACGGCGCGGATCGCATCGACATCCGCGGGCGTCAACTGCCGGCCGAGCGCTTCGCTCGCACCGCCGAGCACGCGTTCGATGCGCTGCCCGAGCAGCGGCATCAGCACGGGCGCGACGGCAGTGCCTGGCCAACGCGTTTCGAGCTCGCGCACCAGCACGCGCGCGGCCACGGCTTCGCTGTCGATCAGCACGCCGTCGCAGTCGCAGATCAGGGCCTGAATGGTCATGGGCTTCGTCCTTGTGTTTCTGGTTGGCAGTCGCCTGGGGCGCTACTTGACCGCGCCGAACGTGAGACCGCGCACGAGTTGCTTCTGCGAGAGCCAGCCGACGATCAGCACCGGCGCCACCGCCAGCAGCGAGGCCGCCGAGAGTTTCGCCCAGAACAGGCCCTCGGGGCTCGAGTACGAGGCGATGAACACGGTGAGCGGCGCCGCATTCGAGCTCGACAGGTTGATGCTCCAGAATGCTTCGTTCCACGAAAGAATGATGAGCAGGAGCGCGGTGGACGCAAGCCCCGGCACCGACATCGGCATGAGCAGATAGACGATCTCCTGCCAGGTGGCCGCGCCGTCCATGCGGCCGGCTTCGAGAATGTCCTTGGGGATCTCGTTGAAGTACGTGTAGGTCATCCACACCGCGATCGGCAAGTTGATGAGCGTATAGACGATCACGAGTCCGCTCACCGTGTCGAGCAGCCCCGAGTTCTTCCACAAGAGGTAGATCGGCACCAGCACGCCCACGGAAGGCATCATCTTGGTGGACAGCATCCAGAGGAGAATCCCCTGGGTGCGCCGGTTAGGGAAGAACGCCATCGCGTAGGCGGCCGGCACGGCGAGGATCAGGCAGACGATCGTCACGCCCGCCGAGATCAGCACCGAATTCCATGCGAACGCGAAGTAGTTGCTGCGCGCGAAGACCTCGCGGAAGCTGTCGAGCGTCGGCACGAAGAACAGCGACGGGATATACGCCTGCTGCTCGGTCTTGAACGCGGTGATCGTCATCCAGAAGATCGGGAAGAACAGCGCGAGCGCGATGATCCACGCAAGCAGTCCCGGCACCACGCGAGCGATGAACTGGAGCGGCGAAGAACGGCTGACGGCATGCGGCGACTCGGGCGCGCGAACGGGCGATGCAGTGACTTGGCTCATTTTTCGTACTCCCCTTTGAGGTTGCGCGCGAGCATCCGCACGAGGAAGAACGACACGATGTTCGCGAGCACGACGGCGAGAATGCCGCCCGCGGACGCAATGCCCACGTCGAACTGCTGCAGGCCCATCGAGTAGATCAGGTAAGTGAGGTTGGTGGTCGCGTTGCCGGGACCGCCGCTCGTGGTCGTATAGATTTCCGCGAAGATCGAGAGCAGGAAGATGCTCTCCATCATCACCACCACGGCAATCGCGCGGCGCAGGTGCGGCAGCGTGATGTAGAAGAACATGGAGATCGCGCCGGCGCCGTCGATGCGCGCAGCCTCTTTCTGCTCCTGATCGAGCGACTGGATCGCCGTGAAGAGAATCAGGAATGCGAACGGCAGCCACTGCCACGCCACGATCATGATGACCGCCGTGAGCGGGTATTCGGCGAACCAGTCGATGGGCGTCATGCCCATCGAGCGCATGGCGATGGCCACGAGGCCATATACCGGATGCAGGATCATGTTCTTCCAGATCAGCGCGCTCACCGTAGGCATCACGAAGAACGGCGCGATGGCGAACAGCCGCGCCACGCCCTGCCCGATGAACTTGCGATCGAACAGCACCGCCATCAGCACGCCGCCCACCACGGTAATCACCAGGACCGCCACGATGAGCTCGATCGTGTGGAAGATCGACGGCCAGAACGACGGGTCGGTGACGAGGAACCGGTAGTTGTCGAGGCCTGCGAAGCCCTTGAGATCGGGGTTGAGCAGGTTGTAGCGCGTGAACGAATACCAGATCGTCATCGCGAGCGGAATCGTCATCCACAACAACAGGACCGCGATCGACGGCGAAACCAGCCAGCGCGACGCCGAACGGCGCGTCTCCACGCGCTGCGGCTGAGGCGCTCGCGCTCGATTGAATATAGGCATGGGAAGATGGAGATGACGCATGAGGACCACCCTTCTTTCGTTGCGCGGCGGCTCAGGGCGTGGCGCCGCATCTGCTTCGCGAGCGGCGCGCCGTGCCGTGCGGCCCGGCGCGCCCTTCGCTTCTACTGCGTTGCTGCTACTGCTCGTGCGCTGGAATACGGCGCCTTGCTGCCGGTCCGACTTCGCGCCTTACTTCTGATACCCGGCTTGCTTCACGGCGCGATTAGCGGCGGCGTTGCCGGCGGCGAGCGCCTGATCGACGCTCATCTGGCCCGCCACGGCGCCGGCGATGCTCTGGCCCACCACCGTGCCGAACGACTGGAATTCAGGAATCCCGACAAACTGGATACCCGTGTACGGCACCGGCTTGGCGGTCGGGTGAGTCGGATCGGCGCTCTGGATCGCCTTCAGCACGAAGTCCGAGAACGGCGCGGCCTGCTTGTACTCGGGGCGCTGATACGTCGACACGCGCGTGCCCGATGGCACCGAAGCCCAGCCCTCGTCCTTCGCGACCAGCTCGATGTATTGCTTCGAGGTCGACCATTCGATGAACTTCTTCGCGGCGTCCTGCGACTTCGACGACTTCGGAATCGCGAGCGCCCACGACCACAGCCAGTGCGAGCCGTTCGGCGTGACCTCGGTCGGCGCCGCCGCGAAGCCGATCTTGTCGGCCACCTGCGACTGCTGCTTGTTGTAGAGAATGCCCGCCGCGACCGTGGCGTCGATCCACATCGCGCACTTGCCCGACGACATCAGCGTGAGGTTCTCGTTGAAGCCGTTCGAACTCGCTCCCGGAGGGCCGTCCTTCTTCAGGAGATCGACGTAGAAGTTGACCGCCTTCTTCCACTCCGGCGAGGTGAGCTGCGCTTGCCACTTCTCGTCGAACCAGCGGCCGCCGAAGGTGTTCGCGACCGTGGTCACGTACGCCATGTTCTCGCCCCAGCCGGCCTTGCCGCGCAGGCAGATCCCATAGGTGCCTTTGGACGGATCGTTGAGCTTGTCGGCGAAGGTCTTGATCTGGTCGTAGGTCGGCTGCGCGGGCATCGTGAGGCCCTTCGCCGCGAACAGATCCTTGCGGTAGTACGTCATCGAGCTTTCGACGTAGAACGGCAGCGCGTAGAGCGTGCCGTTATACGAGAGACCGTCGCGCGCCGTCTTCACGACGTCGTTCAGGTCGTAGTCGGCGGGCAGGTTCGTCAAGGGCGCGAGCCAGCCGCGCTTACCCCATTGCGGCGCCTCGTAGGTGCCGATCATCATCACGTCGAACTGGCCGCTATTGGTCGTGATGTCGGTCGTGGCGCGCTGGCGCAGCACGTTTTCTTCGAGGATCACCCAGTTCAGCTTGATGCCCGGATTGGCCTTCTCGAAAGCCGGCGAGAGCTTCTTCAGCTCGAGCATGTCCGGGTTGTTCAACATCGCGATCGTGACGGTCTGCGCGTGCGCCGCGCCCGCCGCGGCAACGAGGGCGAGCGCGCTGGTCGCGCGGCCTATGCGCCGGGCGGCGCTCCGGATGGCTGGTTTCATGACGTTGTCTCCTTTCCTTGTTGGTTGCGTTATGGGATGCTGCATGGGTCGAAGTCGCCGGAACGCTCCGGAAGGCTTTCAGCTCATCCAGTTTCCGCCGTCGACGTTGAGCGTCTGCGCGGTGATGTAATCGGCGTCGGCGGATGCGAGAAATAGCGCGGCGCCGGTGAGATCCGCGGGCACGCCCATGCGGCCGAGCGGCACTTCCTCGCCGACGAGCCGCTTCTTCTCGCCCAGGGGCCGGTGCTCGTAGCGCGCGAAGAGCGCGTCCACCTGGTCCCACATCGGCGTATCGACCACGCCCGGCGCAATGCCGTTCACGTTGATCTGGTGCGGCGCGAGCGCGAGCGCCGCCGATTGCGTATAGCTCAGCACCGCCGCCTTGGTTGCGCAGTAGTGCGAAACGAGCGCTTCGCCGCGCCGGCCCGCTTGCGACGACATATTGATGATCTTGCCGCCCTGCCCCTGCTCGACCATGCGGCGCGCGACCGCCTGCATCAGGAAGAACATGCCCTTCACGTTCACGGCGAAGAGGCGGTCGTAGATCTCCCAGGATTCGTCGAGCAGCGGGCGCATGTCGAAGAGCGCCGCATTGTTGAAGAGGATGTCGATGCGGCCGAAGCGCTCGAGCGTACTCGCGACGATGCGCTCGATGTCTTCGCGGCGCGTGACATCCGCGCTGAGCGCGAGCACGCGCTCGGGAAACGCGGCGACCAGTGCCGGGGCGATGGCGTCGGCGGGTTTCACGTCGACCAGCACGCAACGCGCGCCTTCGTCCAGATAGCGCCGCGCAACCGCCTCGCCGATGCCGCTCGCCGCGCCGGTGAGCACGGCCACCTTGTCCTGCAAACGTCCTGCCGCCGGATTCGCGGAATGTGCCACAGGGTTGTCTCCATTTGCGTTCTTCGAGCCACGGGCGTTCTGCCATGGGCAGCCGCGCGAACTATCGCTCGATATATGAACATTTGCTCTGTTGGTGATCGAATGATCGGATACGGACGCGCGCCTGTCAAGGCGGACATACGCGTTTCACGGCAGATTTCGATGGTGCGGCGCGCAAGGGCTGCTCAACGGCGCAGGAGCATTTGGCGCGCCCGCTGGCCGCTCTGGCGCGCCGCGTGGTGCGTCATGGCGTGGCTGGACGCATCCGGGCCGACGCCGCGCCTGGACGGCCGGTCCAGCGCTTTGAATGGCTGGCTCGCCAACCAGCGTGATACGTTATATCATCTCGCCTTCACAGAACTTTGCAGCATCCGGGCGCGTCGCGAGCCCCGCCCGGATGCCATTCCAGCCACGTTCTCACGCTCCGTCCAAGGATAAAACCATGTCCGCTATCTCCCGTGCAGTCCGCATGACCCCGCGCCTGCCCGGCCGGCTCGCCCAGGCCGCCGCCGCGCTCGAGCGTGCCGCGCTTCTCGCCATGAAGGCATGCCTCGCGCTCGGCGCGCTGCTCGGCCCGTGCGCCGCCGCCCATGCTGCCAACGCGCCGGGCGCCGCGCTCACCGTCGTGGCGGCGGAGAACTTCTACGGCGACGTCGTCAAGCAAATCGGCGGCACGTACGTGAACGTGACGAGCATCCTGAGCAATCCCGATCAGGATCCGCATCTGTTCGAAGCGAGCCCGAAGACCGCGCGCGCGCTGCAGCACGCGCGCCTCGTGGTCTACAACGGCGCCGACTACGATCCGTGGATGACCAAACTGCTCGCCGCGACCGGCACCAGCAGCGGCGGCGGTCAGCGCGCGATCGTCGTGGCGGCGGATCTGGTCGGCAAGAAGGCCGGCGACAATCCGCACCTCTGGTACGACCCGCGGACCATGCCCGCCGTCGCGCGCGCCGTGAGCGCCGCACTCGGCACGGCGGACCCGGCGCACAAGAGCGTGTACGATGCCAACCTTGCGACCTTTCTCGGCTCGCTCAAGCCGCTCGACGACAAAGTCGCGGCGCTGCGCGCGCAGTACAAGGGCCAGCCCGTGACGGCGACCGAGCCGGTGTTCGGCTACATGTCGGACGCGATCGGCCTCGACATGCGCAACATGCGCTTCCAGATGGCGACGATGAACGACACCGAGGCCAGCGCATCGGACATCGCGGCTTTCGAGCGCGACCTGCGCGAGCGCCGCGTGCGCGTGCTGATCTACAACAGCCAGGCGACGGAAGCGCTCACGCGGCGCATGCTGAGCCTCGCACAGCAATCGAAGGTGCCGACGATGAGCGTGACCGAGACGCAGCCTGCCGGCGTGAGCTTCCAGCAATGGATGCTGACGCAGCTCGATGCCCTGGCGAAGGCGCTCGCGCAAAAATAAGGCCGCCGCCGCGCCATGGCGAATCGACAGCGACGCAATAGCGAATCGGTTGCCATGCAGGCAGCGCCCCCACAACGCAGTCCACAGCAGGAAACAGAAGCGATGACCGAGGCCGCGCCCTCCCCTCATGCACATTCGGCACATGCGGCACACGCCTCCGCGCACCCTGCGCATTCCGGGCACCGCGCGGCCCAGCCGGTGCTCACGCTCGCGGGCGTGACGCTCACGCTCGGCGAGCGCACGATCCTGCGCGACGCCAACTTCGCGGTGAACCAGGGCGAATTCATCGGCGTACTGGGGCCGAACGGCGCGGGCAAGACCACGCTGATGCGCGCGATTCTCGGCCTCGTGCCGGCTTCGCACGGCGCGATTCGCGTGCTCGGCGAACCGGTGGCGCGCGGCAATGCGAAGATCGGCTACATGCCGCAAACGCGCACCGCGCTCGCGAGCCGCCGGGTGCGCGGACGCGATTTCGTCGCCATGGCCGCCGACGGCCATCGCTGGGGCCTGCCGCGCGCCGACGCCGCCACGCGCGCCGACGTCGCGCGCGTGCTCGATCTCGTGGGCGCCACGAAGCTCGCCGAACGCCCGCTCTCCGAGCTGTCCGGCGGCGAGCGCCAGCGCCTGCTGCTCGCGCAATGCCTGCTCGGCGACCCGAAGCTGCTGCTGCTCGACGAACCGCTCATCAGCCTCGACCCGCACCACCAGCGCGGCGTGGTCGAACTCGTGCGCCGCGTGCAGCGCGAACTCGGCATCGCGGTGCTGTTCTCGGCCCACGAGCTCAATCCGCTCCTGAATTCGCTCGACCGCGTGCTCTATCTCGGCAACGGCGTGGCGGCGCTCGGCAGCGTGGACGAAGTGATCACCGCGCCGGTGCTGTCGCGGCTCTATGGCTCGCCCATCGAGGTGATGCGTATGAAGGGCCGCATCTTCGTGATGTCGGGCGGCGTCGAAGTCGAGAAGCACGACCACGAGCATGAGCACGATCACGACCATGGCCACGCGCACGGCCACAGTCACGATCACAACGACAACAACAACAGTAGCGCCCACGGCCATACGCACGATGCTTGAATACGATTTCATGGTGAACGCCTTCGCGGCGTCGGGCATCGTCGCAGTGCTCGCGGGCATCGTCGGCTACTTCCTCGTGATGCGCGGACAAACCTTCGCAGGCCACGCGCTCTCGCACGTCGGCTTCACGGGCGCGACGGGCGCGGTGCTGCTCGGCATCTCGCCGATCTGGGGCATGGTGGGCTTCACGCTTGCCGCGGGCGTGTCGATGGGCGCGCTCGGCGAAAAGCTCGCGGGCCGCGACGTGGCCATCGGCGTGATCCTCTCGCTCGCGCTCGGCTTCGGTCTGTTGTTCCTGCACTTCTTCACGTCGTTCGCCACCCAGGTCACGGCGCTGCTGTTCGGCAACGTGCTCGGCGTGGGCCGCGACACGCTCGGCATCCTCGCGGCGCTCGCGGTGGCGAGCCTCGCCGCGCTCGCGGCCATCATGCGGCCGCTGCTGTTCGCCTCGCTGCAGCCGGAGCTGGCCGAGGCCAAAGGCGTCTCGCTGCGGCTCGTGTCGGTGCTGTTCCTCGCCATCGCGGCGCTCGCCGTGGCCGCGTGCACGCAGATTGTCGGCGTGCTGCTCGTCTTCACGCTGATGGTCGGGCCCGCCGCCGCCGCGCAGAACCTCACCACGCGCCTCTCGACGGGGCTCGTGCTCGCCGCGCTGCTCGCGCTCGCGCAGGCGTGGCTCGGCGTCGCGCTCGCCTACTACACCGACTGGCCGACGAGCTTCTGGATCACCGCGCTCGCGGCGCTCGTCTATGGCGCGAGCCTGATCGGGCGGCGCTGAGCGCGCTCGTCCGACTGGCGCGCCGCAGCGCCTCGCCACGCGCATGCGCGCGAAAAAGGGCCTCCACGCTCAGCGTGGAGGCCCTTCGAACATCGAGGCGCGAACGCGGCGGGCGCGTTACTTCAACAGCACCCGCGCATGATGCGCCAGGTGGTCCTCGATAAAGCTCTGGATGAAGAAGTAGCCGTGATCGTAGCCCTCGTGGCGGCGCAGCGTGAGCGGCTGCCCCGCCGCCTTGCAGGCGGCCTCGAACACGTCGGGGTTCAACTGGTTCGGCAGGAACGCGTCCGCGAGACCCTGATCGACGAGAATGCCCGCTTCGAATCGGTGCGTGGCCTTGCCCACCAGCTCGCTCGCGTCGTACGGCTTCCACGCCTCGCGGTCGTCGCCCAGATAGCCGCTGAACGCCTTCTCGCCCCACGGGCAGCGCGTGGGCGCCGCGATGGGCGCGAACGCCGACACCGAGCGATAGATCTCGGGGTTGCGCAGCGCCAGCACCAACGCGCCATGCCCGCCCATCGAGTGGCCGAAGATGCCCAGCCGCGCGCCGTCCACGGGCAAGCTCGCCGTCACGGCCTCGCGCAGCTCGTCGCGCACCCAGGAATACATGCGCCAATGCTTCGACCACGGCTCGCGCGTGGCATCGACATAGAAACCCGCACCCACGCCGAAGTCCCAGGCCTCGGCTTCGCCGGGCAGGTTCGCGCCGCGCGGGCTCGTGTCGGGCGCAATCAGCGCGATGCCGTGCTGCGCGGCGAAGCGCTGCGCGCCCGCCTTGATCGGGAAGGTCTCCTCCGTGCAGGTCAGCCCCGCCAGGTAGAACAGCCCCGGCACCTTGCCCTCACGCGCCTGCGGCGGCAGATACACCGAAAAGCGCATCGGCAGGCCGATCGTTTTCGAATCGTGTTTATAGATGCGCTGCACGCCGCCATAGCAGGCGTGCTCTTCAATCAGGTCCAGCATCTCTAGCCCTCGCGGTTGGATTAGTAAAGGACAACGGAGCGAATCGACTCGCCCCTTTTCATCAGGTCGAAGCCCTCGTCGAGCCGGGCGTCTCGCTACGATACCGGCGCGAACCACGTCCGCACGCGACCATACAGATCGATGAAGCGCGCGTAGCGTTGCGCCAGCGCCGCGTCGGCGCGCGGCTGCGCGACACAGGTGGCCGCCGGCGCGAGCGCCGCGAGCTCGTCCATGCGCCAATGCCCGCAGGCGACGCCGCCCAGCAGCGCCGCGCCGCGCGCCGCCGCATTCGGACAGTCGATGGCGTCGAGCCGCACGCCCAGCGCATCGGCGAGCAATTGGCGCCAGCGCGCGTCGACGGAGCCGCCGCCCGCCAGCTTGAGCACCGCGATCGGCGCATGCGGCATGCCTTCTCCATCGTTTCCCGCGACGCGAGGCGCGGCATCGGCGCCAGCGGCACCATCGGCACCATCGACCACCGCCGCGCCGCGCAACGCGTCGAGTCCCGCGCGCAGCGCGAACGCCACGCCTTCGAAAGCGGCACGCATCAGCACGCCGCGCGTATCGCCAAGGCCCGCGCCGAGCCAGCCGCCGCGCGCCGCCGGATCGAGCCACGGCGAGCGCTCGCCGCTCAGGTACGGCAGGAACGCGAGCGTCTGCGAAGGCGGTGCGGCGAAGGCCGCTTCGTAGGCCTCGCTCCAGGAGCAGGACAGCCAGCCGCGCGCCGCTTCTAGCGCCACGCCCACGTTCTGCATCGCGGCCATCGCATACCAGCCGCCCGTGGCCGAGCGGTAGCGATGCAAACCGCGCCGGGCAGGCGGCTCGCCAAGCGACGTCACGACGATCTGGCCGCCCGTGCCCGTGGTCAACAGCGCGTCGCCGTGTTCGTGCAGGCCGCTGCCGAGCGCCGCGCACGGCGTGTCGCCGGCGCCCGTCGCGAGCGCGATGCCAGCGGGGAGGCCGAGGGCGCGCGCCGCATCGGCGCAAAGCGTGCCGCTCGCCGCCGACGCTGACGCAAGCGGCGCAAACCAGCGCGCCGGCAAGCCCAGGCGCTCGATCAGCGCCCCATCCCATGTGCCGTCGGGCGCGGCAAGTGCGGTCGCGCAGGCGTCGGACGGATCGGCCACAAAGGCTTCGCGCGCCGCACCCGCGAGACGCACGCGCAGCCAGTCCTTCGGCTGCAGCGCCCAGCGCGCGGCATCGGCCGTCGCGCGCTCGTGCAGCGTCAGCCAGTGCAGCAGCGGCCCCGCCATGCCGGGCGCAACGGGATTCGGCGGCGGGTTCGCTGCGCTATCGGAAGAGACAGGCCAGGCGTCGAGCAAAGCCTGCGCACGCGTGTCGGGCCAGAGCATGGCGAGACGCAGCGCATGGCCCGCCGCGTCGGTTACCACCACGCCGTGCATCTGGCCGGAAAAGCCAATCGCGCGCACCAACGCGCGCTCGCTCGCGGGCAACTGCTCGCACGAGCGCACGAGCGCGTCCCACCAGCGCTCGACGTCGATCTCGGCCCAGCCCGGCTGCGGCGTCTCCAGCGGATAGGCGATGCTCGCGGCGGCGCGCTCGGCGCCCGTCTCGTCGACGATGGCGACTTTGAGCGAACCGGTGCCGAGGTCGATACCGAGAAAGCGCGTCTGCATTGCGTTCATGCGAAGTGACTGGGGAAAGAGTTGAGCCGGAGGGGGCCGATCGAAGGTCTCGCGCGGGATCCCACGCACGCCTCGAAATGAGGCAAATCGCCTGCGTTCGCGGGTTAACCCGGGGGTCTATTGCACCATGCAAAATGGCTCACATGCGGAAAGCGAAATATAGATCATAACGACAAGGCCATATAGACCAGGGTCCAATCGACGCTTGACTCCGCGCGAAATCGCTCATTCATCTGCGCAGACAGTCCTGCCGCGCCCACGACGCCCGAAGCGACGCGTGCCGTCCAATGCCTGAAACCACCTGAAAAACGGGCTCAACGCTGCGTCCGGACATCGCAACGGCGTTCCCACGATGCGCCGCAGCATCGCCGCCCGTGCGCCCGCCGGCTTCCGGATCGCTCGATCCTACCCCGATACGAAGGGCCGCGCACCCCTCGCGCATATCGCCCCCGGAAAGCACGGAATAGTCCCCAGCGGTCTTGTTGGTTATTTTCGTCGCGCATACCGTGGAGGCCATATTCTGAAACGAAAGACGGAGAGAGACGACATGCATCCCCAGGGTATCGAAAGGCAAGCGGCCAGCCAGGCGCGCGGCCAGGTTCACCCGGTAGACGAGCGCCTGCCGTTCGGCCAGCTTCTCACGCTCGGTATCCAGCACGTGCTGGTGATGTACGCGGGCGCAGTGGCCGTGCCGCTCATCATCGGCGGCGCCATTGGTCTGCCGAAAGATCAGGTGGCGTTCCTCATCAGCGCCGACCTGTTCGCCTGCGGCATCGCCACGCTGATCCAGACGCTCGGCCTCTGGATCTTCGGCATCCGCCTGCCCGTCATCATGGGCTGCACGTTCGCCTCGGTCGGCCCGATGATCGCCATCGGCACCAATCCGCAACTCGGCATTCTCGACATCTTCGGCTCCACCATCGCCGCCGGCGCGATCGGCATCGTGATATCGCCGATGATCGGCAAGCTGCTGCGCTTCTTCCCGCCCGTCGTGGTGGGCACGGTGATCGCGGTGATCGGCCTCTCGCTCATGGAAGTGGGCATCAACTGGGCCGCGGGCGGCGTGGGCAACCCGAACTACGGCGACCCGGTCTACCTGGGCCTCTCGCTCGTCGTGCTGATGCTGATTCTCCTCATCAACAAGTTCGGCCGCGGCTTCGTCGCCAATATCTCCGTGCTGCTCGGCATCGTGGCGGGCTTCGCGATCGCGCTGGCGCTCGGCCGCGTAAACCTCGACGGCGTGACGCACGCCCAGTGGATGGGCTTCGTGATGCCGTTCCACTTCGGCATGCCGAAATTCCACGTCCTGCCGATCGCGACGATGGTGATCGTGATGTTCGTGACCTTCATCGAATCGACGGGCATGTTCCTCGCCGTCGGCGACATGGTGGATCGCCCCGTCGATCAGAAAACGCTGGTGCGCGGCCTGCGCGTCGACGGTCTGGGCACGATGATCGGCGGCATCTTCAACTCGTTCCCGCACACCTCGTTCTCGCAGAACGTGGGCCTCATCGGCGTGACGGGCGTGAAGAGCCGCTTTGTCTGCGCAACCGGCGGCGTGATTCTCGTGACGCTCGGCCTGTTCCCGAAGATGGCGCAGGTCGTGGCCTCGGTGCCGCCCTTCGTGCTGGGCGGCGCGGGCCTCGTGATGTTCGGCATGGTGGCCGCGAACGGCATCAAGGTGCTCTCGAAGGTGGACTTCGTGAAGAACCATCACAACCTGTTCATCGTGGCCGTGAGCGTGGGCTTCGGCCTCGTGCCGGTGGTCTCGCCGAAGTTCTTCTCGCAACTGCCGCCGGCGCTCTCGCCGCTCCTGCATAGCGGCATCCTGCTCGCTTCGGTTTCGGCCGTGATCCTCAACCTGATTTTCAACGGCGCAAAGAGCGAAGTCGCCGCGGAACACGACATCCACAGCGTCGGCCACGACTTCGACGGCACCCAGTCGCACGAAGCCGAGCAAGCGCCGGAAGCTGGACAGGGCATGCCGCGCACCGCGGCACACTGAGTCGACGCGAGAGGCGCCCCGGCCGGGTGACAGACACGCGCGCCGGGGCCTTTTGCTGGTTTGGCGTCACGGGAAGCCGTGACGCCTTTTTTGTTTTCGACTCCGGCACGCGCATAAAAAAACGCCACGGTCTCCCGTGGCGTTCTTCATTGCGGCTACCCGAGACGCGGTCTGGGTTCGCGTCGCTCAACCCGCGGTCGCCGCCGGCGCCGAAGCCGCCGCCGGCGCGCTGGCCGCGCCGTAGTCGGCCGGCGCATCGGCCGGACGCGGCGTCTCGCCCGCGTGCTGGATCCAGCCGCCGCCCAGCGCGCGATAAAGATCGACGAGGTTGGTCAGCCGCGCGAGCCGCGCCGTGACGAGCGCCTGCTGCGACTGGTACAGGCTGGTCTGCGCGGCCAGCACCGGCAAATAGCTGTCCACGCCGTTCTTGTAGCGCAGCTCCGAGAGATCGAGCCCGCGCTGGCTCGCGAAGGTGCTGCGCTCGAGCGCCCCGATCTGCTGATCGTAGGTGCCGCGCGCGGCGAGGCCATCGGCCACTTCGCGGAACGCCGACTGGATCGACTTCTCGTAGTTGGCGATCTCGATGCGCTTCTGGACGTTCGCGAGTTGCAGGTTCGCGATGTTCTGGCCGCCTTCGAAGATCGGCATCGTGATCTGCGGCACGAAGCTCCATGCCGCCGTGCCCGCCTTGAAGAGCCCGCCCAGCGACAGACTTTCGGTGCCGAACGCCGCCGTAAGCGAGATCTTCGGGAAGAACGCCGCACGCGCCGCGCCAATGTTGGCGTTCGCCGCGAGCAGCGTTTCCTCGGCCTGCATGATGTCCGGACGCCGCGTGAGCAGGTCCGAAGGCAGCCCCGCCGGGATGTCGGCGACCAGCGCCTGGCCGTCGAGCGGCAGGCCTTGCGGCAGATTCGCCGGCAGCGGCTCGCCGATCAGCAGCACGAGCGCGTTCTCGGCCTGCGCGCGGGCGCGCATTTGCACCTGCAGGTTGGCCTGCGCGTTTTCGACCACGGTCTGCGCCTGGCGCAAATCGAGCTCGGTGCCGGTGCCGGTGTCGAACTGCGCCTTCGCGATGTTGTACGAATCCTGCGCCGTCTTCAGGGTGTCCTGCGTGACCTTCAGCAGGTCGTCGTCGGAGAGCATCGTCAGGTACTGATCGGCCACCTGCGAGACGAGCGAGATCTCCGCCGCCTTGCGCGCGTACGCCGTCGACAGATACTGCGCCAGCGCCTGGTCCTTCAGGCTGCGAATGCGCCCCCAGAAGTCGATTTCCCAGGACGCCTGCAAGCCCACGTTATAGACGCTGTACGGGTTCTCCGGCGCGGTCTGGAACGCCTTCGGCACGCGCGTGCGGCTGTCGGTGCCTACGGCGTCGATCGCCGGGAACAGCTGCGCACGCGTGATCTGATACTGCGCGCGCGCCGCCTCCACGTTCAGCACCGAGACACGCAGGTCGCGGTTGTTCTTCAGCGCGATCTCGACCAGTTGCTGCAGGCGCGGATCGACGAAGAAGTCGCGCCAGCCGAGATCGGTGGCCACGGCGCCGTTGGCGCTGGGGCCGGGCTGGCCGTTCTCGTCGGTCGCGCCGGGCTGCGTCGCGTAGACGCCGCCCTGCGGGAAGCTCTGCGATACCGGCGCCGCGGGCCGGTGATAGCGCGGCTCCATCGTGCAACCCGCGAGAACGGCGGTTGCCACTGCGGCGGCCACTGCAATTACGGATAGTTTATGCATCTCAATGTCCTTCCTTGCCCTGGCCGTTGCCGCCGTCGCCGCCACCCTGGGCACCGCCGCCGTTCGTGCCGCCGGAGCCGCCCGCGCCACCGTCAGGGCCGCCATTCGGGCCACCATCCGGGCCGGCGTTGCCGGCGTTGCCGCCGTTCTCGTCGTCGTGATCGTGCGCGTGATGCTCTTCGTAATGCTGGAGCGCCACGTCGGCGTCTTCCTTCTCGCCAGCAAACTTCGCGCGGATCACCACGAAGAACATCGGGATCATGAAGATCGCGAGGAACGTTGCGGTGATCATCCCGCCGATCACGCCCGTGCCGATCGCGTGCTGCGAAGCCGAACCCGCGCCGTTACTGATCGCGAGCGGCAGCACGCCGAGAATGAACGCCATCGACGTCATCAGAATCGGCCGCAGTCGCAGTCGCGAAGCTTCGAGCGCCGCCTCGATCGGTCCCATCTTCCCGTCCACCTGCAGGTCGCGCGCGAATTCCACGATCAGAATCGCGTTCTTCGCCGATAGACCCACGGTGGTCAGCAGCCCCACCTGGAAGAACACGTCGTTCTCGAGGCCGCGCAGCGTCACCGCGAGCAGCGCGCCCAGCACGCCGAGCGGCACCACCATGATGACCGCGAACGGGATCGACCAGCTCTCGTAGAGCGCCGCGAGACACAGGAACACGACGAGGATCGAGATGCCGTAAAGAATCGGCGCCTGCGAGCCCGACTGGATTTCCTGGAACGACAGGCCCGTCCATTCGTAGCCGATACCCGCCGGCAGCTTCGCCGCGATCTGCTCCATGGCCGTCATCGCCTGGCCCGTCGACTTGCCCGGACCCGCCTGCCCCTGGATTTCCACCGCCGAGATGCCGTTATAGCGCTCGAGCTTGGGCGACCCGTAGGTCCAGTGGCCGGTTGCGAACGCGCTGAACGGCACCATCCCGCCCGAGCTGTTGCGCACGTACCAGATGTCCATGTCGCTCGGCGTCATGCGGAACGGCGCGTCGGACTGCACGTACACCTTCTTGATACGGCCATCGATATCGAGGAAGTTGTTCACGTACTGCGACGCCCACGCGATCGAGAAGGTCTGGTCGATCGCCGCCGAGGTCACGCCGAGCGCGTTGGCCTTCTCGCGGTCGATGTTCACCTGATACTGCGGCGTGTCGTTCAGGCCGTTCGGGCGCACGAGCGCGAGCGTCGGGTTCTTCGCCGCCATGCCGAGCAGCATGTTGCGCGCTTCCATCAGCTTCTCGTGACCGAGACCGCCGCGGTCCTGCAGCTCGAAGTCGAAGCCCGAGGCCGTGCCCAGCTCAGGAATCGAAGGCGGATTCACGGGAATCACCATCGCGTCCTTGTAGTTCGCGTAGTGCGCGAACATGCGGCCCACCAGCGCCTGGACCTTCTGGTTCGCGTGCTGGCGCTCCTTGTAGTCCTTCAGGCGCACGAACACGAGACCCGAGTTCTGGCCGCGGCCCGCGAAGCTGAAGCCGTTCACCGTGAAGGTCGACTCGACGATGTCCTTCTCGTCCTTGAGCAGCCAGTCCTGGATGTTGGCGAGCGTGCGCGCCGTGGTTTCCTGGGTCGAGCCCGAGGGCGTCTGCACGATCACGAACATCGTGCCCTGGTCTTCATCGGGCAGGAACGACTTCGGCAGGCGCACGAACAGCAGGCCAACCGCGACGATCACCGCGAGATAGATGATGAGCCAGCGCCCCGAGCGCTTGATCACGTGGTGCACGCCGCTGTGGTACTTGTCGCGGCTCTTCTCGAAAGTGCGGTTGAACCAGCCGAAGAAGCCCTTCTTCTCTTCGTGGTGGCCCTTCGGGATGGGCTTGAGGATGGTCGCGCACAGCGCGGGCGTGAGAATCAGCGCGACCATCACGGACAGCACCATCGCCGCCACGATCGTGAGCGAGAACTGCCGGTAGATGGCGCCGACCGAGCCGCCCGAGAACGCCACCGGCACGAACACGGCGGAGAGCACCAGCGCCACGCCCACCAGCGCGCCGGTGATCTGGCCCATCGCCTTGCGGGTGGCTTCCTTCGGTCCTAACCCCTCTTCCACCATGACCCGCTCGACGTTCTCCACCACCACGATGGCGTCGTCCACGAGCAGGCCGATGGCGAGCACGAGACCGAACATCGACAGCGTATTGATGGAGAAACCCACCAGCGCCATGATCGCGAACGTACCGAGCAGCACCACCGGCACCGCGATCGTCGGAATCAAGGTCGCGCGCAGGTTCTGCAGGAACAGGTACATCACGAGGAACACCAGCACGATGCCTTCGAGCAGCGTCTTGATCACTTCCTCGATCGACAGGCGCACGAACGGCGTCGTGTCGTACGGGTACTTCACGACGAGGCCGTGCGGGAAGTACTTCGAGAGGTCGTCGATCTTCTCGCGCACGAGCTTCGCGGTCTGCAGCGCGTTGGCGCCCGTCGCGAGCTGGATGCCGAGGCCGGCCGTCGGCGCACCGTTGTACTTCGTGTCGAAGTTGTAGTTCTCGCCGCCGAGGCTGATGCGCGCCACGTCCTTCAGGCGCACCTGCGAGCCGTCCTGGTTCACCTTCAGCAGGATGTTGCCGAACTCCGCGGGCGTGTGCAGCAGCGTCGATTCGGTGATGGTCGCCTGGAACGACTGCCCCGCCACCGCTGGCGTGCCGCCCAGCTGGCCGCCCGCGATCTGCACGTTCTGCGCGGTGATCGCGGCGGTGACATCCGATGGCGTGAGACTGTAGTTCGTGAGCTTGTTCGGATCGAGCCAGACGCGCATCGCGTACTGCGAGCCGAACAGCGTGACCGTACCCACGCCGT
>Ga0164242_10002269_pt1 | contig 22344 bp, 21 predicted proteins | sample OricomgcompostMG_FD_108783 | JGI IMG/M metagenome (GOLD analysis project Ga0164242, IMG submission 108783) | Miracle-Growth compost microbial communities from Emeryville, California, USA - Original compost - Miracle growth compost (MG) ... | reverse complement strand
GCCCCGGCCGAAGAGGCCGAGGAGAAGGACTCGTTCGACGTCATCCTCGAGTCGGTCGGCGACAAGAAGATCCAGGTCATCAAGGTCGTCCGCGAGCTCACCTCGCTCGGCCTCGGCGACGCGAAGGCTGTCGTCGACGGCGCGCCCAAGCCGGTTCTGGAGGGCGCCAACAAGGAAACCGCCGAGAAGGCCAAGGCTTCCCTCGAAGAGGCCGGCGCCACCGTCACCCTCAAGTGAGTTCGGCCGGGCCGGCACCCCGGTCCGCCTGACTTTCTTCGAAGGCCCCGAGCACTGCGCTCGGGGCCTTCGCTCGTCTACGCTGTGGATCATGGATGCCGCGGCGCCTCCTCCTGCGGTGCCGGTCGATGACCTCGCCGGTCTCAGTTCCGCCGAGGTGGCTGCGCGTGTGGCCGACGGCCGCACGAATGCGTTCACCGCCGACACCAGCCGCACCTGGTGGACCATCGTGCGGGCGAACGTCTTCACCCTCTTCAACGCGATCGTCTTCGCATGCTTCGCCGCTCTGCTCGTGCTCGGCCACTGGCAGGACGCGTTGTTCGGCCTGTCGGCCATCTTCAATACCCTCGTCGGCTGTTATCAGGAGATCCGCGCGAAGATCGCACTCGACCGGCTCGCATTGCTCAACGCTCCGCACGCCCGCGTGCGCCGCGACGGCGCGGACCACGAGATCGCCCCGGGCGACGTGGTCATCGACGACCTGCTCGTGCTGCGCGCAGGCGATCAGGTCTCGGCCGACGCTGTCGTCGTGCGCGAGAACTGGCTCGAGATCGACGAATCGATGCTCACCGGCGAGGCAGCCCCGGTGGAGAAGGATGCCGGAGATGAGGTCCTCTCCGGCTCCATCGTGGTCGCCGGCCACGCCGTCGCCCGCGCCGTCCGGGTCGCCGGGGACGCGTATGCGAACCGCTTCGCGCACGAGGCCAAGCGCTTCCAGCTGGCGAGCTCCGAACTGCGTCACTCGGTGAACCGCATTCTCGCTTGGGTGGCCTGGGGGATCGGCCCGGCAGCCCTGCTCGTCACCAACGCGCAGGTGCAGATACACGGCGGGTGGTCGCATGCGCTGCGCACCGGCGCCTGGACGCTCGCGGCCGTCGACTCCATCGCGGTGATCATCGCCATGATCCCCCTCGGCCTCGTGCTGCTGACCAGCATCGCCTTCGCGGTGGGTGCCGCGCGGCTGGCGGGCCAGCAGGTGCTCGTGCAAGAGCTGCCGGCGGTCGAGGGCCTCGCGCGCGTCGACGTCGTCTGCCTCGACAAGACCGGCACCCTCACTTACGGCGACATCGCCTTCGACGCTGAGCACGCGCTCGACACCCGGCGTGCCGAGGGATGGCGTACCGCCCTCGCGTGGTTCGGCGCCGACCCCGAGGCCAACGCCACCGCGCGGAGCCTGGCTGGGCAGTACACCGCAGAGCGCCTGCCCGTGGTGGAGCACGAGATCACCTTCTCGTCGGCCCGCAAGTGGAGCGCCGCGACCCTTGCGGGTATCGGAGGCACCTGGGTGCTGGGCGCGCCCGCGCTCGTGATCGACGACGCCCCGCACCGCGCCGTGCCGTGGGAAGGGGAGGCGGCCGAAGAGGGCGAGGCCACCCTGGCCGCCGCCGTGCACGAGTTGGCGGCGGGCGGTCGCCGCACGATCCTGCTCGCGCACAGCCCGCATCCGCTGACCCCCGACGACGTCACCGCCGAGCGACTGCCCGACGGGCTGCACCCGGTGGCGCTGCTCACCCTGCGCGAGCGCGTGCGCGAGGACGCGGCATCCACTCTCGAATACTTCGCCCGACAGGGCGTCGCCGTGAAGGTCATCTCCGGTGACGACCACGAGACGGTCGCAGCGATCGCCCGGCAGGTCGGTATCGACGCGGGATCCGGCTGCGACGCCCGCACCCTGCCCGACGACGCCGACGCGCTCGCCGACGCCATGGATGCGCACACCGTGTTCGGCCGGGTCACGCCCGAGCAGAAGAAGAACATGGTGGTGGCGCTGCAGAAGCACCGGCACACCGTCGCGATGACCGGCGACGGGGTCAACGACGCGCTCGCCATCAAACAGGCCGACATCGGCATCGCCATGAACACCGGCTCGGCCGCCACCAAGGCGGTCGCGCAGCTGGTGCTGCTCGATGGGCGTTTCGAGCACCTGCCGCACGTGGTCGACGAGGGCCGCCGAGTCATCGCCAACATCGAGCGGGTGGCCGTGCTGTTCCTCACCAAGACCGTGTACGCGTCGGTCATCAGCATCCTGTTCGGCGCGCTCATCATGCGGATCCCGTTCCTGCCGCGGCAGCTGTCGATCACCGACGGGTTCACCATCGGCATCCCCGCGTTCTTCCTGGCACTGCTGCCGAACGCGCGACGCTATCGGCCGGGCTTTCTGCGCCGTACGCTGACGATCGCCGTGCCGGCGGGCTTCGTCGTCGGAATCGGGATGACGGTGCTCTCACGCATCGGACGGGAGGTGTGGCAGCTGCCCATGGCAGAGGTGCGCACGGCGTCGACGACACTGGTGGCGATCCTCGGGCTGTGGGTGCTCGTGCTCGTCTCGCTGCCCCTGACCGGGACCAAGGCGCTCATAGTGGCCGCGATGGTGGCGGGTTATCTCGTCGTGATCTGGATGCCGCTGACGACGTGGTTCTTCCAGCTCGTGCCCATGCGCGCGGCGCTGCTGGAGCTGGTGTGGGCGATCGGCGCGGCCGGGATCATGCTGATCGGGATCGCATTCCTGCTGCAGCGCGTGTGGCTGCGTCGCACCGAGCCGCTGCTCTGAGCGTGGGACCGCTCCCATAGGTTATCAAGCCGTTACCGCGCTCGTGTTGAAATGCGCTCATCCCGCCGGTACCGTCACTGTAAGCGCTTACGTCGGTCACTCCGGCCGTGCGCGCCCCTGCACCTTAATGAGGAGGACCACATGGACAAGTCCATTCGACGCTCCGTGATGTTCCCGCTCGCCCTTGTGGGCGTGGCGGGAATCGTGCTGACCGGATGTGCCGAGACCGGCACCGGCGGCGGCGACAACGGAGACGTCAAGGGCCAGACCGTCCGCATCTCGGGCGGCATCACCGGCTCCGAGGCCGACCTGCTGAACAAGTCGTTCGATCAGTTCACGAAAGACACCGGCATCAAGGTCGAGTACACCGGCGACAAGAGCTTCGAGGGCAACATCGTCACGAAGGTGACCGGTGGCTCCGCCCCCGACATCGCGATCGTGCCGCAGCCTGGTCTGCTCAAGTCGCTGATCGCCACCGGCGACGTGCTCAAGGCGGACGACACCGTCAGCGCCAACGTCGACAAGTACTGGGGCCCGGACTGGAAGAGCTACGGCACGTCCGACGGCACCTTCTACGCCGCGCCGATGCTCGCCAACGTCAAGGGCTACGTCTGGTATTCGCCCTCACAGTTCAAGGACTGGGGCGTCGAGGTTCCGAAGACCTGGGACGAGCTGCTCGACCTCACCAAGACGATCCAGGAGAAGACCGGCAAGGCGCCATGGTGCGCCGGCTTCGCATCGGGTGACGCCTCCGGCTGGCCGGGAACCGACTGGATCGAGGACCTCGTCCTGCGTCAGTCCGGCCCCGACGTCTACGACAAGTGGGTCGCGGGCGACGTGAAGTTCACCGACCCGGAGATCAAGAAGGCTTTCGACGCGGTGGGGAAGATCCTCCTGAACCCCGACTACGTGAACGCGGGCTTCGGCGACGTGAAGAGCATCAACTCGACCGCGTTCGCGGATGTCGCGGCCAAGGTCGCCGACGGCACCTGCGCGCTGACCCACCAGGCCTCGTTCCTGTCGTCGAACTTCCTCGACGTGAAGAACAAGGACGGCAAGACGCCGACCGTCGCCCCGGACGGCGACGTGTACGCCTTCGTGCTGCCGGGCATCGAAGAGGGCTCGACCTCGGTCGAGGGCGGCGGCGAGTTCGTCGCACGCTTCACCGACTCCGAGGCTGTCAAGCAGGTCCAGGACTTCATGACGACGCCCGAGTTCGCCAACGCTCGCGTCAAGCTCGGCGGCGTCATCTCGGCGAACAAGGGCGCTGACCCGTCGCTGGCATCCAGCGAGTTCCTCACCGAGGCGATGACCCTCCTGCAGGACAAGAACACGACGATGCGTTTCGACGCCTCCGACCTCATGCCCGCCACGGTGGGTTCGGGATCGTTCTGGAAGGGCATGACCAGCTGGATCGACGGCATGTCGACCGATGACGTGCTCAAGGCCATCCAGGCGGGCTTCGAGAACTAGCCGCCACCGGTCCGACGGGAGGGCGGATGCCCCACAGCGGGCATCCGCCCTCCCGCTTCCGCAGATGTGAAGGCACCGGTCAGAAAGGCAGGACAATGGCGACCGTGACAGAGCAACCGATCATCCGTTCGCGAGGCCCTCGGCTGTCGCGGAAGGTCACCGGCATCATCATCCTCGTCGCGGCGATCCTCGTTGTGGCGCTCTTCGTCTTCCTGCTGGTGGGCGGCCCCGACGAGGACGCCCTGCCCACCTCCCTCGGCTTCTCGCTGAACAGCTTCTTCGTCTGGATCGGCGCGCTGAACCCGCTCATCCAGATCCCGATCGTGGTCGTGCTGTTCGCCGCCGTGGTCGGTGTGATCCTGCTGCTCATCGAGTACGCGCCGCGTCCGGGACGCGGATACTTCTGGATGCGCCTCGCCGTCTGCTTCCTGATCCCGGTACTCGCCTTCATGGTGCTGCGCCCCTATCAGAACTCGGTCGTCTACGTCGTGGGCATCGCGTTGCTTGCCGGCGCGATCCTCTTCTTCGCCGACTACCGCGCCCGTGAAGGTGCGGGCTACGTCTTCCAGCTCATCGTCTTCATGGCGCCCGCCGCCATCCTGCTGCTGATCGGCCTCATCTATCCGGCGATCTCGACGTTCGTGAAGTCGTTCTTCGACAAGACCGGAACGCAGTTCGTCTGGTTCGACAACTACGTGTGGACCTTCACGAACCCCTACGGTTTCTGGTCGGTCATCAATACGCTCATCTGGGCGCTTCTGGCGCCGACCATCGCAACGGCGATCGGCCTGGTCTACGCCGCGTTCGTCGACCGGGCTCGCGGTGAGAAATTCCTCAAGCTCTGGGTGTTCATGCCGGTCGCGATCTCGTTCGTGGGCGCCGGCATCATCTGGAAGTTCGTCTACGACTACCGGCAGGGCCAGCAGATCGGTCTGCTCAATGCGATCATCACCTGGTTCGGCGGTGAGCCGGTCGGCTGGCTCGATGCGCAGCCGCTGATCAACACATTCTGTCTGCTGGCGGTGTTCATCTGGAGCCAGACCGGCTTCGCGATGGTCATCCTGTCGGCCGCGATCAAGGCGGTTCCGATCGATCAGCACGAGGCCGCACAGCTCGACGGCGCTTCGGCCCTGCAGCGGTTCTTCAACGTCACCATTCCCGGCATCCGCAGCTCGCTGATCGTGGTTCTGACCACGATCACGATAGCGGCGCTGAAGGTGTACGACATCGTCGCGGTGATGACCGGCGGTCGCTCGAACAGCTCGGTGCTCGGCTTCGAGATGGTCAATCAGCAGCAGCGCTTCCAGAGCTACGGACACTCATCGGCGCTGGCCGTCGTGCTGTTCCTGTTCGTGCTGCCGCTGATCATCTACAACGTCGTGCAGATGCGCAAGCAGAAGGAGATCCGCTGATGGCCACGGTGCACCTCGACACTCCCGCCGACACGCAGGCCGCGCAGGTGGTCAGCGGACGAGCGGGTCGCAAGGCTGAGCGCGACGCGCACAAGAAGCTCACGTCGCGCGGTGCGACGCTCGCGGCGGCCATCATCGCCGTCGTGTGGACGATCCCGACCTTCGGCCTGTTCGTCACGTCGTTCCGCCCCGGCGCCGACTCGAACACCACCGGTTGGTGGACGGTCTTCGTCGACCCGAGCTTCACCCTGTCGAACTACTTCGACGCCCTCACCGCGGGCGGCACCGCGCTGACCCTCGGCGAGTCGTTCATCAACTCGCTGGCCATCGCGATCCCCGCGACGCTGATTCCGATCTCGATCGCGGCGCTGGCCGCCTACGCGTTCGCGTGGATTCCGTTCAAGGGACGCAGCCCTCTGTTCGTCGCGGTGTTCGCACTGCAGATCGTGCCCATCCAGATGGCCCTCGTGCCTCTGCTGAGCCTGTTCTCGCGGGGTCTGACGATCGCCGGCGTCGGGATCTTCCCCGGTTTCACGCTGCGCGATGTCGAGCACAGCTTCGCTACCGTGTGGATCGCGCACGCGATCTTCGCGATGCCGCTGGCGATCTTCCTGCTGCACAACTTCATCTCCGAGATCCCGGGCGAGCTGATCGAAGCGGCCCGGGTCGACGGCGCCGGACACGGGCAGATCTTCTTCCGCATGATCATCCCGTTGGCGATGCCGGCCATCGCGTCGTTCGCGATCTTCCAATTCCTGTGGGTGTGGAACGACCTGCTGGTGGCGACGATCTTCGCACCGAGTTCATCGCTGCCATTGACACAGACGCTGAACTCGCTCTCGGGCACCTGGGGTGATCGCTGGTACCTGCAATCGGCCGGAACCTTCATCTCGATCATCGTGCCGCTGCTCGTCTTCTTCGCCCTGCAGCGCTTCTTCGTCCGCGGCCTCCTCGCCGGCGCGACGAAGGGCTGATTCAGATCCGCCCGAGCTCGCGCACCGGACGCAGGCGAAACAGGCGCACGGTGCGGCCGGACTCCCGCTCATACGATCGGTAGTTCGGCCATTGCGCCTCGATCCGCGCCCACGCCGCGTCCCGCGCGGCGTCGTCGATCGGCTCGGCGCGGACGGCGAGACGCCGTCCCCGCACGATGATCTCGGCGTCGGGATGCGCGCGCAGGTTGGTCGTCCAGGCGGGATGCCGCGACCCCGCGAAGTTCGTGCCGGCGACGATCGCGCTGCCGGCCCCGTCGGGCGTGTACATCAGCTGCACGTCGCGTACCGCGCCGGAACGGGCGCCGATCGTGCGCAGGGTGAGAGAGGGGACGAGGATGCCGCTGATCGGCATCCTCCCGCGCGCGATGACCGCGAACGCCCTCTCCAGCATCGGCATCAGGCGACGGCCGACGCGGCGGAACGCCGCAGTCTGGGTGAGCGGCGCCAGGAGGCGGCGAAGCGTCTGACGGATCGTGGTCATGGCGCCCATCCTGCCGTATCGCGGCCGAGGGCGCCTGGCTAGGCTGAGCGCATGAGCGCCCCTGCCGACCCCGACGTCGCTGCTGCCGAAGCCGAACTCGCCCGCCTGCGCGCCGAAGCCGAGGCCGCCGATGCGGCGCTCATAGCGGCACAGGCCAAGGCTGCGCTCGCGGCCGCCGAGGCGGAGGCTGCGAAGGCGAAGGCGGGGGATGCGGCCGAGCCCGCCGCCGCGGCGGAGCCCGCGGCATCCATCCCTCCCGTCGACGGTCCGCTGGACGCCGACGACGTGCAGGCGATCATCGACGGGTACACGTTCGACGCTGCCACGCTCGACCTCGGCGCTCTCGTGAACGGCGATCCCGACCCGTCTGCGCAGATCCGCATTCCCCTGGCGATGCTCAACCGGCACGGCCTCGTGGCCGGCGCCACCGGAACCGGCAAGACCCGTACGCTGCAGGGTCTGGCCGAGCAGCTCGCTGCGCACGGCGTGCCGGTGTTCGCCGCCGATATCAAGGGCGACCTGACGGGAATCGCGACCCCGGGAGAACCGTCCGAAAAGCTCCTCGCGCGCACCCAGGCGATCGGACAGGACTGGAAGGCCACCGCGTCGCCGGTCGAGTATTTCGCGCTTGGCGGCGTCGGCACGGGCGTGCCGGTGCGTGCGACGGTGAGCGGCTTCGGTCCGCTGCTGCTGAGCAAGGTGCTGGGGCTGAACCAGACACAGGAGTCGAGCCTCGGTCTCGTGTTCCACTACGCCGATGAGGCGGGTCTCGCCCTGGTCGACCTGTCGGACCTGCGCGCGGTGCTGACGTACCTGACGGGCGATGAGGGCAAGGCCGAGCTCAAGGGCATCGGCGGCCTCTCCGCGGCGACGGCGGGGGTCATCCTGCGCGAGCTGATCACGTTCGCCGACGCCGGCGCCGACGTGTTCTTCGGCGAGCCGGAGTTCGACGTCAAGGACTTTCTGCGCACCGCGGCCGACGGCCGCGGGATCATCAGCCTGCTCGAGGTGCCCGGTGTCATCGACAAGCCCGAGCTGTTCTCGACGTTCCTCATGTACCTGCTGGCTGAACTGTTCGAGATCCTGCCCGAGGTGGGCGACCCCGACAAGCCCACACTCGTGTTCTTCTTCGACGAGGCGCATCTGCTGTTCAAGGATGCTTCGAAGGACTTCCTCTCGTCCATCACTCAGACCGTACGACTTATCCGTTCGAAGGGCGTCGGCGTGTTCTTCGTCACCCAGACGCCGAAAGACGTGCCCTCTGACGTGCTCGGACAGCTGGGCTCGCGCGTGCAGCACGCGCTGCGCGCGTTCACCCCCGACGACGCGAAGGCTCTGCGGGCCACGGTAGGCACCTACCCGAAGTCCGGCTACGACCTGGAGCGCGTGCTGCAGGAGCTCGGCACCGGCGAGGCCATCGTGACCGTGATGAGCGAGAAGGGCGCGCCTACGCCGGTCGCGTGGACGCGCATGCGGGCGCCGCAAGGTCTCATGGAGCCGACGCCCGACCCGCAGATCACCGCGGCCGTGAATGCGTCGCCGCTGCTGGCGAGGTACGGCACGGCCATCGACCGCGAGTCGGCGCGGGAGATCCTGACCGCGAAGATGAACGCCGCCGACCAGGCGCACGCGGCCGAGGTCGCCGCCGCCGAGAAGGCGAAGTCCGACGCGGAGTATGCCAAGCAGAAGGCCGCGATCGACAAGGCCGAGGCCGCAGCACAGAAGAAGGCCCAGGCGGAGTACGAGCGGCTCATGCGCAAGACCGCGGGCACCACGCGCACGGCGCGCACGAAGCAGAAGTCTCCGTTGGAGGAGATCCTCGGCTCGCGCACCACCCAGACGGTCGTGGGCGGCATCATCCGCGGCATCTTCGGCACCGGGCGGCGCTGAGGCACCGGGCGGCGCTGAGCCGCGGCATCCCGACTCTCCGTCCGCCCAGCTTGGAGTTTCTTATGAACCCTCGCGGCGACGGGTCCGGCGGCGTAGCCTTCCGTCGGGTTCCGCCCGACCGATGTGCCGACGGTTCTCCTGGCTGACGACGCCGACAGAAGGAGAAGAAGATGTCCGCGACCGAACACGACGTGACGACCGCTCCGCCGCGTCACAAGCTGAAGAGAAGCCTCGGGCCGATCGGCCTGCTGTTCACCGCCGTCGGGTCGATCATCGGCTCAGGGTGGCTGTTCGGCGCTTTCCACGCCTCGGCCATCGCGGGGCCCGCCGCCATCTTCTCCTGGGGCATCGCCGCGGTCATGATCATCCTGATCGGCCTGTGCTACGCCGAGCTCGGACCCATGTTCCCGATCTCGGGAGGCGTCGTGCGGTATCCGCACCTCGTGTGGGGGTCGTTCGGCAGCTACTCGCTCGGGTTCATCACGTGGATCGCTTCGGCGGCCGTGCCGGCGATCGAGGTCACCGGGGCGCTCACCTATGCGACGAAGTTCGCGCCGTTCACGGTGCGTGCCACCGACGCGGGCGGCAGCGCCCAGGTGCTCACCCCGCTCGGCATGGTCGTCGCGATCGTGCTGCTGGCCGTGTTCGTGGTGATCAACTACTTCGGCGTGCGGCTGTTCGCGCAGATCAACAACGTGCTGGTGTGGTGGAAGCTCGGCGTCATCGCCCTGGTCATCATCGTGTTCCTCATCACCGCGCTCGGCACGACCCAGATGGGGTCGCCGTCCAACTTCTCGGCCTACGGCTTCGCGCCCAACGGCTTCGCCGCCGTGTTCGTGTGCATCTCGACCGCCGGCATCACGTTCTCGTACCTCGGCTTCCGCCAGGGGATCGAACTGGCCGGCGAGACCAAGAACCCGCACCGCAACATCCCGTTTGCGCTGATCGGATCGGTGATCCTCTGCGCGATCCTCTACATGCTGCTGCAGGTCGCTTTCACTCTGGCCGTGCCCGCGTCGGTGCTGCAGAAGTCGGGCGGCTGGGCGGGGCTGGCCTTCACGAACGACTTCGGACCGCTGGCGGCCCTGGCGAGCATGGCGGGGCTGGCGTGGCTGGCGTACATCCTGTACTTCGACGCGGTCATCTCGCCGGCCGACACCGGCCTCATCTACACGACCATCGCCTCGCGCGTGTCATACGCGATGGGCCGCAACGCGAACGCGCCGCGGTGGCTGGCCAGCAACAACAGGCACGGTGTGCCGCACTGGAGTCTGGTGGTGACGTTCTGCGTCGGCATCGTGCTGCTGCTGCCGTTCCCGAGCTGGCAATCGCTGGTCGGGTTCATCACGACCTCCACGGTGATGTCGTTCGGCTCGGGGCCGCTCGTGCTCGCGGTCCTGCGTCGCAAGTACCCGAACCGGCCTCGGCCGTTCCGCCTGCCGGGCGGTGACATCATCCCGTTCCTCGCCTTCTACAGCGCGAACATGATCATGTTCTGGGCAGGATGGGCGACCAACTCGAGGCTGCTCGTGACGATTCTCATCGGGTACGTGGTGCTCGTGCTGTTCCAGGTTTTCGGGCGTCGCAGCGAACAGCCGCCGCTGTTCTTCCGCACCTCGGCGGTATGGATCATCCCGTGGTTCGTGCTCTTCGGACTCGTGAGCTTCTTGTTCAGCTCGGGTCTGTTCGGCGCCGCGTTCGACAAGACCATGTTCTTCTGGGTGTTCCTCATCAACCTGGGCGTCTCGGTGCTGATCTACTGGCTCGCCGTGCGTTCGACGCTGCCTACCCACCTCGTCGACGACTACATCAAGGACGCCGAAGAGGAGTCCGAGCTCGAAGACGAGACGATCGCGGGAGGACACATCGCATAACGCGACCGTTCTCGCGGCGTGCGGCATAGGCTGGTGCCATGCCGTACGCCGCAGCAGTGATCACCGTGTCGGACCGCTCCTCGCGGGGCGAACGAGAAGACCTCAGCGGGCCGATCGCCGTGGCCGCGCTGCATGAGGCGGGCTTCGTCTGCGACGAGCCGATCGTCATCCCCGACGGGGCGGACGAGGTCGAGGCGGCCATCCGCGCGGCGCTGACCGACGGCATCCGCGTCATCGTCACGACCGGCGGCACCGGCGTCGGTCCCCGCGACGAGACGCCGGAGGGGGCCGACCGCCTCATCACCCGCCGGATCCCCGGCATCGCCGAAGAGCTGCGCCGCCGTGCGACGGCCGAGAAGCCCGCCGGGATGCTCTCGCGCGGCATCGCCGGCATCGCCGAAGGAGCGTTCGTGGTGAACCTGCCGGGAGCGCCGGCGGCCGTCGAAGCCGGCATGCCCGTGATCGTCGGGGTCGCCGCACACGTGCTCGGGCAGCTGCAGGGCGCCGATCACCGACACGCCGGTCACCACGAGGACGAGACGCGGTGAGCGTCCGCCTCGCGCAGATCAGCACCGAACCGCTCGACGTTTCCGCCCACGTCGCCGCCGTCGACGACCCGCGCATGGGCGCGGAGATCACGTTCACGGGACGCGTGCGTGATCATGATCCGGATGCCGCCTCCGGTGTCGTCGCGCTGGAGTACTCGTCGCATCCAGATGCGCAGAAGACCCTCGTGCAGCTGTGCGAGCAGGCCATCGGCGACACCGCGGCGATCGTGGCGGCCAGTCACCGCATCGGCCGGCTCGAGGTCGGCGACCTCGCCGTGGTGGTCGTGGTCGCCGCTGCGCACCGCGGCGAGGCGTACGAGGTCTCGCGCACGCTGATCGAGGCGATCAAGCACAGCCTGCCGATCTGGAAGCGCCAGATCGAGGCCGACGGCACCACGAACTGGAAGGGCCTGGGCGGCTGAGCCGACCTGCGTGCGCCGCTTCTCGGGTCTGACCGGCGGACTCAGCCGCCGGCGAACGGGGGCAGGACGTCCACGACGGCGCTCGCCGCGAGGGGCTCGTCGTCGTCCACGCGCGAACCGTCGACGAGCACCGAGCACTTCGGCAGGATCGCCGCTAACGCAGGGTAGTCCGCTGCCAGATGTGCGCGCAGTGTGCCCAGGTCGGGCGCGTCGACGAGGCGCTCGGCGGCGCCTGCGGCCTCCTCGGCCGCCGCGAAGAACCGGATGTGGGCCATTACGCCTTCCAGGTGGAGGCCAGCTGCGAGACCGCGTCGACGGAGCTCTTGATGTCGTCGGGCGACCCGCCGGCGCGGCCGGCGATCAGGCCCGCGACAAAGGCACTGAACGGGGCGGCGGGGCGGGCGACGCCGTCGGCGACGTCCTTCGCGAGCTTGAGGACCAGCGCGATCGGCACGTCTTCCTGGGTCAGCTCGAACCGCTCGCGCAGTGCGTCCGCCCATTCGTCCAGGGCCTCGGGGGGCAGGTGCTCGCTCATGCGTCCTCCTTCGTGAACCTTCTGAAATCCTCCCACGTATCGATGTCGTGGGCGCCCCCGCTGTGATCGGCCAGTGACGCGATAGCGACATCGGCGAACAGCGCGCGCATCGACTGGTCACGGCCCTCGTGGGAGAGGGATGCCGCAGCCTGCCGCAACGCGGACGTGCGGTAGACGCCGGTCAGCCATTGCGGGCGGCCCGCCTCGTCGGCGAGGCACGCGCCCTCAGTGTCGGAGGGCAGGAGCAGGATGTCGTCCACCAGCTGCCGCACGGCGGCGTCGACGCGGGGGAGGTCGCATGCCAACACGAACGTCCACTCCGGTTCCGGAGCGGAGCCCGCCGCCGTGGCGGCCAGCGCTGCGACGACCGCAGCGGCGGGGCCGGTGAACGGCGGGTCCTCGCGGACCCACCGCACATCACACGGGAGAATGGATGCCGCGGGCTCGGCAGAATCCACCGGTACGGCGGGTGCTGCGGGCACGGCAGTCTCGCTATCCGCAGCGCTGCCTGAGCGCGGCCCTGCAACGACGATCGGCGCGGCGCCCACGTCGCGCATCGCGGTGATCGCGCGGTCGAGCATGCTCACGCCCGCGATGACCAAGCGCGGCTTGTCGACGCCGCCCATGCGGGAGGCGCGTCCGCCGGCGAGGAGGATAGCGCCGAGCGAGGGCCCGGGCTGTGCGGGTGTCGGTGCCGGATCAGTCATGGCTGGTCGGGCCTGATCCACGACCCCGACTTGCCGCCCGTCTTCGCGATCAGACGCACATCGGCGATCGAGGTCGACTTGTCGAGCCCCTTCACCATGTCGACGACGGCGAGGGCGGCGACCGACACGGCCGTGAGCGCCTCCATCTCGACGCCGGTGCGGTCGGCTGTGCGCACGGTGGCCTCGATGTCGACGCCGGTGTCGGTGATCTGCAGATCGACGACAGCGCCGTGCACGCCGATGATGTGTGCGAGCGGCAGCAGCTCGGGGGTGCGCTTGGCGCCGGCGATGCCGGCGATGCGGGCGACGGCGAGCACATCGCCCTTGGGCACGTTGCCGTCGCGCAGGGCCGCGACCACGTGCTCCGCGCAGCGTACCGAGCCGCGGGCGGTCGCGGAGCGGACGGTCGGCTGCTTCTCGGTGACGTCGACCATGCGGGCGTGGCCCGCGGCATCCAAGTGCGTGAAAGTCATGAGATCAGCATGACATCGACGAGGTCGCCCGCCGCGACGGCGTCCACATGGGTGGGGACGATGGCATAGGCATCCGCCCGGCCCAAACTCGCGGCCAGGTGCGATCCGCCCGACGAGGCGGGTCGCACGCCTTCGCGCGTCACGACGACCGGTCGGTATTGGCGGCGGCCGGTCGGCGTCCGCCAGGGCTCGAGCACGCGCATCGGCAGGATCAGCCGATCGAGAACGGTCGCCCCCTGCATGGCGAGCAGTGCGGGCCGCACGAAGACCTCGAACGACACCGCCACGCTCACCGGATTGCCCGGCAATCCGAACAGCAGCGGCTCGCCGTCACCGAAGCCCTGCGGCTTGCCCGGCTGCATCGCGACCTTCTCGAACTGCATCGGGGCGACATTGCGCACGACCTCGTAGGCGCCGGCACTCACCCCACCCGACGTGATGACGACGTCGGCACCGAGTGCCGACGCCTCGGTGAGAGCAATCCGCAACCCGTCGCCATCGTCGGTGACCTGGGTGCGCAGCACGACCTCGGCGCCGTTCTCGCGGCACAGCCCATCGAGCAGCGCGCTGTTCGACTCCGGGATCTGCCCGTATTCGAGCGGAGCCCCGGGCGGACGCAACTCGTCACCGGTGGAGATCACGGCCACGCGCGGCACCCGCGAGACCACGACGTCCGTGACGCCGGCGGCTGCGGCCGAGGCCAGCTGCCGACCGCCCAGCACGAGCCCGGCGGGGAGAATCTCGTCGCCGGCACGGCACTCCTCACCGCGCGGGCGGATGTGCATGCCGAGCGAACGAGGAGCTGTGACCACCGTGACGCGCTCGAGCGAATCGGCGAGCCCGCCCGCGGTGTCTTCGAAGGGCACCACGGTGTCGGCTTCTGTCGGAAAGGGTGCGCCCGTCATGATGCGCGCCGCCTGCCCGCGGTCGATCGACGGGTTCAGCGACGTACCGGCCGGCAGATCGGCGACGACCTCGAGGGTGACGGGAGAATCGGGGGATGCCGTGGCCACATCCGCGTGGTGCACGGCGAAGCCGTCCATCGCCGAGTTGTCGAAAAGCGGCAGGTCGACCGCTGACCGCACCGGCTCACGCAGCACCCGTCCCAGGGCGGCCTCGACCGGCGCCGTGACGGGCTCCAGCAGGCGCGCGGCGGCCAGGATCCGTTCCCGGTGCTCGTCGACCGTGATCATGCGTGCTCCTTCCGCCGGGCGTTCCACCCGTCCATGCCCCCGCGCAGCACCGTGACGTGCGCCCCGGCGGCCTTCAGCGCGTAGGCGGCCGTGCGCGCCCGCACGCCCACCTGGCACACCAGCACCGCGGGCTGACCGCCCAGCGATCCCGCGACGCCGGTCGCATCGCCCAGCAGCGCTCGCAGCGGCACATGTCGTGCACCCGGCAGCATTCCCGTGACGACCTCGGCGTCTTCGCGCACGTCGATGACGACGTCGGTCTCACCGGGCTCGTCGACCTCGGTGAGCGGAGCGGAAACTGCGGGTGCCGCATCCGACGCTCGCGTCGCACGCAGCGGCGCTTCGCGCTGCGTGCCCGCGAGCGCGTCGATGAGCGCCACCCGGCCCAGCAGTGGCCGGCCGATGCCGGTGATGAGCTTGATCGCCTCGGTCGCCATGAGTGCCCCCACCTGCAGGCACACGGGGCCCAGCACGCCGACCGCCGAGCACGCGGGTGCTTCGCTGCCCGAGGGGTAGAGATCGCGCAGTCTGACGGGCTCGGCGGGCGCGGGCGGTGCCGACCAGAACACGGTGACCAGGCCCGCGAACTCTTGCACGGTGCCCCAGACCACGGGCACGTCGAGGCGCTCGCACGCGACGGCGACGATCTCGCGGCTGTCGAACGAATCGGTGCCGTCGAGCACGAGGTCGACGCCGTCGAGCAGCTCGGCGGCGTTGTCATGAGTGAGCCGCGTGCGCACGGGGCGCACGCGGGTCTCCGACCTCTCGGCGGCCACCCGTTCGGCGCTGTCGGTCTTGGGTCGGCCGATGTCTTGGCGTCGGTGGATCACCTGACGCTGCAGGTTGGAGGCGTCCACGTCGTCATCGTCGAAGACGACGAGCTCACCGACGCCGGCTGCCGACAGGGCGAGGATCGCAGGGGAGCCGAGGCCCCCGGCGCCGATCACGCCCACCCGCGCGGCGGCCAGGCGCCGTTGCCCGTCGGGCCCGAACCCGGCCAGGCGCTGATGGCGCGCGGTACGCATCTGCTCGGCATCGCTGAGCGCGATGACGGGCTCGACCAGCGGGGGCAGCATGGTCTCAGCGTATCCAGCACGGCGGCACCGCGGGCCGGACGCGACCGGAAATACCAAAGCTCCGCGCATGCGGAATAAGAACGGCCCGATATTCGCGCATGCGGTGCTAGTTTGGCCTCATGTCCGCAAGCTACAAGATCTCCCAGGCCGCCCGGCTGCTCGGGGTCAGCGATGACACCGTGCGTCGCTGGGTCGAGCAGGAGGTGCTGCCGGTCACCGACGCGAGCCCGGCCGAGATCCCCGGCGCAGCACTCGCGCAGCGCGCCGTCGAGCTGGCGAAGGCTGCGGAAGACCCGACCGACGTGCTCTCCAGCGCTCGCAACCGCTTCACCGGGCTGGTCACGAAGGTCGTCGCCGACGGCGTCTGCGCCCAAGTCGACATCCAGGCGGGTCCCCACCGGGTCGTGTCGCTCATGACGGCCGAGGCCGTCGAGGCGCTCGGGCTGGAGGTCGGCTCACTGGCCGTCGCCGTCGTCAAGGCCACCACTGTCATCGTCGAGACTCCCCGCGCCTGACGCCGCGCCCGAGAAGAGAGAGCCCATCACATGCGCCGAATGACCGCCTTCGCCACTGCCGCTGCGGCATCCCTCGCCCTCCTGCTGACGGGCTGCGGCGACACCACGTCGTCCGCGGACCCCGCCGGCGGTGCGTCGACCGACGCGCTCAGCGGCGAGGTCGCGGTGTCGGCTGCGGCCTCGCTGCAAGGCGCCTTCGACAAGGCGATCTCCGAGTTCGAGTCTGCCCACCCCGAGGTGAAGATCACGGCGAACTACGACGGCTCGAGCACGCTCGCGACGCAGATCAACGGGGGTGCGAAGGTCGACGTGTTCGCCTCGGCCGACGAAGCCAACATGGCGAAGGTGACCGACCCGGGCCTCGCTTCTGACCCGGCGATCTTCGCGAAGAACACGCTCGTGGTGGTGACGCCTTCGGGCAACCCGGGTGACGTGAAGACCCTGCAAGACCTGGCGAACCCCGGCCTGAAGGTCGTCCTGTGCGCACCGGAGGTGCCGTGCGGTGCGGCATCCCAGACCCTCCTGAAGAACGCGGACGTCACCGTGCGGCCCGCAAGCCTCGAGCAGAACGTGACAGCCGTGCTCACCAAGGTGCAGAACGACGAGGCCGACGCCGGGCTCGTGTACAAGACCGACGCCGCCACCAGCGATCAGGTCACCTCGTTCACGCCCGAAGGCGCCGACGCGGTCGTCAACTCCTACCCGATCGTCGTGCTGAAGGATGCCCCGAACAAGGCGGCCGCGCAGGCGTTCGTCGACTTCGTCACCGGCAGCGACGGGCAGGCGATCCTCGCCTCGTTCGGATTCGACAAGCCATGAGCCGGCGGGGATACGCGCCGCCGATCCTCGTCGTCCCGGCGCTGGTCGGCCTCGCGTTCCTCGTCCTTCCGCTGGCGGCCCTCGTCGGCAAGGTCGAGTGGAGCAGCCTGTGGAGTGACATCACGTCGCCGCAGGCGCTCGACGCGCTGAGCCTCTCGCTGACCACCGGCCTCGTCGCCACGGCGTTCTGCGTCGTGATCGGGGTGCCGCTCGCTCTGCTGATCGCGCGGGCCTCCGGTCGGCAGGCCTCGGTGCTGAGGGCGATCGTCACCGTGCCGCTCGTGCTGCCGCCGATGGTGGGCGGCCTCTCGCTGCTGTTCCTGTTCGGCCGCTCGGGGTGGCTCGGCTGGACCGGGTGGCAGATCCCCTTCTCGACGACCGCCGTCGTGATGGCGCAGACGTTCGTGGCGCTGCCCTTCCTCGTCCTCGCGCTCGAAGGCGCGCTGCGCACCTCGGGTATCGCGTACGAGCAGACGGCGGCGGCGCTCGGCGCCGGCGGCTGGACGATCTTCTGGCGGGTCACCCTGCCGCTCGCGGGGCCCGGCCTGCTCTCGGGCGTCATCCTCTGCTTCGCCCGCGCGATCGGCGAGTTCGGAGCCACCGCGCTGTTCGCCGGAAACGCACCGGGCGTGACACAGACCATGCCGCTGGCGATCTACACGGCGTTCAACGGTGCCGGGGTCTCGCAAGGCTCGGCCGTCGCGCTTTCGCTGCTGCTGCTGGTGACCGCTATCGCCGTGTTGCTGCTCGTGCGCGCGTGGCGCCCGAGCACCCCGACCTCGGTGAAGGGTGTGGGATGAGCGGCGCAACGCTGGAGGCCCGGGTGACCGTCGACCGCGGACGGTACACGCTCCAGGCGGAGGTGCACGCCGACGCCGGTGAGGTCGTGGCTGTCATGGGGCCCTCGGGGGCAGGGAAGTCGACGCTGTTCGGCGCGCTCGCCGGCTTCGTCGACCTCGACGAGGGATTCGTGCATCTGGACGGAAGGACGGTGGATGCCGCATCCGGCCCCCACGTCACGCCCCGTGATCGCGGGATCGTGCTGCTGGGACAGGAGCCCCGGCTGTTCCCGCATCTGACGGCACGCGAGAACATCGCGTTCGGACCGCGTGCGCGCGGCACGGTGCGGGCGACCGCGCGCGCCGACGCCGATGTGTGGCTGGAGCGGGTGGGGCTGGCCGGCATGGGCGGCCGCCGGCCCGCCGAGCTGTCGGGCGGCCAGCAGCAGCGGGTCGCGCTGGCGCGGGCGCTGGCCACCTCGCCGCGGCTGCTGCTGCTCGACGAGCCGCTGACCTCGCTCGACCCCGAGACTGCGGGCGGCATCCGGGAGCTGCTGAGCGCCCAGCTGCGTGAGACCGGGACCACAGCGCTGGTGGCCACCCACGACGCGGCGGACGCGGCATCCCTCGCCTCCCGCCTGGTGATCCTCGAGGACGGCCGTGTCACGCAGACGGGCGCGGTGCAGGCGGTGATGGATGCGCCGGCCACCCCGTTCGTCACGATCATCGCCGGCACGCGCCCGCACCGCGGCCCGGCGGGTCTGCAGGCACGCATCGTGCAGGTCGACGAGGACGAAGACGGCCTTGCGGCCCGCGCCCGCACGGCGGACGGCGCCGAGGTGGTCCTGCGGCTTCCCATAGGCACGGCCATCGCGCCGGGCGCGACGATCACGGTCGGGTAGAGTCCCGCAGCGTGGGCATGTGCGAGCGCGACGACCGCGGGCGCCTCGTGCTGCGTCGGCACGCCGACGTCGTGGCGGTGGCGCACGATCCTGACACCTTCTCGAGCCGGGTCTCCGCGTACCGGCAGATCCCCAACGGGCTCGATGGACCGGCGCACCGTGATGCGCGGCACCTGCTCGACCCGTTCTTCTCGCCGCCGCGGCTGGAGCGGCTGCGGCCCGGTCTCGAAGACCTCGCACGCTCGCTCGTGCCGGCGCCGGGTCAGGTGGTGGATGCCGTCGCCGAGCTGGGGGCGCGGTACTCGGTGCGCGCCGCCTCGCTGTGGCTGGGCTGGCCCGCAGGGCTCGAGGACGAGCTGCTCGACTGGGTGGCCGACAACCGCGCCGCAACCCGCTCGGGCGACCGTGCGCGCACGGCGGCGGTCGCCGCACGCTTCGACGAGATCGTGCACGCGCTGGTCGTGGCGCGCTGCGCGACCGGCACCGACGTGACCGCTGAGCTCATTCAGACCCGCACGGCCGACGGACGCCCGCTGCACGAGGAGGAGGTCGTGTCGATCCTGCGCAACTGGACCGGCGGCGACCTGTCGACGCTCGCGCTGTGCGTCGGCGTCGTCGCGCACGGACTCGCCGTGCGTCCCGAGGTGCAGCGCGCGCTCGCCGATGCGCCCGACGAGGCGCTGGCGGCGGCGATCGACGAGCTGCTGCGCATCGACGACCCGTTCATCTCGAGCCGCCGACGCGCGACGGCCGACACACAGGTGGGGGAGTGCCCGGTCGCGACTGACGAGCTCGTCGTGCTGCACTGGCCGAGCGCGAACCGCGACCCGCGGGTGTTCGGTGACCCCGACGCTTTCGCCCCCGTGCACAACGCGGCAGCGAACCTCGTGTACGGCACAGGGGCGCACATGTGCCCCGGCCGGCCGCTTGCGACACTCGAGCTCGTGGTGCTCGTGCGAGCGCTTCTGCGCACGGGGCGTCTGTGCCTCGCGCCCGGGGCGGCGCCCGAGCGGGAGACGCCCCCGGCAGGCGGCTTCCGTCGTGTCGACGTGCTCCTCGAATCCGTCTGAGTCATTCGGCCCCGATCGCGCGGAGAACCGCTACGGTGAGAGGTATCGAGAGCACAGTGCGGCGCTCTCGTCGGAGGTTGCGATGGGTAGGATCACCACGCGCACGAAGATCGTCCGGATCACCGTCGGAGTCGACGAGCCGGATGCCTCGACCGTGCGGCGCATGGATACGCTGGCGGCCGAGGAGCCGCTGGAGATAAGGGTCGGCGGTACGCCGCTGACCGTCACGATGCGCACACCCGGCGACGACGTGGAGCTCGCCGCCGGCTTCCTCGTGTCGGAGGGCGTCATCACCCGGGCCGACCAGTTCGCCTCGGCGATGCACTGCTCGGGTCCGGGCACCGAGGCCAACACCTACAACGTGCTCGACGTACGCCTGGCCCCGGGAACGCCCCCGCCCGACCCTGCGCGCGCCCGGCACTCGTACACGACGAGCGCGTGCGGAGTGTGCGGCGCGGCATCCATCGACCAGGTGCGCACCGCGTCGTCGTTCGACGTGTCGGCCGATCCGGTGGGGGTGGATGCCGCGGTCCTGGCCGAGCTGCCCGACACGCTGCGCACGCGGCAGGCCGTGTTCGAGAAGACCGGCGGTCTGCACGCGGCGGCGCTGTGCGATGCGAGCACGGGGGAGGTGCTCGTCGTACGTGAAGACGTCGGCCGGCACAACGCCGTCGACAAGGTGATCGGCTGGGCTGTGCTGAACGACCGGCTGCCCCTGCACACAACGGTGCTGCAGGTGTCGGGCCGGGCGAGCTTCGAGCTCGTGCAGAAGGCTGTGATGGCCGGCATCCCGATCCTGTCCGCCGTCTCAGCGCCGTCGTCTCTCGCGGTCGAGATGGCCGAGTCCTCGGGGCTCACCCTCGTCGGCTTCGTGCGCGGCGATTCCATGAACGTCTATGCCCGGGCGGACCGGGTGCGAACGAGTGCGCTGCTGCCGGCCTGAGCGGGAGCAGCCTGGAATGAAGGAGAGTGCACGATGACCGCCAAGGCACCGGTGCAGGATGTCACGGAATCCGCCACCGCGATGGAGGTGGCCGAGCCCCGCCTCTGGGCGGCCGGGGTTCCGGGCATCACTCACGCCATGGGACCCGCCATGGCCGACATGGGCGTCGGGCGCGCGCTGACCCTGCTCACAGACATGAACCAGAAGGACGGGTTCGACTGCATGAGCTGCGCGTGGGCCGATCCGGAGGAGCGCAAGACGTTCGAGTTCTGCGAGAACGGCGCGAAGGCCGTGACGTGGGAGGCCACCCCGGTCACGATTCCGACGTCGTTCTGGGCCGAGAACTCGATCTCGAGCCTGCAGGACAAGTCCGAGTACTGGCTCGGCATGCAGGGCCGCCTCATCGAGCCGCTGTACAAGCCGACCGGAGAAGACAACTACCGGCCCATCACCTGGGACGAGGCGTTCACCCTCATCGGCGACCGGCTGAAGGCCATGGACTCGCCGAACGAGGCGACGTTCTACACCAGCGGGCGCACCGCGAATGAGACCGCGTTCGCCTACCAGCTGTTCGCACGCGAGATGGGCACGAACAACCTGCCCGACTGCTCGAACATGTGCCACGAGTCGACGGGCCTGGCCATGGGGCAGACGATCGGCATCGGCAAGAACACGATCGCCTACAAGGATTTCGCCAAGGCCGATCTGATCATCATCATGGGGCAGAACCCCGGCACCAACCACCCGCGCATGCTCACGGCGCTCGAAGAGGCCAAGGAAGCCGGCGCCGAGATCGTCGCGATCAACCCGCTGCTGGAGGCGGGGCTGATCCGCTACAAGAACCCGCAGAAGGTCAAGGGCATCATCGGTCACGGCACCGGCATCGCCGACCAGTACCTGCAGATCCGCGCGGGCGGCGACGGGTGGCTGATGAAGGCGATCTCGCAGCGCGTCTTCGCCGCCGAAGATGCCAAGCCGGGCACGGTCCTCGATCACGCGTTCCTCGACGAGCACTGCCAGGGCCTCGACGAGTTCCGCGCGAGTCTGAAGGACCTCGACCCCGAGATGGTGCTGCGCGCCACGGGACTGACCACCGCGCAGATCGACGAGCTCGCCGAGCGGTATCTGCGTGCCGACAAGGTGATCATCACCTGGGCGATGGGACTGACCCAGCACCGCGACGCGGTGAGCATCATCAAGGAGGTCATCAACCTTCTGCTGCTGCGCGGCAACATCGGCAAGCCGGGTGCAGGTGCCTCGCCGATCCGCGGCCACAGCAACGTGCAGGGCGACCGCACGATGGGCATCTGGGAGCAGATGCCGCCGAAGTTCCTCGATGCGCTGCAGCGCGAGTTCGGCTTCGACCCGCCCCGCGAGAACGGCTACGACGTCGTGCAGGCGGTCGAGGCCATGCGCGAGGGCAAGACCAAGGTGTGGATCTCGATGGGC
>Ga0164242_10002268_pt1 | contig 22349 bp, 27 predicted proteins | sample OricomgcompostMG_FD_108783 | JGI IMG/M metagenome (GOLD analysis project Ga0164242, IMG submission 108783) | Miracle-Growth compost microbial communities from Emeryville, California, USA - Original compost - Miracle growth compost (MG) ... | reverse complement strand
GGAAACGGCGGGAGCGACCACCTAAGAGACGTGCCCAGGTGGCGGAATTGGTAGACGCGCTGGCTTCAGGTGCCAGTGGCTTAACGGCCGTGAAGGTTCGAGTCCTTTCCTGGGCACCATCTTAGCGTTCACGAGTGTTCGTGAAAGTTTGAAAACCCCTTAAAAATATGGCATTATCGCAGGTTTGATGGTCCTGCTTGTTCGCACTTATCCGCGTGCATCCCGCCTTTGTGGGGGTCACTACGGGGGTCAGCTTTGGGACTCGTCTTCTCAACCCTTCGAGAGTGACCCCCAATGGCGCTATCCGACACCGCAATCCGCAACGCCAAGCCGCAAGAGAAGCAATACAAGCTTCATGACGAGGGTGGGCTTTTCATGATCGTGCGACCTTCAGGCGGCAAGCTATGGCGCTTGAAGTATCGCTTTCAGGGCAAAGAGCAGCAACTCACCATTGGCACCTACCCCGCCGTGGGACTGAAAGACGCGCGCTTGCGACGTGATGAAGCCAAAAAGAAGCTCGCAGGCGGGATCAACCCCGGCGCTGAGAAGAAGCGTCTGGCGGTTGAGGTCACGGTCCAGGCCGAAAACACCTTCAAGGCTGTGGCTGACGAGTTCATCAACAAGCGCGAACGAGACGGGCTGGCGGACGCCACGCTTTCCAAGGCGCGGTGGTTTCTCTCACTCATGGAGCCTGCGCTTGGCAACCGGCCCCTTGCCGAAATTGAACCGGCTGAGGTTTTAGCCGTCCTCCGCACCATTGAGGCCCAAGGTAACCACGAGACGGCGAAACGAACGCGAGCCTTCGCGGCACGTGTATTTCGCTATGGCATTGTGACAAGTAGAGCGAAGGTCAATCCCGCCGCTGAACTCGGCATGGCGCTGGTGACCCCCAAGGTGAAGCACTACGCCGCACTGGTTGACCCCAAGGCCGTAGGCGGGCTTCTGAGAGCCATTGACGGCTATGAGGGCCATATCACGACCAAACTGGCGTTGAAGCTGCTCCCGCACGTCTTTGTGCGTCCCGGAGAACTACGCCATGCGGAATGGGATGAGTTCGATCTGGAGGCCGCAGAATGGCGCATCCCCAAGGGCAAAATGAAGATGCGCAACGAGCATCTGGTTCCGCTGTCTCGACAGGCGCTCAAAATCCTTACCGAAGCGGCAGAGGTTCGTGGTCATAGCAAATACGTATTTCCGGCGGTCAGGTCGTGGGAGCGCCCCATGTCTGAGAACACGCTGAACGCCGCTCTACGCCGTCTAGGCTACACCAATGACGAGATGACCTCACATGGCTTCCGAAGCACCGCCAGCACCCTCCTGAATGAGTCTGGCAAATGGTCACCCGACGCAATTGAACGCGCCCTCGCCCATAAGGATAGCAATGCCATAAGGGGCATTTACAACCGTGGGGCATATTGGGAGGAGCGCGTTCAGATGGCGCAATGGTGGTCGGACCATCTGGATATGCTGAAAGCCAAGGTTTCCTGATGAATGAAAACTATAGTTGACATTGGTGATTTTGAGCGGCGAAATGGAGAAGGCGCAGCAGGCGGATATCGAGCGCGCTAAAATGCTTTCGGAGATTTACGAATGAAAAAATCTGCCCAAGAGTTCGACGCGGTCGATTACCTCGGGTGCGAAACAACCATCGCGGCATATCTGGAAGCGGCCTTCGAAGAAGGGGATATGGAACTGATCCGCGCAGCGCTCAACGACGTCGTGCGCGCCAAGGGCGTTCAATACATGGCGAATGCAACCGGTTTAACCCGAGCCGCGCTCTATAAGGCTATTGGTGAGAATGGAAATCCAACGCTCATGACTTTGCTGGCGATGATGAAAGCCCTGGGTGTCCGACTTTCCATAGCGGCATAGTCGGTATCACAGCGCATATCGCGCATTTTTGATAACGTATAAGGTTCCATCCCCACAGCATGAGCCCAGTTCATGCGCCTCTGTAGGGGTTATTCAAGCGCAGCAAGATAAAAGCGTAGGCGTCATCGCTGTTGCTACACCTTGTCAGCCCGCCAATTCAGGTGGCGTCATGACATCGGATTTGGCGTCAGAACGGCACCAATAACGGATTAGCGGCCTCCCCCTTTCCAAAGACTAGGCAGCGCGGGTGCCAAATTGCGCCACTGGCGCGCTCGTGCCATGCTGCCGATGCAGAATTGGGGAGGACATGGGGTGCGAAAGGTTTGGTTGACCGTTGTTGGGGTGCTGCTGGCCGCGACTTGGGGCAGTTTTGCGACGGCTAAGGGCGTGAAAGTTGAGGCGGGGCCTGAGAAGGTGCAGGCCGAGACGTTTGCCTACAAATGCGATCCGCCCGGTAGCCTTGAAATGGTCCACGCCTGTAACGAAAGGGACGCAAACAGAACCGCTCAGATGGCAATTTCCGAAGCCTCGACAGCAAACGCGCTGACTGCAAGAGCAGTGAACGAATATACGTGGCAGGGCATCTGGTCGATGTGGTCCGCTATAGTTGGAATTGCTAGTTTGCTTGTCTCTGCTGGTACGCTTGTTTTCGTCGTCCTTGGTGTTCGTCAATCCGAAAAGACACGGCAACAAGAGTACCGCGCCTACATTGATGTAAATCTTGACGGATGCCCTTCCCCGGCACTTACGGACGGAATTTTCGTACCCGCTAAGATCAAAAACTATGGAAGAACACTTGCCGAGGATATAACTGCGGAGTGTCGTATCTTCTATAATGAAGATCCTAATGATCCTTATATTTTACAGATATGGCTCGTATAATTATCGACGGCCTTAGACCGGACAGGCCCCAAAATCTCCACTTTGAAATGAATTATCCGTACAAAACTGACTCAATGACGGCGAGAAGTTTGGAGATATCTATCCGCTATCGTGATGTTTTTGGAAAATACCATACTGAATATTTTGATCGTAGTTTCTGAACTCATCACCTACACTCAATCAGCGTCAAATAGAGATTCAGCACCGCGCCGCGCTCTTCGCGCTTGAGGGGGACTTATTTGCCTGGGCTGCCGACCTCAGCCTTACCAAGGATGCGCCAGCAATCAATCGTCATCCGGCTCGAACGTCACGACCTCACGATCAATGTATCCGGCAACCAGCCGTTATGGCTGATCTCGTCAAACCACGAGCGCTACGCGCCATAATAACGCGAGGATGCATCATTTTTTCATTGAAGCGCAACGTTTTAGGGGATATAATCAACAAATAGATTTTAAGTCGCAACAATTGCGCCCCTTGGAGCAACAATGGATCATTTTCCAATCATTCAAGCACTATGCAGGTCCGCCCTGCCGAGTGCTTCACCGGCCGTGAGGAAGCAGGTGGAGCGGCTACGCGATGCGCTTCAAAAGGATGGGAATGATCAACAAGCAGCGTCTTTAACCGGTCTTTTGACTGCAGCGGCTCGATCAAAGGAGATGGTCCCGAGTCGCATTGAGCCATCGAGAGCAATTGCATTTGGCGGCGAAGTCCTCTCCAAAGGAACGCCGGTGCCTGTTGATAAGGAGACGGGTGCTCCGCTTGCCGAGGTCATTCACCCTGTTGAGGAACTGCAACCCCCTTTATTTGACCGTTCCGTATCCGAAGCTATCTCATCGTTGACGGAAGAATGGGCGCACTTTGAGTCTCTTTCCTCATTTGGACTGTCTCCCGCAAGGAGTTGCCTCATCTACGGCCCCCCGGGGACCGGTAAGACTCACTTAGCCCTATGGATGGCCCGCCAATTAGGCCTCCCGGTTGTGCTTGTAAGATTAGATGGATTGGTATCGTCCTTCCTCGGTACAACCGCCCGAAACATCGGAAACCTTTTTTCTTTCGCGAACCGCTATAAGTGCGTGTTGTTGCTTGACGAATTTGATGCAATAGCAAAAGTCAGGGATGACCCTCAGGAAGTTGGTGAGATAAAGCGCGTTGTAAACGCGTTACTTCAAAACCTGGATACTAGGCGTGGGATCGGGTTCACCATAGGCATCACAAACCATTCGCAGCTTCTAGACCCGGCGGTTTGGCGCCGGTTCGAGGTTCAAATCGAAATCCCTAGGCCCACCTTCGAGATAAGGCAGGCGCTGGTTCGCCATTTTATGGTGCCGATGTCCATATCCGACGCGTTCATCAAGCTGATGGCGTGGTTTATGGACGGCGCAACTGGTGCCGAAATTGAACTGCTGTCAAAGCACTTTAAAAAGGCTGTTGCATTGCACGGCTCAGTTCCAGACTTGATTGATATGCTTCGCAAGTTTGCAACTCTCAATGCGGCGCGAATTGACGAAGAACGCCGCGCATATTTGATGGGGGAGCCTGCTCACCTTTGGTTAGCGATCCACGAAGACAGCCAACTCGGTTTCAGCATGACTGATATCGGGGAGGTGACAGGAAAGGATAAATCAACCATAAGTCGTCAATTGGGAAAAATCTCACCGAAAGCGGCAGAGGAAGTTCACTAATGGCAAGCCCGATCCAAATTGTTCTAGAGGCGGACAATTACCTGGCAATTCGAGACGCTGGGGGTGGAGGCGATAGAAAGGATTTCTTTGCCCACCGTGAAAGGGAGTTTGTCCAGCACAAGGCCGCCATAAAGGACCAATTGCGATCGATATCGTCGGCGCTTCTTCGACAATCATCGACCCGATTGGGCGTGTTGAAGGTTACACTCCAAAGAGACGCATGGGCTAAATCCCACCGCCCGGTGAAAGCAATTTTTAAGGACGACCGCACACCTGTCGTCGGGGGGGCTGATATAGGCGTGATGCTGGTAGAGGCCGACGCAAGTGTTTTGGGAGAGGTGGCGGCGGAAGTTGACAGAGCGGAAAACGAGACCCGGCTAAAGTTCGACAAAAATAAGCAGCGAGATGTTCCAAATCCTTCCATTCGCAAGAGTGAGGTTGGCGCTATCGAACAAATTTCGCTGTTTGGTCCAGCCGATAGACGGTCATTTGCTGTCAAAGATGGAATTAGGTGGCTGTCAGACAGTCGAACCGGCGGTGCCTACATTGTTGAGCTTTTTTATCTCCCCCCTCCAAAGCGTGAGTGGGATTTGCTATCCCCAGCCAAGCGCGATCTCTTTGCGAGTTTTTTTAGCGGTCTGAAGAAATTCGAACGTGGCCTTGTTTTGCGCGCCGTAAATCTCAAGAACAGGGCAATAATTTCGATAAGGCTGGACACTAGCGACAACCCGCCAATCTTCCACCGGGCGCCACAAACCAGCCAAGTGCGTTCCTTTGCCGACTTCGATGGCGCCCCAGAAAGGCATCAAGCGTTAATTGAGTTTCTTGATAACCATCCGCTCATTCGCAGAATCGAACTGCCAGGACTGATAGAGAAATCGAATAGCCCTTCATTCAAGCTCGGGGACAATGCCCAAGCGCTGCTGCCGGCCAAAAGCACGCACTCTTCCTACCCCCGCCTAGGTGTCATCGATGGAGGTATCTCAGACTTTCTTTCGGATTGGGTGGTCGATCGATGGGATATTCTAGCTGAAGAAGACGCGGACCATTCCCATGGAACTTTCATAGGCGGACTGGCTGCGCTGGGCCATCACCTGAATAACGCGCAGGTCTGTCCTGACGGGCGTCCCGTTGAGTTGGTTGACATCGCAGTTTTCCCCGGTGAGGCATCGGCGATGCCTTCCTATTATCCCGAAGGCTTATTTCAGTTTCTCGATGAAGTGGAAACCGCAGTTGGCGATGCCAAGGATCGCCACGGGACACGCGTGTTCAATATGAGCCTCAACATCAATCAACCGGCGTCGCCGGACTCCTACAGTCCCTTCGCTTCTCGTTTAGATGCAATCTCTGACAATCAGGACGTTGTCCTTTTCTTATCGGCCGGCAACACGACGCCATCAAACATTAGAGCCGAGTGGTCGGACGACCCTTCAACCGCATTGGCGTCATTGGCGGTCGCCCGAAATGATGGGCTCAGGATGCCAGCGGAAAGCGCGCGGAACGTATGTGTTGCGTCGCTCAACCCCCCAGGGCATGGCGCTTGCGTGCCGTTTGCGCCAGCTCGATATAGCTGCCGAGGTCCAGGACTGAAGTCTGGCGTAAAGCCCGACCTTGCGCACATCGGGGGATCGGGTACGGTCCATGGGGAAGTGGGATATGGCCTGTTTTCGGTTCTGCCGGATGGCAGTATCGTGAGCGACTGTGGCACCAGTTACGCCGCACCGCAGGTCGCGAAGACCGCAGCGATCCTTGAAAATGCGATTGAGGGCGACGTTTCAAGGGAAACACTGATCGCTCTTCTTGTGCATAGTGCATCCTTGCCGGAGCCCCTACAAAATAAAGTTTTAGAGCCGATCGCTAGGCACATGGTTGGCTTTGGGATGCCGTCTGCATCTGAAAAAATCCTGGAGGCCGGCGACAACGCCATTACACTCGTCTTTGCTGCGCGTATCAAGGGCGGGCAGGAGTTGAACTTCGAGTTCGCGTGGCCAAAGTGTTTAACCGGACCTGAGGGGCAGTGCAGAGGACACGCGAAGCTAACGCTTGTATTTTCTCCCCCGCTGGACAGCAATTACGGCTCGGAGTTCGTCAGGGTGAACCTTAACGCGGCTCTGCAGCAACAGCAGGCCGACGGGAAATGGAAAGGAAAATTGGACGCAATCTATCTGCCAAAACAAAGGAAGGGCCCTGCAATCGAGGCTGAATTGATTGAGCACGATCTCAAGTGGAGTACCGTTAAAGTGTTCGCCAAATCATTTCCTCGCGGCGTAGGAAAATCTTCCACTTGGCGGCTGTCGATGGATTACCTTGAGCGCGCTGGCGTCACAATGCCAAAGGACGGAGTGCCTTTCACCGCGATCCTGACTATCAGTGATCCAGATGAGGCGGCTCCGGTTTTTACTGACATGAGGCAAAGCCTCCAAGCGATGGGGGCCAAACTTGCCGATATCAGGACGGCGGCTCGGATCGCTACAAGGACCTAAAGTTAGAAGAGGCGCGTGTGCCGTTGGAGATGTGCCGCAGGTGAGAATCAACCGGCAGCGCTAAGGCTTACCTTTGTGCGAGAAGCCCTCGACACTCTGGAAGCTTCGCAGCGCTGCATGATCTGCACGCACCGAGACTCAATGAATTTGAATAGTTGTCCGTCAAGGGAGTAGTCAGCCGGAGTGATCAGGTCGGCACGGTAGCCCCTCCGAATTGTTTCCAACCGGGCGTCAATTCTGGTTTGCTCGTGACCAGGATTGTACACGATAACTCCCATGCCTCCGCGTTCTCTAGTCAAGGCGAGCGCGGGAATATCCGTGTCGCCGTCCCCCACATAGATCATATTTTCGAACGGAAGCCACTTTGACTTCTGGCGATGATTTAGCGGGCGCTCCTTTGAATGGAACGTACCCTTGGCGATCTCGAACAGCGCCCGCGTTTTCGCGGTTTCGTCTACGCAATAAACGGGGACACTTTCCGGCAAAGCATCCGAACCATGTTGCACGATTTGATACCTGCAGCCGTACGTCTCAGTAACGACGCCTTGCGGTAACGCCAGCTCGATAAGATTTTTGAGCCCCGCTGAAACAATGAAGTGATGAATTTCGACACGGGCCTTTTTGAAATCCGGCCTAGAACCGAGCTTTTTAATTTCTCTAAGGAACTTTTCCACACCCGGAAATAGAGCGATATGTTCAATCACGAACCGGTTAAAAAACTCAGTGTTGAGAGGCACGCGTTGCGAGGCCGCAAGTTGTGAAAGGATGTACATCCATATTGGCGCATCCATCGCCTGGATATGCTTCCAAGATTCTTCCGGGCCGCGTGCGTCGCCGCGCAAATCTTTAACCCGCTTGAAAAATTCCGCCCCTGAGACCTCTCCGCGAGACAGTATCTCGACGGTCTTCATCGTAGAATCATCAGGTGCTAGGGTTCCATCGAAATCCCAGACAACACCGATGTTATTCATTTAGGCCCGCTTTTTTGAGGTTTCTTGGCTTGTTGCTGATGAAGGCTTCAAACTTGCGGTCTGAGGATCTCTAGGAACGCCCCAATTAACTTTGACGAATGAAGATGTATCGAACTGATAGCCGGACAAATCAGTCTTATTTTGGTTTTGGTTCGACATGGAAACCCCGAAAGCATATTTGCGAATTATTGCCATCGTAGACACCGCGACGATGAGTCTGTAAATGGCGCTAAAGCCACACCCCGAAATTATATTTTTTTTCATAAAATTTTAACCCCTTTTACCTGGCCATTCCGCTTCGTTTTCCCAGGTACAAATTCGCGACAATCGCCATCAATGCGGTTCTGCCGATTTAGCAGCATGGCAAAAAGCAACGTAACTGCTTTGAGGACCTTGATCGACGCGAGAGCCGGAATCGCAACTTTGCCGCTTACGGCCCGCTATGCGTCACGGCAGGCGTGTCCGCTTGCGGCCATCTATTTTAGACCTATGATTTCCGTTGATTGTTTTTCAACGCCACCGGCCGCCGGGGTCATAAACAATGATGATCTGTGATGGCCACGAGCTAATAAAATCCCCTATTTCCCAGCCTTCAGTATCGTGGGTGAGGATGACCTTATGGACAATGTGAGGCATCGCTGTTCATCCCTTTTTCGATGGCGGCATTAGTTCGTTTCGGCCTTTAAGCGTCTCTACCACTTCACGTCCGACATACCTTCTGAGACGTTCCCGCTAACGATCTTGCTCAGTTCATCAACTGACCAGCGCGTTACACCCGGCGCAATCTCACGTCCCCTCGGCAGATAGCCCTTCTCGACCAACTCTCGAAATTGGGCGGTCGTCATATCCATGAGCTTCGCCGCCGTGGACTCTTTGGCCCAGATGGGGGTGAGCTTAGTCATGGACCTCCACCTCCTACACTTGTCCTAGGCGGGACTGACTGGTGCTTTTAATCGACTAAACCCAGGTGCTTCGCTACGGCAGCCGATAGCTTCCGAGCAGCGATTGCTTCTTTCTCGATTCGGTCAACCTTCCACACAATCCAGCCCAGCATAGCAATCGCAACAAGCACGTATCCGATCTGCATTTACAGCCTCCTATCCCTTCCTCAGCCTCACACCGGCACCACCGCCGTTCTCAGGGATGAACTCGACGCCAGCGGATTCAAGGGCAATGCGCAGCGCCTGAAGCGTGGCAGGCACCGGCTGACGCTCTTCCTGCTCGAAATGTGCGATCGTGCGTAAACTTACCCTGCTCAAGGTAGCAAGATCTCCCTGCTTGATACCGAGTAAGGCGCGAGCAGCGCGACATTGTGGCCCAGTTATATCCATGTGGCCTTGTTAGCATATGTGCGTTTCTAATGCAAATATGCTGATAGTACGCATAATTATTGGTTGCATTTAAAATGCACATGTGCGATATATGGACGGGCCGATAAGGAGCTCTGACCTTCCTGATCGGCCCTAACCACCACGGATCTCAGGAGGATCACGCAATGGCTTTCGATGTCTCTACATTCACCGCTGCACGTGTCAACGGAAAGGCCGTCGAGGCGGCGCTTTCGCTCTGCGGCCTTCATGGTCAACTCTATGGCCGCGCCCTGGTTCACAACGAGGGGCTGGACTGTGTCGGCCTTATCGAGCGGGTCTCAGCGGCTATTGGCGCGGCGGTCAGCATCGACCGCAACTGGCAGGACAATGGCGGCGACCTGCCTATGACGCAAATCCCAATGGAACTGGCCGAGCCGGGCGATGTGCTGGTGTTCGATCTTGGCAACTGCCGCGCCTTCCGTCGCTATCAACTCGGCATTCTGACCCAAGGCAAGACGACGGACCGCGAGGCGCAATTCGTCGGCGTCGCGCCCTCGGTTTCAACGCTCTGGCTCGCTGCACCGCTGTGGGCCGTGAACCTGATCCGGGTCTATCGCTTAGCCCTGCCGTCCAAGACGCCTGCGCAACCCCCTGAGGCCGTTTCTGACGCCCAGATGACTGCCGAGGCCTTGGCTGATGCGTACGGTGCTGCAAAGGCCCTGCTGGACGCCGCTGAGGCCCGCGCCGAGGCTTTGAAGACCGAGATCAAGGCGCGCGGCCTGACTGAACTGACTGGGCGAGATTTCAAGGTCAGCGTAACGGAGCAGATTCAGGGCCGTCCCGATGTGAAGGCACTGAAAGAGCGCCTCGGCGCGGCGTACAGTCGCTTTGAGCGCCCCGTCGTCTCGAATGTCATCCGGGTCAAGGCTGTCGCCTCGGCTCGTCTGCAAGCCGCATAAACGGCTAACCACGTTCGATAGCAGCTTCTTACCGTTTCCAGCTTATGCACTCACCCGCCAACCGGTGGCCAGTGCGACCCCCCAAAACAATGCCTCGAACGCCCAAACCGGTGATCGCCGCCTCATGCTCGAAAGGAGCACCGATATGTCCACTAAAGAACCCAAGTTTGCCAACACGATTTCTGACATGGATGGCCACGCGGATTCCTTGGTCAAGGCTCTGGAACAGACGATTGCGTCGCCTAAGCCCTCGATCATGTCAGCCCTAATCAGCACCCATATGAATACCTGGGCCAGCGTCTGCAATTTTGATGCAGAATCCACCAGTCAGCACGTGCAGAAAGCGATTTGCGACGCCGAAGACGCTGCGTTGACCGCGCTGTTGAACCATCGCTGCACCGATATTTCTGAGGTGCAACAACGAATGGCTTACATCTGCGGACTACCCGATTTGGCCGAGCGTGTTTTCGGCGGTGAAATCGATAATCCACGATCATTTCTCTCGATGTTGGTCGGATCGATGTTGCCACAAGATCACACACCAAAGACTGATCAAGTAGCCGCCTAATCCGTTGGCGATAGAAGCTATCTGGCTTGAAGCTTCGTTGCCGAAGTACCATCAGCGAGCTTTACCGATTGCGCGCCGCTACCACCGATCTTGCCGCTTGACGCTGTAATCTGTCCAGCGACTGCGACGCTTCCCGAAAAGGTAGCGTCGCCACCGTCTTGAGTGATTGGCCCGTGGATCGTTATTCCTGACGGCGCGTTAATGGTCGCCTCCGGGGCATCGATGTTAACCGAGACCGGTGACTTGAGAGTGATTCCGCTATCAGTGAATTGAATGTACTGCTCCGGCGTACCGTTCAGGAACCCGCCAACATAAAGTCCATCGGACATGCTGAACCGTCGCCGACTGCCGGGGTTAGACTGATCTTTTGTGCTTTTCACCGTGGAAATGTCATGACTCGCAAAAACAGCCATTCCAATGTCGCCAGGATGCGGGTCCATGATGACCGCGTTTACGCCCCCTTGGACGCGCATGTAAGGCAAGCGGTAGATGGGCAAGCGCGGCAAACCGAGATTGTCACCGTCCACTTGGTTGACAAGAGGCTGGACATCGACCGTACCAATTGCGGCGACACCTCCCTCATTCGTGCAGGTGATAACCTTTACCAGAGTTGCCGTGTTAATCTCGCCGATAAGGGCGCGGATCACGAAACGCATCGCCGCGAAATCATTGGACAGGTCGGACACGCCCAGTGAGCCGGAGTAGGACTGATTAGGCTGGTTGCTGGCCGACATGTAAGCACTCCATGTGACTGAACCATTTGCCATCGGGCATTTCTGCATCCAGTTCATGTACCATCGAATATGGCACCCAAACGCCGTTCACAGGCGTAAGCGCAGACGTAACTTGAATGCGCCCCATAAAGACAATCTCCGGGTTAAACAGGGTGGTCACTGAAATGCCCTGTTGCGTGAATCCGGGATAGCCCACCATTCCCGTGTCCTTGTTCACAGGAATGGCAATGCCACCTCTGAATCCGTTGCGCGGATAGACAGCTAGGACATCGTTTTCCAGAACAAAGTTCAGTCCCGCTGCGTCACATATTTGCTCAATCTGCATAACGGCAGTGCCGTCGATATGGGGATCGCTCAGGACGGGAGAACTGCCCGTGAATTGAAGGCTGTAACCAATCTGGGAGGCAATTTGCTGAAGTAGCACTTCGGCGCTCGCGCCGCCTTTAACGCTTAGGCCGGGTACACGTTTCATCGCCTCAAATTGTGCGGCGTTGGCAGACACCTCAAGACAAACATCGGGCATACCTGATGAATTGACCCAAGCGGTAATAATCGTTCCTGAGAAGACGACCGATAGGGGGCCATCCTCTTCGCCAGCCTTTATCGTCACCTTGTTCTTGCGAGTCCGGTACTGTGGGGCGCCCACAGTCACCAACTCATTCATGGTCGAGAGCTTAAGGCCCCAGATACGGAGATCGAGCAATGAAAAAGCAGAGCCGCCGCCTCGCACGACAGTCACCGAGCAGCGAGTGCCGGAAACGGCCACGGAATTAAAACCCGACTCACCGAAGCTGCCCTTACCAAGTTCGAAGGTCACCTCAATCCTCTTGCGTTTAAAGACCATCAGCCCGCGCCTCTGTTGGTCAAAATCGCCATTTCTCGCTGAAGGGATTTACGTATGTCGCCCGCAATGCTCCTGGAGTCATTGGCTGATGCGGTGATATTGATATTGCTGATAGTGACTTGAGGCCCTACAGAGCGACCGTGGCCTCCATCAAGATGTCTTTGCGTCCGAAGATAGCTGAGAGCACGGCGAATATCGCTATCGGTCTCGTAACCTGCTGCTGGTCGCATGAATCGGGTGATATAGGCGCGCATCGCCGCATCTGAGGTCGTCGCGCCCGCGACGCTAGCCCCCCCTCGGTCACCGCCCTTAATTTCCCAAATCAGATAGTCGATCTGATTTTGCCACGTTGGATTTCGTCCATATCGGCGAAAGAGTTCCGTTTGGCGGTCACCCAACCATTGCCCCAGCCCGAACGCACCGGACTTCCGGTTCGTCGCCGTTGGATCAAGTCCGCTTTCGGCATAGATCCCCGCTATAACGCCGTCGGATTGCGCCTGAGATAATCCGCCAGAACGCAGGCGCGCGCGAATTTCTGATGCTGACGGACGAACTTTGGAAGCGCTAGGCTTAGATGTTCCGGTTATCTTGGAGCCGTCGCCAGAACTGGCATATGGGTTTCTGCCGTGAAAAACGTCGCTCCAATAGTCGGTGATCTGGCCCCACGCTGCCGACGCCACACCTTTCCAATCGCCAGCGGCAAGGGCCTCTTGAGCTTTTCTGGTGTGGTCCCCTTTGTACCGAACCTTTTCCAAAGCATCGGCGGCTTTTTCAATCACTGCCGCAAGCTGCTTCGCAAGTTCAAGCAGGCCGAGAATTGCTGGCGTTGCATCAGATGTGAGGTGTCGGGCTAGAGTTCCGACTGCGGTGGACGCGTCGCCAAATGCGGCTTGGATTTTTTGCGCCTTTTCGGCATCGTCGTCCGTAACGACGCCAAGGCGCTTTTGCGCCGCAAGCAATTCTTCGACACGCTGACGCCCTTGAACGAGGGTGTTTATCATCCCGTCTGATAGGCCTGCTTGCCGGGCATAGTAGAAGAAATCAGAGCGCCGCATTTTCTCGGAGGTTTGTGCAAGGTCGAGCAGCACTTTTTGCGCATCTCGTAAATCTTCGAGCGGCACCCCGAGATAGTTTAAGGCTGCAATCTTGTCAGGATCACCGCCACCACGGTTCCAGTTGTTCAAGGTGGCGAACAGGCTTGAAAAAGCTGTGTCTGCATCTCCAGCCGTAGCACCACTTCGCCTTGCAACGCCTTCCCAAGCGCTCAAATCCTCCGTCGCCATACCTAGGTTGCCAGCAAGCCGACCGACAGCGGCATCCATGCGTACGGTTTTGGCCACCATATCGGTGAGCCCGGTTGCCCCGGCTATGGCACCGATGAATCCCAACGCTTCCGTTTTCATAGCGGAAAAGAACTCAGCGGCTTTCTTGCCGGATACCTCGACCTCCTTGGCCGTGGCCTCTGCCGCGTCCTTGGTGGATTTGAAGTCCTTCTCGACCTTCTTTCGCCCTTCATCAAATCCGGATGGATCGAGGCCTAAAGTGACAATTAGAGCGTCAATAATCGTCGCCACGTTCAGACCTCACGCTGGGAATTTGCACGATTGAATGCATCAATCGTGATGATTTCGACGAGGTCATAGACGTCTTCGAGGCCGAGGACTGTGTCAATTTCGGCCAGGCTCGCAAGTTTGGCAGAGATGATGACGCCAATCATGGCTGGGATATTGGGGTAACTAACCTCGGGTGCGCCGCCGACCGATCCGGGCAAATTTAATGGTCGACGGCGGTCGAAAAATCCCAGTGCAACTTCAGCACCTCCTTGCGGAGATGCAGGAGCGTGGCGATTTCCTCCACGTCGTCCTCGGTCAAAGGGCGGGTCGCCGCTTTTTCGACGGTTTCGACACAGGTTAGCATTTCGTCCATCAGCGGCTCGATGTCGGAGAAGTCGGCGCGCATTAGCGCCGCGAGCCCAGAACGAGCGACCAGTGCGTGGAGGCCCGCCATTCCAGAATTGGCTGCATCGGCCAGAAGTTCGTCTGAGACGTACATGCCATTTTTACCAAGAGCCAACAGCGCTCGACACGCCCATGCTTCGGATCGCCTGGGCGGCATCTCTGTCAGTCGAAATACTTTGCCCTTGTCGCGGCCAGCGTCGGTGATTTTAATGTCAATCGTTTTGCGCATTGTTGGTGCTCTACAGTGATCGAAGCGCACGCCTTATGATTGGGCAGACGAGCAATTTCCGTCACTTTACGCATTCGGCTGTATCGCGAGTAAACTCGACAGTAGCGGCCAGCACCCCCAAGACACAACGCAATGAAGGTCGGCACGAAGGGCTTAAGAACGACAGGGAGCCCAGACCGAATCCGCATCAGACGCCGCACCCTGACCGTAACACCATCCGCGTGCGTTTAACTCTTGGTCCAAGCTGTCCCTGAGCTTGCAGACGTCATCGTCCGGCGTATGGTTGCCACCACGACATACTTCGTTCGCCTGGGCTTCTTGCGAAAGAAGTACCTGAATTGATTCCTCTGGCTGAGAAGGCCCTTGAAGCAGGCTTACGGCACTCGCCTGAGCCGTCACTGGTGCTGCGTTTGCTACGGGTGAAGAAGGGGGAGGCGATGCAACTAGGTAACCGTTCATGGCGTCCTCGATAGCGGCACCTGCCACCGATTGCGGATTGAACGTCATGCGCCCGACAACGTTGCCGTAATATGTCTGTTTCACGACCTCGCACGGATCTTCACAATAAAATCCCTCCGCGCCATTCTCGTCGGTGAACGTATATTCGCCACCGATCAAGCCCTTGTATTTCAACAAAAGCACATTCTCAGCCGCTTGACCGCTCTTCTTCTGGTCGTCGGTCAAAGCCATCGTGTACGTGTAAGCCCCGCCCTCTTCAGAAAGGTAGTTGTGCGGCGGAACGACCGGCGTTGCGGAAGGTTCCTCCGATGAGACAGAATCGTTTGCGGTATCCGGGACCTTGGGCGAACACGCTGCCAATAGCGGCAATAAACAAATCACGACCATAAACCGCATGCGATCCCCCAGACCGATATTCAATGCGCAACCTACGCGAAATTCCCTCGCCTTAAAAGGGCATGAGATTTAATTGCCTAGGGAGCGGACGCGCTCAATTACCTCATCAACGGTGAAGCCATCACGGGCAGTGAATCTCGGGTTCTCGTCGGTGTGCTCTATTGTTACAGTTCGAGGAGCAGGGCTGAAAGGGTCTGCGATTCCGGTGTCATGCGTCATGGCTCCAATGTGGCTCGTTCCATCAGCGGTCAAAACCGGATGGACGCCAACCAGGATAATTTCTCGAAGGCTTGTGATGTCGGTCGCCTCTGAGGCGGCTTCTAGCTTTTCGATACGACTTTTAAGACTTTTCATTTTGGTGCTCCAGTTCTGCAATTCGACGTTCGAGTTCGACGGTCTCAAGCGCCCGCCGCTTGACCTCCAACAGGCCAGCAACAGATTGCGCTTCATCCGGGGTTAGGTCGCCCGCCGAGACGGCCCCCAGAACGGCCCGGAGCGCCACTGACACGTCGTTAGATGTCTCGATGACCGGCAGGTCGAACGATATGGTGCGCCCCTTTCTTGGTGGTGCTAGGCGGTCAAGGCACAGCTTTAGCGCGGCGAGGTCGCCAGCCTTGGCGAGATCGATTGCCTTGCGGGTTAAAGCTTCAGCTTCGCCTTCGAGCAGGGCTTCGACCGCCAGCGTGGTCTTGTGGCGGCTACCTTGTGGCCTGCCGGGGTTACCGGGGCCAAATCGCCCCCCCGTAGTTCTGCCGTTTTTACGGTCAGACTTGCCGCTCATTCGAAATCTCCACCAACAATTCTCAAAACTGGCCCGGCTCCACTGTGTTTGTCCAAAAACTCCACGGGAACTTGGCATCCGGGCTTCCCGGGCTTCTCGCCCCACGTAGAGGGCCAAGTGCCATCTTTGGCGTATCGGTTCAGGCGAGCCGCCCAATCGGGCTGTACGGACTCCTGAGCGGCTTCTGCGGGCATTACGAAGTCACGCCACAGTCCCTTGCCAATCCATAGGTGGAAGCCCTTGACCCATTGGTGGCCGTCTTTCTTGGCCTGGTCAGTGTTCGCAAACTCGCAGACCGCGCCCACAATGGCCGCTCTGTCAGCCGAGCTGAGTTTTGACCACTCGTGATAGGAATCGGCCTTCGTTGTGCGCCCCCTGAAATGGGGATAGGCCAGCCAGAGGCTTTCAAACGCCGGATCGCTAGGCGTCTGTTTCCTCGTTTTAGGTTTGCTCTCCGAAGGGCCTTCAGACGTAATATCTTTTATCTGACGGTTAACTGACGGTTCTGCTGTCCGGTTTGCGTCACATGAGATCGGCTCTTTCGTCACATGAGATCGGTTCTCATGTGATTTATGCTCACGTGATTTTACGTCACATATGGCCAGTTGAATGAGGTCGGACGAGCGGTAACCGTCGCCCCTACGGCGCTGAGTCCGAGTGATGAAACCTCGATCCTCAAGACGACGCATCGCACGGTTGACAGTCTCGCGTCGGGTATCGCAGCGCTGAGCGATCGCATCCTGTCCGAGGAAGGTTGCGCCGGTCTCGTCCGCAGCCTCAGCCAGCACCATTAAGACGGCCTTGGCTGTGGGGTCGCCTGCGCCAGTGCCCGCAGCCCATTTGGAAGCCTGCACGCTCATGCCGACTCCCAATCGCTGATATGGTCGTACTCCGCGCGGTAACGCTGCTTATCGACGCCTACATTGCCCTGACGCACCTTGGCGGCGATGACTTCCATGACCTGCGCCATGTCCGCCACGCGCATGTCGTGCTCGGTTTCCTTGCCCTTCGGGGCCTTCTGGCGTTCGAGGTAATAAACCTCCCGGAATGGGAACAGTACGGCGTCGGCGTCCTGCTCAATCGAGCCGGAATCGCGCAGGTCGGACAACATGGGGCGCTTGTCCTCGCGGCTCTCGACCTGACGGGACAACTGGCTGAGCAAGAGGATTGCGCACCCGGCCTGACGCGCCAGCAGCTTCAGGCCAGAGGTGATTTCGCCCAGGACGGTCGTTTCATTGCGTCCCTTAGCGTCAGGGCGGCGCATCAGTTGAAGATAGTCGATGACGAGCAGCGCCACCGGCCCTTTGCGCTTACGGCTCCATACGATCCGGCGCACGTCGTCCAAGCCGAGGCTGTGGCAGTCCTTGAAGATAAGGTTCTGCGGCACCTGAGCCGTAGTGCGATGGATTGCTGCGATGTCAGCCGGGGTGATGGAGCCGCGCGATATGTCCCGGTACTCGACCCCGTGACCCATGTCGTGGCTGATCGCAGCCAATTCGCGCTGCATGATCTCGTCAGGCCCCATTTCGAGGCCGAGGAAGATCACCTGGCTGTCAGGGTTACGCTTGGCGCAGCCATGAGCCACGGCGCGCGCCAAGCCCGTCTTGGCCATGCCAGGACGACCACCAACGACAATCAGCTTTCCGGGATGGAGGCCACCGAGACGATAATCGATGCAGCGCAGGCCGCACATGTGGCCGAGACGCCTGCCATTGCGCAGGTTATCCGCAAGCTGACCAACGACCGTCTGAGCAACGTCCGGCGCAGGCATGAACTCACTGTCCGAAATAGCGGTGTCGGCTTCAAGCTTCTCCAGCGCCTTGCGGGCGTGGTTCAATAGGTCGGCGGCAGATGCTGCCATTGCAGCCATCGACACGATTCCGTTGCCAATCTCAGCAGCTTGGCGTCGGGTCCAATCTTCGATGATGGCATTGGCGCAATCCTTGGCCCATGTCGGATTAGAAGCATGGCTGGCGAGGACGTTGAGATAATCGCCGCCCGCCGCGCTGTTCAGTTCGGCAATCCCGGAATCGCCACGCATGGCGGACCGAAGACCAGCCGGATTGGCCGTCTTACCAGCCTCGATCAGGGCCGACATGGCCGACCACATGCGGGAATGGGTCGGCTCAATGAAATGGTGCTGCTTGAGGTGCGATAGTTCTGGGTAGTGGCTGTTGTCGTACAGCACTAAGGCGAGGACGTCCTGTTCCGCCTCGGCGTTCCCGATTTGCATTTGGGAGACCATCATGCGCGGCCTCTTGTCATCAAGCGATAGGCTGTCAAATTGACCGCTGCTTGCTCGCAAATCGCCCGACGCGTTTCGGCATCGTCAGCCGCGCCAGCGAGTTGAAACAGAGCGCGCGCCTTGCTCAGGTACTCGGATGGGCGCGGTTGAGCAGGAAAGGAATGGGTGGTGATCATTCCGCACCCCCCACCCTCACCACCGGTGCCAAAGCCCAGGCAATCGATCTGCTACGTCCTGAAGCGCTGACGCCACGGCCACCGCTGTCAATTACAAGGCCGACGTTGGCCAATTCTGTCAGACGCGCCCTAACGGTGTTCAGCACGGCGCGGATGCCGAGACCTGTCAGTCGTTCATGCAGCTCTTCTGCCGTCGCCTGACCGTTTTCGAGAAGCGCCAAAATGTATTGACACGTTTCGCTCTGCGTCTTGCGTACGAGTTGCGCGGCAATCTGGGAAGTTCCACCACGTGCATTACGATACGCACTAGGGCGGGCGAGCCCTTGCATCAGATTTGCGCCGGTGCTATGCTCTTCATGTTCGCCGCCAAGCTGAACACAGTGATTTTCGAGGGTCGAGCAGTTGACGCTGCTTCGACCCTCATTCGTTCTGTAGGTCATTGCAATTACGCCGCTCCACGCTTGATCGTGTGGGTGTGGAGGTTGGCCTCAAAGAACGCTTCAACGTCAGCGCGCCGATAGCGTACAGAGCGTCCTATCTTCACGAATGGGATACCTCGGCCCAGCATACGTTCCTTGCGAATCGTAAGCTCGGGGCATTTGCGAATGCGCGCAACTTCTTGAGAGGTCAGCAGTTCATCCATCGTAGTCTCCAAGCCATTTGAAACCCGAGCCGCAATGACTCGGTCTTTGACTGGAACAATCAGACCACGGCGGGGAGCGCCGTTATAAACTCGACAGAGAGCGCTCATTGCACAGCACCTTCAAAAAGGCGCTGTGCCTCAGAGGCTGGGACGAGAGTCCGCCCCGCGACCTTAACAACGCGAAGGTCACCACGCTTAATTAGCTCATAAATGCTGGTGCGACCTAAGCCGCTAATTTTCGAGAAATCATTGATGCGATATGCGAGCTGTTGCATTCACCGAGGCCTCCTTTCGTCGCCTCGGTTCGCAATTATTCGCATGATGCCGACCTTGTCGACGTGAGCAATTCTCAGTTAGGGGTGAGGTTTTCTCACCCCCGTTGGTGCAGGCTAATTTCTCGTAACCTTCCCTCTTTTATGAGCTTCTTTGCGGTCAAGCGGATCGTCGCGGCTTCCCAACCTCTGTCTGAGGACAGCTCCTTGAGTGCGTTCCAAAGCTGTTCTTCCGAAGTCGGTGCCACCCCTGAGTCATTTACAGCCGCCACCAGGTCAGCAACCCGCAAAAGCCAAGTCTCGGCCGAGTCATCTCCACGGGGCCGTATTGAAGTACTCTGGTCGCCGTAGGAAATAACGCTCTGGCTCGCAATCCACTTTTCACCCTCAGACGTGCCCTCTGCTTCGGAAGTCCAGCGTTCGGACGGAGCAAAGCAGGCAATCACGTTTTCCCGGTTAAATAAGACCTGGCTCCACACTTTTCCTTGCGCTCGAAATTGCCCCGAGCCATCCACCTCAGGTGGACGATTAAATTCAAAAGCCGGAGAATCCCAATAGAGCCTTGGAATATCGTTTAGATCTTTACCTGGATCATCGCTCCTGAGGCCTTTGGCCTGGACACCACCACCCTTCAGCGCAGCAAATAATGCTTTAGATGCCCACTCAGATGTTCGGCCACTTTTGTTTTCGACTTCCGTTGAATTAAGTTTTTGCGAAATCGACATAGCTGCGGTCACGGCGCTCATTTCGTAAAAATTGCCGATTCCACGTTCAGCTTTGGAGCGATATTGCTTCTCGTTAGGCAGGTTTGGGTCTGACCAGTCAAACATGGCCTCCGCGACATGGCGTTCATCGCGATGGATGATCCACAACAGGGTTTCGGCCAAGCACCAATGCGAAACCGTTGTGCGGCGTCTCATCCATTCTAGGATGAAGAAATCGCGCCAATATTGACGATTATCTCCGGGTTCAATGGGGATGAGCGCATTTTCCCACCCCGCCCCCGTGTCGGAACCGACCATCAGTTCATCCTCGCGGGGAGTGTAGGCCTATGCAGATCTCGAAAAATCGCATCGTGAAAATAAGGCGTCCGGGCAACTCGGTCTGCGTCGATGCCTGCATGTGGGTGTAATTCATACCGCCAAACTACCCCTATTCGCGTAGAACATAAAGTGAAAATCGTTCGTCGCCAGCCGTACATGTTTACCCCCGTTCTCGCGATTTCGCGAGAGGGAATTGTATTTTTATGCACATGGCGTATATATGTTGACACGGAGAGCCACCATGTTTGCCACAGCTACAATTGAAAAACCCTCGTCTGACCCATTCGGCGGCGCGGAAACCCTGAAGAACGCTGATGACCGCAAGCGCATGTCAGGTCCGGCGCTGCGGCTGTTTTTCCGTACGGCGGACCTTTGGGGGCTTAATGGCGATCAGCGCCGGGCAATCCTTGGTGATGTGTCGCGGCAGACCGAGTACAAGTGGCGCAGCGGGGAGCAGACCACACTCACGCGGGACCAGTTGGAGCGCATCTCGCTCGTCCTCGGCATCCTGAAGGGGCTCCGGCTTGTGTTCGCCGAAGACGCAAACGGCCTGCGCTGGCTTAAAGCCGTGAACAGTGATTATCCGTTCGGCGGCATGTCTCCACTCGACCATATGACCAATGGCGGGATCAACGAACTATATGCCGTCCGGCGTTACCTTGACGCCTGGCGCGGCGTGAAATGACCCAGCTTCGCTTTAAGGGCAAAACCCACCGCCTTATCGCAAGCCGCTTTCCAACGGTCGGCGTGTTTGATGACATCGTGAACGACGAGGAAGAGGCCCGCGTCGCCTTCGAACTGGAGGCGATGACCAATGGACGCCTTGAGATCGGCGCGCGGCTGCACCTCATCCCCGAGGGCGGGGTTGTGACCGGCCCCACCGCCAACATCGCAATGGCCGCGTTCCTTCACTGCAATGACGAAGGCGGGCGATTCAATGATCATGAGTTGGGCGCATGGTATGCCGCGACAACGATACAAACAGCCATCGAAGAAACCGTCTTTCATAACGAGCGCCGCCTCAGAGCGTCCGAATGCGGCTTTCCAAATCGAATCCAGATGCGCGAACTGATCGTGAAGCTGAATCTCGATCTTCTGGACATCTTGACGGACGCGGATGACCACGGCGACCTGTATGACGCAAACGACTACACCATGTCTCAGGCCTTCGCCAAAAAGAGGCGATGGCCATTTGCCGAGCCGGGTGAAGATGGAATCATCTACAGAAGCGTCAGACACGAAGGCGGGGCGAATGTCTGCATCTTCAGACCGACCGCCCTCCCTCTTCCCATAGTCCAAGGCAATCATTATGAATATGCTTGGAACGCGCATGGAGAGCTGACGGTGCTGACCCTCGCAGCGTTCAAGAGATCGGCTTAGGATCGAAGCCGTTAAAATGACCCCTGAAAAAGAGGGCGGGGGTCATTTTGGGGGTCAAGTGAATTTATCTTGGAAGTAAAAGACAATATTTACAATTAGTTATTCTAAATTTTAGAGTCCTTTCCTGGCACCATCTTGGGGTTTGGCGATGTGTGCCGAGGTTGAAAAATCCCTTTAAAATATAGCGTTATCGCGGGTTGGACGGGCCTTTGGGCTTGCGCACGTCTGCGGGCGTTTCGTTCGGGCCGTCCGACAGGCACAGGGCCTTGTGCATGTCCTTGGTCAGGCCTTCGACGCGTTCGATCAGGTCTTTGACGGCTTCGGTCAGTTGCGTGTTTTGCTGGACCAGTTCGAGGAGCATCGCGGTTTGCGTTTCGACCTGGGCCTGACGTTTCTGGCTGGCCATGGCGAGGTCTTCGCGATGTTTGGCGTCGGCTTCGGCGGTCACCTTGTCGCGAT
>Ga0164242_10002267_pt1 | contig 22357 bp, 17 predicted proteins | sample OricomgcompostMG_FD_108783 | JGI IMG/M metagenome (GOLD analysis project Ga0164242, IMG submission 108783) | Miracle-Growth compost microbial communities from Emeryville, California, USA - Original compost - Miracle growth compost (MG) ... | reverse complement strand
GGGGGTGTTCCGGCCGAGTCACAACCTGCCCACCATGTCGATCGACGAGTACCTGGAGGAGGAGCGGAGGAGAGGCGGCATCATCGAGGGCGGGGGCGCGGCGAGCATGCAGGTGCCTGAGCCGGACGAAGATAATTATGAGAAGGCGGATGCGGAGACGATGAAGGCGAGGGAGTGGGACGAGTTTACGGAAGCTAACCCCAAGGGGAGTGGGAACACGCTGAATAGGGGGTGAAACATCTAGAGCGGGAGGCATGGTTGTTCGTTATAGGCTATGCGACTGATGATACCATACCAACTAGAGCTAAAGCTCGTCGCCAGTTTAAAGCACAAAAATAGAGGACGTTAACGTCAATGATTATCTTGATTCGTCTTTAGGGTATCAAATCCTACTAAGCTCTAACGGCCTAATGGCAGGGTAATTGCCGTTCCTTTTCAGTCTGCACATCCGTGCATAGTATCCGCTGACAAGAGGATATAGCCCTCCCGAAGACGAAAATACCATAAACTCCGTATGCTTAAGAACTAACAATCTTGCCGTCTTTAACCCTATAACGAACCCTTTTTGGCAAAGAGGGCAAAAGCAAAAAGAATTACGCGTCAACCATCTCAAACTCGGACCCCACAGACAGTGTGTCATCATCCGACAGCATCATATCGGCCTCGTCATCGTCGGCCGACATACTCACCGACGCCGCCGCCGAGAACGTCTCCGAATTGCTGCCGCTGGCCACGTTGACATATGATAGCAAAGACTGCCCAAGGGCCTGGTGATCCGCGGGCTCTTGGTACATGGCATCCACGAACTCGCCATCGTTGACGGCGAATTGTTCCGAGGCCATGGACTGGCCCGTTGGGTAGAGCCGGGTGGCGGTCGATATCGAATCGTGCACGTCGAGGCTGCGAGGCGCGTCGCTGAGGTCGAGGTCGCTCAGGCCCAGGTTGCTGACGCTCGCGGCTTGCGTTACGGTCGCGGCGTCGGTTTCTGCGGCGACGGTCCAGCCGGTATGGTATGCCGGGCCGGGCTCGCTCGGCCCCATCTCCGTCGAGGGGACGGCGTCTTGGAACACGCCGCCGGATCCGTCATCCCAGCCTCCCGCCCAGATAGGCAGGAACTTGAGCTCGTTTTCGTCGAGCTTCCGGATGATGTGATCACTTATTAACATTGGAGCTCCTAGGAACTCGTTCTCCAGGTCCGAGCCGAGCACATTGAGAGTAAGGATCTTCAGTTTCAGTGTTAGGTCGCTGAGGAACGCCGTTAGGTCGAAACGGGGTGTGGCCGGATAGCTGGGTAATATCCCGCCAGTGGTTGAGACGTTGGGGGGGATACCGCCCGTTGTGAATGCCGCTGATAGGAGTCGATTGTACTCAAAGGCGACGGAGTGGAGAGTGGATCCACGGTAGATTTTGCTACGGTGTTCTGAGAAGTCCGAATTCAGATTCTCCCAGAAAAAGGGGCAGAGAGCTCTCTGGTATTCGTTGAGGCTCCCCTGCAGAACCTCCATCTCAGTTAGTTCATCTTCGGGGATGTAGTGTAGGCGCTGGGCTTTTAGGAGGTGGCTGAGAGGCTGGCCTATCCCTGGGGAGGGACGAAGTGCATTGGACACGTGGTCTCTGAACATCTCTCGGATGTGGTCAAGTAGCCTTTGGTGAGCGAAGTGAAGTTGTTGGAGTGTGGCTTGGGTTGAGGCTAATGGAGAAGCATCGATCGGCAAGCTAAGACGTTTGAGCTTCTCCCATTCGACAATGCCCAAGTTATCCAAGGCATTCTCTGCACGGAGCTTGTCAAGCTTTTCCTTGATCCGTTCATAGAAGGCGATACCGGCGTGCTCAACAGGGTCCATGGGTATATCGCCATAGTCTCCTCGCCTACGCTGAGCCCATGTGTACTTCGGGCGTTGCGGTGATGGGAAGCTCGTTGCATGGTCAATGGCGAACTCGTTCACCAAGATGTTGAAGGACGTCACGAGGACATCGGGGATCTGCAGAGTAAGGGCGACCTTGAAGGCTTCCTCGGGAAAGATCTCGATAAACTTCGTGTTCGGCGGCGCCAGGAACCACTGAGCGACGCTGTCTCTCTACATTCCCATAAATTAGCAAAACGTGTAACTTCCGCAGGAGAAGAGGTGATTAATTGACGGGGCGCTACTCACGACGACTGGTGTGATTTCGAGGTCAACTGCAATATGTACTAGTGTCCACATGCGGGTGGCCGAGTTGATCAGTAGGTCAGCGCCGTTAATGGCACGCAAGAGGCGGATGATGTTGACACGGTGCCGGATTTCACAGTAGTCTTCAATCTGCCTAAACTTGGCCTGATGGGCGTCATCGACGATGCCCGAGACGTTGTCAGGCTTCCACGCCGCATAGCGGTCGCTGCCATGGTCTTGTACACAGCCACACTTGTCATCGTGGCCTAAGGCGAGGACTGCCCCCACGGGGTTACCGTCGAGGGGTCTCCTGCGGTAGACTTTATGTTCGACCGCGCCAGTACCAGTAGTATGCGGTGTGTACTGCCCAGCAAGATACCACAGCTTGATGCCCCTGGGTAGCCATAGTGCAGCCACGACATCGGCCAGTTCGGGTCCTTCCGAGGGTGGTGTTAGGTCGATGACAAATTCCACGCCTTCGGGGAGTTGCTGTAGGCCACGGCGACGGCGGATCCGCTCCTGTTGGCGGGGGGTAAGCATTGCTTGGATCTTTGCCGAGCCGATGGCAACGAGCTTGTCGTGATCGATGCGCAACTTATAGACAGGTTTGAATTGGCAGCCATTGCAGTCCACGCCGGGATTCCGAGGAAACTCCACGATTGCAAGGACGGATCCGGTGCTAAACTCATGCTCTGATTGATGGATGGAGCTGAGTTCAAACAGATGGCGGTTTGTAGCCCTGACTGCGGCGTCTTCACCCATCTCCGGCGCCGGGATATCGAAATTCTGAGTAGCAGATGAGAAAAAAGCTACCACAACTATCAGAAGCAGGCTGAAGTTACATACCATAGCGGACCGTGGGGGGTTTCTGGAAGTTCACTGGTTCGGGTTTGATAGAGTGTGTGAAGCAGCGAGTGGGTGCTATCCTAAGGTGGAAGAGAAGGGACTATAGGACGAGGTGTGGTTGGCGAAAGGGACAAGTAGGTCGGGATCGGAATATGCGCCGTGACGAGCCTAGATGAAGGGCACCCATCCGCTTAGCAATTCAAAATAGAATAACGGTGACTGGGAGAGAGGTTCAGAAGAAAAGGACGCAGTCGGAGGACAAGGACACAAGAAGACGGCTATGTGGGAAGGCTGGGGCTGGGAGAAGAGAGGAGGCAGAGCACCTAGATTGTAGGGCGACAGCGGTTATACGTACCTATTCATTCAAGTCAATCCGAGACTATAAACACAGTAACGACAACTCCCGGCGGAAGATGTGGGGGATATTATATGGCAAGCTGGAGATGGGAGGAGGTTAGCAACTTGAAGTGAAGGCATTTGGAAGGCGACCAATATAGGCCCAGAGGTATATCGGGCACGCCTGTAAATCGCATGGTGCGCGGGGCAGGCGAGGCGACGCGAGGCTCTCTGGAGCTGCATGTCGGTTGGCGTCTAGGCAGCAGGAGAATCCTTGGGAGAAGCATGTGTTGGCCCCTGTCCCATTGGATGTTGAGTCCAATTTTTGGTGTACCTCCTACCTTAGCTGAAGGTAAGGTAGGGATACACGGCTGACACCCAAGCCTACCTAAATCTGACGCAGACCCTACCCACTCCCACCTCCCGTCCCTCTCTGCTTATATATGTTCATCAGGCTATTGGCAAGTGTTTTTGCAACCTTTGGCTCACGTCAAAGGGTTTTCTGACTCCTACTCTCCGGCCGGAGAGGAGCCGAGTACCACTCAATAGGGCATACAGAAGTGACCATTATCCCAGGTATCACTTGATAATGAGGGTTCCCGTAGTTCAACAATCCAACGATTAGGAGTGACATTTGAGGAGGGGGTACATTGATGACGTAGTGCATCGCAGGACTTCTGAGAGAAGGACTACCCTCCGTCACAGGCCCGTCAATTACCTCGACTTGGGCGGCATGCTAGTGGGTGGATAGCAAAGAAAACTCGGGATGAGTTTGACAACAGAAAGGAAGCAAAACAACGTCGGGTCCTGGCGACGGAGACGGACCCGGACATGGCGGATAAGATAAAGAAATTGCGATAGGGAGAGCTTCCTCGGTCGATAAGAGACCCGCATCCGGCTGGCACTAGCTTCCTGGCACCTGGTGCCTGCTTTCGCCACCCGCTAGCTGTACACAACATATTTTGTCACGAAGCTGCCCTGAAGCCACCGAGGAATACCTAATTTTACGTATCACTTAGGTAACACAGCGCTTCGCACAGCGTCTCTGGTGAGGAATCAGTGGATCGATCCATGATAGCGGCTCAGATCACCCCCCCGCATCCTGGCTATCTTCGGCAGTGTGTCGTGTGCATCCCCGGTCCAGTCGGTCAAGCTCGTAACTCACCGTCCAGTCTAGACCACATAAAAAGTGTTGGGCACTCCTCCCCATCCCGAACCAAAGACCTGCCACATTCTCCATTGTTTGCCTCCTGACCTCCTCCGCCCATCCTATATCTGCCTGGTCGGGTGTATATTTCCTCCTCGTGGCCCACCTGTCGTTGCTATCCTCTTCGTTTGAGCATCCCTTGACTTAGTAGCTTGACATACCTACATAAACGGCGAGCCCCTGTGTAAACAATACCCCAAAAACTCACCGCCTCGGCAAACCAAACAACCCACCCACCCGATACAATGGACCGCGCCACTCCCAAACCCCAGATGAATAACGGGCAACTTCGACCCTTCTTGTAAGTTGATACACTCCATATCTTTTCTAGAAATACATCCCCTCCAGCGGGGAAGCAAGTAGAACCCAAGCTAACCTCGGCTTCCCCCTCCTGCAGTCGCCGCCCCGGTCTTCTAGTCTTCACGGCCGCCGTTGCCGGCTCTGCCGTCGCAGTCAAGTACATGGCATCGAGCATGAAGAACAACGAACTTGCCCAGAAGAACTCGGGCTCTCCCAATTTCTACGTCAGTGTCGATCGCAGCGGTGGTGGTGTCTGAGTCAACCCTCAACCCGGATGGATATGATCGAGAGCGGGGGAGTGGCAACACCACCGTCTCAGCTCGCCGAGCTCCCGACATTCGTGGCCCCGACAATTTAATACATAATTCGGCAGCAACGGCTCTCGAGACGAACGGCATCCAATGGGGAGTGCTTGTTCCTGGCCTGATGGCTTGTGAGATCGACTTCCGCCTACCACCCTACTCCGAAATCTTGTCATACGTTTACATGGCTTCACGCGAACATGGTTTTAACTCGGCACTTGTACATATAAATCGGTTGTGCGCCTCGGTGGCATATTTCACTTGGACTTGGATATAGACTGTTCTGTCTTTAGACACAGATGTGGTTTACAAGGGACAAGGGGGAAGGGGGTGGGAGGTGGAACCTGGGCTTGGATTGGAGTTTCACGGCATATGCCCTCGGATTTGGGAATGATATTGATATTTTCCCTCTCTTTGAACGGAAAAGGAAAAAGGCAGTAAGATTGGCATAATGGAAGTAGAGGGGAAGATTAATAACTTACGTCGCGATGGGGAGATATATCACCGTGCCTTCGCCTCACGTCTGATAATGGCTCAACGTGTTGCTCAGGAGTAGTGGTACCAAAACCATGGCCGAAAAGCATGTCCTCATACCCGTTCGTTCCATCCTTCTAAGCCCACACCCACACCATCTCCAAGGACAAGGCCAGCCGCCAGCTTGACTAGAAGATATTGGCCAACAAGATCCAAGTACGCTGTCACTGAAAGAGAGTTAACAACCCGGCTGGCCTTGAAGCGTGAGGTTCCAGGTAGCCGGGGCTCCCAACAACAGCATTACGGATGTTGAGAGATGTGAGGAGAGGTTGCACAGGTGTATAGGTAGAGGTAGGTAAGTACCTTAGTCAACGCAGTCAACGTGTTCAAGTGTATTAAGTAGCGAGGTCTTGCCCAGCCAGACGAAAAATGCGATGCTCAAGCAAGATGATACTGGCAACCGCCCTAATGGCCCGGCCCAAACGCCCCATCAGATGCAAAACATGCAAGCCGTTCCACAAACGCCCATGTCATATGCACAACTACACGCAAGTAAGCTTCCCAAATGATTCAGACTGCACACCTCCCTGGCCCCCTCAAAAGGAGCTCCCCCTCCTCGTGAAGCTGGTATCCTCTTCATCGAGCCCAGCCGAGTCGTCTCCGTCGTCATCCACGTCGGCGATCTCCACCGCCTTCCCCTTCCCCTTACTCTTCCCGCTCACCTCGCCGTGTCCCATACCAACCTTCTCCTCCTCCAGGCTCAGCCGGCTCAGAGGTCGTCGCCCTCCACCGATCCTCGCGGTCGCAGTATTCGCCCTCCTCAACGGCCCGCGACGCTCCCGCGCGGCAGCCACCTCGACGACCGCCGGCCCCGCAGACCCCTCGGTCGAGCCGGAGCCGACGCGGTAGTGCGGCGCCTTCCGACGGCCGCCTGCACCGCCGGCGCCGGCGCCGCCATCGTCATCGCCCGAGTTGTGGGCCGTGCTGACGCCCGCGCTGCGCAGCACGCGCATCTCGCGCACGACGTCGCCGATGCTCTCCTCGAGCGTCTTCATCTTGGCCAGCATCAGCCTGCTCATGCGGTTGCTGCTTTCGCGGTCCGCCGCGCCCGCGCTCTTGGCGAGGCCCAGAGGCGTCATGGCCATGGCCATCTGCGTCGCGAAGCTGGACGGCACTGCCCCGAGGGTGTCGTCCGCCGCCATCGCCGCGTTGAGCTCCGACGACGGGTCCTGGTCGACCGACGAGCGTCGCCGCGCCGCGGCTTGCCGGCCGGGGATGTCGAGGCTCAGCATGGCGGAGCGGTTGAACGCGGCGCGCGCTACGTCGCGGGTTGGGAGGATCGGTGGCCGCGAGGACATGTAGACGGATCGACGCGGGGACCGTCGGCCGCCGCCACCGGCGGGGGAAGCATCGGCGGGGACGTGCCGCTTGCTCAGTGGTCGGGGGGTGGTGGTGGTCATCGGCTGGTCTATGGACGTGGAGGATGAGCTGCGGGGGCTCCGTGACGACTCTTGCGGGGCGTAGAGTATCGTATTCGTAGACATTGTCCGATTATGCATGCCCCGACGGCGTGAAGGCCCGGCCTGTGGAGACCCTGGCGTCCTCTGTAGCTGCGGTCCTGTAGACCCAAGCGAGGACGAGGCAAGATTCCCGAACTGAGCCGCAGTTGGCGTCGTGGGGGTCTCCTCTTCCTCAATTGTTGCCTCGCGCGGCCGGCTGTTCTCCGGAGCATTCGTGGCGTTGTCCTCCTCGAACTCATCGTTGGTCACAAACTCGTCGTCGCCATCGGCATCTGTGTTGTGGCTAACTTCGACTGCATGATCTCGCCGAGATATGCCATGATTGTAGAAATCCGGCGCCATGGGGTAGGCTGCGTTCGACATGAGGTCTGCAGGGTCGCTCGCTGCTGAGCGCGCGTCGGAGAAGTGACGGAACCTCCTCGGCCTGTTGTCTCTGTTCACGCTCAGTCTCCTCTGCCACTCATTCACGGACCGACTGTCCATTGTCGAGTAGTTCTGCGGCGAGTTCCCATATTCGCCCTCGTGCTGGTCCATCCATGTCCGGATGGCGTTTTGCGTCTTCCTCCTCTCATGCCGCCTCTTCGTCCGCAACGTAGCCAAGTCAGGAGCTCGTCGAAACACCTCTTCCAAGGCGCGGTCCTTCTGGAACCCTACGACAGATCCTTCACGGACCCGGACGTTGGGGCTGAAGAGAGCTGTCCTGCTTGCTGGGTCGGCGAGCGATATGGCGCGCTGTCGACCTCGACCTGGGTGTTCCACCAGGTCCGTCGGGTCGTACATGGACGGAGCCAAGAAGTATTTCTCGTAGGCGTAGATGCAGAACAGAAGCGGGAAATGGGTGATCTTGATCACGAATCGGTTGAGCGCGACGAACTGCCTCAGTGGCATACAGTACCTCAAGGGCATGAGAGCCCAGGCGAAGATGTTCCCGGGGGCGACGTAGGAGAAGAGGGCATCATTCTTAATCTCTGAGATCGTGTTGATGGCGAATAGGAATCTGCGAGAGAGAGAGAGAGTAAGTATTAGAGCCCTACTCTCAACGGTTCCCTTGCCACTGTAGGTGCCACTTACTGATGCTCCTCGGACGCATTCGAGGCGATGGACATAAATGAGTTTGTTAGGACCGTGATGAGGATCGTCCTAGGAGTCATTGTCAGCCGAGAGCGCACACAGGACACGGTAGCGATGGTGAAACTTACACAACCACGAAGTGACAGATGATGAGAAATAGGCCCATCAGGGTTCGGCCTAGCCAGTCGTACGCAGGCCACCTAGTGAAAATAGATCAGCCGGCATTGCAAAGGAACGGGGGGATCTAAGGGGGTTGAGCTTACACTTCCCAGGCGGCAGGAGTGAAGCCCATGAGTATCTGGAATATCTTGTACGCGACCTCGGCACTATTATCACTGTTCGACGAGAGGGTGAAGAAGACAAAGAAGCCACTGCACGAGATGAGAATGAGGACGAAGACTGCTGCAAGGTCGACGGCCATCAGCCTAAACGCTATCAGCAGCTGCGAGAAGTACTGATAGTGATCGAGGACGCTGAAGATGCGTGGGAGTAAGAGAATTGCATTCGCCGCAAGGACGTCGTATGCGTTCTCGTTCCACCGGCCGGCCTCGATAACGAAGACGCCGTAGATGCGCATGCAATAGTACACGATCAGGAGCATCAGGATGCCGAGGTCGAAGATATTCCAGAAACTCATGATGTAGAGCGAGAAGCCCTGCTCGGTGAAACCTACGAGCTCGTCGAGCATGAACCCGGCGCTCCAGAACCAGAAGACAAGCTCAAGCGAGGTGATGGGCTTCGATCTCTGGATGAGAACGGCGAGGAAGAGGCCAATCAGAACGGCAAGGGAGCCCGTAGATAGGATCTGCCTATAGCGAGGGACTCGAAGGCGAGACAGCTTGAACAAAGACGCGGTCCTTGGGTCGTATAGGGCTGCGGTCCGGCGCCCAGGGCCGGCGGCATAATCCCGTGCTTGTTCAGGGGGCTTACCCGGATGGGGTTGGGGATTTCCAAGCAGGGGCGTCCTCTGATCACTTTGCCGGCGAGCCCTCTGGCTGTTTACGGGAGTTGATACCGGGGGCTGCTGGCGGTGGAGGGCATCCGCGGAGGAGTAGAAGCTGATGGCACCACTCCAGATGGCTTCCAGCTGCTGCACCACGAGGGGATGGGCAAGGAAATGCTTGGCAGAGGCGCGGATGGCGACCTCGAGGGTAGAGGTCCGGACGGCGCTCTGCTTCACCCTCCCCCCAGGGGTGATAGGGGTCATGGCGCCGGGAATGCCCCGGAGTGGGTAGAAATCATAGGACAGGGCATCGATGAGCTCGCGGGTGGAGTACTCCTTGAGCAGCTTGATTGCGAGCAGCTCGCAAACCTTGGACCGTGTACCACTTGTTCCAGCATTGCCGGGATATAGCTGTTGCTCTTTGGCAAACTGCAAGCCGTTTGCCATTAGGGCATAGAGGGTCGCGGTGGAGAAGTGATGGGCACGGATTTGCTGCTGCATGGGCTTGACGAGGAATTGGGAGACCTGCGGCGACCGCAGCTGCTCCCATGTCAGCGATGTCTCAGTCCTCGCCTGGACGATGATTCGAATCGCATGGGTTATCGAGTAGACGGGCAGCGAATCTAGAGGCACCATTGGCTGTTAGAGGACATTCAGGTTGTGTTCGGCGGGTTGGTAAATGGGATGTTCGAGGACCATACCTAAGTGCGACGAAGAGTAGAGGGGTAAGACGGTGCCAGACTGAGGCAGGCCGTCTTCGTTTTCGTCTTCGTCGTCGTCGTCGCCCTCGCCCCCGCGATAATGGGGCTGCTCTTCATCGTTGGATTCGTCGTCGTCGTCGTCGGCTTCGGTGAAGTCTGCGGTGGCATGGCGTGGCTGGAAGTAACCCTCCTGCCGGGCGGGACCACGAGACGGCTCCGGCTGCGGTTCCGGTTCCGGTTGGACGTGCTGACTGCGCTGGAAGGAACGCAGGAGCAACGACATGATTCTTCCTCTCCCCTCTCCTATTTGGCTTCTTCTCCTGTTGAACGTGCGGTATGGCCCGGCCCTCTCTATCCTAACCTTGCAAGCCCCCTTCCTCTCACGGCGCCATTGATATTCGATACCGCAGGTAGGCGGGAAGAGTGAGTGGAAGAAAAGGGGGGTGCGGAAAGCGGTGGCGAAACAAACCAGTCTACCACACTCGAGACTTGCACGTCGTTGCCGTGTTGCTCTCTCTTCCACACTTGACACTTTCTCGCACGGCAAGTTTCCCCAAAAGAGCCACCACGTCTCGGGAAGGCAAAAGAGCAAACCCAGAAATCTCCGGGGCACAAGCCAAATTGCTCGACCGGGTTCGAAGTGGGGTCCGGCTTTATTATGGCGCTGCCACTTCGACGAGAGCGAAGGCGCGTGAAGCGCGACTGAGGGCACACAAAAGCTTTGGTGAGGATCGGTTTGAGATTGTGGTGTTAGTGGATTTTCAGCTTAGGGGTGGGGGGAGAGGGCCTTGGGAGACAGGGGATTCCCTGCTTGCGAATTTTGGCAATGCCGCAGGCGCCCAGTAGAAATGACGGATGGCTCCATGATTAAAGGGTCAGCAGGGGACCTCGACAGAAATACGGAGGGGAGGGTCGAGAAATTGTGAGGGTGGTCCCCGGAATACTGTTGATCTCCCCCTCCTGACCTTTTTGAGGTTCCAATGCCTGCATCTGGCCTCCACACCTCCTCCGTCTTCAGCTGCTCGATCTTGCATTCTTAGCCGTGTTGAACTATCAATGCATCAGGACTCATGTGCCTCTTTCACCACCAAGGTGGGTGGGATGGGGTTCAAGAGGCGCCTGTCAAATGTCGGTCAGGGAAAAAAAGCGAGCCACAACCACAGCACCACCAGCACCAGCACCACCACCACTACCACTACTACGTAGTAATGGTCAAGCAGCCACCAAACCAAACAGGTGGGGTTGGGTGGGTGGTGGGCACACCTCGTAACTGCATTCCTGCAAAGCTGGCGCCAGTCGAGCCATGCATGCGGCCGAGTCGATACGATTTAATCACCACGGCTAATACCACACACACATCTCGCCGTCCACCCCGTACATACTACGTACTACAACCTCAGGTCTATACAGCCTCCGACCAGTATCCCGCGCACGCAACTGCCACGGGTTATAGACACCCGGGGTTAGACACACAAGAGCACCATACATGGGTGCATCGCAGCTTGGTAAGTAGCTCGGGTTGTTGCATCGTGGCTGGCAACATGTTGGGGCCGATTCGGGGCTAGAATGCCAGCCCACCAACTTCCTGCCGTACACTTCCCGTCGTACATGAAAAGTCGGTATGCTCGACGCTCAGATGTGGTGATCTGATTGGCGGACAGTCCGATCGGGTACACACACACACGCGCGCGCGCGCGTGTGAAGCTAGGTGAGGGTGGGAGAAGAAGAGATGGTGGTGGTTGTGGTGAGTTTTTCAGTTTCCCATCTCGGAGCTATAAGGCTAGAGGCACAGTATCTACAGCTATGATAAGCATGTGCTGGGCGTATTGCATTGTGCATTACGCATGGCCTACTGCAGTGCTCCTGTTCAAGTGGTGTGTCAGCGTGCATGAAGCATGAAGCCCGGGGCTTCTGTCTGGGCTCTGGCCGTACCTGGATGAGGCTCGACTCCAGCGCTCGCACAGCCTATAGGACACCGTCGGGCCCCGTCTCCCGTGGCAGCTGGTTTTGACGACGTAGCCGGGCCACAGACCCAGGTACCTGGGCGACTGGACTCCGGTTCCAGACCCACATCGGAGCCGATGCCTCTGTCTTCCGTCCTGTGGGGCCGCTCCCGTGAGTCCGGCGAAATGAACCGAGAATAGGTAAGGCACCTTAGTTATTGCATGCGCACCCAGATACTTCTAAGCGTAGTGTTTTGCATAGGTCTAGTGCGCTCTACCGGGTTGTAGTTAACTCGGGTTTGGCATAGCGCCGATGAGATGCAGATCGTCGACAAACACCAAGTCCGCGATGCCATTTCTCGCCACGCAAATAATTGCCGTTTGCGTCGGTGTCGCACAAAATAAATGAGTTCATACCGCTTGCGATTGAAGCCCCTGCTCATCTAGAAAAGCAAGAAACCGATCGCTCTGTCCCTCTCGCCATCGTCATCGCCCTCGCCATCGCCTACGCCCTCCCATTCCGGAGGTATATTTATACGGCTGACAATGTGCGGTGAGGTTGTGTGTACCAATGTATCTATGCGTATGTCTCCTCGGACCGGAAAGTCCTCAATTGGACATTCTGATTTGTCCATCCCCCTGCGAGTCAGCAGGGACTCTGCAGGCAGGAGCGTTTTTTTTTTTGCCCCCCCCGTCCAAGGGGCAGTGTGTCGCCCACCGCTGGAATTGACCAAGGGAAATGCTAGAAAAAAAAATCCATTAGCTCAGTGGAAAGTGGGGGTTGAGGTCCAGCGTAAAATATTTCCGCATAAGACATTGACCATCCCGCTACTCCAAAAGTTTTCGCTCGAGATTTTCGTGACAGCGAGCTTGAACTGCGAGGGACTCAGGTAAAGGGTCTATTGGATTTGTTGCCCGCGAATCCTTACCCAAAGCCTGCGTCGAACCCTCTTTTCTCCCCCCCCTCCAAGTTCCTCTCTCCCTCGAAGAAAGCTCGTCGCCACTCGATCTAGCTCTCGGCACCCACCGCCGCTTTCTCTCTGACACGCGACGAGATGGCTCCTACAACCTACGCGCCCGCCTCTGCGAGCATCCTCAGCACCGATGACGAGAAGTTGATCTGCCTCGAGCTCCAGGATGGCTCTGCATACCAGGGCTACAGCTTCGGCGCGCCCAAGAGCATTGCTGGCGAGCTGGTCTTCCAGACAGGTATGGTGGGGTATCCAGAATCTGTGACCGACCCCTCGTATCGCGGCCAAATCCTTGTCATCACCTTCCCCCTGGTCGGCAATTATGGTGTACCTTCGAGGGAAACCATGGACGAACTCCTCCGTGACCTTCCTGCACACTTCGAGTCTTCGCAGATCCATATTGCTGGTCTCGTGACAGCCTCCTACTCCGGCGAAGACTTCTCCCACTTCCTTGCTACCTCGTCGCTCGGCACATGGCTCAAGGAACAAGGCATTCCCGCCATGTACGGCGTCGACACGAGAGCTCTGACGAAGCATATTAGAGAGAAGGGAAGCATGCTCGGCCGCATGCTGCTCCAGCAGAAGCCGTTAACACCAGTAGCTATCAACGGCGCTGTCAATGGCAGCAGCAACGGAAATGGTAACGGTAACGGTGCGCCCCCTACTCCGGAGGACTGGAGGCCATGCTTTGAAGCAATCGACTGGGTCAACCCGAACGAGAAGAATCTCGTCGCCGAGGGTGAGTTATTGTCATGCCCTCCACCTCTCGGCCTGTGCTCATAGAAAACCCCCCCACCCAAACCAGTCTCCGTCAAGACCCCTAAGCTGTATTCGCCGCCTGCACACTCCGCGCTGAAGCACCCTTCCGGCCGTCCAATCCGTATCCTCTGCCTCGATGTGGGTATGAAATACAACCAGCTCAGATGCTTCCTGAAGCGTGGTGTCGAGGTCCTCGTTTGTCCCTGGGACTACGATTTCCCTGCGCTGGCCGGGAAGGACTACGACGGCCTGTTCATTTCCAACGGCCCCGGTGACCCGTCCACCATCACCACCACCGTGGAGCGTATCTCCTCCGCAATTGCAGAGAACCGAACCCCAATTTTCGGTATCTGCTTGGGCCATCAGCTTCTCGCCAGGGCAGCCGGCGCTCAGACGAAGAAGATGAAGTTCGGTAACCGTGGCCATAACATCCCTTGCACAAGTCTGGTGACGGGCAAGTGTCATATCACATCACAGAATCACGGTTATGCTGTCGATGCTGCCTCTTTGCCCCAAGAATGGCAAGAGCTCTTCGTCAACGCCAACGACGGCAGTAACGAGGGTATCATGCACAACGAGCGGCCGCACTTTAGCGTCCAGTTCCATCCTGAGAGCACCCCGGGACCGCGTGACACCGAGTTCCTCTTTGACGTCTTCATCAGCACCGTCGTCGGATGCGCCGCGGATTCCACCCGGCTGACGCGGCCGGTCCAGTTCCCCGGAGGCACCGCCGAGGAGAACAATAACCTCCACCCCCGCGTTAACGTCAAGAAGGTCCTTGTTCTTGGGAGTGGTGGCCTGAGTATTGGCCAGGCCGGCGAGTTCGATTATTCCGGAAGCCAGGCCATCAAGGCTCTCAAGGAAGAAGGCATCTACACCGTCTTGATCAACCCGAACATCGCCACGATTCAGACATCAAAGGGCCTTGCCGACAAGGTCTATTTCCTCCCTGTAAATACCGAGTTCGTACGGAAGGTTATCATGTATGAGCGGCCCGATGCCATTTATTGCACCTTTGGTGGTCAAACCGCGCTCCAGGTGGGCATTCAACTCAAGGACGAGTTTGAGGAGCTCGGCGTCAAGGTCTTGGGTACCCCCATCGACACAATCATCACCACCGAAGACCGCGAGCTCTTCGCCCGAAGCATGGAGTCCATCGGAGAGAAGTGTGCCAAGTCAGCATCGGCCAGTAGCGTCGAGGAAGCGATGCGAGTCGTGAAGGACATTGGATTCCCCGTCATCGTCCGGGCTGCCTACGCCCTGGGTGGCCTGGGCAGTGGCTTTGCTAATAACGAGGACGAGCTCCTAAATCTTTGCAATGTTGCTCTGGCCGCGAGTCCCCAGGTACTAATCGAACGGAGCATGAAGGGTTGGAAGGAGATCGAGTACGAGGTTGTGAGAGATGCCCAAGATAACTGCATCACGGTTTGTAACATGGAGAACTTCGACCCCCTCGGTATTCACACTGGAGACTCCATCGTTGTGGCTCCGTCCCAGACGCTGTCAGACGAAGACTACAACATGCTCCGGACCACGGCCGTCAACGTCATTCGTCACCTCGGAGTCGTTGGCGAGTGCAACATCCAATACGCCCTCAACCCCTTCTCGAGAGAGTACTGTATCATTGAGGTCAATGCGAGGTTGTCCAGGTCTTCGGCATTGGCTTCCAAAGCTACCGGGTACCCGCTCGCTTTCATTGCTGCGAAGCTCGGCCTAGGAATTCCCCTGAAGGAGATCTCAAACACCGTCACGAAAGTGACGTGTGCCTGCTTCGAGCCTTCCCTTGACTACGTCGTTGTCAAGATGCCTCGCTGGGATTTGAAGAAGTTTACCCGCGTCTCGACGCAACTGGGCTCGTCGATGAAGAGTATCGGTGAGGTCATGAGCATCGGAAGGACCTTCGAGGAAGCAATTCAGAAGGCCATCCGCGCCATCGACTTCCACAACTTGGGATTCAACGAAACCAAGGCACTCATGTCCATTGACGACGAGCTCCAAACCCCGTCAGACCAGCGCCTTTTCGCCATTGCCAATGCTATGAACGCGGGATATTCTGTCGATAAGATCTGGGAAATGACCAAGATCGACAAGTGGTTCCTGAACAAACTCAAGGGCCTTAGCGACTTCGCCAGGCAGATGAGCAGTTTATTCACCAGTGACATCGCCCGCAACATGAATCTCATGATTCGAGCCAAGCAATTGGGCTTCTGCGATCGTCAGCTAGCCAAGTTCTGGGATTCCAACGAACTTGCCGTAAGACGCATGCGCCTAGAGGCTGGCATCACACCGTTCGTCAAGCAGATCGACACGGTGGCTGCCGAGTTCCCGGCCTTCACCAACTACCTCTACCTCACCTACAACGCAAGTGATCACGATGTGACCTTTGACGACAACGGGGTTATGGTTCTCGGCTCGGGAGTCTACCGAATTGGTTCCTCGGTCGAATTCGACTGGTGCTCCGTGAGGGCTATCCGGACCCTCCGAGAATCGGGTTTCAAGACTATCATGGTGAATTACAACCCGGAGACTGTCAGCACCGATTACGACGAAGCGGACAAACTCTACTTTGAGAATATCAACTTGGAGACTGTCCTTGATATCTACCAGTTGGAGGCTGCGAGCGGTGTCTTGGGGGCGATGGGTGGTCAGACGCCCAACAACATCGCGCTACCCCTTTTGCGTGCCGGTGTCAAGGTCCTCGGAACCTCCCCGGAAATGATTGACACCGCAGAGAACCGATACAAGTTCTCGCGAATGTTAGACACCATCGGTGTCGACCAGCCAACCTGGAAGGAGCTGACGAGCTTCGATGAAGCAAAGTCCTTCTGCAACACAGTGTCCTACCCCGTCTTGGTTCGACCGTCGTACGTGCTCTCCGGTGCGGCAATGAACACTGTCTACTCTGAGAGGGATCTCGAGTCGTACCTGCAACAGGCAGTCGAGGTTTCTCGGGAGCATCCCGTCGTCATCACCAAGTACATCGAGAACGCCAAGGAAATCGAGATGGATGCAGTGGCCAAGGACGGCGTGCTTGTGGCACATTTCATCTCCGAACACGTCGAGAACGCCGGTGTGCATTCGGGAGATGCTACCCTCATCGCGCCGCCGCAGGATCTCGAGAGGACCACCATTAAACGGATTGAGGAGGCCACACGCAAGATCGGAAGCGCCCTCAACGTCACCGGTCCATACAACATCCAGTTCATCGCCAAAGACAATGACATCAAGGTTATCGAGTGCAACGTCCGCGCCTCGAGGTCGTTCCCGTTCGTGTCCAAGGTCATGGGAGTTGATCTGATCGAAATAGCCACCAAAGCGATCATGGGGCTTCCCTTCGAAGAATACCCACCCAGTACTCTGCCGCCGGGCTGTGTAGGCGTCAAGGTTCCCCAATTCAGCTTCTCCCGTCTTTCGGGGGCTGACCCTGTCTTGGGTGTCGAGATGGCCTCCACCGGCGAGGTTGCTTCCTTCGGAATGGACAAGTACGAAGCGTACCTGAAAGCTCTTCTCTCCACAGGCTTCAAGATCCCGAGGAACAACGTGCTCCTATCCATCGGGTCCTACAAGGACAAGAAGGAGATGCTTCCGTCCGTCGCCAAGATGCAGAAGCTGGGCTACAAATTGTTTGCTACTGCCGGCACGGCCGACTTCCTCCAAGAGCACGGCATTCCGGTCCGATACCTGGAAGCCCTAGGCACCACTGGGGATGACCAGAGCTCCGAGTACTCTCTCACGCAGCATCTAGCCAAGAACATGATCGATTTGTATATCAATCTCCCCTCGAGCAACAAGTATCGCCGTCCCGCCAACTACATGAGCAAGGGGTACCAAACAAGAAGGATGGCTGTCGATTACCAGATCCCGCTTGTGACAAATGTCAAGAATGCCAAGATCCTCGTCGAAGCCATTGCCAGGAATTTCGACCTCGAGGTTGGTAACCGCGATTTCCAGACGAGCCATCGCACCATGCTCCTGCCAGGGTTGATCAACGTTGCCGCATTTGTCCCCGGTATCGTCTCCCACGGGAGCCACGATATGCAAACGGTCACCAAGGCCTCCACCACCGCCGGTTTCACCATGATCAGGGTCATGCCTCTCGGTATTGACGGCTCCATCACCGACGCAAAATCTCTAAAGATTGCCCAGCAGAATAGCAAACCCGGCGAATACTGCGACTTCAATCTATCCATCACGGCCACGTCGGCCAATGCTGATCAGATTAGCTTAGTCACCGCGGAGGTGGGATCTCTCTTCCTTCCCTTCAACCAGCTCTCAGACAACATTAGCAAGGTAGCCGCGGTCACCGCTCATTTCGAGGCCTGGCCCGTACACAAGCCGATCATCACGGACGCTAGAACGGCGGACTTGGCTTCAATCCTCCTCCTTGCAAGCTTGCATAATAGGCGCATCCACGTCGCCTCGGTGTGCACCAAGGACGACATCAACCTCATCGCTCTCAGCAAGGCGAAGGGCCTCCAGGTTACCTGTGATGTTTCTACCTACTCGCTATATCTTTCCCAAAAAGATTACCCGGATTGCCAGATGCTACCTACCGCCGAAGACCAGAGTGCGCTTTGGGATCACCTGAAGACAATCGACGTCTTCTCCATTGGTAGCTTGCCGTATCAGCTTGGCCGTTTCCTCAACCAAGAGACGGATGTGTCCGTGGGAATATCGGATGCCCTCCCACTTCTGCTCAATTCGGTGACAGAGGGGAAATTAACAATCGACGACATCAAGGCCCGCCTGTATGACAACCCGAGGGAGATCTTTGAGCTGCATGATCAAGTCGGCACGTCCGTCGAGGTGGAGATTGACCGCCCCTGCACTATTCCAACCTCGCCTTGGTCGCCATTCGCAGGCAAGGTGATGAGGGGAGCCGTTCGACGAGTTACCTTCCAAGACCAGGTCGTGTGCTTGGATGGCGACCTACTATCATTGCCTCCGTTGGGCAAGGATATGTCATCGCACACCGCGATTCCAAGCGCTCTTTCTCCTCAGATCAAACCCGTTCACCAACCACTGACACCAATCCTTGACGGGCACGTCAGCGGACGCCATTCTTTAGTGCCGCGGCCGGGATCAGCCAGGCAACGGGCGGGCGAGGGTTCCCTCGGCTTCCTGCCCCCAGCAGCGAGAGGCCCCGCGACGGAAGACTTCGGTCTTGCTCCGCCTTTGCCCATGCACGCCGCGTCCCTCCAAGGACTGCTATCGCAGCCGTCGTCCTTCAAGAACAGCCACGTTTTATCGGTTACCCAGTACACCCGCTCCGACCTGCACCTGCTATTCACGGTAGCGCAGGAGATGCGCATCGGTGTCCAGCGGGAGGGGATCCTCAACGTCCTTCGGGGGCGTCTCCTATGCACTATGTTCTACGAGCCGTCAACTCGTACGTCGGCCTCGTTCGACGCCGCCATGCAGCGTTTGGGCGGGCGCACGGTCGCAATTACGACGTCGCATTCCTCCGTCCAGAAGGGGGAGACGCTCCAAGACACCCTCCGAACCCTTGCCTGCTACGGTGATGCCATCGTTCTACGCCACCCGGATGAGAAGTCGGTGGACATCGCGAAGAAGTTCAGCACCGTCCCCGTCATCAACGGCGGGAATGGAAGCAAGGAACACCCGACACAGGCGTTCCTTGACCTCTTTACTATTAGAGAGGAGCTGGGTACTGTTCAAGGGCTGACGGTCACCTTCGTGGGTGACCTACTTTACGGGCGCCCGGTACACTCGTTGGTTTACCTGCTGCAACACTACGATGTGCAGGTGCAGCTAGTTTCGCCGAAGGGGCTATCGCTGCCTAGCAGAGTTCGCGAGCGACTGGTTTCGTCAGGCCAGCTTCTCTGCGAGTCCGAGGCCTTAACTCCCGAAATCCTCGGCAGATCCGACGTCCTCTACTGCACGAGGATCCAGAAGGAGAGATTCCCAAGCGTAGAGGAGTTCGAGAGGGTCAAGGATTCGTACCGCATCGACAACGCAACGCTAAAGCACGCCAAGAGTGGCATGGTGGTCCTCCACCCCCTGCCGAGGAACGAGGAAGTCGCTGAGGAGGTGGACTTTGACCACAGAGCCGCGTACTTCAGACAGGTAAGCCATCCCCCCAAACCCGAGTGGTGAAACTATGCTAACACCAATCCTTCACAGATGAGGTACGGTCTCTACTGCCGCATGGCCTTGCTGGCTTTGGTCATGTCGGAGTGAGGCGTTCCATGAAGTTAGCATGGCCGCCTATTCGACGGCCAACAAGTTTTTGGCTGTTGCAAAAACAAAACCAAAAAAAAAAGGGATATAAAAGTTGTGATTTGGGTCTCTCTTTTCTTTTTAGCATTTTTCTCCTCTGAAGCTCCTTAACTTCAAGGAAGCATTGCGAGATAAAACCGAGCATCAGAACTATATATAGAACGCAAATAGCTCACGCTTCTGCATGTGATGAGTGAATGATTTTGGGTATGCGAGGAGGTGTTTTATGTGTAGCCCCGTGAGGACGTCGTCGTCTACGTGGGTGGTGTGTTTTCCTGGCGGCGTGGTCTGTTTTCTGTGCGTACTATTTATTGTATGCATGCGCACTGTATCCTACCTAGCTAGCTTCATGTATGTACGTATATGCATCGTACGTTTGTATAGTATACAATAATAGCATATCTATCTATTCTAATGACCGTTTTCTTTCACTTTGCTGCAGTTTGTTGTACTTTAATTCCACGTTTGATTCAAAGTTCGCTGAAAAGTGAAGGTGCTCAGGTCACACGATTGGAAAGTTAGTGATATTTGATTGGGCAATCCCACTCCCTAAAAAGCCTCCCTAGAGGAGTGCGTCATGAGACATTTACTCATCTTTTTGCCATAATACCTAGGACTGACTCTATGTTGGATGCGATAGACTTGGCAAGGCTATACATCGGTAAGTCCGTACGTGTCGCCGACATCAAACTCTCATCACTAATGCGGTACTGTGTCTGTTAGGGTGAGATAGGTAGGCCGAGATATTCATGCGCTTGAACCCGGTTCTCTGTCCGGCATTCTTGAACTCTGGTCTCCGACTTCGGTACCGACCCTTCGCAACAGACTTGAGGAAAATGGCGTTGTATCCTCCTCGTAAAGACCTAGAAAAGCTGATTTGTAAGTAAAAAAAGTTTCAAGGTAGTTCCCTCGTCACTTGCCGTGACACTGTCCGCTCCCAGAAAAATCACCCCTCCACCAAAACCCGCGGACAAGGGCTAACCCGAAACCCCCAGTCGCCCCGTCTCCGTCCCCGGGCCCTGGCCCTACGGGGCAATTCGTCAAGCACGAGCCGCTCGGCGGTCTCCGGCGATCAGACCTCCACCCGTCGGACCCGATCGCGCAGTTCCACAGCTGGTTCCAGACCGCCTCGGGCACGCTCTCACCCGCCACCACCGCCACCAGCCACGCAACAGCGCCTCTCTCCCCGGCCATCACCATCGCCCACCCGGAGACGTGCACGCTGTCGACGGCCTCGCTGCCCTCGGGCCGCGTCAGCGCCCGCGTGGTGTACCTCAAGGAGCTGGACGGGCGGGGGTTCGTGGTGTACAGCAACGTCGGCACGTCGCGCAAGGGCCGCGACCTCTTCGGCGACGCCACCAACACCGGAGGAGGAGCAGTCCCGAACCCGTGGGCGGCGCTGACGTTCTGGTGGGAGCCGCTCGAGAGGCAGGTGCGCGTGGAGGGCCGCGTCGAGCGGCTTCCCCCACAAGAGAGCCAGGCGTACTTCGACCTGCGGGTGCGCGGGAGCCGGGTCGGCGCGTGGGCGAGTAGGCAGAGCGCTGTGCTGGAGCCGACTGCCGCGGGGGGTGATGATGATGATGGGAGGGCGAAGCTTGATGGGTGGGTGCGTGAGGCGGAGACGCGGTTCGACGGGGTTGAGAAGATACCGTGCCCGGACTTCTGGGGAGGTTTGCGCGTCGTGCCGGAGAGGGTGGAGTTCTGGCAGGGGAGGGAGAATAGGCTGCACGACCGGTTTGTGTATGACCGGGTGCCAGGGGGTGAGGGGCAGGAGGATACGTGGACACTGCAGCGTCTGAGCCCGTAAGGGGGTTGGCTGGTGGAAAGGTCATTAGAAGTGTATCGCAAGCTCAGGGATAGTCATCCATATAGCTGTATCACGGTACGAGAGGTAAAATGGTAGAGATATTCACCATAAATTCACCGAAATAACCTCATGGAAGGAGTACGAATCCGTACTTTCTTGTATTTTACGAGGGTAAGCCATGCCTGGGTATAATCTCATGTGGCTACTATTTCTCCTTTGCCCTTCTCCTTTGGGGTACCCCAAGCTCACTTCTTAGAAACAAAGCTTCGCCCCAGATGCAGAAAACGCCTCACTAACAGTAAACCAAGAACTCCCCAAACCCGACGAAAAAAAGAAGAAAAAAATCTGTGCCGTGAAAATGTGCCCCGAGCCAGCGCTGAACGATGCAACGCCTGTCAAAATAAGTGCGCCTTCCAACGACCAACATCCAAGTAACTGTCCATCCAACATAGCCAAAAGAAATGGGGTATCAGAAGCCGTCAAAAGCAGAACCTTCGGCACGCTCCAAACAGCTTCCGGATATGAGTTTATGCTGATATCGCCTCGTAGTCAAGGCCATCGGTGGCCAGTGACAAGTTTCTTCCCCCATCACGGGGTTGGAAGCTGGAGGGAGTCGCGGGTTATGAGAGTACCGGACCCGCCCATAAAGGCGGCACGGGCATCGTCGTCGACCCAGTCTAATCCCAACCCACAGGTTACGTCCTCGGAGGGCGGCGTCTCAACTGGTGTGAGCTGCCTGCCCACGCCGGAGACGGCTTTGCCGGAGCTCATGGATCGTCTGTGGGGG
>Ga0164242_10002266_pt1 | contig 22358 bp, 19 predicted proteins | sample OricomgcompostMG_FD_108783 | JGI IMG/M metagenome (GOLD analysis project Ga0164242, IMG submission 108783) | Miracle-Growth compost microbial communities from Emeryville, California, USA - Original compost - Miracle growth compost (MG) ... | reverse complement strand
TCGGCTGTCCGATATAATTTGCATTTTTGCTCATGGTATTTGTTTTGTTTTGTGGTGAAACAAAAATACCATTTAGCGAGTTGATTTTTCAACTCGCTATTTTTTTTATCGGACAACAATGATTGCTGATTACAGATTGCTAGTTAAAACAATCAGTAATCTGTAATTTGCAATCAGCAATCAATTTTTTTAAAAAAAAAGGACAACTTTATCCTAGTTAAACACTTAGCTTTTTAGTACCTTTGAAATACGATAAATGAATAGAGTAGATTTATTGTTAATTAGTTGATTGATAGGTTTTTTAAGAAATATATAAAGAAATAAGTCATGGAAAAAAAGATGAAGCCAGAAAGTTTAATGATGTCATACGGTTATAAACCAGAATTATCAGAAGGAGCAATTAAGTGCCCGATTTTTCAAACGTCAACTTTCGTTTTTAAGAATGCCGAAGAAGGAAAAGCTTTCTTTGAAGTGGCTTATGGGCTTCGTAAACAAAATGAAGGTGAAGAATTAGGTCTTATTTATAGTCGTATTAATAATCCTGATTTAGAAGTATTAGAAAATCGTCTTACGCTTTGGGATGAAGCAGAAGAATGTGCTGTTTTTGAAAGTGGAATGGCTGCAATCTCAACTGTTTTGTTAGAGTTTTTAAAACCAGGAGATTTAATCCTTACCAGTAATCCAGTTTACGGTGGAAGTGATCATTTTATAAAAAAGATTCTTCCAAAATTTGGAATACATGTCGCTATGTTTAAAGTTGGACAAAGTAAAGAAGAAGTAATTAAAATCGTTGAAAAATCTGGCCATGCGGATAAACTGGCTATGGTTTATATCGAAACTCCTGCTAATCCAACAAATGATTTAATTGATATCGAAGGAAGTAAAGCAATTGCTAAACATTTTTCAACGAAAGATAAAGAGGTGTATTTGGCTGTGGATAATACTTACATGGGACCTTTATGGCAACAACCGTTAAAAAATGGTGCTGACTTGGTTCTTTATTCTGCAACAAAATATATCGGTGGACACAGTGATGTTATTGCTGGAGCTTGTTTAGGTTCTAGTGAACTTCTCAAACGTGTAAAGGGACTAAGAACTTTCTTAGGAAATATGGCTAGCCCAAATACTGGTTGGCTTTTACTTCGTAGTTTAGAAACACTGAAAGTTAGAATGGATGCACAAGCTTTTGGTGCTACTAAAGTTGCTGCGTTTTTAAATGCGCATCCTGCTGTAGAAAAAGTATATTATATTGGTAATATTACAGAGAAAGATGGCGAACAATTTAAAATTAAACAACGTCAGTGTTTGACTAACGGAGCGATGATTTCTTTTGATGTTAAAGGAGGCGAGAAAGAAGCATTCAAATTCTTAAATTCTCTTCAACTAATAAAGCTTGCAGTAAGTCTTGGTGGTACAGAAAGTTTAGCTGAACACCCAGCAACGATGACACATGCTGATGTAGATACTGCTTTGAAACAAGAACTAGGAGTTTCCGAAAAAATGATTCGTCTATCTGTTGGAGTTGAAAATCACGAAGATCTTATTTACGATATCAGTCAAGCGTTGGATAAAATTTAAAACGAACAATACATATCTAACTATCTACTTGTTGTGTTATTAACATAAAAATTAGAGTGATGGAAAAAGAAATTGTAATAATAGGTGGTGGTTTTGGCGGAGTAAGTATCGCAGAACAACTAAGAAAGGTAAAAGGATATCAGGTCACTTTGGTCGACATGAACAATTATAACTTTTTTCCACCTCTATTGTATCAAGTGGCAACTGGTTTTCTAGAAAATTCCAATATTAGCTATCCATTCCGTAAAATGCTACAAGGTAGAGATAACAGTCGCTTTCGTAAAGGCGAGTTGTTGAAAATTGTACATGAAGAACATAAAATCATCCTTTCAACAGGTCAGTTACACTATGATTATTTGGTACTAGCTACTGGGACAGAAAGCAACTTTTTTGGTATGGAAAATATCGAAAAAAATGCGCTACCTATGAAAACGATCGATGATGCGATAGAATTGCGTAATACCATGTTGCAACGTTTGGAGGATTTAGCCATAGAAACGGATGAAGAAAAGAAAGTGTTACTTTCGACATTTGTAATTGCTGGTGGTGGCCCTACAGGTGTTGAAATTGCAGGAATGCTCGCAGAAATGCGGAAAAATATCATAAAAAAAGATTACCCCGAAATAGATAATACTAAAATTCGAATTTGTGTTGTAGATGGCGCTCCTGCGCTTCTAAGTCCAATGAGCGAACAATCACAAAAATACACCTTTGAAACGCTCATTAAAATGGGTGTGGAGATTAAGTTGAGTAAACAAGTGAAGGATTATGACAATAAGCAAGTTGTTTTAGACGACGGCGAAGTTATTCCTACGAATCTATTAATTTGGACTGCAGGAGTTACTTCTAAAGTTTTTGACGGTATTCCAAAGGAAAGTTATGGAAGAGGAAGAAGATTACTTGTAAACGAGTTTAATCAAGTAGAAGGAATGAAAGATGTGTATGCAATTGGCGATATGTGTATTTCTTTCTCAGATAAAAAATTTCCTCAAGGACACCCTCAATTAGCACAACCAGCGTTGCAACAAGGTAAAAATGTTGCTAAAAACTTCATCGCTTTGTTAAAAGGTAAATCTTTTAAACCTTTTGTTTACCATGATAAAGGTTCTATGGCGATTATTGGAAGTAGCAAAGCTGTTGCTGAAATTCCATCGCCAAAAATGAACTTTAAAGGTTGGATTGCTTGGGCGATGTGGCTTTTTATTCACCTTTTCTCATTGATAAGTTATAGAAATCGTATCAAAACGATGTATAACTGGACAATTTCTTATTTCACAAAAGATCAATCGTTGCGAATGATAATCAGAGCGAAATCAATGAGTAAAAACGGATAAATCCCAGTTATTTGTTGATTGATAATGCAGTTTATCTCCGATAACTTTTAGTGGAGAGTTGATATTGTTGTTATATAAACTTCCTGTTCCTAATCCTTGTGGAATAGTTGGTTTATGAGATGCTGTATATTGGGCAATAGCATTCAATCCAATATTGGACTCTAGCGCACTTGTCATCCACCAAGGAATATGTTGATGTTTAGCCGATTCAATCCATTCAGAAGTACCTGTAAAACCACCAACTAAACTTGGTTTAAGGATAATGTATTGCGGTTTAATCTCTTGAAGAAGTTCGCTTTTCATCTTTTTCTCCGTAATTCCAATGAGTTCTTCATCTAAAGCGATAGGAAGTGGAGTTTCTGAGCAAAGTTTTGCCATTTGTTTCCAATTTCCTGCTCTAATTGGTTGCTCGATAGAGTGAATTGCTAATTTCGACAGCTTTTCTAAAATAGTTGGTGCATTTTCAAAAGAGAAAGCTCCGTTTGCATCTACGCGAATTTCAAGTTGCTCAGAATTATACGTTTTTCGTATGCTTTTCAGTAAAGAAAGCTCATCTTCGAGATTCGTTGCACCAATTTTTAACTTTAAGCAATGAGAGCCATTAGCTAATTTGGTTTCGATTTGACTTTTCATGAAATCAATTTTTCCCATCCAAATAAGTCCATTGATGGTAATTCCTTCTTTTCCCAAAGAAAAATCATTTTCATAGAGTAAAAATGGAGTAGGAGAAACGATTGATTTTAGCGCAGATTCTATTCCAAATTGAATGGATGGAAAAAGCGAAAGCAAACCTTTATTGATGGAGTTTGCAGATATTTCAGATAAAAATAATTGAATATTTTTTTCGTAATCTAGGTCATTTTGATAATCGGGAGAAAGATTTTCTATAATGGAACATTCTCCCCAACCTTTTTTATTCGAAGCTTCATCCGTAAGCTCAATAATCCACGATTTTTTATGTGTCATAACTCCTCTCGATGTTCCTCCAGATTGGATGAAGTTTAAAACGTAAGGATGAAGTTTTGTTTGAATCATAAATCTAGATAATTACCCAAATAGTGAGTAGTATACTCATCAAAAAGGTGGAAAGGGCTACTTTTTTTAATTCACTGTCAAGTTTAGAAGTTTCTTGTTCTTTAAAAACATAGATAATATGAGGAATCAAAATGAAGTAGATTGCCAATAGAAATAAAAAGCCAATGTCTTTCGTGAAATATGAAAATAGAAGTATCGCAAGGAAAGGTCCGAAAATCAAGAAAGCGTGATATATTTTTGCTTTTTTGATGCCCATTTGAACTACAAGTGTCTTTTTAGCTACTTTTTTGTCATTGATGTAATCACGCAAGTTATTCAAATTCAAAACGGCTGTACTTAGTAATCCAACTGCAATTGCTGGTAAAAGGATGATTGAATTCCATTCTTTTGCGATAAGCACATAGATTCCGCAAACACTAACCATACCGAAAAAGGTAAATACAAATAAATCGCCTAAACCGATGTAACCATAAGCTTTTCTTCCTATTGTGTAGGTTATTGCAGCTAAAACGCAAGAAAGTGCTAAGAAAATAAACACGTAAAATACAGATGTTGAAAGCTCCAATGTTCCTAAATAGGCGAGAGGAAGCGCTGTAAAGAGTGAAAGTACACTAAAGATAATGAGTGCGTTTTTCATTTCTTTGTGACTAATTTCTCCCGATTGAATGGTTCTTTTAGGTCCAACTCTGCCATCATCATCTGCACCTTTTAGCGTGTCGCCTAAATCATTTGCTAGATTAGAGAGAATTTGCAAAAAAAGTACGGTGAAAAGCGCAAGGACAAATAAAAGATAATCTGTATGTCCGAAATACAAGGCCACCATAGTTCCTACTATAATTCCTGATAGAGAAAGCGGTAAAGTCCGCAAACGAAACGCTTTGAGCCAACTGTTAAATTTATTCATAGATAAAATTATCGTACAAAGTTAATTTTTTTGTTTGCTCGTTTTATTTTTATGAGAATAATCGTGTTATTCTTTTTCTTAATCCAATGAATTTGCATACTTTCGAGTTCAATTTTAAACTAAAAAAATGTCTCCAGCTTTTCTTCTCACCGTTATTGGTTTATACTTCATTCTGTTAATTGTCGTCTCAAGAATAAGTTCTAAAGGAGCCACCAACGAAACATTTTTTGTTGGAAATAGATCTTCCAAATGGTATTTGGTCGCTTTCAGCATGATTGGAGGCTCGCTTTCTGGCGTTACCTTTATTTCTGTTCCAGGTTGGGTAGAATCTTCTGGATTTAGCTATATGCAAATGGTTTTGGGTTATATGATTGGTTACGTGATCGTTTCTTTCGTATTACTTCCCATGTATTATCGCAATAATTTATCGTCTATTTATTCTTATTTGGGAGATCGATTTGGCAAGATAACGCACATTACTGGAGCTTCATTTTTCTTGTTTTCTAGAATTTTAGGTGCTTCTTTCAGATTATTTTTGGTGGCAGATGTATTGCATTATTTCGTTTTTGCTGCTTGGGGAGTTCCTTTTTGGCTTACTGTAGCGATTACGTTATTACTTATTTGGGCATATACAAATAAAGGTGGAATTAAGACGGTTATTTGGACAGACGCCTTGCAAACTGTTTTTATGTTAGTGACACTTGTTATTGCTATCTATGCTATTTCAAAATCTTTGGGGACAGATTTTCATGTGAGTTCACAAGGAGCAGGAATTATGGATTGGTTTGTAACCGATAATCCCAATGCAGGAAATTTTTGGTGGAAACATGTACTAGGAGGAATGTTTGTAACCATAGCCATGACAGGATTAGATCAAGATATGATGCAACGAAATTTATCATGTAAAAACACCAAAGATGCTCAAAAAAACATGTTGTCGTTGGGAGTAGTGTTGATTTTGGTGAATTTTATCTTCTTACTTCTAGGCGCTTATTTATACGCTTATTTAAAAGAAAATCCAGATTTATACCAAGCTTTTATGGGAATGGGTGAATCTGTTCGTGCCGATAGACTTTTTCCCTTGATTGCCTTGAAAAGTAAAATTGGCGCTTCTTTTGGCGTGATTTTCATCATTGGATTAATCGCTGCGGCATATTCCAGTGCCGATTCAGCTTTAACTTCGTTAACAACTTCTACCAGTATCGATATTTGGAAAGTAGATAAAATGGAAGACCAAAATAAAGCAACTACGATTCGTAAGCGCATTCATGTTGGAATGACCTTGGTTTTATTCGTTACTATTCTCACGCTTTCTTATTTTAAAGATGGAAATGTAATTAGTTCTATCTTTTCAGCTGCAAATTATACCTACGGACCACTTCTAGGATTGTTTTTCTTTGGAATTATGACCAAAAGAGTGGTAAATGACAACTATGCTTGGATAATTTGTATTATCGTTCCAGCGGCTTTATTTATCATGAAAATGTATGAGAAAGAACTCTTTGGTGATTATCATTTCGGGTTTGAATTACTCGGAATAAATGGAATTCTATGTTTCTTAGGTTTGTGGTTAATTTCAAGTCGAGCACAAACTTCAACGATAGAAAAGTGTTAATTCATTTTAAATATTAAATTTGTAGTATTACTAAACAGCAAAAGGCATGACAAATAATTTATTAAAAGGTAAGAAGGGGATTATTTTCGGAGCGCTAAACGAACTTTCTATTGCATGGAAAGTAGCCGAAGCAGCTCATGCACAAGGTGCAGAGTTTGTATTGACAAATGCGCCTATCGCAATGCGAATGGGAGAGATTAATAATTTAGCTAAAAAAACAAATAGCATAGTTATTCCAGCAGATGCAACGAGCGAAGAAGATTTAGAAAATCTTTTCACAAAAGCAATGGAACATTTAGGTGGAAAAATTGATTTTGTACTTCATTCTATTGGTATGTCACCCAATGTTAGAAAAGGAAAACATTATACAGAATTGGATTATAGATTTTATAACCAAACTTTAGATATTTCAGCAGGATCTTTGCATAAAACATTGGCAACTGCTTATAAATTAGATGCTTTAAACGAGTGGAGTTCTGTTGTGGCTTTAACGTATATTGCTGCACAACGTATTTTCCCAGATTACAATGATATGGCAGATGCGAAATCGTTGCTAGAATCTATCTCTAGAAGTTTCGGTTACCATTATGGAATTAAGAAAAAAGTTCGTGTGAACACTATTTCTCAATCTCCAACGCCAACAACAGCTGGACAAGGAATAAAAGGATTCTCAGAATTTGTAAACTTCTCAGATGAAATGTCTCCACTTGGTAATGCGCCTTCAGAAGCATGTGCTAACTATTGCATAGCAATGTTCTCTGATTTAACGCGTTATGTTACGATGCAAAATCTTTTCCACGATGGAGGATTCTCAAGTACAGGAGTAACACAACCCGTAATCGAAAAATTCGGAGAATAATTTTAGATAAACTATTTTTGAAAACCGTTTGTTCATTAAATAAACGGTTTTTTTAGTTTAGTTGCTTTTTACAGTTTTCAGTTCGCTATACTTATCTCATTTCAAAAGACGAATAATATTTTTTTGTAGCCTAAACCTATTATCATAATCAAATAGCTCTCCTCCTAAACAGGAGGAGTACCCGCAGGGGGAGGTGGTTGAGAAACAACCAACTGACTCTGCGTTTCTGGCTATACTCCTATTCAATTTTTAATGTAATTTTAGCTAAGTTACTTTTTTCTTACTTTTAGTGAATAAAATGTACCTTAAATATTTTCTAGATTAAAAATACAGCAAGACATAGATTTTCAAAAGTTTTAAAATTTAATACTCAATGACATCAGATATAAAAAACAACAGTGAAAAATTCAAATTTCGAGGTCAAAGCTTTGCTAGTCGTTTATTATTTCTTATTTCCTTACTTTATCTTCTACCTATTTTCATTGCTTTAATTTTTGGAAATCATCCTTTGTTTATTCGAATAATTGGAATTTTACTTTTTCTGTATTTTTCTTACTTTTTAAGACAGTTAATAATACGATTTAAATTTTTAGATGAAGGTATTAGAGTACATTACTTGTATGGTAATATTAAAGAATTTAGTTACGATGATATCGAAGTAATATATAAAAACCGAGCAGGTTTCTCACCTGTGTATGTTTATGTAGCAAGATTAAAAAAAGCTGTGAAAGCCAAAAGTAAATTAAAACTTAGAAACCCTACATTTTACTGTATAGATTCTACACGACCTGAATTAGATGAGTTTTTGGCAACAAAAGGTTTTAATATAAAAACGAAAAAGTAGGTGATGTTTAAAAGAAAAGATAAAACTACGTTATTAAACCTTCTCAGAATGCTCTCGACCCTCAGTTGGGGTTTTCTCTTCAACAATCTCTTTAATTGGAGTTGGAGCAGAAGTAGGTTCTGCATTTAAATCCGTACGGATTTGCTTTAATTCATCAACTGTAGAACTACCATTTACGGAAGATTTTACTTCGTCGATGTGTTTAGAGATATCGAGTTCATTTCTGAATTTAGCTCGTGTTTCGTCAAATTCACCTTTCATCTCTTGGGTAGATTTATTAATCTCGTCTTTGATGCCTTGTGTAGCATCTCTAACATCACGCATTGTTCTACCAATTGTTCTACTGATATCTGGAATGCTTTTAGATCCAAAAAACATAAGGATAACGAGCATTATCAAGATAACCTCCATTGTTCCAATACTTTCTAAAAATAAGAGCATATACGTTCAATAATTTAATTCAAAAGTACAAAAAAGGATTAGAATTTACGAATACATTCAACCTTCTTGTTGAGAAAATAGTTTATAGCAATTCTGCCACCATTTTTTCGATAGAATATCCTTCTGCCTCAGCACGGTAATTGCGTACAATTCTGTGTCTTAAAATAGGCAAAGCAACTGCTTTTACATCTTCTATGTCTGGAGAATATTTTCCTCTGAAAGCTGCGTGACATTTAGCGCCAACAATAAGATTTTGAGAAGCTCTTGGACCAGCACCCCAAGAAATGAAATTTTTCGTTATTTCTGGAGCAAGTGGATTGTCTTTTCTCGTTTTTGCAACCAATTTTACCGCATATTCTAGCACATTGTCAGTAACTGGAATCTCTCTAATCAAGTTTTGGAAATGAATAATTTCTTGACCGTTCAAAATAGGAGTTACCTGTTGATGTTGATTCGATGTAGTTGCTTTTACGATTTCTATTTCTTCTTGAAACGATGGATAATCTACCCAAACGTTGAACATAAAACGGTCTAATTGTGCTTCAGGTAAAGGATATGTTCCTTCTTGCTCAATTGGGTTTTGTGTAGCTAATACAAAAAATGGTTCTGGAAGTTTATGTGTAACACCTGCTGCTGTAACTGATTTCTCTTGCATGGCTTCAAGAAGTGCAGATTGCGTTTTAGGCGGTGTTCTGTTAATCTCATCAGCAAGAATAATGTTGTGGAACAAAGGTCCTTTTACAAACTTAAAATTACGTGTTTCGTCCAATATTTCAGATCCAATAATATCTGAAGGCATTAGATCGGGCGTGAACTGAATTCTATTTCCAGAAAGTCCCAAGGATTGAGAAATAGTATTTACCAAAAGTGTTTTCGCTAATCCTGGCACACCAACTAGAAGACAATGTCCTTTAGAGAAGATAGAAATCAATACTTGATCGATGATTTCATCTTGTCCAACAATAACTTTTTTAATCTCTTTTTTAAGTAGTTGAACTTTCTCTACTAATTCGTTTAATGCAGTAACTTGAGACATTGTTTTAGGTGTTTTCTAATGAATTATTTTTTCGGAAACCATTCGTATTGATAATCACAATCTGAGTATTCGCTATCAATTCTACAGTAAGCATTTCTAATTTTATTGTTTACCCATTCTTTGATGGTTTCTTGTTTTTTTAAGTTCAAAGCAGCGTTTTGAATGAGTTGGTAATCATCGGTTAAATTTGCAGCATGAGGAAGTGTTTGTTCTGCCAAACGCAAGATTCGAACACCTACCTTATGTTGTGCAGCTTCTTCATAAGTAGCGGGTTGTGAAATTTCACCTAGTTTAATTCCACTAATTAGAATATAAATTTGTGGATCAATCTGATTCAAATTTTCCATGTCCCAAAACTGATCTCCCGTATATGGGTTGGATAAATTTCCTTGGTTCCATTTTGTTGCTGCATCATTAGAATATTGCATCACGGCATCATTCCAAGTGATTTCATTTTTGCGAAGTTTAGCATAACATTCTTCAATTTGAGCACTTGCTTTCGCAAATTCCTCATCAGATGTAGTAGGAATGATCAGAATATGACGACAAGAATAATCATCTCCTTTACGTTCTTCTAATTGAATGATGTGAAAACCATAATCCGACTCAATTACTTTTGAAATTTCTCCCGGTTTTAGCGAAAATACAGCCGCTTCAAATTGAGGAACCATTTGTCCTCTTGTAGCCACAATTTGTCCACCTTGGGCACGCGAACCAGGATCTTCACTATACAATGCAGCCATGGATTTAAAACTTTTTTCACCAGAAACTATTTTATCTCGAATTCCATCCAAAAATTTAGATGCTTTTTCTTTGTCAGCTTCTGTTACTTCAGGAAAAATAGCAATTTGCTGTAAGCGTAATTTTGCATTGATGTATGGAATGGAATCTTTTGCTAATCCTTTGAAGAATGTCTCAATTTCTTTTGGAGAAACAGTTACACCATCGGTAATTTGTCTTTCCATTTCTTGTGCCAAAAGTCGGTTTTTTATAGCAGGACGAAATTCATCTTTAATAGCGCTTGTTGATTTTCCATAAAATTTCTCCAATGCTTCTCTACTACCAATTTGACTGATGATAACACGAAGTCTATTTTCCATTTCACCATCTACTTGAGCATCTGTAATGACAACGCTATCCAGTTTCGCTTGATTGATGAGTAAGTTTTGATACAATAACTGTTCTAAAAGTATGCAATCTAAATTGGCTGTATCTTTTTCTCCACTTTGAATTGCCTGTATTCGTTGACTTTGAATATCTGAAAGCAAAATCATGTTGTCTCCAACTTGCGCAATTACTTTATCGATAACTTGTCCTTGTGAGAAGCTGAAAAAAGTAATGAAAAGGCTACTAATTAGAATAATTAATTTCATATTTTTTCTTTGCGTTTGTAATTATTTTTTGATAAATATTTTCGCGTATTTGTTTGATACGATACGTTAAAATTCGTTGTTTTATGTTTTCTTTTTCTAGTTCAAACGGAGAAATAGCATTTTTTAGTTTGTATTCAAGTATGTTTAAATAATAAACCGTGCCATTATTTTCAAAGCTTGTTTTTGTTTTGTTAAAGATAAATTTTTCTTTGTCAATTCCTTCTAACGGAATCTCCTTTAACAAATCTTCAAAATAAATCCACTTGTCTTCGTTGTAATAGAAGTTAAGCGCATATTTATTTGCAAATTTTTGTACGTTTTCTTTGTCGCTTTCATTTCTCAATAAATACCAGTTATCTACTTTGTTTAGATTTGGAGCTTGAGCTGGCACTTTTATGTAAAGTACTTTTACAATGAAATCTTTTAGCTCAAATTCATTCTTATTTTTATTGTAAAAATCGAGTAATTCAGTTTCGGAGATACTCGTGTCCAATTCTTTCTTAATCAATTGATTTTCTAATTCATAACGAACGAGAGATGCTTTATATTCTTGCACCTTAAAATCGATTTCTTGTTGCGTCTCTTCCGGTAAATCGCCAATTTGAGCGAGCATAAGTGCTTGATTTACCCAATCTCCAATAATATTGTCTTTGTCTTCCTCCGTTGGATTTTCAATCATGGATAATTGATAGTCTAAAGAAGAATTTTTCAATTTTAATCCATTCACTTCTACTAAAGTTGGGTCACTTGAATTTCCACAAGCGCTCATAAGAAAGCTCATACACAAAAGGCTGCCTGAAACGACAGCCTTTATTATATGATATGTGTATCTTTTATTTTCCAAGGCTATATAAAACCTCTTTGTTAATTACAACAGGGTATTTATTTTCCAATTCTTTGATCCATTCTGCTTCTAAGTAATTTTGGTAAGCAGCAGTTGCAGCTCCTCTTGCCTCACTTAGTTCTTTTTGACCAGCAGGAATTTTTTTGTTTACATCCACAACATAATAATGTCCGTCAAACAAGTAAGGTTTATTCGCATTTAATAAAAATTGATGACCTTTCAAGTAATCAACGCGATCAGCTTCGTATTTATTTGTTTTCACTTGAAGATTCAATTGTGAATCTTTGTTGACAACATCTAAAATTTCACGAGATGTAACGGTATCAACTTGCAACATTCCATAAACTTGGTCTGCAATTTTTTGATTGTCACAGATATAGATAGTTGCGTCGATACGATCTTCCCATTTGAAATCTGAAGCATGTGTTTCAAAGAATTCTTTTAAACCAGTTGTGTCTTGAATAGCTTTGTTCCAAACTTTGTTATTCATGATTTCATACAATAGAACTCCATCGTGGTATTCGTTGATGATAGCTTTGTATTCTGGATATTTGTTTGGCAATTGAGATTCTTCGTACGCCAAAATAGTTTGATTTTCCCAAGCGGAATAAGCAGAATTAATGAAATTCTGAACTCCAGCTGTATAACGTCCATTTCCTCTTAGCGTAGTTAATTGTTTTAGGAAATCTTTACGCGTATAGTTTTGTTTATTGAAAGAGAACAAAGCAGGATTCTCTTCTGTAGATGGAGCAACCCAGTCTGTAGTGAAGATAGTTGAATCAATATGCGTGTAGAACCAAGCCAATTGTTTTTTAGCATAGTCTTTAAATTTGTATTGTTTTTTCAATTTATTTACGAAAGAAGCTTGTAATTTCTCCACACGAGCATCGCGATTCACTTTGTTTTGAATTTCAACTTTAATACTATCAAATGGAGGTAAAAGTGTAAGTGAGTTACGCTGAACAATATGCCATCCATAATCTGTTTGGAAAGGTTCAGAGTAATCTCCATCATTTTTAAGTGCAAAAGCTGCATCTTCAAATTCAGGAACCATACGTTGACGACTTCCTGTTCCGAACGGAGGAAGTTCACCACCTTTATTTCTTGAAGTTTGATCTTCAGAATATTGTTTTGCTAAATCAGAGAAAGAAGCGCCACTTTGAAGTTTTTTATAGATCTCTTCGATTTTAGCTTTTCCATCTGCTTTTGTGCTTATGCCATCTGTTTGAGGATTCATAATCATGATATGAGATGTTTGAATCATTCCTCTTGATGGGCGTTTGTCTTGAACATAGATTAAGTGATAACCGAATTTAGTGCGAACTGGCATACTTACTTGTCCAACTGGAGTGCTGTATGCTGCATCTTCAAAAGGATAAACCATTTGGAAAGCACTAAAATATCCTAAAGAACCATCGTTTTTAGCAACTGAAGGATCTTCAGAGCCACCTGGACCTTTTGCAACTGTTGCGAAATCTGCTCCAGCAAGTATCTTTTTACGCAAAGCCATGATTTTGTTGTACGCTTTTAAGGTATCTTCTGGTGAAGCATTTTCATCCAAACGAATTAAGATATGACTTGCTTTAATTTCTGAAGCCATGCGGTCATAAGCTTGTTTTACCAATAACTTATTTTCAGCTGAATCAATTAAATAGGGTAGAGACAGTTGTTTTCTATAACCTTCAAGTTCACTTTCTAATTTTGGCAAAGTATCGTACTTCAACGCTTCTGCTTCGTGTACTTTTAATTTAAACTTTTTGAATAATTCCATGTAGTTGTCCAAAGAAGCTTTGTCATACGATGGATGTGGGTTATTTTTCAAATAAATTTGTAAAAATTCCGACTTTTTAATGGGTTGTCCATCGATTTCGATAATCACTGGATCTTGTGTTTTTTGAGCAGAAACTGCTCCAGTAAACATGAAAGACAATAAACACACTACTAATTTATTCATAATATAGTTTTGATTAATTTATTTTAAGCTATAGTTTGGAGCTTCTCTTGTAATGGTAACATCATGTGGATGAGATTCATGCATACCTGCTCCTGTTATTCTAATTATTTCAGCGCCTTTCAAGGCTTTAATATCTTTTGCTCCGCAATACCCCATTCCTGAACGAAGTCCACCAATGATTTGGTACATAACTTCTACTAAATTTCCTTTAAAGGGAACTCTACCAGAAATTCCTTCTGGAACAAGTTTGGCAACATCATCTTCGTCATCTTGAAAATAGCGATCTTTTGAACCTTTTTGCATAGCTTCCAAAGAACCCATTCCACGGTATGATTTGAATTTTCTTCCTTGATAAATGATTGTATCACCTGGTGCTTCTTCCACGCCAGCGAACATAGAACCAACCATAACAGTATCTGCACCTACAGCGATCGCTTTCACGATATCTCCTGTGTAGCGTATTCCTCCATCCGCAATAACTGGAACACCAGAACCTTCAATAGCTCTAGCAACGTCATTAATTGCACTTAATTGAGGAACACCAACACCTGCAATGATACGCGTAGTACAAATTGAACCTGGTCCAATTCCTACTTTTACAGCATCTGCACCTGCTTCTACAAGGTATTTAGCAGCAGCAGCTGTAGCTATGTTTCCTACAACGACATCTAATTCTGGGTATTTCTTTTTAACTTCTTTTAATTTTTGAACTACACCAACTGTATGTCCGTGTGCTGTATCGATAACAATTGCATCCACACCAGCTTCTACCAATGCATCTACACGATCAATTGTATCTGGAGTAACACCAACAGCCGCAGCAACACGTAAACGCCCAAAGCTATCTTTACATGAATTTGGATGCTTGCGCACCTTCATAATATCTTTATAAGTAATCAATCCGATTAACTTATTGGTATTATCAATAACTGGAAGTTTTTCGATTTTATATTCTTGTAGAATTTGTTCTGCTTGAGCCAAATCGGTACCATCAAAAGTAGTGATGATATTCTCAGAAGTCATAATTTCAGAAACAAGTCGATTCATATTCTTCTCAAAACGCAAATCTCTGTTGGTTATTATTCCTTTTAAGAATTTATTTTTGTCTACAACTGGAATTCCACCAATTTTATTTTCTCGCATTAAGGTAAGCGCATCAATTACATGTCCATCTTCGTGAATGGTAATTGGATCTAGTATCATTCCGCTTTCAGAGCGTTTTACTTTTCTAACTTCCAATGCTTGTTCAACAATAGTCATGTTTTTGTGAATTACTCCAATTCCTCCTTGCTGAGCAATAGAAATAGCTAATTCAGATTCTGTAACGGTATCCATCGCTGCAGATATAATAGGTGCATTTAATTGAATATTACGAGTAAATTGAGTTTTAAGTCGAACGTTTTTAGGAAGAACTTCAGAGAATGCTGGGACGAGTAAAACATCGTCATAAGTGAAACCTTCTCTAACTTTACTGATATCGGATAATGACATATATTTGAACTTATTTTTGATATAAATTCTCGCAAAGTTAATAAAATTGCGATAATTTGTTTCATACTATCTTATTCTAATCGTTATTTTTTTGTTAAAAATTCTAAACATGCCTTTAAAACAATCAAAACATTCCGTATCATTGTATCAAATGAATCACTTTTATACATATTGCTTGTGTCTAATTTTCGGATTGAGTGCCTTTAAATCTAATGCACAATCTGATGATGAACGTTTGGTTCAGTTATCTGGTATAGTAGTTAGTTCAGATAGCTTAGAACCAATGCCTTTTTGTTCTATTTTTAATAAAACGACCAATAGAGGTACAGTTGGAGATTATTATGGATATTTCTCCATTGTTACTCGTCCAAAAGACACCTTGATTTTTAACTATATTGGTTTTAAAACAAACGCATACATTGTTCCAGATTCTGTTTCAACTTTTGGACATGCACTTATTCATTTGATGGACCCAGATACAATTATGGGTAAAGTAGTGAATGTCTATCCATGGCCAACAAAAGAGGATTTTGCACGTGCTTTTATAACAATGGATCCTTATGAAGATGATATTCGCCGTGCTCAACGCCAGTTATCAGGTACAAATTTAGCAATCATTGCTTCAAAACTACCTACAGATGCTAGTTTAACGTACAGTTGGCAACAGCAACAAAACCAAAATATGCTTTACACAAGAGGTATGCGTCCTATCAGTAATTTACTGAATCCTATAGCGTGGGCACAGTTCATTAAGGCTTGGAAAAATGGTAAATTAAAGCGCCAATAAACAATATTCTGTCTTTTTCACGTTTAAACGTGGTCTTTTGTTACTTTTGACCTCATGCAAAATAAGATTTTTCTTGCTATTTTATTTATTTCATCTTTTACAATTCTAAGCGCTCAAACTGGTGTAGCGAAAGGTGTTGTGAGTGATAATGAAGGAAATAGTGTTGAAGGAGCTCATATTACTTCGCTCGATAATTCAATCAATTATTACTCAAAAGCTGGGGGCGAATTTTCAATTGAACTGAAAGCAAATCAAGATTATGTGCTCTTATTTTCTTTTGGAGGTAAAAAAGCGCGTATTCTTATTAATTTAGAACCTAACGAGACCATTCAATTAGGTAATATTGTTGTAACACCTGAAAAGATCAATGAAGTTATTGTTAAAAGTAAACATAAGAACAACGATGAATTTGGTCCAATAAAACTTGCTCCGCTTGATTTTAGTCGCTTTGCCATAAACGGAGGTGTTACCAATCTTCTTGCTTATACAACTGCTGCATCTTCCAACAATGAATTAACAGCGAACTATAATGTGCGAGGAGGAAATTACGATGAGAATCTTATTTATGTGGATGGATTTCAGATTTATCGTCCATTTTTAACGAGGGCTGGACAACAAGAAGGAATGAGTTTTATCAATTCCAATATGGTGGAAAGCGTTTCATTTTCTGGCGGTGGATTTGAAGCAAAATACGGCGACAAATTAAGTTCTGTTTTAGATATAAAATACCGTGACCCGGATTCCATGCGAATTTCTGTGGTAGCAGGGTTGCTAGGAGTAGAGGGAAACTTTGAAACGAAGATAAAAAACAGGTTTTCCATGCTCATTGGTGCTCGGTTTCGTTCAAATGGCTATTTATTGAATACTTTACCCACAAAAGGGGAGTACAATCCTGTTTTTTGGGACGTTCAATTCCTTACGCATTATCAAATTACAGAAAAATTAAGATGGAATGTTCTAGGACATTATTCTTCCAATAAATATCAATTTATTCCACAAAATAGAGAAACGACTTTTGGTACTTTTAACCAAGCGTTGAGTTTGAAAATCTATTTTGACGGTAGAGAACGTTCTATTTTTAGTACAATTACTGGCGGAACTTCTTTTGAATGGGATGTGAGTAAAAAAACACGCTTAAATTTCTACGCAACTGTCTTTAATACCAATGAATCAGAGAAATTTGATGTAATTGGAGAATATTACATCAATGAACTGGAGAATGATCCTGCTAAAGAAAATTACGGAGATTCTGTAAATACACTTGGAGTAGGAGGATTCATGAAACACGCAAGAAATCAGTTAAATGCAACAATTGCTGCCGTTTATCATACGGGGAGAAAAGATTTTACGGATAGAGAAAAAGTGAAGGAAGGTAAAGAAATTCGTTTTCAAAATACGACACAATGGGGAGCAAATTACCAGCAAAATTATTTCAATGATGTGTTGAGTGAATATAATTTGGTTGATAGCGCAGGTTATAATACGCCCAGTAATTTCGGAGGCGATTTGAAAGCTTCTGAATTGATAAAATCACACAATATTCTAACAACGAACAAAATAACGGGTTTTGCAGAGCATACTTTTGCGTGGGATTTCTTTAAAAATCAACATATTGTCGAATTGAAAAAGGTTGATAGAGACGATAATAACAAAAAAATAAAATCGCATTTTAGCGATACAATTAATCATTCTGCGTCTAAAATAGCGTTGAATATTGGCGCACGTTCTGGTTATACAAGCCAAAATAATGAAGCTTGGCTCACACCTCGTGTTGCATTAACCTTTACGCCACGCTTATATTTTTACCGAGATGGAAAAGTATATAGAAGAAATATCAAACTTCGTTTATCTTCTGGAATGTATTATCAACCACCACTTTATCGTGATTTGAGAACATTAACAGGACAAGTAAATACAAGTGTTCTTGCTCAAAAATCGGTTCATGTGGTGATTGGAACAGATATTTTCTTCAATATGTGGAATCGTAGCAGTCCTTTCAAATTTACTGCAGAAGCATATTACAAATATTTGTGGGACGTTAATCCATATTTTATCAATGACGTGCGTCTTCGTTATTTTGCTAAAAATAATGCTGTTGCGTATGCGTATGGACTTGATTTAAACTTGCATGGACAATTTATAAAAGGAATTGAATCGTATTTCAAAATAGGTTTACTCAATACGAAAATCAATATTTTAGACGATGATTATTACTTGTATTTGAATCAAGCTGGAGATACTATTTATCCAGGATATACTTTTGATAACAAAGCTACGGACAGTGTTTTACAAACTCCGGGATATATTCCAAGACCTTCTAGTCAATGGTTAACTTTTGGAGCGCTTTTCCAAGATAGAATGCCGAAACTAGAGCAATTAAGTGTTCAATTGAGTATGTTGTTTGGAACAGGACTTCCTTATGGACCTCCGGGATATGACCGTTATAAAGCTATTCTTCGTCAAAAAGCATATATGCGTGTAGATATTGGCGTTGGGTATGATTTCTTGTATGGAAAACCAGTCGAAAAACGCAAGAAATTCTGGAAAAACTTTGATGATGTTCGCTTAAGTTTTGAAGTATTCAACTTACTTGGAAATAAAAATGTGCTTTCACAAACGTGGGTGCAAGATGTCAATGGACGTGAATACAGTGTTCCAAATTACTTGACTTTGAGAAGGTTTAACTTAAAGTTGATTTTCAGAATCTAATCTTACTTATAAATTCTATTTTAGTTGTTGTTAATCAAAATGTTATCTATTTAGGAGATTATTCTCTCTTATTATTGCTTATATTCATTCTAAATAAGTAAATTTGCATAGAATTAATATCACATGAACAAAGGAAATTTATCGTTGTTAAGAAAAGGAGATTCTCGTAGAATCACGCAAGTGAATATGGGCGAATCTTCTTTGCGCTTAATGGAGTTAGGTTTAGTTCCGGGTGTTTTAATTAAAGTTATTGCAATTTCTCCATTCGGGGATCCAATTGCGATAGAATTAGCAGATTGCTGTTGTATATCGCTCAGAAAATCAGATGCTTGTCAAGTTTTGGTTGAAGAAATCTAAACGTTTCTTTCCTAAGCAAGTAATTGATACGTGATTAAACTTCCCAAATAAGCAATTCCTGTAAACGTAATCCATTGTATAATTGGAATTTTCCACGTTTTGGTTTCTTGTTTCACAATTGCAACTGTACTTAAACATTGAAGTGCAAAAACGTAAAATATCAACAAAGAAAAGGCGGTTGCGTAAGAAAATTTGATGGATTTCAGTCCGCGTTCAGAAGTTGGATTGTCTTCTACAGAATAAATTGTTGCCATAGAACCTACAAATACTTCACGTGCAGCAAAACTACTTACTAAGGCAATGCCTATTTTCCAATCAAATCCTAGTGGGCGAATAGCAGGTTCTATTGCTCTTCCCATATATCCCAAATAAGAATATTCTAATTTTTCAGAATTATAATGTCTTTCTAAGTCGGTTGGAGAATATTGAGTCATCATCTCAGCAGATGCATATTTTTGATCAATACGTTCGCGTTGTTTACTCGGACCGAAATAAGATAATCCCCATAAAACCATGGAAGCGATGACGATAATTTTACCAGCTTCTACGACAAAGGTTTTTCCTTTGTTTATCATAGAATTGACAATATTTTTTCCATTAGGAAAACGATAATCGGGAAGTTCTAAAATAAATGAATTATCAGAATTACCTTTCATTAACGTATGAATAATTAGCGCAACAATTAAACTTACCACCACTCCTAAGACGTACATGGCGAGCATTACCATGCCTTGGATGCTTAAAAATCCCCAAAGAAATTTATTGGGCGCAATAAAGGAAACCAGAAACACATACACAGGAATCCGAGCAGAGCAACTCATCAACGGCGTAATGAAAATGGTAATCAAGCGTTCTTTTGGATTTTTTATGGTTCTTGCTGCCATAATTGCTGGAATAGCACACGCGAATCCTCCAACTAAAGGAACAATGGATTTACCGTTCATTCCAAATTTACGTAAAAGTCCGTCGGTCATAAAACTGACACGTGCCAAATAACCAGAGTCTTCTAGCAAGGTAAACAACCCGAACAAAATCATGATTTGAGGAACAAACACGAGAACGCCTCCAAGCCCTGCAATAAGTCCATCTGCTAAAAATGCACCGAGTATTCCTTCGCCTAAATTTGCTTTTGTCCAATCTCCCAACATCGCCATTCCATTGTTAATCCAATCCATAGGATATTGAGCGAAAGTAAAAACGGCTTGAAATAAGATGAAAAAAGTCAATAAAAACGTGAAGAAGCCAAGAATTGGATGCGTTGTTATTTTATCAATTTTTGCAGTAAGGTGTTTCTGTTTCAGTTTTTCTTTAGAAATCCGTATTTTTTTGACCAATGTATCAATACGCATGTAGCGGTCGTTTATTTCTAGTAATTCCGCTTTGTATGGAGCATATTCAAAAGACTGAGCAAGTTCTTTGAGTTTTATCTCCGCTGGAACCCACGTTATTTTTTCGTGATGATTGATTAATTTGAATAAAGAATAATCATTGGATTGAGGAAAAAGTTCGTGTAATTTTGAAATAATCTCTCCTCCGAATTTTGTGCTATCGATAAAAGGATTTTCACTTGCTTTAAAACCATCTACCATCATAGATTTAAGCTCTTCTATTCCCAAACCTTTTTTAGAACTTATCGAAAGTACTGGAATTCCCAATTCTTTTTGAAGTGTTTCTATATCGAGAATGCTATTCTCTTTTTGCAACACATCAATCATGTTTACCACCAAAATAACAGGGAAACCTAAATCGATAATTTGAGAAACAAAGAAAAGATTACGTTGTAAATTTGTGGCATCTACCACTAAAACAATTTCATCAGGATAAGATGGATTTTTTTTATTGAGAAGAATATCTTGTACAACTTGCTCATCTGCACTGTTGGATGATAAACTGTATGCACCCGGAAGATCAATTAATTCAATTACTTCATCGTTTGCTAGTTTTACCTTTCCAGAACGCTTGTCAACTGTTATTCCAGGGTAGTTTCCTACTTTTTGGTTGAGACCAGTTAATCGATTGAATAAAGTTGTTTTACCGCTATTTGGATTTCCTACAAGTGCAATTTTTCTCACAATAAGAATGCTTTTTATCTAAAAAAATAATGTACAAAAGTAAGCGAATGACACTAGTTTATCAATACCTCTTTTGTGGGATAAAAGTAGTTTTTTGAATGGATAAGTTGGTGAGTATTATAAAAATGATGAAAGATTTAGTATTTAGTTAGAATTGTTTGTGAAAAATTTTGAATCAAAAAGTTGTAAAATGTTACCTAATTGAGTAACTTTGTGGAATGGATAGAGAATTCATTAGAAAGATTATTTATTACGAAGACTATTTTCTTGATTTCTTTAATGCTCAAAAAGAAGATGTTAAGAAGAAGTTTAACCACACATTACAGTTAATTTCTACTCAAGATAGAATTCCAGAAAAGTTTTTCAAACATATAACAAACTCTGATGGAATATTTGAGGTCAGAGTTGAAGTTAAATCTGACATATTTAGAGTTTTTTGTTTCTTCGATAAAGGGAACTTAGTGATTTTAGTAAATGGTTTTCAGAAGAAAACACAGAAAACACCAAAAGCAGAAATTAAATTGGCAGAAAAATTAAAAAAAGAATATTTAGAAACTAAATATAAAAAAAAATAACGATTATGAAAACAGAAAATAAAAAAGTAACTTCATTTTCTCAACATTTAGATGAACAATACGGAAAAAAGGGAACAGAAACACGTCAAAAATATGAAGACGAATACGATAATTTTGAACTTGGCGTTTTAATTCAAGAAATGAGAAAAGAACGTGGAATGACGCAAGAACAATTAGCATTAAAGTGCGGTACAACAAAAAATTATATTTCTAAAATAGAAAATAACGCAAGTGATATTCGTCTTTCCACGTTAATGAGAATAATTAGACAGGGATTGGGTGGACACTTAAAACTAAGTTTAATGGAATGAAATATTTTGCTTTTAAAATACTTAATCTTGATGAGTATAAAAAACCTTAAATAGTTTAACAAATAATCCAAAAAAACATGAAGTTTAAAATCTCAATATTCTTTTCACTATTTTTTATCACTACTGTCCGATAAAAACAAGAAATAAAGTAATTTGATTCTGAATGTCTTGATTTTACTGGATTAATTATCTGAATTGAAAAAGTAAGCCCCTTCAATTATTCTGAATTGAATTCTAGT
>Ga0164242_10002265_pt1 | contig 22362 bp, 22 predicted proteins | sample OricomgcompostMG_FD_108783 | JGI IMG/M metagenome (GOLD analysis project Ga0164242, IMG submission 108783) | Miracle-Growth compost microbial communities from Emeryville, California, USA - Original compost - Miracle growth compost (MG) ... | reverse complement strand
GTCGTCGCCAACTGGCCCAATTGCGGCGCAAACTGATGTTCGCCACCGTCCTGGGCTTGAGTGACGGCATCCTCAACGCGCTGACCTTGGCCTCGAACACGGTGCTGCACGGCCGGGGCCTGACCGCCCAACTCGGGTTTCGCGTCGGCGTCGTTGCCCTGGCCTCGGCCTTCTTCACGCTCTTCGTGGCGGAATACGCCCAGTATCGGATGGAATTGCGGGACGCCGAGCGTCAGTTGTTGTTCACCCGGTCGGGTCGCCTCGCTTCGACGAGCCTGGGGCGTTCGGTCTTCAGGGATGCATTCGTAGAGTCGGGTCTCGCCGCCGTTGCAAGCTTTTTGGGGGCAGTGACACCGCTGATCATCGGCGTGGCACTGCCGCAGGCCAGGTGGGTCAGCCTGGTGGCGTCGGTGGTGGCGCTCGGCGGCCTCGGTGCCGTCCTGGCGGTCAACGTCGACGGTCGCCGATGGTTGTGGACCGCTGGACTGATATGCACCGGCGTGGCAGTGACGTTGATAGGTATCCAGGTCGATCTGGTCTGAGTTGGGCGATGCGGAATCTAAAGGTGCTGTGGGGCGAGGGGGATCTTTCGCAATCGGTGCGGAGAACTTGGGGCAGCCCCCGCGTTCGCATTGCGGCTCCCACGGGCGCGCAGAGGAAATATTGGATGATATTCCGTTGTGGCACCGGGTTTTCCGGTCTGGTGCGGTGGGGATTGCATGATTTGATTCGGTGGTGTCTCACGCTGAGCATCGTGCGGGCAAGTCGCGCTGGCAGGTTCGGCGTCGGCGGCTATCCGCTCAATTGGGGTAATGCCGTGAACGGCAAACTGGGCCCGGGCGCAGATGCTCGGTGGTCTTCGACCTCCGATCGATTCAATTCATCTGCTGTGCTGTGGTGATGAAGAGCGTGACCGAGCCGAAGAATGGTAGTTCGCGGCATCCTGGGCATGCCCCATCAGCTTCTGGACAAGCACCAGCCATGTGATTATTTCGCAGCATGTTTCACGAGGCGAGTGCCCCGACGAGATAGCCGATCAGCAGGACGACGAACACGTAGAGCAGGTAGAGGTTGACATCTCCTGACTGGATCGGCCGGATCAGTCGCGCCAGCCCGGTGACAACCGCGATGACCGGTTGATAGAGGTAACGCAGGAATATCGGGGTGAACTGGGTGTCGTAGTGCACGGGCCCGGAGGCTCCGGCTGGGAGGTCTGAGGCGCGGCGGACGGTGACCGCCGGCTGGTACAGCCAGTTGAAGGTCACTCGTACCGGTGCGGCGAAAGTCATCGACGAATACTGCATTCGCGGTTTGAACGCGGTGATGCCGCCGTCCCACACCGGTGAGCGTCGCCCGGGCAATCGGGGCCGTCCAGCCCGGTAGATGAGGACAGGGACAGCGCAGACGACGACCAGGAATAGCGCAAGATACGTTGGCGAGAACGCGGAAAAGTCTGTGTGCGCGGGAATTACGGTGAGGTTGCCGACCAACAGTTGTGGGCGAAGATCCACCGCGGTGATCGCTTGGGTAGCGCGTGCCAGGGCGGTCAGAACCAGGGGTGCACCGATGCCCAGCGCGATGCACGCGGCGGCCAGCAGCGCAGGACCTGCGACGGGTAAACCGTGTTCGGATGCGGTGGCGGCCTCCCTGGTCCTGGCCATACCCAGGAAGGGAATCCCGTAGGACCGCACGAACGCGTTGATGGCGAGCCCACCGGTGAGCCCCAGACACGCGCCGGCGATCACTATCAGGATGCCGAGTAGATGGCTGTGGATACGGAATCCCTGAAACAGCCCTTGAAAGATGAGCCATTCGCTGACAAACCCGTTCAACGGTGGCAGCGCGGCGATGCCCAGCACGCCGATCAAGGAGATGATTGCCGATCTGGGAAGTCGGTGGATCAATCCGCCGAGGCGATCCATGTCTCGGGTGCCGGTAGCGTGCTCGATTACACCGGCTTCGCAGAACAACAGCGTTTTGTATGTTCCGTGGTTTGCACAGTGATACAGCGCGGCGAGCAGTAGCAGCGCTGAGAGGGGCCGCTGCCCGTATGCGCTGAAGATCATCGACGCGCCGAGCGCGGTGACGATGACGCCGATGTTTTCGATTGTCGAATATGCGAGAAAGCGTTTGAGTTCACCTTCATTGAGGGCGTACAGGATGCCCAGCACGGCGGTCAGCGCGCCGGCTCCCATGGTGAGCAGCCCCCACCACACCGGGGCTGCGCCCAGGAGATCGAAAGCGAACAGCATGATGCCGTATACGCCGAGTTTGACCACCAGTCCCGATAGGAATGCGGATCCATCGGCGGGCGCGACGGGGTGGGCTTCGGGAAGCCAGACATGCAGTGGGACGATGCCGGCCTTGAAGCCAAAGCCGATGAGGGCCAGTACGAAAGCACTGCCGCGGACTGTGGAGGAGATTGCATAGGTGCGCTCGGCGATCACGGCGAGGTCGGTGCTGCCGGTCTTAGCGGCCAGCAGTAGGAACGCGGCGACGATGCACACGAACCCGAGCTCGGACAAGCCCAGGAACCAGAACCCGCCCGCGGCAACCTCGTGGCGACGATAATTGCGCATCACGAGCAGATAGGACAGCGCGGCCATCGATTCCCAGGCCACGAGGAACACCGTGATGCTGCCTGCCACGAGCAAGGTTAGCGATGCCAGCAGAGCCAGGTTGTAAATGGCAAGGTAGCAAGCAGTTTCGCGCCCCGGATGATGGTAGTGCGGCGCATAGAGCGCCAGACCGATGGCCACGAGCCCCAACAGGGCGATGAAGACGGCCGCCAGTGGTGTGGCCCGCAGTTGAACGCTCCCGATGATCGGGTTTGCGCCGACGGTATCGGTTAGTGTTCGTGCTTCGGTGAGTAGCCCCACTCCGCCCAGTAGCGCCCCGGCCCCGCCAGCGGCGCTACACGCGCAGCACAACCGCAGGCCCGTCGGGCGGGTCGCCAGCATCGCTACGGCCGCGGCGGTCAGCCACCCAGCGGCGGCCACGATGAGCAGATAGGGCACGCTCATCGGTGCTGCCCTGCCTGTCCGGTGAATGTCAGCGTCGAGGCCTTTTCGGCGAGGCGGCCCACGGCGACGAGCAGTCCTTGCAGCAATGCCAACGGACTTGGCGGACAACCCGGTATATACACATCAACCGGTAGCACCGCGCTGACGCTGCCGTGACAAAAGCCATCGTCGGGGTAAACGCCGCCCAGGGCGCACGCCCCCGTGGCAATGACGATCTTCGGTTCCGGCATCGCCTGATAGGTCTTGAGCACTCCAAGATCCATCGCCCGCACGGCAGGCCCCGTCACCATCAGCAGGTCGGCGTGCCGGGGCGCGGGGGTGAAGAAGAATCCGAGCCGGTGCAGATCGTAGTGCGGGGCTGCGAGCAGCCGGATTTCGGATTCACAGACCGCGCACGAGCCGGTATCGACCGTGCGGACATGCAGGCTGCGCCGAAACAGCCGCTGTACGGTCACGCGCAGTTCGCCGGCGAGCTGGCTTTCGGTGTCGCCCCGAGCGATTGTCATCGCCGATCTCCTGACCCGTGTTGCTGTGGTTCCTGGTGCAGTGGAATTCGTTTGATCAGGTGGTCGCGTTTCGTGGCGGCCAGCAGGAACTGCCCGCTGGGATGCATGACCTCGGGCGCTGCGCGAAGACACCGCCGGCAAGCGGTGCATGCGCCGACGTCGTAGATCAACTCTCTCGTACCACAGCGGAATGCGCCGCTGGGGCACACCGCCTCCAGCATCGCCGCGACGGTGGAGGAGAGTTCGTCGGCATCGATCGTCGGCGGTGTGGGCAGGCTGGTTGTCCACGCATCCGGCGGCGCCGCTGGGTAGCGAGTGGTGACCACGCCTCGCTGGAGTCCACGGACAAACCAGACAACCATTAGCGCGCACCTCCCGCGGCAGTGAGCCAGAAGCTCGCTTCGATGATGGGAACGTCGGTGAACACGTTGCGCGACCGCACCGCATCGCCGAAAGCACGCCAGTTGCGCACTGTGGCCGGCCGAACTCTGGCGTGTTCAATGCGGCCGTCCTCGTCGAGGCTGACCCAAGCCAGGGATTCGCCGCGCGCGGATTCGGCCCATCCCAGGCCGATACCCGCAGGGTGTGTGTCGGCTGCGGGTGGCACCGATGTGGGCAGTGGGCCGGTCAGCTCAGCGATCAGGCCAGCTGACGATTCGATCTCGGTGCGAAAGATCTCGTATCGGGCCAGTGCGTCGCCGCCACGTTGTAGCGCAACATTATTCGGCGTGCAGAACTTATCGCGGGGATGATCGCGGCGGGAGTCGATGTCGAGGCCGGCGGCGCGGGCGATCGGACCGACGGCACCGAGCGCGGCGGCTTTGACGGCGTCGAGAACACCGGTCGATTCAAGGCGGTCGAGGAATGAGTTGGTGGTTGACAGCGCGTCGGTGACCCTACGCAGGTCAGCGATGATCGCCGGCAGATCATGGCGGAGGACGTCCAGATTCGGTGTGTCGACCAATTCACCGATGTCGACGACATCGAACAGGTAGCGATGGCCGAAGGCCTCGGCGTTGAGTCGCAGCAGGCGTTCCAAGACGATTTCGACATTGGCCTGACCTACTGCCAGTCCGCACGCCTGGCACAGTGCGGCCAGCGCAGCGGTGTGGTTGTAGATCCGCTCCAATTCCAAAGCGACGTTCCGCATCCGGGTCGTCTGCTGCGAAATCGCCATGCCTTGAGCATTTTCTACCGCCATGGCGAATGCCATACCGTGGGCCACGGCCGAGAAGCCCTCGATGCGCTGCACAAGAAACAGTGCTTGCGCCGGATACAGTCCGCGCAGGCGCCATTCGATTCCGCGATGCTTGTGCCAGGTGAACAGGTATAGATCAACGACCTCCTCGCCGCTGGTGACCAACCCGAAGTAGAGGGATTCGGCGCCGGCCGCCCGGACCGGGCCGAATGGAAACTCAAATGCCTGACCGCCGATGACATGTGGAGAGCGGGTCGGCCCCCGCTCTTCGGTGGACCGTGACCCGAGTCGAGGGATATCGCTGTCGGGCTGCGGTGGCAGAGCGACTCGGTTGAGGTGTTCGACTCCGATCGGCCGCAACCCGAACTGTTCGTATATCTCACATTCTTCGATGTATGCGCCCGGATGGATCGTCGAGATCGACGGGTAATCGGCATCTTGTATGTCGGTGCGCAACAACAGATAACGATGCTGGTCATCGAACGCCCAGACCGATCGCAGAGTCGTCACCCCGTCGTGGCCTTGGGTGCCGAATAGATCGGCCAGTCGCGCCGGACCATCGACTAGTTGACGAACCGTGTCGGCAAGTTCGTCCATCGGTACATAACGTTCGTCCACGTCGCCCCCCGCGACGTTCCGCGGGCCGAGATGACTGGTGTGGGAGGAGTTTTCGGTCATGAGATCGATCCGATCGACGCCATGATGGCGGTGTGCAGCGGCGAGGGAATCCACAGCCCAAGGACCACCAGCAGGATCGTTCCAGCCACGATCGGCGCTGCCGCCAGCCGACGCTGGGTGATGGTGGAGTAGGCCTGCACGGGATGATCGGCTTCGCCGAACACCATCGAGGTGGTGGTCTTGGCGAATCCGATGAAGCCGATGACCAGCAGCACCAGTAGCAGCATCGGTAGCCATAGAGTGTGGGCGAAGCCGGCTCGCAAAATTGTCAACTCGGATAAGAACAGGCCAAAGGGTGGCGAGCCCAAGATGGCTAGGGACGCCAGCAACAGCACGGTTCCGGTCACCGGCAGCACACCCAGTAGTCCGCGCACGTCATCGGCGTCTCGGGTGTGGTAACCGAGCACGACATCGCCGCTGGTGATGAACAACACCGATTTGCCGATAGCGTGATTGAGAACGTGCAGCAGTGCCCCATAGAAACCTAGCTGGCCGCCAAAGCCCAAGGCAATGGCGATGATTCCCATGTGTTCCACCGAGGAGTACGCGAACAATCGTTTGAAATTCCCGTTGCGCACCATGAACAAGACGCCGATCACAACCGACAAAAACCCGAAAGTCAGCATCACAGCACGCACGTAATCTTCGCCGAGCCCGACCCGTGCGATGGCCAGAAACCGGATGATCGCGTACATGCCGGTGTTCAACAGGGCTGCGGACAGCATCGCGCTAGCTGGGCTGGGCGCCTGGGAGTGTGCATCGGGTAGCCAGGTGTGCATCGGTGCGAGCCCGACCTTCGTGCCATAGCCGATCACGGCCAGCAAGAACGCCAGCCTCAGGCTCTGATGCGCTAAGGCACCGGCGTGCTGGTACAGGTAAGGCCACGTCAGCCCGAGATTGGAGGCCAGGTGAAGTCCGGTGCCGGAGTAGAAGAGATACAGGGTGCCGATGAGCGCGATCGTGACGCCCAACGAGGAGATGATCACATATTTCCATGCGGCTTCCAGCGATGGCGCGCTGCCGTCCAATCCGACGAGGGCGACGCTGGCCAGCGTGCTGCCTTCGATGAGAACGAACAGCATGCCGAGGTTACCGGTGCATAGCGATGCCAACATCAGGGCGGCGAAGACACCGAAAAATCCGAAGTACAGCCGAACTTGTAAAGGTGTCAAGTCCCCCGAGGTTTCTTCGGCGCGCAGGTAGGCTGCCGAGCCCAGCGACGCGAGCAGCACCACCAGTGAGACCGCGAGCAAGAAGAAGGCACTGAGCCCGTCGATGTAGACGAAACCGTCGAACGCGCTGTAGTGGGGGTGTTGGGACACCTTCGCCACCAGCCAGACCACGAGACCGAAAGATGTTGCGGCGCTGATGCAGGCGGCGTTGCCGGCGCCGCGGGCGCGTGCGCCGAGCAGCGCGGCAAGGCTGCCGCTCAGCGGGAGCAGCGCGATGGCGAGGATCAGGGTGCTCATCCGCGAAGTCCTCGCATTTCGCCCGAACTGGCCTCAGCCAGGCGCCGGCCCAGGCCCGACACGAAGACGACCATGATCAACACCGCGGCGACAAGGTCCAGGAAGACTCCGGCCTCGACGATGAACGGGAATGCGGCTACCAAGGTGATCGCGCCGAGGAAGACCCCGTTCTCCAGCAGGAGCCATCCGATGAGCTGGGCCACCGTGTGGCGGCGCACGACCATCGTCAGCGCGCCGAGCAAGATGATTGCTGTGGAGATCGGGACGACGGCAGCAGCAACCAACCCTTTTGGCAAAAGCGCAGGGGTGGTGACCAGATAAGAGAACGCGGTGAGCACGCCGCCGACGATCAGTGCCGTGGACAAACCGGTCGAGACAGCCACATCGCGCTTGAGCTCAAGTTTTTCGATAAGCAAATGGCGGGTCATGGTGGGAATGCCAATGCCCTTGATGGCCAACGTGAGAACGGCCAGTACCCAGAGCTCGACCCGACCATAGGTATAGGCGACGATCGCGGTCGCCGCTGATAGCAACACCGACTGCAACCCGTAGTAGTACACATAGCGGTTGAACAACTTTGACCCCAAGCACGCGAACGCGCACAACAGCATCAGGACACTGAGCAGATCCAGCGAGATCCCGGTGATCGACGTTGCGGCAAGACTTTCCATGGCGATCACGCACCTATCACGTAGGAGGTGGCGATGCCGACCAATGCCAACAGGAATGCGGCACCGAGGAATTCGGCAATTCGGAAGAAGCGCACCTTGGCGATCGAGGTGTCGATGATCACGATCACCAGTCCGCACACCGCCAGCTTGCACAGAAGCAGGGGGATGGCGATGAGACCACCAAGAAGCGTTTTGGCGTCTCCCAGCCCCCAGGGGAACACGAAGACATTCATGAAGATCGAAGACAGCAGGAAGAACTTCATCCAGCTGCCCCATTTGACCAATGCGTATTCGCGTCCGGAGAACTCGAGAACACGGCCCTCTTCGATCATCGAGATCTCGATCGATACGGTCGGGCTCTCGATCGGTATTCGGCCGTTTTCGACCAGGACGAGCATGAAGAAGGCCAACGTACCCAGCAGGTGCGTGGGCATCACCAACACATAGGGCGAGTGGCCCACCGCCTGATTCATCAAATACGGGTTGTCCGAGGCGGATACAGCACCGACAGTGAAGAACACCATGATCAGCGCGGGTTCGGCGAGGCTACCGATCCAGCTGGCCCTGCTCGCGCCAAGGCCGCCCAACGGGCTGGCGGTATCCAGCCCGGCTAGCGATATCACGAAACCCGCCAGACTCAAGACGAATGCGCCGCCGATAAGGTCGGAAAGAAAGGCAAGCGGCAGTGGGGCATTGGTGATGACGGGCACGATTGCTGACACGGTGAGATAGCACGCGAACGCAACGAACGGTGCACCCCGATACACCCACGATGCCTGATCGCTGACCACACTGGATTTGCGCAGCCATTTTGCCAGGTCCCAATACAGTTGCAGCACACTAGGACCGCGCTTGGACGCAACGATGGCCTCCGCGCGTGCCAAGGCCCCTGAGTACAACGGAGCAAGAGTCAGCACGACCAGACTCTGGAGTACCTGCAGAATGATCGACGTAGCCATCGCCGGCCCTATCTTCGATGCCGAAGGGCAGGGCTGGATCGGCTCCACAGGAAGGCACGCCAGCGCGGAGCTTCTGCGCTCATTTTCTGCTGTCCATCAGCTCCGGAACGACCACGACAGGCCGTGCAGCGTGATGTAACAGGCCACGCGACACGGCGCCGCCGGTGATCAGGTGTTCCAGCATCGCCGACAGCCCGCGTTCGGGCTGGCCGATGATGATCATCGTGGCACGGTGAGTCTCACCAATGCTGGTGAGCACCTTCACCGCAGGGCCCTCCAGTGCGTGAAATGTCCACCGATCGTCAGGGCGGTTGAACACCTGCTGTACCGCCTCCTGGTGGGCGTGCAGCCTACGATCGACCTCGCGTTGGCGTTCGGCAGAGTCCAGATTGAGCGGTTCGTCGCCGAGATCGACTATGTGCACGACGTGGACGTGCGCGCCTAGACGACGGGACAGATCGACGGCAAACAACAGCGCTGCATGACTAGCTGGATGATGGTCGTACCCGACGACAAGATTGTCCACCCTCGGCTCCGTTCCACAAACAACCTGGGGAAGGAGCCATCAGCCTTCGGGCGAAAGCGGTTCAGGCGGTGACATTCGCCTCGGCGGATTCCATCGCCGTGTATCCGACAGTAGCCGATCAGGTCCGTGGATAGACCAGAATCGGCGACGGCGGACTGAATTGACGGCGGTTCACGAGCCGATGCCCTTGATATCCCCAACCCAACAACTGCACTGAACGGATCATTACCGGGCGGCTGATGCCGCATGGGCCAATACGGTAAGGATCATGGATACCCCAAGGCCCAGGGCGGGGCTCAGAGTCCAGTTGATGATGATGTTGCGGGCAATCGTGCGGTTGAGCCTGTTCTCGTGTTGTGTGACGCCTACACCGATCAGGGCGGCGACTATCGTCTGGTTGATTGAGGCGTTGTAGCCCAGTATGTTTGCGCCGGAGAGGGCGAGCGCTTTGGAGAATTGGGCTGTCGCGGCCATCTGGACGTCCAGGGGCAGGATGTCGTGTCCGATACGGCCCAGCATCCGCGCTCCCCACGTGAGTACACCCAAGGCCATGAATGCGCCCCCGAACAGTCCCGCCGTCCGCGGGCCGAACTAGCCGGTGGTGACCAGGGAGGTGGCAGCGTTGGATACATCGTTGGAGCCCAGGATGAACGCACTGTAGATCGCCACGGCGATCAAGAACCACCTCAGTGCTCGTTCACCTTTGGCCGCCAAGCTGCCGCCCAGGCGAGAGAGCGCCATCCCGACGACCAAGGAGACCAGCGGCCCACCGATCCATCCGGCGATGATGAAGGCGAACACTGCCCCGTTGATCGATATACCGCTAACGAGGGCCGAACCGAGCAGGGAGAAGGCATAAAGCTGGATCGTGGAGGTGGGAAGCTTGAAATGCGTTGAGGCTGTGGTCATCACGGCGGCGGCAAGTTGCGCCGCCACGATGTCGATGGTGGAGGCCTGCGGCACCACCTTGGTGTAGGTGTCCACGACGTTGATGCTGCCCGCGACGCTGCCGACGAGGGTGAAGGCCGCCGTGATGAGCAGTGCGGCGCGCAGAGAGAGCACCCCGGCGCCGTAGGCGGTGCCGGCTACCGACCCGGTGTAATGGCTGCCCATGCTCCAGGCGAACAGGGCGCTGGATATCAGGGCCATCACCTGCAGTGCGTTCACGGCGGACCCTTGCTGTGGTGTCAGGAAGCGGGGATATGTTGGGACAGTGATCTATTCGGTGGAACAGTGGACTGAGGCGGATCACCGAACGTGGTGCCAGCCTTCACGTATGCCGTAGCCGACGAGGACGAGCCCGGCGGCGATATCGGCCCACCACCAGCCCAGGAAAGCGTTGAGCAGCAGCCCGACCAGGATGGCTGCGGACAGGGCGCCGTCGATAACGGTGACTTTGGCTTCTGCGCGCAGGACGGGGTTTCCGAGTTCGGCGCCGGTGCGAGCCTTGCCGGCAGCCAGAACGAACATCACGAGGCAGGTGGCCGCCAGCCAAGAGATACCCATCGGTGACGCATCAGGGCGGATATCCGTGCCGAGCGTGATCGCGGATTGGACGGCGATATAGAGCGCCAGGCCGAAGAACGCCACGCCGATCAATCGCACCGCTCGTTGCTCACGCTGGCTGTCTGATGATCCTTTGAGCTGGCTGACCACCACCAGTGAGGCGAAGATCTCGATGAACGAGTCCAGAGCGAATCCGCCCAGCGCCACAGAGCGGGCATGCACGGCGGCCCAGATCAGGAACCCGATCTCGATGACATTCCAGCCCAAGGTTGCGTATTCCAGCTGCAGTCCACGTTGCCGCAACTGCCTCCTGCGCTCATCGTCATCGGCCAAGAGCGCCGTTCTCGCTGGTGGCGGCAGCTCGGCCACGGGTCGCCGCGGTGGTCGAGGGTAATTGTTCACCGGTGCCACGGCCGCGGTTCTCCTCTTCGCGTCGACTTTTCGTTGTAAAATGAAACTAACAGCTGTTATGAAATACTTGCAACTGGAACGTCGCCAGCGGCTGGCCGGTTGTGTCCGGCAGACTGTTCCTCGTGAGTGAACCGGTGTCGTGGTTGTTGCTGGCGTATCGCGTGCCCAGTGAGCCGAGTCGGCTACGCGCAACGGTGTGGCGCCGACTGAAGACGCTCGGCGCGATTTACCTGCAAAACTCCGTCGCGGCGCTACCGCAGGAGGCGGATGCAGAACGGGCACTGCGCACGCTGCGCGCGGAGATCGCTGACATGGGTGGGACAGCTCAGCTTCTGCGCGCCGATGCGCTCGTTGGAGGTGCGGACCTGGTCTCTGCCTACAACACGGCCCGCAACGAGGAATACGCCGAGATCATCGCTCGATGCGCGGACTTTCTTGCCGAGATCGACCAGGAAACCGCCCAACAACACTTCACCTACGGTGAACTCGAAGAGAATGACGAGGATCTAACCAAGCTGCGCGGCTGGTTCGACAAAGTGGCCGCCCGCGATCGCCTCAACGCCACCGATCGCAGCGCTGCCGAGAACGCACTGACGGACTGTGGCAAAGCTCTGGAAGTCTTTACCGAGGCAGTCTATGCCGCCGACAAAGACGGCACCTGATCAGCGACAGTCGTCGAACGCACATGCGACCCGATTATCTGTGGATCGACAGCTTCCGGTGGAACAGATTGCGTTAGAGCACATTTGCGGTCATTGAGTGCTAGCCTGCAGCAGAGGCGATGAAGCTCGCCGAAACCGCCGCACTGGCTGATGGCTTCTACAGAACCTGCAATGGTGGAAGCTGGTGATGCGCGAGATGGCCCTGTCCGAGTACGAGTCTCAACGCCTCGCTGATATCGAGCGCGCTCTATCGGCACAGGCTCCGGTACTTGCCGCCCGGCTCAAACGCGGCCCGTTGTGGATGTCGCGTGTCAATGGTGCGTCCTGGGGTGCACCGTTGTTCGTGCTGGGCCTGGCGGCATTGGTCGGTGGCGTTGCATCGAAAGCCTTGTTGCTTCACGGCTTTCCTATCGTTTCGGTCATCGGGTACCCGTTCATGATCGCCGGTGCGTCATATCTGCTGCCGCGATGGGTGGCGTAGGTACGCCGCCTGGTGCCGTACCTACGTAGCCATTGACCGTCCTCGATATCGGCGAGCTGTCCTGGCGAGGATTCACCGAACCCCGATCACTCAGGTAGACCGTACGGCAGTCATGGTGCGGCGGAGGCGATCTCGGCAAGCCGGTTGTACTTGGCGACACGCTCTCCCCGGGCAGGAGCACCGGATTTAATCTGGCCGCAACTGGAGGCCACGGCAAGATCAGCGATGAATGAGTCCTCGGTTTCACCGGATCGGTGCGAGATCATCACCCGATAACCAGCGTTGCGACATACGGCGAGCGCAGTTCGATCATCACCTCAGCGGTCAATCGTTGGTCAGCAAGGAGTACCCGTCGGGCGAATGGAACGGCCCAGCCGATGCGGCCCTCTCATTGACTTCACCAGTCACAGGCGCAACCAGAGACCGTCGCCGGATCTGACCGAACGGGCGCGTGAAAAACGCAACGGTACCCATCGCTGATGCTCGGGGTGGTACCTGGCGTTGAGAGACCTGAAACTGCATGCGCACCGTAAGTCCGCGGCTAACGGCCGATGCCTCGACCGTTACCGGTCGACACAGCCCACGAATTGGCGAGCGCCGGATTAGATGTTGTCGTACGCTACACACGGCGATGGAACTCCGCCGAGATCTCTTGAGATCTGAACCGCCCATTTGGGCTGATGGCTCCTCCCTGAGACTGTGGAGGAGTGCTGCATGAGTGAAATCCGACCTTCGCCCAGGTTCTCGCCGCGTTGCGGCGCATCTCGAGATCTGGTGGTCGATGGTGGCCAATGTTGCTGATGACGAAGTCCTGTTGTTGTGGCGTGCCCTGAGGAATTTTCGGCTCGGCAGATCACCCGCATGTGCTCCGCGTGGGCGCCCCTCGGTCAGTAAGTGCCCGCTCTACGATGGCTGTCCTCGCTGGAGTCAGCAGGACGACTACACGCTGAGCATGATCGAAACCGAGGCTCAGTCAGAAAGGCGCCGTGCGCAGTGGCCCTGCAGTCGACTGCTGGAGCTGTTGAGCCCCGAGGTATCGAGGATCAACTGACTGAACTCGGATCACATTGAAAATCTTGTTTTTCACTAAAATTCCGAGTCCGATGTCGACGGCTGTGTTGCCATGGCGGTCCATCGGATTAACAAAGCATGTCTGCCGGATGGCTGATCTTCACCTTCGCTTTATCGAGTCACGTTTTAAATCAACAGGATTCGATATGTATTCGATTTACGATCCGCTGCTTACTCTACTCGAGTTTGATGAGCACGCTCTACGCGAGCTTGATGAGCAAGCGAGATTGGATAGATGGAAAATATTGTCGCCGAGTCGATTTCATCTGATGGTGTTCTGAACATACGTCGATTTGGCGACGGTCCTACGGGGCGGAAATTCGCCGCCGCCGGTGTCGCAGCGTTGGTGCGTTTCGGACGGCCGGCGCTGGGCGTGGTGGTCATTGTGGCCGTCTGGGCGATTGCGTCGGCCAGTGGATGGGTGAGTACTCAGGAACTTCCCGGCCCGTGGGTGGTGGCCACAACCACAGTTGATTTGTGGATCAGCGGGCGTCTGCCGTCCGATGTGTTGGTGTCCTTGGCTCGGGCCGCGATTGGGCTCGGTATCGGCACGGTCGCCGGCGTGGTGTTGGCTGTGGTGTCCGGTTTTGTCAAGGTGGGACAAGATCTGATAGATGCGCCCCTGCAGATCCTGCGGGCGGTCCCGATCTTGGCATTGACGCCGTTGGCGATCGTCTGGCTCGGCATCGGTGAGGGCGTCAAAATTGCGATGGTTGCGCTGGGGACGTTGTTCCCGATCTACCTCAATACCTATGCCGCCATTCGTGGAACCGATCCGCGCTATGGAGAACTCGCACACATGTTGGGCCTGAGTCGGTGGACGGTGATCAGACGGATCATCGTGCCGGGCGCACTTCCGGGGTTCTTCACGGGGTTGCGGTGGGCGATCGGATTGGCGTGGGTGATTCTGGTCTTCTCCGAACAAATCAACGCCACCAGCGGGATCGGCTATATGACAACCCAGGCTGAAGCACTCAACCAGACCAACGTGATCGTTGTGGGCCTGGTGGTATACGGAATCCTCGGCTTGGCCTCCGATCTGCTCGTGCGATTTGTCGAACGCCGTGTGCTGGCGTGGCGTCCCGTCTTCGAGGCACAGCTGTGACGGCCCTGACGGACGCGTCCGACGTGACCGATACCGCCGTTGCGGTTCGTGGTCTGCACCGTGTATTCGGCGACCGCACCGTGATCGATGGACTCGATTTATCCATCCGCCCAGGAGAATTCGTCGCGCTGATCGGAGCCTCCGGCGGCGGCAAGAGCACGCTGCTGCGGATTTTGGCCAACCTCGACCATGGCTATACAGGTACGGTCCAGACGCCGTCTCGTCGCACCGTCGTTTTCCAGGATGCGCGCCTGCTGCCGTGGATGAGCGCACTGGAGAACGTGGTGCTCGGCCTGTCTGGTCGCGATCTGGCAGACCGCGGCCGGGCCGCACTCAATGAGGTCAGCCTGTCCCATCGAGTCGACGCCTGGCCGCTGACACTTTCGGGCGGTGAGGCACAACGCGTGTCGATTGCGCGAGCACTGATACGCGAACCGGAACTGCTCCTGCTGGACGAGCCGTTTCAGGCCCTCGACGCCCTGACTCGGTTACAGATGTACACGCTGGTGCGCCGACTCTGCGAACAGCACCGTCCCGCGGTGCTGTTGGTGACTCACGATGTCGACGAGGCACTCCTGCTGGCTGACCGAGTGGCGGTGTTACGCAACGGCAAACTCGCTGTCGACCTACCTGTCGAACTGCCAGCACAGCACCGGCGCCGTGACCCGCGATTCGTGATTCAGAGCGAACGGTTGCTCGCTGAACTCGGCGTGACCGACACCGACCAGTAGCCACAACCGCCCATACATGGGCTCCTCCTCTAGAGAAAGAATGACGTGACATCGATATCACGCTGGCTGCCGTCGCCTCGACGTCGGGTACCGGCCCTGGTACTGGCCATCACCACCGTCCTCACGGCCTTGTCCGCCTGCGGTTCTCACGATTCGGACAACAATACTGCCGTACTGCGAGTGGGTGAGATCGGAGCCTTTCCACAGTTGAAAGCCCTGTTGCACGACTCGGGTCAAGACCAGGGATTCACGTACACGGTGGATTACAGCCTGTTCCCGCGGTTGGCCCCAGCACTGATTCAAGCGCAGGAAGGCGGATCGGTCGATCTGGGCTGGATGGCCGACACTGTGCCACTGTTCGGTCAGGCAGCCAACAACCGCATCAAAATCATTGCCGCCGAACGACCTTTGTCTCCATCGTCGCCGGTCGCATTGATTGTGCCGACCGACTCACCGATTCATACCGTTGCCGACCTCAAAGGCAAGAAGATCCTCTACACCGACCACACCATCATGGAATACGTTCTGCTCAAAGCGCTTCTAAGCGCGGGCTTGTCCTGGTCAGACGTCGATCACGTCACCTTGACTCCGGCCGACGCACTCAAAGCGTTCGACAGCGGTGCAGTCGGTGCCTGGTCGGCCAAAGACCCTGAGCTGAGCCTGGAAACCGTGCCAGGGAAGGCTCGGATACTGACCACCGGCACCGGCATCACCGCCGACCAGTGGTATGAGGTAGCCAGCGAACAGGCTCTTGCCAATCCGGCCAAGAAGGCCGCGATCAAAGACTTTGTCGAGCGACTCGCGCGGGCAGAGCTGTGGCGCAACAGTCACCTCGACGCATGGTCCTCCACCTACGCGGGCCTCAGCGGGCTGCCGCCCGAGGTGGCAAAGGCAGTCGTCGCCCGCAACCTCCTGCAATTCGTCCCTGTCACGCCGGACATCGTAGCCCAGCAGCAGAAACAGGCCGACGAACTCGCCGCTATCGGGGCATTGCCCAAACTCGATGTGACCGGTGAATTCGATTCCAGTGTCAATCCCACCCTCCCGGCAGGACCGGGGCGGTGACATCGCGGCACCAACCGCACGACGGGATACCCGAAAACGCCCGAGGCTACGAAGGATTCGAGGGAAGAATAGGTCGCACCACGGCCGATTCACAGCCGTGGTGGCCACCGGTTCCGCACGCACCGCAAGGCGCACCGAACATCGTCGTCATGGTTCTCGACGATCTCGGATTCAGCGATATCGGACCGTTCGGTGCCGAGATTGATACGCCCGTCCTCGACTGCCTGGCCCGCCGTGGACTGCGGCTGACCAACTACCACACCACACCGGTGTGTTCGCCGGCCCGGGCGGCCATCCTGACCGGCCTGAACCCACACCGTGCCGGTTTCGCCACCGTAGCCAACAGCGATCCAGGCTTTCCTGGACTGACCTTGGAGCTCGCCGACGACGTACTCACCCTGCCCGAAATCCTGCGTGATGCCGGATACGCCACATTCGGCATCGGCAAATGGCATCTGACGCGCGATGCTCTGATGCACGACGGTGCCTCCCGCGCCTCCTGGCCGATCCAGCGGGGATTCGACCGCTACTACGGCACCCTGGAGGCCTGCAACAACTTCTTCGCACCCAACCGATTACTACGCGACAACAGCCACATCCGGACCGATCGGTATCCCGACGATTACTACCTGACCGACGATCTGACCGACGAAGCCATCACGATGCTGCACGACCTGCGGGCACACGATGGCACCAAACCGTTCTTCCTCTACTTCGCGCACTACGCCATGCATGCGCCCCTGGCGGCCAAGGCTGCCGACATCGACAAATACCGCGGCCGGTACGACATGGGCTGGGATATTTTGCGCGAGCAGCGATTTGCCCGCCAACTCGACCAGGGCCTGTTCGCTCCGGGTACACGCCTGGCGCCGCCGAACACCGAACCCGGCCTGAACGTACCACCGTGGCAATCCTTGCCCGCCGACCAACGCGCCCTGATGGCCCGCTACATGGAGGTGTACGCGGCGATGGTTGACAACGTCGACCAGAACCTGGGACGGCTGCTGGCGGCAATTGACCGCTTCGGCGAGCTCGACAACACCATCATCGTATTTCTCTCCGACAACGGAGGAGCCGCTGACGGCGGCATCACCGGAAGTCGCAGCTATTACAGTAATTTCAGCAAGTTCCTCCAACCGGCGGCATTCCCCGCCGACTGGGAGCACGACGCTGCCACCGATCCCGAGTTGATCGGCGGCCCGCGCAGCGCGGTGCAGTACCCGCGAGGCTGGGCCATGGCATCGAACACGCCCTTTCGTCTCTACAAGGGAACGACATTTGCCGGCGGCGTTCGAGTGCCACTGCTGTTGTCCTGGCCGGCGGGCCTTGCCCGCCACACCGACGACGACGGCCTGCGCACCGCCTATCAATACGTCACCGACCTCACCCCCACGCTGCTCGACCTGGCCGGTATCGTCACACCGCCGCAGCGGCACGGCAAGGCGGCCAAGAGCCGCGACGGGGTGAGTTTTGCCGGCTCGCTGCGTGATCGAACCCATCACGAGGTCCACCGTGAGCAGTACGCCGAGTTCGGTGGCCAGCGCGGCTACTACCGTGACGGCTGGAAGCTGGTCACCCTGCACCAATCCGGTGCTGACTATGCCGACAGCGAATGGGAACTCTACGACGTCCGCAGCGACCCCACGGAGCTGGACAACCTGGCCGAGCGTCATCCCGACGTGGTCAAGGAACTGGCTGATGCATGGGAGCGCGCCGCGTGGTCGAACACGGTGTTCCCACTTGCCGATGGCTCCGGTGCGCTGCAGCTGTGGCGGCGTCCCGACGAAGACCGTCTCAGCGACCCGGTGACGATATTTCCGGGAACACCCACACTGGAACGCTATCGGTCCAGTCGACTGATCGCATTGCGCGACTTCGAGGTTGACGTCGACTTGGAATGGACTGTAGGGGACGCCGGAGTGCTGGTCGCACATGGTGATCAGGGCGGCGGGTACGTCCTCTACATCGAGAACGACCGGCTGCATTTCGTTTACAACGAATACGGCCCACTACACGAGGTGTCCGGTGGCAGGCTCGCCGCCGGTCGACACCTGATCCGCATACAGGCCCGTGCAATCCCCAATTTTCGTTGGACACTTGTCCTGTCGCTCAACGAAACCGAAGTCGGACGCATCGGCAGCGTACGAATGCTTCTCGGAATGGCCCCGTTCGCCGGTATCGATATCGGCATCGACCGGGGCGGCCCCGTGTCCTGGTCTCTGCACGAACGTCACGGCAGCTTTCCCTATACAGGACAGCTGCATTCGGTCAGCTATCGGCCAGGCGAACGTGCGGATTACGACCCCGCCGTGTTGTTGCAGGCGACCCGAGCGGCGACCCGCGTCTACGAATGACGCGCATCAGGCGGGCGATTCATGCGTCACCGATCGCCCGCGCGAATAGTCATGAGCGCGAACACGAGTTCATCGAGTGCGTCCAGCGCTGCGGCCGCATAGTGTTTGCCGAATCTCCATTTTGCCATTCAGGTGATCAGGCCCGACGCGGCCGGGCAGTCGCGAGCAGATCGCGTACCTCGTCATCACTGACTTGGCCGAAATCCCAATAGAATTCGCCTACCGAGCCGAATTGTGCCGGCATGCTGGCGCACACCACGTCATCGGCCAGGCCGGTGAATCGGCGACAGGCGGACTCCGGTGCGGTGGGCACCGCCACCACCAGCGCCTCGGGGTGGGCATCGCGCAGCGCCTGCACCGCCGCGAGCATGCTGGCACCGGTGGCCAGTCCGTCGTCGACGATGATCACGGTCTTGCCGGTCACGTCCAGCGGTGGCCGGCCACCGCGATAGGTGGCCTCCCGGCGTTGCAGCTCCCGGCGCTCGCGCTCGGTGATCTCGGTGAGTTCCCGCGAGGATACGCGCAGACCGGTCACCACTTCGTCGTTGAGGATGACGCGCCCACCGCTGGCCAACGCGCCCATGGCGAACTCGTCGTGACCCGGTGCGCCGAGCTTGCGCACGATGAAGGCATCCAACGGCGCACCGAGGGCGGCGGCGACCTCCCAGGCCACCGGCACCCCGCCGCGTGCCAACCCGAGCACGACAACGCCGGCCCGCCCGCGGTAGGCGCCCAACAATTCGGCCAGTACGCGACCTGCCTCCCGGCGGTCGGTGAAGGTGCGTGGGGAAGTGCGCCGGTGGCTCCGAATCGCCATCATCGACCCTCCTGCAACCGTCGAACCGCATGTCCTTCATCCCTGATTGTCCCGTTTAGACGCGGACAAAACCTCGCCGCGCCAAGGAAAACGGATGAGCACGTCGACATCGGCGGACAAAGGTTTGACAGACTAGGTATATTACGCCCGATAGTCATTGTGTAATGCCGACGAGCTCGCTCGGCCGGGCCTGATCGGAGGGTGCCGTCGATGAGCACCGACAACCGCCAGCAATCCAAGATCGGACACCTGATCTGGGTGCTCGCGATACCCATCGTGCTGGGCTGGTTCGCCTTGAACATCGCCACGAGTGTGCTGGTGCCGTCGCTGGAGAAGGTTGGCGAGGCACACACCGTCGGGCTCAGCGCCAAGGACGCGCCGGCGATGATCTCGATGAAGCAGATCGGAGCCAACTTCGGCGAGTTCGATTCCGACAGCAACGCCATGGTGGTGCTCGAGGGCGATCAGCCACTGGGCGATGCGGCCCATCACTACTACGACGGCCTGGTTGCCAAAATGCGGGCCGATACGGCGCATGTCGAGCACGTTGCCGATTTCTGGAGTGATCCGCTGACCGCGGTCGGTTCGCAGAGCAACGACGGTAAGGCCGCCTACGTCCAGATCTATCTGCGCGGCAACCAGGGCGAGACCCTGGCCAACGACTCGGTGGCCTCGGTCCGTGACATCGTGGCGCGGTCGCACCCGCCGGCCGGGTTGCACGTGTATGTGACCGGCGGCGCCCCGATCGTCTCCGACCAGCACCATGCGGGTGACAAGAGCATCCTCAAGGTCACCCTCATCACGTTGGTGGTGATCGCGGTGATGCTGCTGCTGGTCTATCGGTCCCTCGTCACCATGATCCTGATCCTGCTGATGGTGTTCGTCGAACTCGGGGCGGCCCGTGGGGTGGTGGCATTCTTGGCCAACGCCGGCATCATCGGCCTGTCCACATTCGCGGTGAACCTGCTGACGCTGATGGTGATCGCGGCGGGCACCGACTACGCCATCTTCGCCATCGGTCGCTACCAAGAAGCGCGCGGCGCGGGCGAGGAACGGCAGACGGCCTACGACACGATGTTTCGTGGAACCGCGCACGTGGTGCTCGGTTCCGGTCTGACCATCGCCGGTGCCATGCTGTGCCTGAGTTTCACCCGGCTGCCCTACTTCCAGACCATGGGTGTGCCGTGCGCGATCGGCACGCTGGTGGCCGTCATCGCCGCACTGACCCTGGGGCCGGCCGTCATCACCATCGGTAGCCGGTTCAAGCTGTTCGACCCCAAGCGGGCGATCAGCTCACGGGGCTGGCGCCGGGTCGGCGTCGTTGTGGTGCGTTGGCCGGGCGCGGTTCTGGTCGCGACCTTGGCGCTGGCGCTCGTCGGGCTGGTGACCCTACCTGGCTACAAGACCAACTACGACGCCCGGCGCTACCTGCCGGCGGACCTGTCGGCCAACGTCGGATATGCCGCTGCCGAAAGGCATTTCAATGCCTCGCGGATGAATCCCGAACTTCTGATGGTGGAAAGCGACCACGACCTGCGTGACCCGGCCGATTTCCTGGTGATCAACAAGATCGCCCGGGCCATCGTGCATACCCAGGGCGTCGCGCGGGTCCAGACCATCACCCGTCCGGACGGAAAACCGATCAAGCACACGACAATTCCGTTCATCATGGGCATGCAGGGCGTAACCAGCAAGCTGAACGAGAAGTTCATGCAGGACATGATGGCCAACATGCTGCAGCAGGCCAACGACATGCAGGTCAGCATCGACTCGATGACCAAGATGCAGAGCATCACCACCCAGATGGCCGCCACCACACACAATCTGGTGACCAAGATGGTCAAGACCACCGCGGACATCGCCGATCTGCGCAACCACATCTCGGACTTCGACGACTTCTTCAGGCCGATCCGCAGTTACCTGTACTGGGAGCCGCACTGCTTCGACATCCCAGTGTGCTGGTCGATCCGCTCGATCTTCGACACCCTGGACGGCATCGACACCATGAGCGATGACATCGAGGAATTGATGCCGGACATGCTCCGGTTGGACAAGCTGATGCCGCAGATGGTCGCGTTGATGCCCGACATGATCTCGGTGATGACCAAGATGAAGCAGTACATGCTGACCATGTACCAGACGCAGAAGGGGCAGCAGGATCAGCGCACCGCCCAGTCGGACAACGCGTCGGCGATGGGCGAGGCGTTCGACAATTCGATGAACGACGATTCGTTCTATATGCCACCGGAAGCCTTCGACAACAAGGACTTCAAGCGCGGCATCAAGAACTTCATCTCGCCGGACGGCAAGTCGGTGCGGTTCATCATCCAGCACGAAGGCGACCCGGCCACCCCCGACGGCATCGCGCACGTCGAACCGATCAAGCAGGCGGCCAAGGAAGCCATCAAGGGCACCCCGCTGGAGGGGTCCAAGATCTACCTGGCCGGCACCGCGGCCACCTACAAGGACATGCACGACGGCGCGCTGTACGACCTGATGATCGCCGGAATCGCCGCGGTATCACTGATTTTCATCATCATGCTGATCATCACCCGAAGCGTGGTGGCCGCCGCGGTGATCGTCGGTACGGTGCTGCTGTCGTTGGGTGCGTCATTCGGTATGTCGGTGCTGGTGTGGCAGCACATCGTCGGTCTGGAGCTGCACTGGATGGTGCTGCCGATGTCGGTGATCCTGCTGCTGGCCGTCGGCTCGGACTACAACCTGCTGCTGGTGTCCCGGTTCAAGGAGGAACGTCACGCCGGGCTCAAGACCGGCATCATCCGATCCATGGCGGGTACCGGGTCGGTGGTGACCTCGGCCGGTCTGGTGTTCGCCTTCACCATGGCGTCGTTCACCTTCAGTGATCTGGCGGTCATGGCTCAGGTCGGCAGCACCATCGCGTTGGGCCTGCTGTTCGACACCCTGATCGTGCGGTCCTTCATGACGCCGGCGATCGCCGCCCTGCTGGGCAAGTGGTTCTGGTGGCCGCAGCGGGTCCGTCAGGAGGCCTCCGAGCGCCGACTGGCCGCCATCGGGATCGAGCCGGTTAAGACCGCGCACTAGCCATCGACGACTAACCTACGGTACCGTAACTTACGGGACCGTAGGTTAGTGAAACGCTGGGCCGGG
>Ga0164242_10002264_pt1 | contig 22363 bp, 26 predicted proteins | sample OricomgcompostMG_FD_108783 | JGI IMG/M metagenome (GOLD analysis project Ga0164242, IMG submission 108783) | Miracle-Growth compost microbial communities from Emeryville, California, USA - Original compost - Miracle growth compost (MG) ... | reverse complement strand
GGCTAGGCACAAGAGGATCATGACTGTCAAAATTTAGAACGTCTCGTTGCGTGGGGCGTGTAGGTTTAGAAAGGAGCTAGGAAAACAAGAAGACACCAGTCAGTATAGAAAGAAGAAGCTACCAGCTCTTGATAGATGGGTAGGGATGGTTGATTTGAATCGAGAGAAGTAGAGGTTTTAGCATGACTAAGGAAGTCCGTCTGCACCAAAGCGAAAGATGGATGAGCAGCAACATAGGACAGCAGCTCGAACCTATGTGAAGATTGGATTCAAGGAGGGAGACAAAGCAGTCGCCTCGCACACCAAGCCGCGAGAAGGCGTGGCGTCAAGTTCGGGCTGTCTAAGAGCCGGGACCAAGCGAGTGGGGGGAAGCAGCGTAGTGTGCTTGAGCTTCGTGCGGCTGATTCTACAGCTGCTAACCCATCAGGGGGTTCCCCCCACGGCATACCGGATCCGCCCCCTGGGAAATGCCCACGAGTAGTATTCGCAGGGCGATCAACCACGAGCGGCTGTTCGACTTTGTCCATGGAACGTCACCCCCTACCCTACCTACTTAGGTAGTTGCTGTACAGAATGAGGGCATGGCGCGGTAGATGAAGTGGGAGATGTAGAGTAACCACGACGAGGAATCTCTCTTCGCCTCTGTCCGGATAGCATTTTAGGGTCTGAGAGTGCCCTCGATTTAATGCACCAACTCCCACTTAGAAGCTACGGGGTTCGGCAGTTTTTGGCAAACGGTAATCATGCATAATTGATTGAGGGGGATTGGCGGGAAGCTCTGCGTGATCGTGAAGAGATGTAGTTAAATCAGCAACGGCAGCAGTGGATGGACGCAATCCGATGTCGGGGTCGACCCCAGAAGTCCTCGCGGGAGAGGCGGCGACAGATATTAGTATGTGCCCTTCTCTACAAGAAGTGTTTCCAGTGTTGGCGGCTCTCGGAACGGGAGAAACGGGAAAACCCTTGGGTCTTCCACGGGCCGCGGAGTCCCTAATCCTCGCTAGGAGGTAAGCCCGGTCGAGATCCCTAGATCTCTTGTCACGACGAGAATTTTGAGGAATCGGGGTCTGAACGTTGCGAGAACTTCCGGAGTTGGCCGGGAGGTAGCTTTTAGTCATAGGTGACGTGGGAGGGAACCTGAATGCTAACAAATTCGATCTTTTGACGGGCACCTCCGCGGACCGTCACGCGATAATAAAATGATTTTCTTTTTAGGGCGCACCAGACCTCGACCGGTGCACGGATCAGGCCACTTTTTACTGCGATACACTTTGGGGCCGACCCACACTGGCCTCGAAGCTTACCAAGGAACGATGGCAAATGCCGTTTGACACATGTACCAAGAACGGCGAAGTACGGATTTGTACTGTGAAGCCCAGCGGGCAGTGTGGAATTGGCCAGTCAGAGCGGAGACTCAGAAGTTTCTCCCGGTCTAATTCGCACAGCGAGGGGAGCCAACGTCACGACCTTGTACACCACTTACCTAATTACCATTAGCATTTCGCCGCTCTCGGCGACAAGGCGGTTGGTGGGCTTGGAGAATTGGAGAATAAACTCGAACGAGGCTTCTCCCTCCAGTAAATTGATCGCTGTTCACATGAAAGGCAACACGGCGCAATCATCAACGAGGGCAAAAGTAATTCCCTGGGAACATGGGCTGGGATTCATCACTCACCGGAATGGCGGGAGGATTGGCACTGGGTTAACGTGACGTCCAAACCTCGCGCCGACGGTTTACAGTGGGAACAGTGGGGAGCGGCGGGCACCTCCGTGGCTTGGCTGCGCGCGTCTCGAGCCTCACCTAACTAACTAGGTACCTACCCTGCTACCTTCCAGCTTGAGGAACATGGGAAATGCTACCTAATACTAGTAATTCTCAGCAATCGGAGTGCAGTAAAGTTGCGTTCTGTGGTCGGCATGTACTGTGCCTACCTATGCGTACCTACCTACCTCTGGGGAATGCTATTTGTAAGTCCGCTACCGTATCTAGGTGAGCTTCCACCCCCTGAGTCTTGGCCCCGTGCCCTCTGCCCATCAACTCGTACGATGTGCAAACCATTAAATCGCCAAGTTGCACGATCCGCTCCCCCCCTGGGCCGATCCAATCCAAATGACGCAGGGCCGGACCACACGGAGCACCCCAGTATCCGGTTATTTCGTACACTACCTGGCTTGCTTGACCGTCCAGGCTGTTTCTTGTCGCCTTCGCCAAACATGCCGAGATATGCCGATGGGTCACCGAGCACCTGCTCACGTCAAATAGACGTCGGTTCCCACCGTGCCCACGCCAGGCGTCGGGCTTGGCCCCGGGAACGGGAAACGATAAAAGCTACGGCGAGGTGCAAACAAAACCCATACAATCCCACTGGGCATTCCTCTATTAATATTCCTCTTTTAAATTGGCAGTAATCCGATCTTGGGATAACCAATACGCCACCACCAACACACAGTCATCCAGCTGGAGAGCACTTTATGAGTCGGGTTTTGAAGCTGTCTACCTCGACCCCACCATCGCCGAGGATTGCCGACACTCCCCCAGCCATTCACCCTCGAAGCTACGCACCTACGTAATCAACCATGCCCGACCCCACCCTCAACCGCCCGTCTCTAGCATTGCCATTCGACGTATTATCCTCGTATCAAGCAAGATTGCAGGTTAGTTAGCCCATCGCTCGTTCACTCGGCCAAGTTGCATGCATTTCATAGGGGCTGGAACATAGAAAGAGAAAGAAAACAACAAGGTTGAACTTGAACCCATACTGGCGCGCAGTCACTGTAGCACCATGAACACGCCCCCTGTCCCTTAATAATGCCCTTTCAAGGCCGCTTCAAAAATTGTACCGAGCTCAAACTAATGCCAATGACGCAGACCGACGCCGACTTCAGGCCGGCTTCGTTATACAGCCCGGTGGAAGGCTTTGGGACAGACTTCACCACCGACTCAACACAGTCCCCTGAAACCCCCATGTCTGCTCCCTTTGCCAGTGCCTACACTCTGCCTCAAGACGTAGGCGACTGGTCGACCTGGGACTCTAACGTCGAATTCTCACCGAAGGCCAGTTTCCTCAAGCCAGAGACCTTCGATGAGAGCCCATCCCTTGCCTCTATACCATCCTATGGTGAACCCCTCAGCCCCCTTGTGGACCTCATGGACCTCACGAACTCTGGCGTCGACGACGTCGTTGTCTTCGGTCGGGAGGGTATCAACGACACCCAGCCCCTATTCCAACCGCTGCCATCGAGACCACAACCAACCAAACCGGCCAGGGCCACTTCCAAGCCCGCGCTGTTCGTCAAGACCAGACCCACCTCACCCAACCAACTCACCCACGGCGCACCCCCGGCCCAAGACGAACGGGCCGCCAAGCGCTATCCGAGCCGCAACCGCAAGCGCAAATCCCCCGCAAGTACTACGCCCTCCGCCTCCTCCTCCCCGACCTCCTCAGACGACGACCTCTCCCCGCCGCCTAGATCCCGCCGCATCTCCGGGGAGCCTTCCGCGGCGGTGTCTGCGCCCAAGAAGACGGCTCACAACATGATCGAGAAGCGGTACCGCAACAACCTCAACGACAAGATCGCCGCCCTACGCGATGCCGTACCCACGCTGCGCGCGGCGGCCAAGCGGGCAGAGGGCCAGACTAGCTGTAGTGAGGATGAAGATGAAGGAGAAGACCCTTCAACTGGGGGTCAGGGGAGGGGAGGGAAGTTGACAAGCAGACGGGGTATCCGAGTTGGAGGTAGCAGCAAGGGGGCGGATCCTGCCGGTGGGATAGCGCCAGCCCACAAGCTAAATAAGGCAACCATCTTGAGCAAAGCAACTGAGTACATCGTATATCTCGAGAGGTTGAATCAGAGCATGTCCGAGGAGAATGACGCCCTCAGGGCCAGTATCGGTGGCCTTGAAATGCTAGTCATGGGAAGGGGGGGTTCAGGCATGTGGAATTAGCTGAGCGGGGGGCTGACGGGATGCATTGCGACGGAGTTCAATTGTGGGAATATGACGCGGGCCGTCTGTATGATACGGGAAGTGGCCCTTGGCCGGTATGGGAGAGACGCACTCGAGGAAACTTTGCGACGACGACGAGTCCGCAGGTAACGATACCTACAGTATTTGGCAAATCACTATGCCGGCAGTCGGCAGGGAAGGGGGACCTGCCGCCTTTCACTCTACTTAATTATAACCTTAGAAAAGGCACCAAAAGTACCTACTTGATACCCCCCCGCCGTGTTTAACATTCATCTGTTCCCTTCCGGCCAACATCTTATCATAGCACGGGCAACACATGTATGGCATTGGAGCAAATCTCAGCTGTCGCCTCGTCCCGAAGATAGCATTAATGCTTAGCCCTTCGAACCTAAACCCCGTGGCTAATTTATTGGTGCCGACATGAGCTTCTCTGGTTGGAACACGGTCGAGTTATGCTTACCTACTCTACGCTATGATGTAGCCAACTACCTCAAAGTTCCATCCGTTTCGGGTTGCTTTTCACCATTACAAAAGTACCCCGCAGAGGCTGCTTGTCAATGAATGGGTCATGGGCTGGGTTAGGGGTTGGACCACTGAAAGCGTAACTGATGCCGAAAGCGCGGGATGCCAACCATATTCCCAACTGGCGTGAATGCGAAGGGGCCATGTTCGTTCGGATCTATTTTAAAAATCATTGGGTCCTTCGTGTATTGAAGTCTTTGCTAGGGAGCAACATGCCCTCTTCTGGCAAGATCTCCCGGCCGAGTATAGGGAGACGGCGGTCGTTGTCTATATAAAGGCGTGATCGTTATTAACTCCATGGTATCTCGATATCAAACCATCAGGGCGGGCCCCAAGGAAAATTTGGTCTAGAGCCAACGTACTCAGTACAACCCGTAACTCCTCTCCTACACACACTCTCAGCTAGTAAACATCAACTATACATGCCCTCCCCCGTCTACTATGCACCATGCTCGCCACGGCTATCGCGCTCCAAACCGAGGTATCGCCTTCTTCGCCACGGTTCGAGGATAGGCAGCACTGTGCCGTCTGCTGCGCCAGAAACCCCCTACGACAGCTGCGCCTCAACCTGTTGCGTTCTGTCTTTGGCTCGTTCGCGACGAGTATCACTACACGTGCGGCAACTAAGACTAAGATCTTCGACCAGAAAGGATTGTTGGGGAAGTTTAAGAGGAGACATCGAGCGTACGGTAGGAGCGTGACAGAGGAGAGCCTTCGATACCTAATTAGGGGATTAAGGGCTCGCATCCATCCGAAATGCCCCTGATTTGAAGATATTAGTAGCTAGGAATGTTTGTCGTTCCACAAGTCGTTTATTACCCCAGGCCATCACTGCTTACTCCATATTTGTGATCATCTACACTGTGACTTTCCACTCGGAGAGGAACACACAGTCTCGGTACTCGCTGACCCTGGTGGAGTATATTCATTCATGGGCAACATGTCCATGTTGAGATTTGATAATCTACCAATGGACCACGGAACAGGGCGGTTCAAGGGAAATTGCAATTCATTGACGCCTAGGTCTAAACTGCGCACAAGATACGCCGATACTTATACCACGACAACTACCAGAGCTATAATAGCCACAAACAGTGCCCACGTCATGGCCATACGGGAAGAAAGTCTCCATGCAAGGCTGAAAACCCCGTTTCCAGTGTAAATGTTGCCCGAATGTAGCCTTTGAGGACTCACAGGCGCGGAGAATCCTGCCCCATACCTCCAGTCTTTTTATAATTCGAGAACAGCAGAGAAGGGAATGTAGAATTTAATTAATCAGGACCGTTCGCCTCTTGTACGTCGAAGAGGGGCATGGAGAACATTGTCAGCCCACCATCTTCTGGACCGTTCCTGCATGATTTCCACCTGCATAGGAGACATTACGCTTCTGCAGGCAGAGAGATCGGAGTATATTGCATTGTGATACAGCCAATTGCCTTGCAGTGGCCAACCGGCGACGCGATTCCTTCGTGTTTCCGCGTCGTCGTGCGCCATGAAACCGAACGCGGCCATCCGTTTCCTGCACCACACCATGAAGCCGAGATGGTCAAAATCGTGCAAATCACACTGGAAGATGGGGCTGCATTGCTCGCGTTTCGTGGGCGAGGTCAACCAAGTCCAGTGAATGTATATGTGAATTGGGACCAGGAGTCTGTCTTGCTCAGCATACTCGGACGGCTTCCATTCCTCACGGGGGTCCAAAAGAGGGTTCACATGACAGCACGGATGCTGTACGGCTGGAAATATGTTGATTGCTCCCGACAGGCGCATCGGCTGCCTCGGAAGGCACAGTTTCAGGGTACCATAAGACATCCATGCAGGAATCTGATGCTCGGGTGGTTGGAAGATTTGGCCGATTGACTCCTGCCGTGCTAATGTGACGGGTCCCGATGGCATGTGAAGTAGTATTGCTTGTAGGGCATATTCTCACGAATCAACCTCAAACCGCTGTGCCTCTCCCCAAGAAGGCGGAGCGGTTGCTGGGGGGGGGGAATGACACCAGCTCTGACTCTGGCGCTGGTCCGGGTGACGGAAAGGTTGTACACGCCCATGTCGCGGAGTTGACTGTGCGTGAGTACTCAAGAGCGGTGAGGGTCGGATCTGTTGTCCGACGAGGCTGTGACGCCAGGACACGAGCAAGTAAGGTGTGGAAAGGGCGATTCGACGGCTTAGGAGCGAGCAAGAGCCACTGCGGATCTAGATCGACACCTTGTGCATCAACCAGAACGACCTAAAGGAGAGGGCGCAGCAAGTCAGCATCATGGGAAGCATATACTCCCGTGCAGAAGCCGTTCACGTCTGGCTCGACGAGGACGAGATTTCAGGCGTCGAAGTGGCGCTCCCAATCATCCGAAACATATTCAACTTCGACCAGCGCCTCTGCCTCGGCGGCGAAGAGTGCCGGTGTGCCAGTTTGAAGCACACTCTTTGTGTCGAGGACCTCGAGACTGCGAACCGCGAACATGACTGGGTGTCCTTCGGTTCCATGTGGGAGATTTTCAACCAACAAGCAACTGGTTTCAGTTCTTTGGCGGCGCAGGCTACGGGCGGGAAAGGACACGTGCATCTGTCGTATTTCATGCAGAGCCTCTTCAGGCATCCCTGGTTCCAGCGCGTGTGGGTCATCCAGGAAGTGATACTTTCCCGGCGGACCCTCGTCCACTGCGGAAAAGAGACCATCGAGTGGCCGGAGCTGCTAATGGACAACCGGCTGCTCGACATGCCTCAATACAAAAGCCAGGCGCCAAACCTTCGAGGCCAGCTGACCATGCCCGCTATATGGACCACGCTGGCAGACGCCGGCAAGGCAAGTGTAGAACGCATCCGAGCGGACCACGAGAGGCCGGCCGACACCGCAGAAGGCGACGGACAGGAGCGGCAGACCATCTTGGACGTGTTCCTGGCGGCGCTGGATCTTAAGGCCACCAACCCCAGGGACAAGCTCTTTGCGCTTCTTGCCTTCGGTCGAGAGACCTGCGTTGCTAGCGCGATACCGTCAGCCCTGCGGCCAGACTACGGCAAGCCCGCGATCAACGTGGATGCCGACTTCACGAGATGGTGAATCCGAGAGTATCGCTCCCTCGACATCTTGTTATCTTGTCTTATGCTAACTACACCCGGGCCAGGGCGTGGCAACGGACCCTCTGCGACGACAGCCTACCCGCAGAGACATACAGTTCCCCGGCAGAGCTGGGCGATCGGAACGGGAGGCCATTTGAAGTGGGCTTGCATGACGCTGCTGGAGCGATTCTCCGTCCAGGCTTCCGGCCAAACCACCCCTGACGAACGACTCCTCGATGACAACGCCGAGCCCTTGGTCCTGCGTCTCCATGGCCGCAAGCTCGCCGAGATCGTCGCCGTTGGTCACCCTCCCGAGTCGCTCATCTATCCGTACCGTCCGGATTCTGGGCAGCACGGCGACATGCCCACTGTCTTTCACCGCATGCTGGATCCCTGCGGCTATTCGGGCGTGTGGGCGCGTCCAGCTACTGGCAAGGACGAAGAGTGCAACGACGAGGCTCAGTGGTGCTCCGTGTATTCCAATCACGTGGAGGCGCATGTTGATTATTTCCCCGAGCCGTACCCTCCTACCGTGCAACCCACGGATGGTGGATCCTTGAGCAGCACCAGACAAACGAGCTTCCCACCTGTATTGGGCGGTGTTTCTTTGTTACCTCCAACGGCTTGTGCCGGCTCTGCCCTTGGACTGCAAGGGAAGGGGACGTCGTCGCTCTGCTGAGTGGAGGTAGTGTCCCTTACCTGCTTCGTTTGGCGCCACCGGATATGATGGGACCGGACAGGCAACGTTATGAGTTGGTTGGAGGGTGCTTTGTTGAAGGCATCATGAACGGAGAGAATATGGAAACCTATGAACCTGAAGCGGCAACGGTTACACTAGTCTAGGGATATTGTGAGAAATTTTCCATGTACCTTCTAAAAAACACTCGTGGACCGATCCTCTCCCCTTCTGGATTGTCAGATCGCAGATTATTGATAGAGTAACTAAACTTCCAATTCTGTCCAAGTAGAGACCGTGGTCGTTATTAAATCAACCGGCCGATTTCAATTACTCAGTCCCATGTTTGCGGAGGGCGCAATCCTACATGGAGCCCCAACCAGGAGGGGCGGGTGGCACCATAAAGTATCCGCCCCCGCGCTAGGGTCGGGCCAAAGGCAGGGCCGACTTGACGGTGATCCAGGCATATAAGGAACAGGGCGGACATCGGCTCTGGGTCCTTGTACTTTTTAATTTTCTTCTCTTCTCCGTGCCACTTTCTTCTATTCTCCGTGCCACATGAACAGCAGTGTTCGGCGCGAACCCCGTCTGATTGCTTGAATCGTCCACACTGACCCCTGAGGATGATGCGCATCGGCAGGCAATTGACCCTGTCCCTGCCCCGAGTAACGGGAACAGGAACGGGATCAAGCCCCTTCTCCACAGCCTCTCGTCGCTCGGCCGACATAAAAATCAATGCCGATCGCGTCAACAGCACTATCCACCACACGTGTCAATGGGGTGCAGCGCATCGCTACGGCAGGTAGGTCCCCTTGAAACATCTATGCACGTGGAGAGAAGTGGTAGTATATCAGTACTCGTCAAACCTAACGAAGGTGTTTTGCCACAGCCATGAAACCCAAACCGGCATGGCGCGCCTTGCCCTCTCCGACGCCGACGCTCAAGTTAGACGCTGGTTTGCAGACGAAGCGAAAGAGATTGGCTGTGAGCTCACAGTTGATCGGATGGGAAACATGTTTGCCAAACGAAAAGGTCGGTCCCCGGCACCCATGACTGCCATGGGCAGCCATCTCGACACACAGCCACGGGGAGGCCGGTATGATGGGATCCTGGGAGTCGTCGCCGCAATGGAGGTGTTACGCACCTTGCATGAGAACGGGCACCAAAAACAGTAGTTTATCGGGGCGGGCAACTGGACTAAGTTAGTGCTCTTCTACCCCCAGCCCACGCCCCCCCCCCCACCCTCCCGACTCATCACAGCTAATAAAGGTGGGAAAAAAAGCGAGGAGGGTGCCCGGTTCCCGAAATCCATGCTTTCATCGGGCGTTTGGGCGGGGGACATACCAATCGAGAAGGCCTGGGCGCTGGCAGACATATTTGACACCTCCGTTACGGTTGAGTCCGAGCTCAAGAGACACGGATTTCTCGGGCAAGTGGCATGCTCACATGCGGACGACGGATATCCGCTCGGCGCCCATTTCGAGCTACACATCGAGCAAGGCCCCATATTGCAGCAGAAAAAGAAGAAGATCGGTGTCGTGCAAGGCGCACAGGCGTATCGCTGGTTCACCTTCACCATCGCAGGCCGGGACTCCCATACCGGAACCACTCCTCTTGAAATGCGGCGTGATCCTGTGCTTGCCGCTGCGAAGATGATCGCTTCGTCGAATACCATAGCAAAGCAGTTCGGTGGGCTAGCCTCCACGGGCGTGCTCAAGTTGCCGGCCAATTCGTCGACGAACACCATTGCCTCCAGCGCTTCCTTCACGCTAGACATCCGCCACCCCGACGATGAAGCCGTGGCGAAGATGCAGGACGAGATCCTCGGTTCGTTTGATAAAATTGCCAGTGAGGATGGCCGAGGAGTTGAACTCACCTGGACACTCGATACGGACTCCCCCGCCGTTAAATTCCACCCAGATTGTATAGGGGCCGTGGAAAGAGCTGCGGATAAGTTGGTAGGTCCTGACGGCTGGTTACCAATCACGAGTGGAGCCGGGCACGATAGCGTCTACACGAGCAGACTGTGCCCTACGACTATGATATTCGTGCCTTGCAAAGACGGAATCAGCCACCATCCGGAGGAGTACTGCACTCCGGAAGACTGGTAAGTTTGCCGTTTGTCTGTGTGCCCTTCCCCGTATTTTGGGTCTTCCGACTAAAAACTTTGACCTAACTAACCGTCGCAGTGCGTTAGGTACACAGGCACTCCTAGACGCCGTACTGGATTATGATCAGATTCGAGGGCGATGATAGTCATGAGGCCTGCGTAGTCAGAGGGCGCGCGTCGTGAGAGAGCGCATGCTTTCCCGGATCTCTGGAACCCGGATGGCCTGATAGATAGAAATAGCATCTTTTGTGGGGCTGCCCATTACACAATGCTCCTGTCCTAATCTTTTAGCTCTCGCCCCATTCCATTGGACCCACTCCGTCTCTCGGATGCCGAAGCAACACCATCGTCAGTTTTACCTACACCCCAGTTTGCGTATCTGTATTAGCACCGGCGGCTCTCAGAGCTCAGAGCCACTTATATACAGCCAACGCCGAAGCCATGTGTCCTGTTGTAGCTGTAACTTCACTGTTCAAAATTCGAAACGCACCCGAAAGAAATTCGATCAAACGCGTCCAGCCTTCCCTTCAAAACAATGGTCGAAAGCCGCCCGATGATGCCGCCCTTGGCTCCTACTCCTACTTGTACAAAGGAGAGGACCATGACGCGTGAGTAACACCAACACTACATGTAGCCTCACCTAAGCCAACGCCTTGAAGCTGACTCAGGATGATTATGCATGACGGACTGGTCTTTTTGCTAACATCCTTTTTTTATCAAAAGAAAAAAAAAGACCGGGACCTTGAACAGCATGAAGATGGAATTGGAATCGAGACATACCCCGACGGGGGCATCGAGGCCTGGCTTGTGGTTGTGGGTTCCTGGTGTGCCATGGTTCCATCCATGGGCTTACTTAACACCCTAGCGGTCCTTCATGCGTGGGTATCAAAGAACGAGCTACCAGACCTGTCAAAAGCTGCTACTGGGTGGATTTTCAGCACTTACGCATTCTTTCTGTATTTCTGCGGAGCGCAGGTTGGTGAGTGAGAACGGTGGCAGCGCCACCTACGGGTTGGGACCAGGGCCTGATCCGCGACGAAACATGGAAAGCTTTCTCTCTAACCTAGTCGGTCTTGTACTTGTTAATTAGGCCCACTGTTTGATGCCCACGATGTGAGGTTCCTATTGATCCCAGGGAGTATAGGAATTGTCCTATCCATGATGTTCTTCAGTTTGTCAGAAGGTGTGTCGAGATCCCAACCCCTTATTCGCCCCCTCCCTGAACACCCACTGACGAGAGCAGAATTCTACTAGTATTTCCTCTCGTTTGGCGTTCTTGGGGGTATTTCTTCTTCGCTGCTCTTTACTCCCAGCATCGCTGTTGTCGGCCACTGGTTCCTCAAGAATCGTGCCCTTGCAACAGGCATCGCATGCACCGCTGGAGGGGTCGGCGGCGTCGCATTCCCCCTGACAATTCTGTATCTTGTCCCTCGCATCGGCTTCTCTTGGTCCGTTCGAACCGTCGGCTTCATCTGCGCCGTGTTCTGCCTCGCTGCATGCTGTCTTTTAAAGAAGCGACTTCCCCCGAACCGGCAAGGGGGTGCCTCGATCGACCTGAAAGCGTTATGCGACATCAAATTCGGAGTCACCACACTAGCCATATTCCTGATCGAGTTCGCAGTATTTATCCCATATACCTATATCTCGTCGTACGCAATCCATATGGGAATAGAGACGCAGACAGCATACCGACTCAACGCCATACTCAATGCCGGCGCGATCCTAGGTCGCGTGCTACCCGGCCATGTGGCAGATCCTTTTGGCGTCTTCAACACGATGTGCGTGACAGCGTTGACGTGTACGGCCTTTATCCTAGGCCTGTGGTTTAATGCGGGACGCGATGAGACAATGATAACCTCATTTGCTGTGCTTTTCGGTTTCTGGTCCGGTGCTGCCATCAGTTTGACGCCCGTATGTGTCGGACAGATATGTGACACGAAGGACTACGGTAAAAGAAGCGGCACCTCTTTCTTCGTGACGAGCTTTGGTGCTTTGACCGGAATTCCCTTGGCGGGAGCCATTTTGCAGGCCAGAGGTGGGGCATATGATGGGCTGATTCTTTTCGCTGGGGGGTGCTATGGAGCATCCCTCGCTGCTTTTATCACGGCGAGATGTATCGCTCGAGGTTGTGGACTCAAAGTCGTGTTCTAGGTCCTCCCTCGCGTACAGTCACTTGCTGATCAAGCCCCGCCGTGGACAGGGTGAAGATGCCGGCCAAAGGGAAATATATAAAACAAAATATAAGAAGTATTCTATTATCAGCAGACACAAACCTTGCCGTGGGATCAACGGTGTGGCGATTGAGTGGTGTTGTACTCGTGTAGTCGGAAGGCGCAAATGGGTGTAGTGAGAGGGCGCGCTATCCTTTTCTGAAACTTCGAACTATCGTCCAAGTTGTCCTTGTTAGTCACGGCACCGCGTCTGAGTATGCCACCGCTCAACATCGTCCTCCGTCACGCGTCTGACAAGCTCACTGGTCTAGTATGTGTGAGTCAAGCAAGCCAACATAACCTCTCCTTCCATCGGAGCACCCGGATCAAGATCCATTTGCCGCACTTTCCGCTCTTGGGTCTTCAGTTCTACTTCATTTATATACATAATTTTCTATTGCTCTTTTGTTTGCTCTGAAAACGGTCCGTCATCATGGCAGTTTCAGACCGAAGCGTCTTCTTCAATCAAAGCACAGCTCCTTTGTCGCCTTTCGCAGACACCTCTGCTGTCCAAACTTTCCACCAGCAGCTTCGCTCCTACAAACCAACCCCGCTGGTTCCGTTAGAAGGCATTGCCAAGGAGCTGGGCGTCAAATCTGTCTTCCTAAAAGATGAGGGCAACAGACTGGGACTCCCCTCCTTCAAGATTCTCGGTGCATCGTGGGGCGTGTATCGGGCCCTCGTGTCTAGACTCGGCCTCCCTCAGGATTCCCTGCTCACTGACATCGCGCAAGCAGCACAGCAGCGTGGAATTGTTCTCTTTGCAGCAACGGAGGCAAATCATGGTCGGGCCGTAGCGGCCATGGCTAAGATACTCAACCTGCCGGCCCACATCTATGTTCCCAGTACTGTCAACGGAGCAGACATCGGGCTCATCTACGAGGCAGGAGCCAAGGTCATTCTTACCGAGCCTCACTACGACGATGCTATAGTGGAGGCCTTCTCTGCGTCGAGGTCGACACAGGGTGGTCTTCTCATCCAGGACAGTTCATTCGACGGATACGAACAAATCCCTGCCTGGATTGTAGAAGGCTATTCGACTCTGCTCACAGAAATCAAACAGCAACTCTCCGAGCAGGGCCTCAACTCGACTCTCATCGTCAGCCCTGTCGGCGTGGGGTCCCTGGCACGCGCTGTTGTTTCTCATTGCAAGGCCAAGGGTCGCCAATGTCGGTTCATGAGCGTCGAGCCAGATAACGCACCTTGTCTCCACCAGAACCCGAGGTCTGGACAATCCGTGCCGATACATGCATCCAAATTCGCCACCATTATGGATGGATTGAATTGCGGCACAGTCTCCAAGGAAGCATTCGGGGATCTCCAGCCAGGTGTTGACGTGAGCGTCATCGTCTCGAACATCGAGTCGCACCAGGCTGTTTTGTTCTTGGAAGACGTCGGTGTTCGCATCGGGCCCTGTGGCGCGGCTACACTTGCTGCGCTCTGGAAACTTCGTGCTGCTGAGGCGACCCAACCCCGACGTTTCCTCTCGGACGAGGCTGTCGTTGTCCTTTTAGGCACCGAAAGCCATAGGAGGTACCAGGTTCCAGTGCTACATCAAAATGTCAGCGCTCCTGATACCGTGACCTAAGAACAACTCGTCACCGCGGGCGTGGGAGAGTAGGTTGTTCAAGATGGAAACGTAGTAGTACTTACCACAAGAGCTACATGATAGTACTTGGCATCTACCTGAAAGGGGGTATTTTCTGCTACCATTTATCGAGGGGGCTTTCTCGCTGTAAGCCATTTGTCTGCAAGTTAGAGATCTAATGACATTCCAGAAGAAAAAGAAGTAGAAAGCCTCCCAGCCAATAATCGCCCATTGCTACATCTAGATGCGTAGAGGCAATGCCCCTTGAAGCATGGCCGCCATGGGTTCCTCGATTCCGCACCCGCCCTCCCACTGTTCCATTGTAACCCCTGATCGGAAATGCGTCGCCAAGTGTTGAACTCTCTGCTCCCAGCTGTTCATCTTTGCTAGACAAAAGCCACAATGACTTGGGACGGTATCCTGGGTATGCCGTAGCATAGACACGTCCATAGCCCAGCCTTCCCTCTTGCGGCAGCCGTGGAACTTGTGGAGATGCTGCACCAAATGGTCCTTACGGCTGAAGGACCTTGCAGAGAGCTCGCGCTCGGCACAAGCTTCGGACTGATGCGATTGGAAATGCTCGGCGCTTTGGCGAGCCGCGTCCACAGAAGACGCATTCCTGGGTGTTCTGTGCGAAACACCAGATGACCAACGGGCTATTAGGGCTCAAGGGCACACCGCAAATCCAGGAATTGAGACCGGATAAGTGGACAGACTGTTCGTGGCGGAGCCAGTCATACTTCTTGCCGAAACTCTGGAGGCAAAAGGTACAGTGAAAAACAGACGATTTTGCAAGCTTTTCTGTCGTCAATGCATGCCGACTATCTTCTCCGGGATTTTGAGCGGAGCGGTCAGTGTAAGGTGCTCCGACTCTCGACTGAAAAGAGTAGCTAGATGAGTTCGAATCGGAGAACAGATCTTGAATAAGGGGCCGCGCATGGAAATTGAAATCCCTGCTACCGCTAGCAGAGGACACACTTCCGTCGGCGTAACTCCCGTCCGCCGGCTCAGAATCACAGTCGTGGTCCCACCAGACTGCGCCAAGGGCGTTGCCGATGACGGACGCAGATACAGGTTCTTCGTTAGGAGGGGAGCTACGCCACCTTTCGAGAGGTTTCATATTCGCCAAGCTAGATCGTGGCATTGGAGACCCCTGCGGGAAAATCTTGGTGGTGGACGGCATCGACGCCTTCGTGGACATCCTATGTCGCCGTCGGGCGCTGGAGAACCAATTGATGACCTAGGTCTTGCTCAGGCCAGACTGCTGCGCCATAACGGACTTTTCTTCTTCTGAAGGGGTAGGGATGGTCAATATGAGCCGCAAACCAGTTCCTCAGCGCGCGGTTCTTATGTACGGAGCGAGAACTAGTCCGCTTGCCGCTTACCGATGGGATAGTCGGTCGTAGTAGTAGGCGGGTTGTTTCATCCGAGAATGGAGCAAGAGATGAATACTCATACTCCTCGTTCACGCCGTGTAGCTGGCCGATAACGGGCTGTGAAGTCTCGAAATGCGAGTGGTCTCGTTTCCCCTGGCCAGCAAGGCTGCATTCGCGAAAGAGTGCGACACAACCTGAACATGACGAGGTGGGATTGGGGTTGGCAGGGGTCGTTCGCAGGATGAAGCACTGCAATCGATGGCGTTGACAGTGGGAACAAGCCATCGGCGGCCGATAAGCCCCATGGTAGGCCTCACTGTTGAGGAAAGTGTGGTCTCCGTTCAAACCGTCCATTTCGAGGCTGAACGTGAAGGTGTCTGGAATCGGCCCCGTCTCGGAAGCTGCGGAGTATGGACAGAGAATGGTCCCGGTTAGTTGCTCCCGCATGACCTCGTCCTCGGGACATGCAGGAATACGCATGGCCACCGAGCTGTCCAAGCTACCTGTACCAGTTAAGACGGCCGGGCTGTCGAAGGACGCCTCCGGGGTCACACTTGGACTGCCGTGCACCCCAGTCATTGCCATCGCATTGTAATCTCTAGCAGTGAAGAAGTCATCTGAGGGTATATTAATGGGGAAGGTTTTGCTCGCCGGCGCAAGTCTGGCTGTCGAGGGAAAGGGAAGTGGAACGGCAAATTCCGGGTTGGAACATTTGGTTTGAACTAGCTCGACAGCGATTCCCTGCGGCGGGGTGGCGAAATATCTTAATTAGGCCCACTCAACAACTTGCGTCTTATTGACACCGTAAGGTAGTTAAGATAAATTCCGACCACATTTCCGGCCTAAACCGGGTTTCGGTCGGAATGGAATTGGGGCCTCGGTAGGCTGGAGGTTCCGTCCCCGGACCCCGTGTAACTAAAGTACCTACAGGGTAAACAGGGAAGTTTGTTTCTTTTGTACAAATATGGGGAACCTCCGTGCTTTTAAGTGCTAGCGACAAGGGGTCTACAAAATATTAGCCCAATGGTCACTAGGTGCACGGTCCTTGTTTTATTCACAGCCAAATAGCTGCCATCTCGGCGCTGTCGACAATCAACCCGGACGTGCTAGCCAGCAGGGCTAACGTCAGCAGGAGTGATGGCTTCCTGCTTAAGACCCTGTTGACCCCCTCCCCAACGGTTCCCGCGCTTCCACCATGGCGTTTTGATGCAGGCCTTAAGAAGCTTCAGTTCCCGCCTTAGGGGTTTCCAAAGCACGCGTTCCACCAGCAGCACACTAGCGGCCTCCGCTTCCGCCTTCCTACTCGCAACACCGCTGGTCATGGCCGGCTATTCAACCACTGTCACCAAACATGTCGGCCTCAAGTCCGCACCGGACGATGCGGCGTCCAAGACGCACCATGTACTTTCGAGCCGCGGCGTGACCACCGGGTTCAAGAACCCACATCCCTCCGACGGAGACGGAGTGGGTTTCCTCACGATCATGGGCAAGATGTTCAGGTTAGCATAGCCCCTGGACGCCGGCCCTCTCCCTGTGCTACCCAAGAAGCTTCGGGTTTTCTAACGGCAGTATCTGGAATAGGTTGCTTATCAAAGGCGAAACCATTTCCTTCCCCGGCGCGCCACCCGACACACCCCCCGTACGCAAGCCGACCTTCCTCCCTAGTCGATCCGGCCCCGACAAGCTACGCGCGACATGGCTCGGGCACGCTTGCTACTTCGTCGAGTACCCCTCGGGCTTGCGCGTGCTATTTGACCCCGTTTTTGAGGACCGTTGTTCGCCTTTCACGTTCCTAGGACCGAAGCGGTACACTCCGCGACCCTGCGACATCGCCGATATACCCGTCGTGGACGCCGTCGTCATTAGCCACAGCCACTATGACCACTTGTCAACGGGGACCGTCGCTGAGATCCGAGAGCACCATCCAGATGCCCACTTCTTCGTCGGGCTCGGCCTGGAGAGGTGGTTCCGCAAGGCTGGCGTTGACAAAGTTACCGAGCTGGACTGGTGGGAGGACGCGGACCTCACGCTAACACCGCGAGCCAGCGGCGACGCCGGGGAACAACAGTCCATCACGGCGCGGATATCTTGTTTGCCCTGCCAGCATAGCTCTGGCCGAACCGGGCTAGACAGAGACAGGACGCTGTGGTGCTCGTGGGGAGTAAGTAGCTCGAGCACGACGTCGCCGACGACGCGATCGGTATACTTCGGTGGGGACACCGGATACCGGGCGGTGCCGTACGTGGCGCGGGGAGGCGACGACTGGGGGCCAGAGTTCGCGAACCTCCCTGTATGTCCGCAGTTCGCGCAGATAGGGCGACTCCGAGGTCCGTTCGACCTGGGGCTGATACCGATCGGGGCGTACGCGCCGCGGTCCGTCTTCTCACCCATGCACGCGAACCCGGTAGACGCCGTTGAGATATTCCGCGACACGCAATGCCGTAGAGCCATGGGCATCCACTGGGGTACGTGGGCACTGACCGCGGAGGAAGTGCTCGAGCCACCGGCAATGCTGCGGACCGCTCTGGAACGGAGGGGACTGCCAGAGACGGGTGTGTTCGACACGTGCGAGATCGGTGAAAGTGTCGAGGTTTGACGACGCGCCTTTTGAACATGGAATTATGCGAATGTTTATAACAGCGGGCCCATCGGCTGATGTTTGTGCAGCTTAATATGTATCCTATTTGTGCCACAATGGGCTTAACCGAACGAGGTCGGCCGGGGTTTTAAGGCACGAGCCGCCCTTGTGGGCGGGCTATCCTACTCAATCTCTACTCAATCTCTGGCATTTAGGGACTTCTCAAGGTTATAGAAGGTTATAGACAATGTTCCAATTACCAATCTACACATCACGTACAGACACCCATCAGCTAGTCATCGTGAACCGTAGGCCGCTGATATTTTCGCCCATGTTAAACGACTTTGATGACTGTATCTTGGCCGTACGATCTGATCTCGTCCATCACTAGAGCCTTTGGGAACTGCTGGAAGAACAGCTCTGCAAATCCTATTCGCTCGTAGACCGGGAAGTTCACCTCGCTACCTTCGCCAACTTGTCGTAAAACAAGGAGACACAGCGAGCCGGTAGGGCGCATTCGGCCCAATAAAAAGCAATAGACGGTAGACCCGGAGGTTACCTGCCCTTCTCCATCCATAGAACAGTTGTAGTCTGCGTACTGGTTCCCCATCATCCCACGCAGAAGGCCCAGATCGAATGTCTGCCACGTGGCTGCAGTTAGAGCCCCCACCTCGGGCTTGTAAAGTAGGTCTGTTGGAATCAACAAGCCCTTCAGCACAAGGTGCCCGCTCGTCAACTCCCCGGTCGGATCAGTGCTGGCTGGCGTACAGATAGATTCAAGGACCTGGCACGGGTCGAGTAGGCCGGCGGAAGTCGTAAATCTAACGGACCCCGTAACCGAGGCCCAGGACCAGGTCGGGGCTCGCCACTGGGTTGGCCTCCCGCTTGTTATACGAGCGGGACGCCAGGATGCGACGTGCCAGCAAAGATCTTCGAGAAGAGAATTTTCCCATAAGCCGGCAAGATACTTGCTCTCTCTGACTCTCTGCAGCTCCTTTGCGAGGCCTGAAGTGGCAGGGAAGATGTCACTTTCGTACGTTAGTTCAAGGCGACTATGGTCCTCGATCAAGTCATGCCAAGATTGTTGAAGCTCCTGCTGGCTCATACCTCTCCAGTCTAAGGGATTGTGTCGCCATTTGGGCTCCAGAGACGACCCGATGCCGTCGCTCTCGTACTTTTTAAGTGCTCTTGTCACTGCTCTATTTGTGCTCAGGGGTTGAGCAGCGGAGTCGATTCCTGAACACTGGCACGCCGAATCTTCCAGACACTCCCAGGCAATCTCGTCTCTGTTGAAATGGAGGATTCGAGGGGCTAGGAACCGTTCTTGTAACGTCCAACCTCTTGCGAAAACAGGCAACGGAGGGGCGCTCTCGGCGGGCCTGTGTAGTGTCTGGCCGACATGGGTGAAACGGATGCGTGTGTAAATCCCGCCCGATTGTCTATCGTCAGGGCTGACTGCTAGTTTGTATGGACCAGTGTCCGGAGAGACAGCTGAAAATAGACCGTCGTTTGCCGCGGATGATTTGGACGCCGAGATTACCAGACAGGAGTGTTTATAGATCGATGCCATGCCACCGGCTTCACAGCGCCAGTCGCTTTTATCGTCTTGTATTATGCACAAGCTGTCTATCCAAAGATATCGTATCCCCAGCTGGCGTACGACCGCGATAGTTTCCTGATGAGTGAGGGGCAACTGGTCCCAGGGGATCTCAGCGAGGTGAGCATCGAAGTTCGCAGTGACAGTCCTCAGAAAGGGGCGCCGTCCCCAGCAATAACTGAGACAAGCATATCGGCCGGGTTCCCGCTCCGTCTCGTACAGCCGAACGATGTCCCGCGAGCTCTGCCCGATGTCGAGGACTCGCCTGGGCAGTTCTGAACCACCTTTCGAGGAACATTTTGTGTGCGTCTGGTCGCACCTCCGCAGCTGGTCCGCCGCCCATGCTAAACTCTTCACCGAAGACGTCGCATCTGGTACCTCATATCCCTTTGGACAGTTAGGCAATAGTTGGGCGATTCTCGATGAGGCATCTAGGCTGTTCCATTAGTCTCCCGAGCGCTGCAGATTACCGTAAGCGGCCACCACACTCACCTTCCAGAGTAAAGAAAGATACTATCTTTGAAGAAGGCAGGACACAGACTTCGAAACTCCTCCTCCCTCGAACATTGAAGTCGATTCGAATAATCGCCTCGTCGCCTAATGACTCGACTGACGGCACGCAGTTTCGCACGCCTTCTAGAATAATCGAACAAGTCTCGCATCCGGTGCGTGAATTGCCCCTCAGAACACCTAGCTCCGAAAGCGCTTTTGTAACTGCATCCTTTTCTGACGGAGGGTGATGGCAGCCTCTGCATTCTTGATCTCCGGCAGTAGATGTCATTGTTAAGGCTGTGTCCAGGGCTTGGTTGCTTGGGCTTGCGGGGGAAACGAACGCCGCAATACGGATACACATGGCAATGATAAGCCCACCGCTACGAATGCACTGCCCCGCACGCCGCACCCCACACAACCTGAGGCCAGATTTAGACACAACGACCGACGGTTTAGAAGTCGAAGAATATTACGGATTACAACAAGGTTGTTTGCCGAGGCTTGCTAGGATTGGGTCGTTACTTATCACTAGGTACCTAGGTACCTCGTATATAGGCCCCCTTTTCCCCACCAACACGAGGAATCCACTACGGTCGATGTCTTGCCCAACTGTCGCTTAGATTCTTACTGAATTATCTAAACGAGCAAGGAACACTCGCAGACAGAGCGGTACCTGCCCGTCGAAAAAAAAAAGACGCATCCAGTATTCCTCGTCTAATCGCCAGGTATGCCTCGGAGCCACCACGCACTCTTTGTTCGCCTCCATGATGATGACTCAGGCCATTTATACAACGTCGAAGGCAACATCTAAGTGGGCATGACATACGAAACCAGAGCCTCTGGTTCGCCCGAGGCCTCGGAGGCGTACGAAGGCATGACCCAGCTCGGTTGGGTAAAGATAAGGATGATACATCACAACCACCGGGCCACATCCAACTGATTCGAGAGAAAGAGCCGCGCGCAGCTACAAGCCAATCATTCATCTTTTCCTCCCTCGTACAAAATAATCCCTATAGTTTATCTATTCCATTGGGTCACCGGGGATCTGGGAAAACCCTGGGTCATTTGTTAGATTGTCTTCAGCCCCACAGTCCGACGGATAGGGCCAACTTACAACCATCAACATCCTCGGAAACTGTCTTCTTAATGGTGCACGCGTTAGCAGTGGCAATATCTTGAGACTTAAGACCACCGCAAGTAGCGCTGAAACAGCCGTTGTCGTCCATGGCCTTCTGGAGGGCGTCACCCTTCCAACCAAATACATAATCTCCATGTTGACCGTAGCCTGTTTTGTCTCCGGTGCTGAGCAGGAAGGGCTGGGAGCCATCCTCAGGCCAGTCATCCTTATTGTTGAATTGGGTGGTGTCCCAGACGATCTAACTGTCATGTTAGTAAAGGACTATATTTTTCGCAACAAAATTAGGAGACTCCGTACCTCGAGCATAAGCTGTGGGATCTTGACAGGGTGGCTCGCAGGGCAGTTCCCCGTGGACAAGAAGTTCGACGGCCCGCCAGTGGGATAGGCGACATGATCCTTGTGATTAGCACTGTCAAGATTTTTGCCGTCCCAGCAACTGCATTTCTATTAACATTATACTTCACGACGAGAAGTGCGTGACTGACGTTGGGTAGAGGATATTTGATCGGATTCCACCCAAGCAAGGCATGGTTGGGAATCCTTCAAAATCGAGCTTGGCGTCTGAACAAGGAGCAGCGTTGTCGCCGCCGAAGTTGGGACCGGAGTAGCAACGGAAGCAGCTCTGCGACTTGAACTTCTTCTCCCGACTCATAGCATCGCCAACGAACATGCGAAAGCCCTAACTAGTGAGCAGCATAGTTTCACTGCCGTGGCAGGTGTAGAACGTACCGGCTTAAAAGCAGTAACCTGGTTTTTCGCAGGGGCAATATAATATACGGTAATGCCGCCAGCGGTTTGTGTGGTAAACCTATCATTGAACAGGAACCTGCAGTATTTCGGACAAGTTGAGCGCGAATAAGGCAGAGGAGATAAGGGATCGGTCACGAAGCCGCCACAGCATCCTCACGATACGAACATACCTATTAGGAACCTGTGGAACACGCTTGTATGTACCGTTACGAGCCTTGAAGTATAGATTCGCGGTCCAGTAGTTGGAACGATCGTCGGCGGGGCCGCAGGTTGTGCATGTTGCGACGCTGGAGATATCG
>Ga0164242_10002263_pt1 | contig 22372 bp, 21 predicted proteins | sample OricomgcompostMG_FD_108783 | JGI IMG/M metagenome (GOLD analysis project Ga0164242, IMG submission 108783) | Miracle-Growth compost microbial communities from Emeryville, California, USA - Original compost - Miracle growth compost (MG) ... | reverse complement strand
GGGTTGGAGCCACCGCCGGGGTTGGAGCCACCGCCGGGGTTGGAGCCGCCGCCCGGCGCTTCGATGTCGACGGCCGGGATCGTCGCGGGGTAGCTGCGGCCGAGCGTGTCGGTCAGCGTCGCCACCGTGGTCGCCCCCTGCGAGCTGGTGATCGTGACCGGCGCCGGGCAGGCCTGGTTGAGCACGGCGTACCCGTCGGTGCAGGTGAACGACGCCGTGACCGGCCCGCTGAACGCGCCACCGCCGGCCGGGGTGCCGCTCAGCGTCGTCGTCACCGTCGCCCCGACCTCACCGCTCGGGGCGGGCGTGCAGTCGACCGAGGCCGTGCGCAGCCAGTGCGCGTCGTCGTCGGTGTCGTCGGACCACCACACCGACTTGGACCCGTTGACGCACTCGCTGGCGGGCTGCTCGGTGAAGCCCTCGTTGTTGAGGTTCGTCGTGGCGCCGGTCGGGCGTTCGTAGACGGTCACCGGTTGGAACGTCCCGTGGTCCGGGTCGTTCGCGGTGTCCAGCTCCAGCAGGGACGTCCGCCCCTGGCAGGAGTTGTCGCAGTCGGCCCACAGCGCCTGCTGGGCCGGGTCCCACAGCACGTCCATGATCGTGGGGAAGCCGGTGCTCGCCGTAGAGATCCAGGTGAACGTGTTGTCCTTGTTCAGCTCGAAGGCGTACAGCTTGCCTGTCTTTTCCATCGCGACGAAGAAGACGCCGCCGTCGACATGGTTCGGGTAGCTCGCCGGGTCGTACGCCTGGCCGGTCGACTGGTCGACGAAACCGTTGGCGACGAGGTAGCTGTCGGGTACGAACGCGACGCCCTCGATGCCGAGGTTGGCGTCACCGGGGTTGTTCGCGTCGAGGCCGGTGTGTGCGGTGCCGTTCGGGCCGAGCACCGAGCCGAGGTCCCACTCGTGCGTCGCGACCAGATCGCCGTCCGCGTCGCCGGCGTGCGGGACGATGTCGTTCGGGTCGTACTCGCTGATCGCGATCTTCGAGACGGTGTCGTCGGTGTTGTCGCGCTCGGAGGCGGCGTACACCTTGCCGTGCACGGCGGTCACGCCCTCGCTGTCGGGTTCGCCGGTGCCGTCCAGGTAGCGGAGCGCGACGCCCTTCTCCCAACCCGCGGCCGGTCCCCACGTCCCGTTCTGACCCTGCACCAGCTTGAACAGCTCGCCCGCGTCACCGGGGTTCGCGCCGGCCAGGCCGGACGACCCGTTCTCGATTCCCCACATGTAGTCATCGGCCGGGCTGGCGCCCGCCTCGTAGAACAGGCCGCTCATGTTCTGCCCGAGGTCGACCGAGTCGTCGGTGGTGTCGGCCTGGCCGTTGTGGGTGTCCGGCCACGGCGTCGTCGTCAGCAGGCCGTCGCAGCGGTTCGCGGCCCCCTTCGTCGGCGTGGACGTGATCGCCCACCGGCCCGTGCCGTCGGCGACGATCTGGCTCGAGCCGTCGCCGCAGCGCGCGTAGGTCTCGGCGCTCGTCGGGTCGGACGCGTTCACCGGCCACGTGCCGTTCGGCAGCGTCACCGTCTGCGGCAGGTTCGCCGCGCCGCCCTTGCCCGACGCGTTCTCGAACACGAAGGAGTCGACGAGGTCGGCGTTGTCGTACGTGCTGCCGTCGTAGGCGCCGGGTTCGTAGAGACGCACCTCGTCGCCGGTCTTGCCGAGACCGAAGTTGCCGGGGTGCGTGGTCGCATCGACGTTGTAGCTGGCGAAGCCGCCCGGCGCGAGGGTGGTCGTGTCACCATCGGCCGCGCTGATGACGTACTCGTCGCTGTCCTTGTCGTCGGCGAGCAGGTAGCCGGCCAGGTCGACGGGCTGGTCGCCGACGTTGGTCAGCTCGACCCAGTCGTTACCGCCGCTCGGGTCGCTCGCCTGCACCTCGTTGATGCGCACGGGCGGCAGGCAGTCGTTCGCCGCGCCGGGGCTGTTGGTCCAGGAGTTGATGAACGGCGCATTGTCGGCCGAGTCACGGAACACGACACCCTGCGTGGCCTGCGGGCACCGCTCGTAGGTGACGCCGGACTCGTGCGACGGCCAGGCGGTCGAGTCGACCAGGACGTGATCCGGCGTGAAGATGCGCGCCATGTCCGGGCCACCGAGGCCGAACGGGAACGAGTTGCTCTCGTAGAACGCCTCGTACCCGCCCGCCGGGAGCACGTTGTTGCCCGCGGTCGTGGTGTCGGACGGGTCGTCGTTCGTACCCGGGATCGCGTAGAAGTGCCCGGACACCGTGCCGTTGTCGGTGCCGCCGTCACTGCCGTCGTCCGCGAGGATCATGCCGCTGACGTTGACCGGCGCGGTGCCTACGTTGGTGATCTCGATCCAGTCGCCGAGCGGGTCGCCGTTGGTCTCGACCTCGCTGATGCGGATCGCGTTCCAGCCGGTCGGTGCCGGCGCGGCGCAGTTGTTGGCCGCGCCGTCGGTCGCGGCCGCGGTGTCGGCGAACGTGCCGGTCGCGTCCGGGCAGCGGCCCCAGGACGTGGTGAGCGCGTGCGTCCAGCTCGTCGTGTCGATCGAGGTCGATCCGTCCAGCAGGGTGACGGTGTCGCCGCCGGCCGCGACGTGCAGCGAGCCGCTGACGTTCAGTGCCTGGTAGCCGCCGGCCGCGACGGTCGTCGACGCGGGAACGGTGTAGCGGTCGCCGCCGGCGTCCGTCAACGTCAGCCCGGAGATGTCCGCGACCGAGGCGCTGGTGTTCACGAGCTCGACCGTGCCGGTCGCGGGGTCGACCTCGTTGATCTTCACCTGCGAGTCGACGGGATTGCCGCACACGTTGGCGGCACCCATCGATGCGGCGAACGTGACCGCCCACGCCCCGGTGCCGTCGGGGCAGCGACCGATCGTCCGGCCCGTTCCCGCCGCCGCGACCACCGCGTCGGCGTCGCTGCCGTAGGACACCCGGTCGACGTCGTGCAGGTCGTCCGGGAAGAGCAGCGCGCCGTTGTCACCGCCGGCGCCGAGGCCGAAGTCCTTGTTCGTCTTGCCGGGGAACGTCTGGGACAGGAAGAGGTCCGAGCTCGCGTACGTCGTGTCGGATGAGGAGACGCCGACGTTCCAGGACGGGTGCGCGCCCGGATCGATGACCGTGCCCGGGCTCAGGTAGTCGTGGTCGGTCGCCTTGTCGTCGGCGAGCACCCAGCCGGAGACGTCCTGGGACACCGTGCCGGTGTTCGTGAGCTCGATCCAGTCCGGCTCCTGGTCGCCGTTCTGGTCGTTGACGTTCGAGGCCATCAGTTCGTTGACGTGCAGCGCACCCTCGAGCGCCGCGTCGACGGTGGCGGCGGCGGGGCAGGCATTGGCCGTCGCCTTGCTCGACTGGTCGGTGACGACCCAGCCGGTCTCGCCGTAGCTGCCGGCACACCGGCTGTACGTCGCGTCCGGATCCGAGCCACCGCCACCGGTGATCGGGTCGTCGGCGTGGGCCGTCCAGCTGACCTCGTCCACGCGGGTGTTCGCCGGGTCGTACAGGCGGGCCGAGTCGGCGCCGCCGAGGCCGAAGTACTGCGGGGACGCACCCTTGGCCGGCGTGCTCAGGGTGTCGTCGAAGGACACGTCGAACGCGCGGTACCCGTTCGCCGGGATGACCGTGTTGCCAGGTGTCCCGGTCGCGATGTCGTAGTGGTCGCTCGAGACGTTGTCCTGCAGCCACCAGCCGGTCAGGTCGAGGTCGGTGCCGGTGAGGTTGTGCAGCTCGATCCAGTCGTCCGGATGCCCGCCGTTCGACTCGACCTCGCTGATCTGGACCTGCCCCGCCGTGGCGACCGGGGCGGACGCGCTCGCCGCGGGGGCGATCGCGGTGAGCATCGGCGCCGCGGCGAGGACCGCCGCGCACGCAACGAGAAAGCGGTGCAGCAGACGCACGGCGGATCCTTCGGGCAGAGAGTCTCAACGGACGCTCAAGAGGATCTTCGCGCTGGGCGAACGGACCGTGAACCCGGCCGGAACTGGGGAGGTACGACGACCGTGATGGTCGTCCGAAGCGGGCAACCGCGCCCGGTCCGGACGAGCCGTCAGCAGCCGGGCAGGCGCGCCGCGAGGTAGGACTCGACCTGGTCGAGCGCGACGCGCTCCTGCTGCATCGAGTCGCGCTCGCGGACCGTCACCGCCCGGTCGTCCAGAGTGTCGAAGTCGACGGTCACGCAGAACGGCGTGCCGATCTCGTCCTGGCGGCGGTACCGGCGCCCGATCGCCTGCGCGTCGTCGAAGTCGACGTTCCAGTTCTTGCGCAGCGCGGCGGCGAGGTCGCGCGCGACCGGCGACAGGTCGGCATTGCGCGACAGCGGCAGCACGGCGGCCTTCACCGGCGCGAGGCGCTTGTCGAGCTTCAGGACCGTCCGCTTCTCCATCACGCCCTTGGCGTTCGGCGCTTCGTCCTCGCGGTAGGCGTCCAGCAGGAACGCGAGCACCGCGCGCGTCAGTCCGGCCGCGGGCTCGATGACGTAGGGCGTCCAGCGCTCGTTCTTCTCCTGGTCGAAGTAGGTCAGGTCGACACCGGAGTGCTGCGAGTGGGTCTTCAGGTCGAAGTCGGTGCGGTTGGCGATGCCCTCGAGCTCGGCGAACTCCGAGCCGCCGAAGCGGAAGCGGTACTCGATGTCGACCGTGCGCGTCGAGTAGTGCGACAGCTTCTCCTTCGGGTGCTCGTAGAAGCGCAGGTTCTCGGGGTCGATGCCGAGGTCGACATACCAGTTCCAGCGCTGCTCGAGCCAGTACTCGTGCCACTGGGCGTCGGTGCCCGGCTCGACGAAGAACTCCATCTCCATCTGCTCGAACTCGCGGGTGCGGAAGATGAAGTTGCCGGGCGTGATCTCGTTGCGGAAGCTCTTGCCGGTCTGGGCGATGCCGAACGGCGGCTTCTTGCGCGCGGAGTTCATCACGTTGAGGAAGTTGACGAAGATGCCCTGCGCGGTCTCGGGACGCAGGTAGTGCAGCCCCTTCTCGTCCTCGACCGGGCCGAGGTAGGTGCGCAGCATGCCCATGAACGGGCGCGGCTCGGTCCACTGGCCGCGGGTGCCGCAGTTCGGGCAGGTCACCTCGGCGAGGCCGTCCTTCGGCGCGCGGCCCTTGCGCGCCTCGAAGTCCTCCTCGAGGTGGTCGGCGCGGAAGCGGCGGTGGCAGTGCAGGCACTCGGTGAGCGGGTCGCTGAACGTCGCGACGTGCCCGGACGCCTCCCACACCTGCGGCGCGAGGATGACCGCCGAGTCGATGCCCACGATGTCGTCGCGCCCGGTGACCATCGTCTTCCACCACTGGCGGCGGACGTTCTCCTTCAGCTCGACGCCGAGGGGCCCGTAGTCCCACGCCGAGCGGGTGCCGCCGTAGATCTCGCTGGACGGGTAGACGAAGCCGCGTCGCTTGCTGAGGTTGACGACGGCGTCGTTACGGGCGGCGGCAGGATCGGCGGGCACGGGGTCTCCACAGGTGGTTCGGTCGGTGCTCCCAGGGTATCGGCGCGGGCCTAGGCGTTCGGGTCGCGGTCGCTGACTGCGACCGTCTCGGCGCCCCCGGGCGCCATCCGCAACAGCGACTCGAAGCCGCTGGGCAGGTCGAGGGCCTCGCCCAGCAGCGGGGTGGCGCGCAGCTTGACGTCGTAGTTGCCCAGCGCGCGGCGGTAGGAGCCGACGTTCGCCCACTCGGTGACGAGCACCCACGCGTCGTCGTCGTCGGTGCTGCGGCCGAGCGTGCCGTCGACGAAGCCGGGCCGCCGGGAGAGGACGTCCAGCGCGGCGCGGGCCCGCTGGACGAACGTGGCGTCTGCCGAGCGGAAGTGGGTCACCGAGATCATGCGGTCACTCCGTGATCACTCGGGGGATCACTCGCGGGACCACTCGGGGATCACCAGTTCGTTCGGCGCGGCGACCGCGCCCGCGCCGCCGAAGCGGCGGTCACGCTGGGCGTAGGCGAGGCAGGCCGCCCACAGGTGGCGGCGGTCGAAGTCCGGCCACGGGGTGTCGACGAAGATCAGCTCGGCGTAGGCGGACTGCCAGAGCAGGAAGTTGGACGTGCGCTGCTCCCCCGACGTGCGGATGAACAGGTCGACGTCGGGCAGGCCCGGCTCGTCCAGGTAGGCGCCGATCGTCCGCTCGTCGATCTTGGCCGGATTGACGGTGCCGGCCTGGACGTCCCTGGCGATCTTGCGCATGGCGTCGACGAGCTCGGCACGTCCGCCGTAGTTGACGCAGAACTGCAGCGTCAGGCGGTCGTTGTCGCGCGTGTACTGCTCGGCGTCCTCGAGCTGGTCGATGACGCTGCGCCACAGCCGCGGCCGGCGCCCGGCCCACCGGATGCGGACGCCCAGTTCGGCCAGCTCGTCGCGGCGGCGACGGATGACGTCCTTGTTGAAGCCCATCAGGAAGCGGACCTCTTCGGGCGTGCGGCGCCAGTTCTCCGTCGAGAACGCGTACGCCGAGATCGTCCCGACGCCGAGCTCGATGGCACCGTGCAGGACGTCCATCAGCGAGGCCTCACCGGCCCGGTGACCCTCCGTGCGCGGCAGGCCGCGGCTGTGCGCCCAGCGCCCGTTGCCGTCCATGACGATCGCGACGTGCTTGGGGATCAGGTCCCGCGGGATCTCGGGCGGGGTGGCGCCGGACGGGTGCGGCGGCGGGTCGGGCCAGTCCGTCCGTCCGCGGCGGGGGGACGCGGCCGGCGAACTCACCCGGTCAGGCTATCCCGGCCGCGGTGTCGGACCGTCGGACGCCTCAGCGGCGGCCCCGACGATCACGTTTGTGTTCGCTCTGACCGGTCCAGGCGCCCGAAACCGACCAGACCAGACACAAACGTGATCACCAGCGCGCCACGGCACGCGCGCCGACGGCAGGTCGACGGGGACGGGTCGGTCAGGCTGGGGTGCCGCGGTCGACCAGGGGCAGCGAGCGCAGTCCGCGCTCGAGGTGCCACTGCAGGTGCGCGGCGATCAGGCCGCTGGCCTCGCGCCGGGCGGACGCGTCGCTCGCCTCGGCGGTCGGCCAGTCGGAGTCGAGCAGCGCGATCATCAGCCCGAGCGACGCCGGCTGCGGACGGGCCGACCCGGCCGGCCGGCAGTTCGCGCACACCGAGCCGCCGGCGGGCACGTTGAACGCGCCGTGCGGGCCGGGGTCGGCGCAGACCGCGCACTCGCGCAGCGCGGGCTCCCACCCGGCGAGCGACATCGCCCGGATGAAGAACGCGTCGAGGACGAGCGCGGGGTTGCGGCTGCGGTCGGCGAGCGCCTTCAACGCTCCGACCACGAGCAGGAACAGCCGCAGCGCCGGCTCACCCTCGTCGGTCAGCCGCTCGGCGGTCTCGCAGATCGCCGACACCGTGGTCCAGCGCGCGTAGTCGTTGGCCAGCTGCGCCCCGTAGGAACCGATGGACTCGGTCTGGGTCACCAGATCCAGCGGGCGCTGGCCGTTCGGCGGCCGCTGCCCCTCGGTCATGCGGGTGTGCAGCTGGACGTCGATGTGGCTGCCCGGCTCGAGCCGCGCGCCGAACTTCGACGTCGTGCGGCGCACGCCCTTGCCGACGGCCCGCACCCGGCCGTGACGGCGGGTGAGCAGCGTGACGATGCGGTCGGCCTCGCCGAGCTTGTGCACACGGAGGACGACCGCCTCGTCACGGTAGAGCGGCATGCTCCGATGATCCCACCGCAGTACGACTATCCGGCCCGGACGCGCGCAGCCGGGCGCTCAGCACGAGGGCGACGATCCCGGTCAGCACGCCGGCCGCGATCGTCACGGTGAACGCGACCCGGGCACCGTGCGCGTCGGCGATGCCGCCGACCAGGGCCGAGCCGATGCCGTAGCCGATGTTGAGCCCGGTCAACGGCCACGACAGCCCCTCGGTCAGCGAGTGCGGCGGCACCAGCTGCTCGACCAGCCCGAACGTCGTGATCAGCGTCGGCGCGATGCCGAGCCCGACCACGAACGCGATCGCCGCGGCCACCCCGACGTTCACGACGGCGAGGAACAGCAGCGGCAGCACGGCGAAGACCAGCGAGTGGTACAGCTGGCGCTGGGCGACGCCGGACCTCCACGAGCGCGTGCCGTAGTACAGCCCGGCGACCCCGCTGCCGCCTGCCATGCATGCGATGACCAGACCGCTCAGGCCGCGTTCGTGATGCTGTCCGCAGAACGCGACCAGCGTGACCTCGGCGGACGCGAACACCGCGCCCATCGCCGCGGCCGCGCAGACGACGAGCAGCATGCCCCGCTCGCGTAGCGCGCTCGGATGCCGCGGCGCACCGGCCGGGTGCCTGGGCGGTTCGGTCGCGCGTTGCGACGCCAGCCAGGCGACGCCCGCGCCGGTCAGCACGACCGCGACGTACAGGACGAGCACCGGCGAGACCTGCGTCGCCAGCACGCTCGCGATCAGCGGTCCGACGACGAAGACGAGCTCGTCCAACGTCGACTCCAGCGAGTACGCGGTCGAGAGCTCAGGACGTCCGGCCAGCGCGAGCGACCACCGCGCCCGCACCATCGAGCCGATCGACACGTATGCGAAGCCGGCGACAAACGTCGGCAGGACGTAGCTCCAGTCCGGCGCCTTCGCCTGGTACAGCACGGCGAGCGTGATCACGGCTGCCGCGTGGACGAACGTGGCGGGCACCAGCACGCGGCGCTGGCCGAACCGGTCGGCCAGCCGGGCGAGCAGCGGATTGCCCGGCGCACCGCCGAGGATGTAGCACGCGCTCAGCACGCCGGCGAAGCCGTAGTCGCCGGTGCGCGCCGAGACGAGCAGGACGATCCCGATCGGGTAGATCGCGATCGCCAGGCGCGCGACGACACCCGCGGTCGAGAACGCGGCCGTGGCCGGGGCGCGGAACACCGCGCCGTAGGTCGAGAACATCCGTTAGAAACCGAGGCGGTCGAGCTTCTTCGGGTCCCGCTGCCAGTCCGCCTCGACGGCGACGTGCAGGTCGAGGTGGACGCGCCCGCCGAGCAGGTGCTCGATGCCCGCCCGGGCCCGCATGCCGATCTGCTTCAGCCGGGCGCCCTTGGCGCCGATCACGATGCCCTTCTGGGACGTCCGCTCGAGATGGATCGTCGCGAAGATCTCGGTGAGGTCGGGACGTCCCTCACGCGGGCGCATCTCCTCGACCGTGACCGCGATCGAGTGGGGCAGTTCGTCGCGCACGCCGTCGAGCGCGGCCTCGCGGATCAGCTCGGCGATGCGCGTCTCGGTGTCGTTGTCGGTCTCGACGTCGTCGGGGTAGAGCTGCGGCCCCTCGGGCAGGTGCTTGATGATCAGGTCGGCGAGCAGGTCGACCTGATCGCCCGCGACGGCCGACACCGGCACGACGTCGGCGAACTCGCCCAGCTCGCTGATCGCCAGCAGCTGCTCGGCGATGCGCTGCTTGGAGGTCGTGTCGGTCTTGGTGACGATCGCGATCACCGGCGCGCGCAGCTCCCTCAGCTCCGCGGCGATGAACCGGTCGCCGGGGCCGATGCGCTGGTCGGCCGGGACGCAGAACCCGACGACGTCGACGTCGGCCAGCGTTGCGCGCACGACGTCGTTGAGCCGCTCGCCGAGCAGCGTGCGGGGACGGTGCAGCCCCGGGGTGTCGACGATGACCAGCTGCGCGTCCTCGCGGGTGACGATCCCGCGCACCGCGTGCCGGGTCGTCTGCGGCTTGTCGCTGGTGATGACGATCTTGCTGCCGACGAGCGCGTTGGTGAGCGTCGACTTGCCGGCGTTCGGTCGCCCGACGAACGCGACGAAGCCGGAGCGATGCACCACACGTCCATCATCCCAGATCGGCACAGCCGATACCGTCGTCGCCATGAAGGCTGCCGTGCTCGCCGGTGTGGCACTGCTCGCGGGGCTGCTGACGGGGCTGCTGACGGCGTGCACGTCGTCCTCGTCGCCGTCCCCGGACGTCACGCGCACCCGGACCGTGACGAGCACGCACGGACCCACCCCGCCGGTGCCGGTGCGCAGCGGGCCGACGACATCGGCGCGGGAAGCCGACTGCCCGCTGCTCGCCGAACACGTCGCGAGCCACCAGTCGGGCATGCGCCTGGCCCGCGTCACCGTGCAGCGCAGCGGCGGTCACGTCGTCGGCTGCCGCTTCTACCCGATCCCCGGCCCGACAGCCGCGTGCCCGGCCAGTTGCTACCAGGGCGAGCACCTGCCACCCGCCGACCAGCCGGCGATCGAGATCGACTCCCAGCGCTACACGACCGCGGTCGGCGCGCACAACGCGTTCGTGCTGATCGCGAGCAAGGGCACGGCGCCCCAGCAGGTGCAGGTCGCCAAGGGCAACACCGGCGTCTGCTACCAGACGCACTTCTGGTCCAAGGACCACGGACGCGACATCGCGTGCGCGTTCAGCACCGGCACGACCGCCGTCGTCGTGAAGACCGTCGTGGTGCACTCGAGCCTGGACGTGGTCGAGCTGGCCAAGGACGTGGTGAAGAAGTTCTGATGCCGGCCCGCCACGCCTACGGTCCCGACCCGTCCCAGTTCGGCGAGCTGACCCGTCCCGACGGCGCGAGCCGCGGCACGGTCGTGCTGATCCACGGCGGGTTCTGGCGGGCGCGCTACGACCTCGATCTGGGACGCCCGCTCGCCGCCGACCTCGCCGCCCGCGGCTACACGGCCTGGAACATCGAGTACCGGCGCGTCGGCAACGGCGGTGGTTGGCCGGCGACGCTGACGGACGTCGCGGCCGCGATCGACCTGCTCGCGACGCTGGACGTGGACGGGCGGCACGTTGCCGCGGTCGGCCACTCGGCGGGCGGTCACCTGGCCGCGTGGGCGGCGAGCCGGCCGAACCTGCCGGCGGACGCACCGGGTGCCGACCCGGCCGTGCGGCTGTCCGGAGCAGTCGCGCAGGCCGGCGTGCTCGCGCTCGACCGGGCGGCCCGCGACGGCGTCGGCAACGGCGCTACGGTCGATCTGCTCGGCGGCGGCCCGGACGACGTGCCGGATCGGTACGCCGTCGCCGATCCCGTCGCGCTCGTGCCGCCGCCCGTCCCGGTGCTGTGCGTGCACTCCCGTTCGGACGAGTCCGTCCCGTACTACCTCGCCGAGGCGTACGTGGCCGCGGCGGGCCCGACGGCGCGGCTGGTCGAGGTCACCGGCGATCACATGGCCGTGATCGACCCCCGCGACCCGTCGTGGCAGCTGGTGGTCGACGAACTGCCCGCGCTTCTCGGCTAGGGCAGTTGCTCAGCTCAGCTGTACACCGTCGGTGATCGTGCCGTCGGCCAGCGCGTGGAACACGGCGGCGGCCGGAGCGACGTCGCGCAGCGCGGCCACCCCGGCGTCGTCGGCCGGGTCGTCCCCGAGCACGACACCGGCCTCGAGCCCGAGCGCGCCGGAGGACACGGCCATGGCGACCGCGACCTGCAGCGCGGTGAGCCCGAGCGAGGGCAGCGCGACGGTCGCCGCGACGTAGGTGCGCCCGTCGGTGTCGCGCACCGCCGCGCCCTGAGCCGCACGCGTGCGCGCGCGGGCCGAGCGGGCCAGCGTGACCAGCTTCGCGTCCTCGGGATCAAGCATGCTGCGCGGCCTCCTCGGTCGCCTCGTCGCGGGAGCGTTCGCCGGAGTCGTCCTCGTCCTCGGGCGGAAGCCGCTTCACCAGCACGGTGTCGATGCGGTTGCGGCGTCCGCCCGCGTTCTCGGCGACGAGCTCGAGGCCGAAGACCGTGGCGTGCGAACCGGGGATCGGCACGCGGCCGATCGCGTCGGCCAACAGGCCGCCGACCGTCTCGATGTCGTCACGGTCGGGCAGCGTGACGTTGAACAGCTCGGCGAGGTCCTCGACCGCGAGGCGGGCGGTGACCCGTGCGGTGTCCTCGTCGATGCGCTCGATCGGCGGTTGCTCGACGTCGTACTCGTCGGTGATCTCGCCGACGATCTCCTCGAGGATGTCCTCGATGGTGATGATGCCGGCGGTCCCGCCGTACTCGTCGATGACGATCGCGATGTGCGTACGCTGCGCCTGCATCTCGCGCAGCAGTTCGTCCACCGGCTTGGACTCGGGGATGTACGCGACCTGCCGCATCACCTGGTCGACCGTGGTCTGCCGGGCGGCCTCGGCGTCCTGCGCGCGGCGGGCGAGGTCCTTCAGGTAGACGACGCCGACGATGTCGTCGGCGTTCTCGCCGGTGACCGGGATGCGCGAGAAGCCGCTGCGCAGCGCAAGCGCCAGACCCTGCGGGACGGTCTTGCCGTGCTCGATGTAGACGACGTCGGTGCGCGGCACCATGACCTCGCGCGCGATCGTGTCGCCGAGCTCGAAGACCGACTGGATCATCTCGCGCTCACCGCGCTCGACGACACCGCTCTGCTCGGCCATGTTGACCAGCTCGCGCAGCTCGGCCTCGGATGCGAACGGTCCGTCGCGGAAGCCCTTGCCCGGCGTGATCGCGTTGCCGAACAGGATCAGGAGTCCGGCGAGCGGGCCGAAGACACGGCCGACCACGCGCACCATGCCGGCGCTGCCGAGCGCGATCGGGTACGGATGCTGCCGGCCCAGCGTGCGCGGGCCGACGCCGACGATCGCGTACGAGACGACGACCATGATCAGGGCGGTGATCACCGGGACGGGCCAGCGGGTGCCGAACTCGGCGCGGGCGACGATCGTCGCGAGGACGGTCGCGGTCAGCTCGCAGGTCAGCCGCAGGAGCAGCAGCAGGTTCGTGTAGCGCGCGCGGTCGTCGACGATCGCACGCAGCGCCTTCGCGCCCTTGCGCTCGTCACGCAGGAACTCGTCCACCCGGGCGACCGAGACCCGGCCGAGCGCGGAGTCGACCGCCGCGAGGACGCCGGCCAGTGGGACGAGACAGATCGCGACGATCAGGACCGCGATGTCGGCACTGGTCATCGGGTCCACCTCCCGACGGAATCGGCGGTATCGGCGGGGTCAGCCACGGCGGCCGCCCGCGGTGTCGCGAAGTTCGCCCGCCGTGCCGGGCAGCGGCGCCCGGATCGGCTCACGGCCGGTGGCCGCCGTCCACTCCCCCACGATGCGAGCCTGCAGCTCGAACATCTCGCGCTCCTCGTCGGGTTCGCCGTGGTCGTAGCCGAGCAGGTGCAGGATGCCGTGCGTGCACAGCAGGTGCAGCTCCGACTCGGTCGAGTGTCCGGCAGAGGCGGCCTGATCGGCGGCGACCACCGGGCACAGCACGACGTCGCCGAGCATCGCGTCGGCGACACCCGCGTCGGTGGGCGGCGGGGCGGACGGGTCGGTGCGCTCGTGGCGGTGCACCTCGGCGCCGTCCATCGGGAACGCCATCACGTCGGTCGGGCCGGGAAGGTCCATCCACTGCACGTGCAGCGCGGCCATCGCCTCGGTGTCGAGCAGCACGATCGACAGCTCGGCGAGCGGGTCGATGCCCATCGCGTCGAGCACGAAGCGGCCGAGCTGGGCCAGCGCCGCCTCGTCGACCTCGACGCCGGACTCGTTGTTGACCTCGATGCTCATCGGCGTGGCTTTGCGCGGTGCTGGCTCGAACCCTGCTGCGGGCCGGACGTGCGTGCCTCGGCGGCGTCCCACCGCTCGTAGGCGTCGACGATCTCGCCGACCAGCCGGTGCCGCACGACGTCGGTCGAGGTGAGGTTGGCGAAGTGGACGTCGTCGAGGTCGCCGAGGATGTCGCGCACGACGCGTAGCCCGCTCTTCTGATCACCCGGCAGGTCGACCTGGGTGACGTCACCGGTGACGACGATGCGCGAGCCGAAGCCCAGCCGCGTCAGGAACATCTTCATCTGTTCGGGCGTCGTGTTCTGCGCCTCGTCCAGGATGATGAACGCATCGTTCAACGTGTTGTGGGTGACGATGAAGTCGTCGGTGACGTACAGCGAGTCCTGTGCAGCGACCTGGATGCAGACCGTCTCGACGCGGGCGGCCTTCTCGATGCTGTCGATGAAGCGCATCGGACGCCCACCACTGGTCGCCCGGTACGCCGCCGCTTTGCGGGCGAGGCGGAACGGCTCGATGCCCTCGGGCAGCCTGATGTCGACGACGTAGGCGTCGTTGCGGTACGGGACCGGACGCCCCTCGGCCAGGCCGGGCGCACGCCCGTCGGCCGGACGGGTGCGCCAGTAGGCGACGCCGCCGAGCGACCGCACCAGGCGCACGACGTCGTCGCGCAGCCTCGGCGAGGTCGTGCAGTACTGCACGCGGCAGGTCCGATCGCGCTGCGTGACCGGGCCGCCGTCGGTGTCCAGCAGTCCCTGCAGCACGGCCAGCCGGACGTGCACGGAGTTGGTCAGGTAGGAGATCGGCACGAACTTCGTCGCCGACGTGGTGCCGGCCAGGCCGAGCTCACGCAGTGCAGCGGTGACCGGGTGGACCATCGTGCCGCCGCGCGCGACCGTCCGCGCGCCATTGGTGAGCACGTAGTCGATCTCGGACTTCCGGCGCAGCTGGACGCCGACCAAGCCCGCCTCGAGAGCCTCGGCGAGTTCCGGGTCGGCGGTGGTGAACGACGGTGTCGTCTGCGTCGTGATGCAGCCGTCGCCGAGCAGCAGGCCGACCGCGTACGGGTCGAGCGAGACCTCCTGCGGTTCGAACTCCAGCGGCTGGGCGAGTGGGAGCTCGAAGCGGTGGACGCCGGCATTCGTGCGGAGCCTGCCGATCATGTCCTGCGTCTCGACGGTCCGCCAGCCGCGGCCGTGCGAGCGGTCGCTCGGCGTGCGCACCGTCCACAGATGCTCGCCGCACGCATAGGTTTCTGCGCCGTCCTGGGTGCGCACGCGGTAGACGTCCTTCTCGCCCTGCGGGTAAACGCCGAGAACCGGGGTCGGCCGGCCGTCGGAGCCGAGGACGAGATCGCCGACCTGCAGCGATCCGATCGAGCGGAAGCCGTGCGGCGTCGCGACCTGGGCGTTGAGCGGCTGCGCCCGGCCGCGCATGTATGCCAGCGGGGCGATCTCGATCGTGCCGGCCTGGGTCAGCCGCGGGATCGAGTCCGGATCCATCATGTCGTGCAGCGCGTCCAGCAGCGGCCGCAGGTACGGGTCGATCTTGTCGTAGAGCGTGCCGGGCAGGAAGCCGAGCCGTTCGCCGGCCTCGACCGCCGGGCGGGTCAGGATGATGCGGCTGACCTGCTTGGCCTGCAGCGCCTGGACCGCCTTGGCGACGGCCAGGTAGGTCTTGCCGGTGCCCGCCGGGCCGATGCCGAACACCACGGTGTGCTTGTCGATCGCGTCGACGTAGCGCTTCTGGTTCAGCGTCTTGGGACGGATGTTCTTGCCGCGCCGCGACAGGATGTTCAGGCTCAGCACCTCGGCCGGGCGCTCGCCGCTGTCGGCGGTGAGGATGCCCAGGCTGCGCGTGACCGCGTCGGGCGTGAGCGTCTGCCCGGACTTGACCAGTTCCAGCAGCTCCTCGAACAGCCGGACGGCCAGGGCGTTGTCGGCTGGCGAGCCGGTGATCGTGATCTCGTTGCCGCGGACGTGGACGTCGCTGTCGAGGCTGCGCTCGATGACGCGCAGCAGTTCGTCGCGCGAACCGAGCAGGGCCACCATCGCCTGGTCGCCGGGGACGACGACGGTGGCGGAAACGCGTTCCGATTCGGACAAGTTGTGCTCTCTGGTCGACAACCGGGTCCAGTCCACTGTACCGGCGGCGGGCCACCGGGCAGCCCGGTTTGCCGGGGACGTCCGGGCCGGGAGCCTCAGCCGGGCGGCCAGCCCATCGGGCGCCCGGCCAGTACGTGCGCGTGGACGTGGAACACGGACTGGCCGACGCCGGCCCCGGTGTTGAAGACCGTCCGGAAGTCGTGCAGCTGCTCCTGCTCGGCGAGCCCGCGGATGCCGGCGAGCAGCCCGGCGGCGGCGGACGCGTCGCGGCCGAGGTCGGCGATGTCGGTGAAGTGCTCGCGCGGGACGACCAGCACGTGCCGCGGCGCCTGCGGGTTCAGGTCCTCGAACGCCACGGTGTGCTCGTCCCGGTAGACGACCGTCGCCGGGACCTCACCCGCGACGATCTTGCAGAACAGGCAGTTCTCGGCCATGGACCGACCCTAGCGGGAGGGATCCGACAGGCCGGCGTGCGCTCAGCTCCAGCGGCCGAGGCGGACCGACAGCGCGGCGAGCGCGGCGGCGCCGGCCGTCGAGGTGCGCAGCACCGGCTCCCCCATCCGGACGGCGAGCGCGCCGGCGATCGCGAAGCGGGCCAGCTCGTCCTCGGCGACCCCGCCCTCGGGCCCGACGACCAGCAGCAGGTCGCCGTCGGCCGGCAACGCGGCCGAGACCAGCGGCGTCGAGGCCGACTCGTGCAGGACGAGCGCTCCCGATGCGGCGCGGATGCGCGCCGCCACCTCGGCGGTCGTCGCGAGCGGCGCGACGGTCGGCACCCACGGCCGGCGGCTCTGCTTGGCCGCCTCGCGGGCCGTCCGGCGCCACTTGTCCAGCGCCTTCTCACCGCGTGAGCCGTGCCACTGGGTCACCGACCGCGACGCCGCCCACGGGACGATCTCGTCGACACCGAGCTCGGTCATCACCTCGACCGCGAGCTCGGCGCGCTCGCCCTTCGGCAGCGCCTGCACGACGGCCACCCGCGGCGCCGGCACCGGCGCCGACCGCCGCGCGGTGACGGTCAGTCGCAACCCCTCGGGCAGCACCGCGGCCACCGTGCAGGTGAGCACCACCCCGGAGCCGTCGCCGATCTCGACGACCTCGCCCGCGCCGATGCGGCGGACGCGCGCGGCATGGCGTCCCTCGTCACCGGTGAGGTCGAGCGAATCCCCGGACGGCAGGGCGTCGACGAGGAACAGCGGCGGCGTCACGCGATGATGATGTCAGCGCCTGCTGAACGAATCATGTCAGCGCCCGACCGACTCCCGTCAGCGCCCGCCGAACGCGTCGCGCATCTTGCCGAACAGGCCGCTGCCCTTCGTGACCGCGGCGACGTCCTCGTGGCGCAGGTCGGCGAGTTCGCGCAGCAGCCGCTCCTGTTCGTCGTCGAGCCGGGTCGGCGTGCGCACGTCGACGTGCACGTGCAGGTCACCGCGTGCGGACGAGCGCAGCTTCGGCACGCCCTTGCCGCGCAGCGTGAGCACCGCCCCGCTCTGCGTGCCCGCGCGGATCTCGAGCTTCTCCTCGCCGTCGAGCGTGGTCAGCACGAGGTCCGTGCCGAGCGCGGCCGCGGTCATCGGCACCGCGATCGTGCAGTGCAGGTCGGCACCGTCGCGGGTGAAGGTGTCGTGCGGCGCCTCGGCGATCTCGACGTACAGGTCGCCTGCAGGTCCGCCGCCGGGCCCGACCTCGCCCTGGCCGGCCAGCCGGATGCGCATGCCGTCCTCGATGCCGCCCGGGACGTCCACCGTGATCGTCCGGCGGGCCCGCACCCGTCCCTCGGTGCCGCAGGTCGGGCACGGCGTCGGGATCTGCTCGCCGGTGCCGGCACACGACGGGCACGGACGCGACGTCATGACCTGGCCGAGGAACGAGCGCTGGACGGACTGCAGCTCACCCGAGCCGCCGCAGGACGCGCACGTCTTGGGCGACGTGCCCGGAGCGCAGCCCGATCCGGCACAGGTGTCGCAGACGACCGCGGTCTCGACGTTGAGCTCCTTGCGCACGCCGAACGCCGCCTCGTCGAGGGTGAGCGTCATCTGCAGCAAAGCGTCCGCGCCCGGACGGACCCGGCTGCGCCGCCCACGCCCACCAGCCGCCGCGCCGCCGCCGAAGAACGCCTCGAACACGTCGCCGAACCCGCCGAAGCCCGAGAACGGGTTGCCGGCCGAACCGGCGCCCTGCTGCAGCGGGTCGCCGCCGAGGTCGACGATGCGCCGCTTCTCGGGATCGGAGAGCACCTCGTAGGCGGTCGTGACCTCCTTGAACCGCTCCTGCGCGGAGGCGTCCGGGTTCACGTCCGGGTGCAGCTGGCGGGCCAACTTGCGGTAGGCGCGCTTCAGCTCCTCGGGGGTCGCGTCCTTCGAGACGCCGAGCAGCCCGTAATAGTCGCGCGGAGAGTCAGCCACGAACCGTCCTCGAAATCACGCTCTGGCACTCTCGGAAGCCGAGTGCCAACCGAACCTCAGTGTACGGATCTCAACGACCTTCGAGCAGATCCCCGACGTAGCGTGCGACGGCGGCCACCCGCGCCATCGTGTGGGCGTAGTCCATCCGGCGCGGGCCGAGCACGCCGACCGCGCCGACCGCCGCGCCGTGGATGCCGTACCCCGTCGACACGACCGACGCCGCGCTGAGCCCCTCGTGCTGGGTCTCGTTGCCGATGCGCACGACCACCTGGCTGGTGGCCACCGACTGGTCGAGCAGCCGCAGCAGCACGACCTGCTCCTCCAGGGCCTCGAGCACCGGCCGGATCGCCGGGAAGTCCAGCGCGTTCTCGGTCAGGTTCGCGGTGCCGCCCAGGACGATCCGGTCGCTGTGCGGTTCGACCAGCGTCTCGAGCAGGACGGTCGTCAACGTCGTCAGCAGCGGGTGCAGCGCGGGGGGCACGTGCTGCGGCAGCTCGACGATGACGTCCGGCGACTCGGCCAGCGCGCGATCGCGCAGCCGGGCGTTCAGCGTCGCGCGCAGCTCGAACACCGACTCGTCAGCGACCGGCGCCGGCAGGTCGACGACGCGCTGCTCGACGCGTCCGGTGTCGGTGATCAGGACGAGCATCAACCGGGTGGTCGACACGCTGACCAGTTCGAGATGGCGCACCCGCGAACGCGAGAGCGACGGGTACTGCACGACGGCGACGTGCCGGGTCAGCTGCGCGAGCGTGCGCACCGCGCGGTAGAGCACGTCGTCCAGGTCGGCCGCCTCGTCCAGGAACCGCTGGATCGCGCGCTTCTCGGCCGCCGAGAGCGGCTTGAGCTCGGTGAGCCGGTCGACGAACACGCGGTACCCCGCGTCGGTCGGCACGCGCCCGGCACTGGTGTGCGGCTGGGCGATCAGGCCCTCCTCCTCGAGGACGGCCATGTCGTTGCGGATCGTCGCGGGCGAGACCCCGAGGTTGTGGCGGTCGGCGAGGGACTTGCTGCCCACCGGCTCGTTGGTCGCGATGAAGTCCTCGATGATCGCCCGCAGCACCTCGAGCTTGCGCTCTTCGACTGCCACGCCGACCTCCTCGTCGCGCCCTCGCACCACGGTCCGTCACGTCAACTTTATGCGTCGTCACGCTACCGTCGGGCGCAGGTCGGCACGGGATCGGCACGGGATGGCGACGGGAGGCGGGCGGCCGGTGAGTCACGAATGATCTTCAAGGGAGTGTCGGACGGACGCCCCTACCCCGACCACGGCCTGTCGGCGCGGGACTGGGCGAACGTCGCCCCGCGACCCGTCCGGCTGGACGAGCTGACCACCACGAAGAAGGAGCTCGCGCTCGACCACCTGCTCGACGAGGACTCCACCTTCTACGGCGACCTATTCCCGCACGCCGTGCAGTGGGAGGGCGAGATCTACCTCGAGGACGGGCTGCACCGGGCCGTCCGGGCGGCGCTGGAGAACCGGCAGACGATCCACGTCCGGATCCTCGACCTGGACGCCCTCAAGAAGCAGAGCTAGGCAGGGCCGGCCGTCAGTCGAGCAGTTCCCGCACGACGGCGTCGGCCATCAGCCGGCCGCGCTGGGTGAGCACGACCCGTCCCTCGCCGACCGCCGCCTGCTCGATGAGCCCGTAGGTCGCGAGCTGCGGCATCGCGGCGCGTGCCTTGTCGGTCAGCACCGCGGCGTCCAGGCCCGCGCGCATGCGCACGCCCAGCATGATCCGCTCGGTGTGCATCGCAGCGTCGTCGAGCGTCTCGCGCCCGGCCGCGGGGCTGATGCCGGACTGCAGCATGGCTGTGTAGCGCGCGGGGTGCTTGACGTTCCACCAGCGCACGCCGCTGACGTGGCTGTGCGCGCCCGGGCCGAGCCCCCACCAGTTCGCGTCGCTCCAGTACAGCTCGTTGTGCCGGCACCGGGCGGCCTCGGAGCGCGCCCAGTTCGACACCTCGTACCAGTCGTAGCCCGCGGCGCGCAGCGTCTCGTCGGCCAGCACGTAGCGGTCGGCCAGCACGTCGTCGTCCGGCGCGGGCACGACTCCGGACGCGACCTGGCGGGCGAGCGCGGTGCCCTCTTCGACGACGAGCGCGTACGCGCTGATGTGGTCGGGATCGGCGCCGATCGCGGCGTCCAGCGACGCCTGCCAGTCGGCGTCGGTCTCGTGCGGTGCGCCGTAGATCAGATCCAGGTTGACGTGCTCGAACCCGGCGGCGCGCGCCTCGGCAACGGCCTGCTCGGGACGTCCCGGGCGGTGCCGCCGGTCGAGCACCTCCAGCACCCGCGGCACGGCAGACTGCATGCCGATCGACACCCGGTTGAAGCCCGCCTCGCGCAGCCGGGCGAAGTAGCCGGGCGTGACCGTCTCGGGGTTCGCCTCGGTGGTGATCTCGGCGTCGTCGGCCAGCCCGAACCGCTCGCGGATCTCCTTGATCACCAGACCCAGGTGCTCGGCCGGCAGCAGGGTCGGCGTGCCGCCGCCGAAGAAGATCGAGCTGACCGGTGGCGGCGCGTCGCCCAGCACGCTCGCCGCCAGGCGCAGCTCGAGCAGCAGCGTGTCGGCGTACGAGCCGCGCGTGACGCCCGGCCCCAGCTCGGTCGCGGTGTAGGTGTTGAAGTCGCAGTAGCCGCAGCGAGTGTCGCAGAACGGGACGTGCACGTACACGCCGAAGCGCACGGTGCGCGCGTCCGCCACCCGGATCAGCGGCAGCCGTCCGTCGGGCGGGGCGGGGTCACCGGAGGGCAGGGCGGACGGCACGCGTCCAGTGTGCGCCACGGACGAGCACGTCCCGCGCCGCCGTCGCCCGGCTGTGTCGTGCGTCAGGACGTCGTGCTGGTGACCGACGGGAACGGCGACGGCGTGCCGGGGTGGCCGCCGGAGCTGCCGTTGTCGTTGACCGCGTGCACCGCGTAGCCGATCGCCAGCGCGACGATCAGCACGATCAGCGCGAGAAGCGGTCGACGGACCCGGCGGAACGGCACGGGGAAACCCTAGGTGAACCGCTCGCCGCACCCCGCCGAGCCTCCGTTTGTGCGCGTGCCACGATCGAGGTCATGAGTGATTCTCTGATCGCCGAGACCGTCCATCTCGCCGGAGCGAACGGCGACGACATCGAGGCGTACGTCGCCCGTCCCAGCGAGGACACCCGGCGCGGCGGCGTCGTCGTCATCCACCACATGCCCGGCTACGACCGGGCGACCAAGGAGATGGTGCGCCGCTTCGCCGAGCTGGGCTACGACGCGATCTGCCCGAACCTGTACTGGCGCGAGGCACCGAACGCCGCACCGGACGACGCGGCCGCGATGGCCCGCGCGCAGGGCGGCGTGCCGGACGAGCGCCTGATCGGCGACGTCGCCGGTGCGGCCGCCTGGCTGCGCGCGCTGCCGACGTCCAACGGCAAGGTCGGCGTGATCGGGCACTGCTCGGGCGGCCGGCAGAGCGTCCTGGTCGCCTGCAACGTCGACGTGGACGCCTCGGTGGACTGCTACGGCGCGTTCGTCACCGGCACCCCACCGGAGGGGTTCCCGCTCAAGGTCACCAACCTGGTCGACCAGCTGCCGAACCTGCGCTCGCCGCTGCTCGGGCTGTTCGGCAACGAGGACTCCTACCCCTCGCCGGAGCAGGTGGACGAGCTGGAGCAGCTGCTCAAGCAGCACGACAAGACCTACGAGTTCCACCGCTACGACGACGCCGGCCACGCGTTCTTCGCCGTCGACCGGCCGTCCTACCGGGTCGCCGCCGCGAACGACGGCTGGGAGCGCATCGAGTCGTTCTACGGCCGCTACCTCGGTTCGGAGGCCTGAGCCGTGTGCACCTACGCGACGATCAAGACCGGGCTCGACGGCAGCGCCAAGGGGCCGAACGGGTCGTGGTTCCACGTGTCGGACGCCACGGTCTACTTCGACCATCCGGTGCACGCGATGGCCGACCACACGCTCAACATCGACTTCGTCGACCCGTCGCGCGGCCCGTCCGCCCGGGTCGCCGTCGAACTGACCGCTGCCTCGGCGCGTGAGCTGGTGACCGCGATCCAGGCCGCGCTCGACTCGGCGCCGGCCGAACTCACAGTCTGAGCGATTCCGGTCCGCCGCCCGTCTGTGGGACGGTCGGCGGACCGGAATCGAGGAACGGAGCTCTTTCGTGCGCGCTGTCTACGCAGAGTCGATCAACCCCGACGACCCGCTGTCGGGGTTGGTGATCGGCGAGCGTCCCGACCCGGTCGCGCCGGAGGGTTGGACGCGGGTGGCGGTGAAAGCGGCCAGCCTGAACCACCACGACCTGTGGACGCTCAAGGGCGTCGGGATCAGCGCCGACCGGCTGCCGATGATCCTGGGCTGCGACGCGGCCGGCATCGACGAGTCCACCGGCGCGGAGGTCGTCGTCCACTCGGTGATCACGACCGACGACTGGACCGGCGACGACACGCTCGACCCCGGGCGCTCGCTGC
>Ga0164242_10002262_pt1 | contig 22374 bp, 23 predicted proteins | sample OricomgcompostMG_FD_108783 | JGI IMG/M metagenome (GOLD analysis project Ga0164242, IMG submission 108783) | Miracle-Growth compost microbial communities from Emeryville, California, USA - Original compost - Miracle growth compost (MG) ... | reverse complement strand
TTCGGCATCGAGCTCGATGACGACGACGTGGATTCGGTCGGCGGGTTGCTGGCCAAGGCGCTGGGGCGCTTGCCGGTAGAAGGCTCGGTGGCCACCATCGGCGGGCTGCGGCTGACGGCGGACCGAGCGGAGGGTCGGAGGCGCCGGATCAGCACGGTGCTGGCGGAACGCGACGCAGCCCTGTTCGGCATCGCCGAGGCATCCGGCGGTGCGATCGAAGCGGCGCCGGCACGAGGTCGCTCCGACGACGGGCGTGAGCGAACGGGCCCCGTTCCGGCACAGCCGGCGGGGCGGGCGAGAGGAAACAACGAATGAGCCGCGCGAAGCGCACCCACGAGCCCAAGGACGATCCGGCCGAGCACGACCAGCCGTACCGGGCAGGATTCGTCTCGTTCGTCGGGCGCCCGAACGTGGGCAAGTCGACCCTGATGAACGCGCTCGTGGGCGAGAAGGTGGCCATCACGAGCTCCAAGCCGCAGACGACACGGCGGGCGATCCGCGGGATCGTGAACCGGCCGCACGGTCAGCTCATCGTCGTCGACACCCCGGGCATCCACCGTCCGCGCACGCTGCTCGGAGAGCGCCTGAACTCGCTCGTGCAGTCGACGCTCGGCGACGTCGACGCGATCGGGTTCTGCGTGCCCGCCGACGAGAAGGTCGGGCCGGGCGACCGCTTCATCAACGAGCGGCTCGACGACTTCCCGCGCGCCAAGAAGGTGGCGATCGTCACCAAGACGGACGCGGCATCCAAGGCCGCCGTCGCCGACCAGCTGCTTGCCGTGTCGAGCCTGCGCGAGTGGGATACGATCATCCCGCTCTCTGCGGTGCGCAATGACCAGCTCGACATCCTCGTCGAGGAGCTGATCCGGCTTCTGCCCGTCTCGCCCCAGCTGTACCCGGATGACACGATCACCGATGAACAGCTGCAGGACAGGATTGCCGAGTACATCCGCGAGGCAGTGCTCGAAGATGTGCGAGACGAGCTTCCGCACTCACTCGCGGTGACGATCGACGACATCGTGGAGCGCGACGACAAGCCGCTCACCGAGATCTACGCGAACCTGTTCGTGGAGCGCGACAGCCAGAAGGCCATCGTGATCGGCAAGGGCGGTTCGCGGCTGCGAACCATCGGCGAGACCGCGCGGGCTCAGATCGAACCGCTGGTGGGGGGAAAGGTCTTCCTCTCGCTGCGGGTGAAGGTGGCCAAGGAGTGGCAGCGCGACCCGAAGCAGCTCGGTCGTCTCGGATTCTGAAGCGGGTAGCCTCCGTCGATCGGATGCACGCGCATCCGCCTCGAGGATGATTCCGGCCGGGATCGGCATCGGGCGTGCGGTCGCCGCCAGTACCGTTGACGGGTGATCCGATCCATCAGCCGCACACAGCTCATCGTCGACATCGTCGTCGCGAGCGTGCTGCTGCTGTTCGTGATCTGGAGCGCCACAGCCGAGTCGGTCATCGCGGGACCCGTCGTCGCCCTGCTGCTCTGCGGCGCTCTCGCGGTGCGCCGGCTCAGCCCTGCACTGGCGGTGATCGGAGCCTGGGCGGGCGCGCTGCTGCAGATCGCGGTGCTCATGGCCGTCACCCCTGCGGATGCCGCCGTGCTCGGCGTCGCCTACGCATCGGCATCCTACGGTTCGCGCACCGTGCGGCTCATCGGGCTCGGATCCTCGATCGCGGGCGGTGCTATCGCCGCGGTGTATCTGTCGCTGTCGTCACGCGACCAGTACTTCAACCCGGTCGGGTCCCCGACGCACACCCTCGTGACGCTGATCGCCCTCGGCATCGGCATGCTCACGTTGTTCGTGCTGAGCTGGACTCTGGGGCTGCTGGCCCGCACGGTGCGCCAGTCGCGGGAGGCGAAAGTGCAGGCGGCCGTCGCCGCTCAGCGTGCCGCGTACGAGTCCGCGATCGAGCAGGAGCGCACACGCATCGCCAGGGACATGCACGACGTCGTCGCTCACTCCCTGGCCGTGGTGATCGCACAAGCCGATGGTGCACGCTACGCGGGGGCGACCAGTCCGGAAGTGCAGTCGGATGCCCTCGGCACGATCTCGGCGACCGCGCGTTCCGCGCTCACCGAGGTGCGTCTGCTGCTCACCCAATTGCGGCAGGAAGTGCCCGACGGCCCGCAGCCCTCGCTGGATGACCTGCCTGCGCTGATCGCCGGCATGCGGGGTGCGGGGCTGAGGATCGCCGAGTCCACGAGCGGAACGCCCGTTCCGTTGCTGCAAGGGACCGGACTCGCCGCGTACCGCATCCTGCAGGAGGCGCTGACGAATGCGCTTCGGCATGGCGACCCGGCGCGAGCGGTGAGTGTCGAGCTGCTCTGGGAGCCGCAAGCCCTGCATCTGCGCGTGCGCAATGCTGTGGTGAGCGTTCCCGCCGGAACAGCCCCCGTCGACGCCGTACGATCGGCGGGGCACGGCCTTCCCGGCATGCGCGAGCGAGCAGCACTGGCGGGTGGCACGGTGTCCGCTGGACCCGCGCCCGACACGGCAGGGATGTACGAAGTGTTCGCGATGCTGCCGACCACGGTGGCACCCCGAGGAGAGGCTGCAGAGTGACCGATCGCATCCGAGTGGCACTCGTCGACGACCAGGCGCTGTTCCGGGCCGGCGTGCGCATGCTCATCCAATCGCAAGCAGACCTCGAGTTCGCCGGAGAAGCCGCGAACGGACGAGAGGCGGTCGAGCTGGCGACGCGTGAGCGACCCGACGTCATCCTGATGGACGTGCGGATGCCCGAGCTCGACGGCGTCGCCGCCACAGCGCAGATCGTCGCCCGAAACACCGGCGCGACGCCGCGTGTGCTCGTGCTCACGACCTTCGACGTCGACGAGAGTGCGGCGAGGGCCATCCAGGCCGGCGCGAGCGGATTCGTGCTGAAGGATGCCGACCCCGAGTTTTTGCTCGCCGCCATCCGCACCGTGCATGCCGGCAACGCCGTCATCGCGGCGTCAGCCACCCGCAGGCTGCTCGAGCAGTTCACGACGCGCGTTCAGAAGCGGGTTCCTGCCGAGCTGCAGACGCTGACCACTCGGGAACGGCAGATCTTCGATCTCGCCGCGCGGGCTCTGAGCAACGGCGAGATCGCCGAGCGCGAGTACCTCTCCGAGGCGACCGTGAAGACGCACATCTCGCGCGTGCTGACCAAGCTCGGGCTGCGCGATCGCGTGCAACTGGTCGCGTACGCCTACGAGAACGGCCTCGTGGAGTAGACCGACGGCAGCGGTGCGGGTCATCCTGAGGTCGCATCGGAATGGCCCGCTCGGCCGACGATGACGCCAAGGGTCATCCGTAGCGTCGAAGGTATGCAGATCTCTCCTTCGGACCTCGGGCTTGCCGCGCGCGTCGCAGGCCTCACGAAGACCTACGGCACAGGAAGCAGTGCCGTGACCGCTCTGGACGACGTTTCCGTCGGCATCCGCCGCGGCGAGTTCACCGCCGTGATCGGAGCAAGCGGTTCGGGCAAGTCGACTCTGATGCACGTGATGGCAGGGCTCGACGGCCCGACGAGCGGGCGTGCGTGGCTGGGCGACCGGGAACTGACCGCGCTCGGCGACCGCGAGCTCACTCGAGTCCGCCGTCGCTCGGCGGGGTTCGTGTTCCAGTCGTTCAACCTCGTGCCGGTGCTCGACGTGCGCGCGAACATCCTGCTTCCGTTCGAACTCGACGGGAGGAGGCCGAGTGCCGAGGAACTCGGCTGGATCGATCAGCTGATCGGCGCGCTCGGCCTCGCAGCCCGCACGGCGCACCGCCCGTACGAGCTCTCCGGTGGCCAGCAGCAGCGGGTGGCCATCGCCAGGGCGCTCGCGACACGGCCCGAGGTGATCTTCGCCGACGAACCGACCGGCAACCTCGACTCCCGTACGGGACGGGAGGTGCTCGCGCTGCTGGCCGAGGCATCCGCCGGCTATGGGCAGAGCGTCGCCATGGTGACCCACGATCCGGTCGCCGCAAGCCACGCGGATCGCATCATCATGCTCGCCGACGGCCGCATCGTGCACGATGGGCCGCGAATGGCCGCGTCCGACGTGGCGGAGCTCATGCTGTCCGCTGAGGCGGTGCGATGACCGCCGGTGACGCCGGCAGCAGAACGTTCGAGCCATAGCGCAGCAGGCGGTCAGGCATCCGTAGGCTGGAGGGATGCCGCGCATGCCCGATCTGCCCGTGAACCGCTACCGAGGACGCGACGGCGCAGCCCTCGCCTATCGCGAGCTCGGCGACGGTCGCCCCGTGGTCTTGATCCACGGATTCTTCTCCACGGCCTACGTGAACTGGATTCGCTACGGACACGCGAAGCTGCTGGCCGACTCCGGCTTCCGGGTGATCATGCCCGATCTGCGCGCACACGGCGACAGCGACAAGGCTCACGATCCGCAGCACTATCCGCGTGACGTGCTCGCCGACGATGCTTTCAGCCTGATCGAACAGCTCGGGCTCACCGAGTACGACCTGGGCGGTTACTCGCTCGGCGCGCGCACGACGGTGCGGATGCTCGTGCGCGGCGCCCAGCCCCGTCGCGCGATAGTCGCCGGCATGGGTCTCGGCGGCATCACCGAGGTGGAGAAGCGCAACGAGTTCTTCGCTCGCGTCTTCGACGGCCTCGGAACGCACGAGAGGGGCACCGAGGAGTGGCGCTCGGAGGCCTTCATGCATACCACCGGAGGCGACCCGGTGCCGTTGCGTCTCGTGCTCGAGACCTCGGTGGGAGCAACGGTGGAGGAGCTCGCCGGCATCGCCACTCCGACACTGGTCGTCATGGGCGAGGAGGACCGCGGGCACGGTTCCGGTCCCGAACTGGCCGATGCCATGCCGCTGGCGAGGTTCGTCGAGATCCCGGGCAACCACATGAGCGCGGTCACCGATCCGGCGCTCGGGATCGCCATGCGCGACTTCCTCGTTCGCTGACGCGATTGAGCCTCTGAGCGGGAACGCCCAGACAGAGTTCCGCTACGCTCGATTGGTCGGATGTTTCCTCCGGCTCTGTCGCAGACTCTCACTCCGTATTGCACCGAAAGCAGGTAGCTGTGCGCATCGCCAACCTCTCCGGACGACTCGTGCTCCTCTCCGATGACCGCGCCCTCGACGTGGAGCAGGCCAGCGAAGGACGCTTCTCGTCGGATCCGCAGGCCGTGTACGACCGCTGGCGTGAGTTCGTGCAGTGGGCAGGCGCGCAGGATGCCTCAGCCGGTGCCCCCTTCGTGGCTCGCGACCTCGGGCCGGCCGTTCCGCGGCCGCCGCAGGTGTTCGCGATCGGGCTGAACTACGCGAGCCACGCGGGAGAGTCCGGACTGAACATCCCGGAGAATCCCATGGTGTTCACGAAGTTCGTCTCGAGCTTCACCGGGGCCGACGTCGACGTCGAACTCACCAGCGACACCGTGGACTGGGAGGTCGAGCTGGTGGCCGTGATCGGCGAGGGTGGTCGCGACATCCGCGAGGAGGACGCCTGGAGCCACGTCGCCGGCCTCACCATCGGCCAGGACATCAGCGACCGCACCGTGCAATTCTGGGGTGCGCCCGCGCAGTTCTCGATCGGCAAATCCCTGAAGGGTTTCGCCCCGATCGGTCCGGCCGTCGTCACGTTGGACGAACTGGCGACGATTGCGGACCGATCCGACCTTTCGATCGGATGCACGCTCACCCGCGCCGACGGCGGGACCGAGGTTCTGCAGAACGGACGCACGAGCGACATGATCTTCTCCGTGCCGTCGCTCATCGCCCGCCTCTCCGCGCTCGTCGAGCTGCTGCCGGGAGACGTGATTTTCACCGGCACCCCCGAGGGCGTCGGCCTCGGGCGTAGCCCCCGTGTGTACCTGGAGCCGGGACAGAGCGTGACGAGCGAGATCGAGGGACTGGGGAGCATCCGTCAGCGTTTTGTGGCAGCGAGCACTCGGCAGATCTGACAGGCCGCCCGGATGCCGCGGTGACGGAACGCCTGGGCGACGGGTGTACCCTGATCTCGTGCGCTTCGGCATGCTCCTTCTTAGCTGCCGCGACGAGGCCTAGTCTCTCGGCCTCCCTCGTCGCGGAGTTCGTCGTCGGCTGAACAAGTTTCGCGAGAACGAGAAGAAGAGAAGACCATGCAGAACACCCAGCAGCCGTCTGCAATGCCGATCCACAAGTATCGGCCGTTTCACGAGCAGATCCGTGTCGAGCTTCCCGACCGCACCTGGCCGGATGCCCGCATCACCAAGGCACCACGGTGGTGCGCCGTCGACCTCCGCGACGGCAACCAGGCCTTGATCGATCCCATGAGCCCCGAGCGCAAGCGCATCATGTTCGACCTTCTGGTGCGCATGGGCTACAAGGAGATCGAGGTCGGTTTTCCGAGCGCCAGCCAGACGGACTTCGACTTCGTTCGCAGCCTGATCGAGACCGGAGCCATCCCCGACGACGTGACTATCCAGGTGCTGACGCAGGCCCGTGACCACCTCATCGAGCGTACGTACGAGGCCATCCGGGGCGCCAAGCAGGCCATCGTGCACCTGTACAACTCCACGAGCGTTCTGCAACGTGCCGTGGTGTTCCGCACCGACCAGCGGGGCATCGTCGACATCGCCCTGCGCGGGGCCCGTAAGTGCAAAGAGCTCGAGTCGACGGTTCCCGGTACGACGATCTACTACGAGTACTCGCCGGAGAGCTACACCGGCACCGAGCTCGAATTCGCCGCCGACATCTGCAACCAGGTGCTCGAGGTGTTCGAGCCCACGCCGGAGCGCAATGTGATCATCAATCTGCCGGCGACGGTGGAGATGGCGACCCCGAACGTGTACGCGGACTCGATCGAGTGGATGTCCCGGCACCTGAACCACCGCGAGAACGTCATTCTGTCGCTGCACCCGCACAACGACCGTGGCACAGCGATCGCTGCCGCCGAGCTGGGTTACCTGGCCGGCGCCGACCGCATCGAGGGATGCCTGTTCGGCAACGGCGAGCGCACGGGCAACGTCGACATCGTTGCGCTCGGCGTGAACCTGTTCACCCAGGGCATCGACCCGCAGATCGACTTCAGCGACATCGACGGCATCAAGCACACGGTGGAGTACTGCAACCAGCTTCCCGTGAACGAGCGGCACCCGTGGGTGGGCGACCTGGTGTTCACCGCCTTCAGCGGTTCGCACCAGGACGCCATCAAGAAGGGCTTCGAGGCGATGGCCGCGAACGCCGCGGAGCAGGGAGTCGAGATCGACGACCTCGTGTGGGCAGTGCCATACCTGCCGGTGGACCCCAAAGATCTGGGTCGCAGCTACGAGGCGGTCATCCGCGTCAACTCGCAGTCCGGCAAGGGCGGAGTTGCATATCTGCTGAAGAACGATCACGCGCTCGACCTGCCTCGCAAACTGCAGATCGAGTTCTCCGGGGTGGTGCAGGCGAAGACGGATGCCGAGGGCGGCGAGGTCACGAGCGACCAGCTCTGGCGCATCTTCAGCGACGAGTACCTGCCGAGCGTCGACGAGACGGCGAAGTGGGGCCGCTTCGAGGTGCAGTCCACGGCGACGGCGAAGGACGAGTCAGGCACCCTGTCTCTTCGGGTGAAGTTGCGCGACGGCCACGACGTGGAGTGGACCGAGGCGAGCGGCAACGGCCCGATCGACGCGTTCCTCGCGCTGCTGGCCGCACGCGGCATCCAGGTGTCTCTCTACGACTACGTGGAGCACACCATGTCGGAGGGCGGCGACGCCCAGGCCGCCTCCTATGTCGAGTTGCAGGTCGGCGAGCGGCGGCTGTGGGGAGTCGGCATCGACTCGGACACCGTCTCGGCGTCGCTGAAAGCTATCGTGTCGGCCGTCAACCGTGCGGTGCGCGTCGACGACGGCGTGACCGAGCGTCAGCTGACGTCGGCCTGATCGCACCACATCCTGCTCGATGCTGAGTCCTGGTCTTCCCGGCGCGGCCGCGCCCGACAGCGGTGTGCCGGCCGGGTCGCACGGCGCGCGTTCCCTTGCGAGCGAACCGGATGCGTCGTTCGCCGTTCCCGAGCCGCTCAGAAGGCGGCTCGGGGACGGCATCGACGCCGTCGTGTGGGTCAACGAGGTGGGCGGCGTCACGGTGCGGGGCCGGGCCGACGGCGACCGCGTGTTCGCGAAGTGGGCGCCGCCCGAGAGCAGGGCTGAACTCGACTTGGCCGCAGAGGCGGAACGTCTGCAGTGGGCGGCGGCACACACGCGCGTTCCCGAGGTCGTCGGCTATTCCTCCGACCAGGACGGCGAGGTGCTCGTCACGCGCGCGTTGCCGGGCACGAACGCGGTCACGGATCGGTGGCGCTCCGAGCCGCGAACGGCGGTCATTGCGCTGGGCGAGGGCCTGCGCGCTCTGCACGAAGCCCTGCCAGTGGCCGGATGCCCGTTCGACTGGTCGGTCGGCGAGCGTGTTCAGCGGGGCCGGATGTCTGGCATCCCGGAGCGTGCGGCGGCCCTCGAGCGGCTGGGAGACGCCCCGGCCGTCGACACGCTTGTGGTCTGCCACGGCGACGCATGCGCCCCCAACACGCTGTTGAACGGCGACGGCTCCGTCGCCGGTCATGTCGATCTGGGCCGGATGGGAATCGCGGACCGCTGGGCCGACATCGCGATCGGCGCGTGGAGCACCGAGTGGAACTACGGCCCCGGCTATGACCGCCTGTACTACGAGGCGTACGGGGTGGATCCCGACGAGGAGCGGATCGCGTTCTATCGGGCGCTGTGGGACGCCACCTGAGCTCAGCCGGCGGAGCTGCCCTTGTCTGGCTTCACGATCGGGATCGCGGAGGTCTCCGCGGCCACTTTGCGGCGGTAGAGCATCCGTTGCTCCGGAAGCGACAGGTCGAACACGACGGCCAGAATGCGGATCACCGCGGTGAGTGCGAATCCGGCGACACCGGCGACGAAAAGGCCGACGCCGAACGCGTGCAGCACGACGAGCAGCACGCATCCGGCCGCTGCGGCGACGGCGTAGAGCGACCCGACGTGCATGATCGCCACCGGCAGGCCCATGATCACGTCGCGCAGCACGCTGCCGCCCACTGCCGCGAACACGCCGACGAAGACGGCGGGAACGACCGGAACGCCAAGCCCGAGCGCCTTTGCCGTGCCGAACGCGCCGAACATCCCGATCACGAGCGCATCGAGCACCACGATCAGCGCGTTCACCCTGCGCAGCGGACCCGCCAGCAGCATCCCCAGCAGAGACGCGGCGATGACCGTGATGAGATACCAATCGTTCGACAGCATTGCGGGCCGCACGACGAGCAGCAGGTCTCGGATGAGGCCGCCGCCGAGGCCCACCACGGTTCCGATCACGGCCACCCCGAGCAGGTCCAGCCGGCGCTGTCCGCGGAATCCCGAAGCGAACAGCGCGCCCTGGATGCCGCCGAGTGCGACGGCGGTCAGATCCGCCCAGAGCGGGATGATGAAGGCGGACTCGGTCACACCACTATTCTTCGTCAGCGACGGCGGGCGTTCGCACCGCGCACGAGCGCCGCGGCGATAATGGACCGGTGCCCACCTATCGTGATGAAGCCGTCGTGCTACGCACCCACAAGCTGGGCGAGGCCGACCGCATCGTCACGATGCTGACCAGGGCTCACGGCAAGGTACGTGCTATCGCCAAGGGGGTGCGTCGCACCGCCTCGAAGTTCGGTGCGCGCCTCGAGCCGTTCATGGTCGCCGACGTGCAGCTCTACGAGGGGCGCAGCCTCGACATCGTGAACCAGGCGGAGTCGCTCGGCGCATACGGTGCAGAGATCGCCGGAGACTACTCGAGCTTCACCGCGGCGAACGCCATGGTCGAGACGGCCGACCGGCTGACCGAGTCGGAGGGATCGCCGCAGCAGTACCTGCTGCTCGTCGGTGCGCTGCGGTCGTTGTCGCGGCACGAGCACGACGCGTCGCTCACGCTCGACTCCTACCTGCTGCGGGCGCTGTCGCTGGCCGGATGGGCGCCGAGCTTCGACGCGTGCGCGCGGTGCGGCAGGCCGGGGGAGCACACCAGCGTCGTCGTGCAGCTGGGCGGCGTGGTCTGCGACGACTGTGCTCCGCCGGGGGCGCCGCGCGTCGGCCGCGTCGTCATCGACCTGCTGGCCGCGCTCATGAGGGGTGAATGGGCGGCGGCGGAGTCCACAGATGCCGGCACTCGCGCCAAGGCGAGCGGCATCGTCTCCGCCTACACGCAGTGGCATCTGGAGCGCGGTCTACGGTCGCTTCCGCATGTCTCCAGGGCAGTTGCAGGGGAGACGGCGTGACTCCGAAGCCGTACACGCACCAGGATGCTGTCGCCTACCGCCCCGTGGATTGGACGGGCGAGTACCCGCCGCAGTTGCCGGCATCCGCTGTACCGGGGCACGTTGCGCTCGTCATGGACGGCAACGGCCGCTGGGCGAACCGGCAGGGCCTCACCCGTATCGAGGGCCACAAGGCGGGGGAGGCCTCGCTGCTCGACGTCGTCGCCGGCGCCATCCAGATCGGGGTGAAGCAGCTGAGCGTGTACGCGTTCTCCACGGAGAACTGGCGGCGTTCGCCCGACGAGGTGCGGTTCCTGATGGGGTTCAACCGTGAGGTGCTGCACCGGCGACGCGATCAGCTGAACGAGTGGGGCGTGCGCGTGCGGTGGGCTGGCAGGAAGCCCCGGCTGTGGACATCCGTCATCAAGGAGCTCCAGTTCGCTGAGCGACTCACGGCAGGCAACGACGTGCTCACGCTCACGATGTGCGTCAACTACGGCGGCCGCACCGAGATCGCGGATGCCGTGCGCAGCATCGCCGACGAGGTCGCTGCGGGCAGGATGCGTCCTTCCGCCGTCACCGAGAAGACGATCCAGCGTCACCTGTATGCGCCGGAGCTGCCCGATGTCGACCTGTTCGTGCGCAGTTCAGGCGAGCAGCGCACGAGCAACTTCATGCTGTGGCAGAGCGCGTACGCAGAGATGGTGTTCCTCGACACGCTGTGGCCGGACTTCACACGACAGGACCTGTGGCGCGCGATCGAGTTGTACGCGGCGCGCAACCGCCGCTTCGGCGGAGCGGTGGACGTGCCCACCGCTGCGGAATAGCGGCCGCCCGCTGCCAGTTGCACCTGCACGTGAGCGATCCCATCAAGGTTGACATCTGGTCCGACGTGGCGTGCCCATGGTGCTACATCGGCAAACGTAAGTTCGAGGCAGGGTCCGGCTTGTTCGCCGGCGCCGGCGACGGCCGCGGCGTCGAGGTCGAGTATCACTCGTTCGAACTCTCACCAGACACGCCGGTCGACTTCGAGGGCAACGAGACGGACTACCTCGCCCAGCACAAGGGGATCAGCCCGGAGCAGGCGTCACAGATGCTGGAGCGCGTGAGCGGTATCGCTGCGCAGGTCGGGCTCGACTACGACTTCGCCGCCATGCAGCACACCAACACGGTCAAGGCCCACGAGCTCATCCACTACGCCAAGGCGCACGGCAAGCAGGCCGAGATGAAAGAGCGTCTGCTGAAGGCGTACTTCGTCGAGGGCGGGCACGTCGGCCGCATCGACGATCTCGCCGGCTACGCGTCCGAGATAGGACTTGACGGCGAGGACGCGCGTGCCGCGCTCGAGCACGGCGACTATCTCTCCGCGGTGCGCGAGGACCAGGTGACGGCGCAGGAGTATGGCATCTCCGGCGTGCCGTTCTTCGTCATCGATGGCAAGTACGGTGTCTCTGGCGCCCAGGAGGCGGCGACGTTCGCACAGGTGCTGGAGCAGGTGTGGAACGAGCGCGACCAGGCCGACGAGTCGGAGGCGGTGTCGGCATGACCGAGCTGAAGCCGCTTGGCGACCCGACCGCGGTCCTGTGCGACGGCGATGTCTGCATCGTTCCGCAGCCGGTGAACGAGGCGCCGGGGGCTACTCCGGTTCGGTGATGTCGGCGACCGTGGCGTCGAACGCGCGGATCAGCGCGTCGCCGTCGACGAACGCACTGTAGCCGTGCTCGCCGGCACCCATGGCGACTGTGCGGCCGGCGACCCCAGCGTCGGCGACGACCGGCCACGGGGTCGTCGAGCCGAACGGCGTGATGGTCCCGCGCTCGTATCCCGTCGCGGCGAGGGCGAGCGAGGCATCCGGAAGCGACAGCTTGTTCACACCGACCAGAGCGCGCAGCTTCGCCCACGAGATCTTGCGTCCGCCGGGCACGAGTGCGAACAGGTAGTCGCCGTCGTGCCGTTTCACGACGAGGGTCTTGACGATGTCCGACGGCTCGATGCCGAGCAGCGCAGCGGCCTCGTGCAGGGACCGGGCCGCCGGGCGCTCGACGATCCGTACGTCGACTCCGCGTGCTGCGGCATCCTCGGCGACTCGTTCGCGTCCCTGCGGCATACGCGTCCCGTTCCTCTCGGCCGATACCTGTTCTTTCACGTCTTACCTGGTCTTTCAGGTGCTATCTGGGAGAATCGTGAGCGATGTCTCCTCTCGCAACACTAAGCCCCTCGCAGCTGGCCATCGGCCCGCTGCGCCTCGACGCACCCGTCGTGCTCGCGCCGATGGCCGGCATCACCAACACCGCGTTCCGCCGCCTGTGCCGAGAATTCGGCGCCGGTCTCTACGTGAGCGAGATGATCACCTCCCGTGCGCTCGTCGAACGCACACCCGAGTCGATGCGGCTGATCCGTCACCATGAGAGCGAGACGCCTCGGTCCATCCAGCTGTACGGCGTCGACCCGAAGACCGTGCGCGAGGCCGTCACGATGCTGGTGGCCGAGGATCGCGCCGACCACATCGACCTGAACTTCGGATGCCCGGTGCCCAAGGTCACCCGCAAGGGCGGCGGAGCCGCGCTGCCGTGGAAGCTCGACCTGTTCCGCGACATCGTGACCGCCGCGGTGCAGGCATCCGGCGATCGTCCTCTCACCATCAAGATGCGCAAGGGCATCGACGCGGACCACCTCACGTATCTTGAGGCCGGTCGCATTGCCGAAGATGCCGGAGTCTCATCGATCGCGCTCCACGCGCGCACGGCGTCCGAGTTCTACTCCGGCCACTCCGACTGGTCGGCCATCGCGAAGCTCAAGGAGACCGTGACGAGCGTTCCGGTGCTCGGCAACGGCGACATCTGGACGGGTCAGGATGCCATCCGCATGGTCGAGCAGACCGGGTGCGACGGCGTTGTGGTCGGCCGCGGCTGCCTCGGCCGTCCGTGGTTGTTCGGCGACCTTGCTGCGGCGTTCAAGGCGCACGCCGGCCAGATCAGTGCAGAGGAGGCCGAGGCCGCGACCGCGCGTCCTGGCCTGGGTGAGGTGATGGCCGCGTTCCGCCGGCACGCCGAGCTTCTGGTCGAGTTCTTCGAGAGCGAGGAGCGCGGATGCCGCGACATCCGCAAGCACGTCGCCTGGTACTTCAAGGGTTACCCGGTGGGCGGCGACCTCCGGGCGCGTCTCGCCACGGTCGAGTCGCTCCAGCAACTCGACGACCTGCTGGGCACGCTCGACCCGGCGCAGCCGTACCCGGGTGATGACGCGGAGGGCCCACGTGGGCGCGCGGGCACGCCGAAGAATCCCGCGTTGCCGGACCGCTGGCTGGAATCGCGCTCCATCGCGGCGGACGAGCATGAGCAGCTTGCTGAGGCCGAGGTGAACACGAGTGGCGGCTGACCCCGGCACCGCCGCCAATGCGGTGGGCACCGCTCAGCCCGTCGTTCCTGACCGTTCGACCGGTTACGGCGCTTTCGACCGGGAGCGGTGGTTGCCCGAGCAGCACTCGACCCGGCGCAGCGACTTCGCTCGCGACCGCGCGCGGCTGCTGCACTCGAGCGCGTTGCGCAGGCTGGCCGCCAAGACCCAGGTGCTCAGCCCGACGGCCGGGCTCGACTTCGCTCGCAACCGGCTGACCCACTCCCTCGAGGTTGCTCAGGTCGGCCGCGAGCTCGCCTCGAGCCTCGGCCTTGACCCGGACGTGGTCGACACGGCGTGCCTGGCGCATGACATCGGACACCCGCCGTTCGGGCACAACGGCGAGCGGGCCCTGGCCGAGTGGTCGAGCGATATCGGCGGGTTCGAAGGCAACGCTCAGACCCTGCGGCTGCTCACGCGACTCGAGCCGAAGGTGTTCGGCGGCGACGGGCACCCGTACGGCCTCAACCTGACCCGTGCCAGCCTCGACGCGAGCTGCAAGTATCCGTGGCCGGCGTCATCCTCCGTTGCCGACCCCATCGGACGCGCCAAGTTCGGTTTCTACGCCGACGACGAGCCGGCGTTCCACTGGCTGCGCGAGGGGGCACCGGAGCGCGTGAAGTGCATCGAGGCCCAGGTGATGGACCTCTCCGACGACATCGCTTACTCGGTGCACGACTTCGAAGACGCTGTCGTGAACGGGTACATCGACGTCGCCGCGCTCGGCCGGCGGGTCGACCACGACGCGCTTGTCAGCTCCATGTACGAATGGATCGGCGGAGAGATCGGGCACGATGAGCTCATCGCCGCCTTCGATCGGCTGGACAGCCTGGATGTCTGGCTCGACGACTGGGACGGCTCGCGTCGCGCGCAGGCGCGGCTGAAGAACCTGACGAGCCAGCTCATCGGCCGTTTCGCGGTCTCCTCGGCACGTGCCACGAGGGAGGCTTTCCCGCAGTCGAGCCTCATCCGCTTCGGAGCCGACGTGGTGGTGCCGCGGGAGATTCAGGCGGAGATCGCCGTTCTGAAAGGCATCGTCGCCACGTTCGTGATGTCGCGCAACACGCGCCAGCCGATCTACGCCAGGCAGCGCACGATGCTCGCCGAGCTTGCTGACGTGCTGCTGACCACCGGTGAGGCGAACCTCGATCCCGGATTCGCGGAGGACTGGCGGCGGGCACCGGATGATGCGGCGCGCAAGCGCGTGGTCGTCGACCAGGTCGCGAGCCTGACCGACCAGTCGGCGATCTCCTGGTACGAGCGCCTCGCACACAAGTAGTGCACAGGCCGGTGTCGTCCGCGCGAACACTCTAAACTCAACGCCATGGCGGGCCGTATTCGACAGAGCGATGTCGAAGAGGTCAAGGCCAGAACGAACCTCGCCGACATCGTCGGCGACTACGTCACCCTCAAGTCCGCCGGTGTGGGCTCTCTGAAGGGCCTCTGCCCGTTCCACGACGAGCGCAGCCCGAGCTTCCAGGTGCGCCCGCAGGTCGGCCTCTACCACTGCTTCGGCTGCGGCGAGGGCGGCGACGTGTACGAGTTCCTGATGAAGATGGACCACGTCACGTTCACCGAGGCCGTTGAACGTCTCGCCGCGCGCATCGGCTACAGCCTGCACTACGAGGACGGCGGGCCGGCAGCGGCGGAGTCCGGCAACCGCGCACGGCTCATCGCCGCGAACGCGGCCGCCGAGGAGTTCTTTCGTGAACGACTCGGCGCGCCCGATGCGGAGGCCGCCCGTCGCTTCCTCGGGGAACGGGGCTTCGATCCGATCGCGGCGGAGCGCTTCGGCGTCGGCTTCGCCCCGAACGCATGGGATGCCCTGGGCGCCCACCTGCGCGGCCGCGGCTTCACGGGCGACGAGCTGGCGGCATCCGGTCTCGTCTCCACGGGCGAGCGCGGCAGTTCGTACGACAGGTTCCGCGGCCGGGTGATCTGGCCCATCCGCGATGTCACCGGCCAGACCGTCGGGTTCGGCGCGCGCAGGCTTCTCGACGACGACAAGGGACCGAAGTACCTGAACACGCCTGAGACGGCGATCTACCACAAGGCGCAGGTGCTGTACGGGCTCGACTTGGCAAAGCGGGAGATCTCGCGCTCGCACCGCGTCGTCGTGGTGGAGGGCTACACAGATGTGATGGCGTGCCACCTCGCCGGCGTCGACACGGCGGTGGCCACGTGCGGCACGGCATTCGGCGTCGACCACATCAAGGTGCTGCGTCGCGTGCTCGGCGACGACAGCGGGCTCGGTGAGGTGGTGTTCACGTTCGATCCCGACGAGGCGGGACAGAAGGCCGCGTTGCGGGCCTTCGGCGAGGAGCAGCGCTTCGCCGCGCAGACCTATGTGGCCGTGGGCCCCGATGGGCTCGACCCGTGTGATCTGCGGCTCAAGCAGGGTGACGCCGCCGTGCGCCGCATGGTGGATGCGAAGCGTCCCATGTTCGAGTTCGTCATCCGCCAGGCGCTGAGCAAGTACGACCTCGAGACCGTCGAGGGCCGGGTCGCCGCGCTACGCGAGTGCGCGCCGATCGTGGCGGGAATCCGTGACGCAGCCCTGCGGCCCGGCTACACGAGGCAGCTGGCACGGATGCTCGGTGCCGAGCTCGGCGAGGTGCAGTCCGCTGTGCAGGCTGCACTGCGACGCACATCGGGAGCACAGACGGCGCGCGGTGCCGGCCGGGACGAGCGCCGCGGAGAGGATGCCCGCTCTCGCCCCGGCGACCGCGACCCGTACGACCGCCGTGGACAAGATGAGCCCGGCTCGCGCGAGCCGGACGTGTCGCTGGCGAGCATCGGTTCCGACCCGGCAACCAGGCTCGAGCGCGAAGCGCTGATGGCGGTGCTGCAATATCCGCAGCACGTCGGCGCGCAGCGTGCGAGCGCGGTCGCGCACGCTGGTTTCTCGAATGCCTCGCTCGCGGTGGTGCGCGACGCGATCGCGGCGAACGCCGACGCGTACGGCGCATCCGCCTGGGTGGAGCGCGTCGCGCGCGACGTTCCGCCACCGTTCGCGGGCCTGGTCAGACAACTCAGCGTCGCGCCCATCCCGGCGCGCGACGAAGCCGGCGCGGCGGCGTTCGCGACCTCGGTGACGGCATCGCTGCTCGACCGCGACCTGCTCCGACGCAAGGCGAATGCACTCGGCCGGCTCCAGCGCACCGATCCGGGCGACCGTGAGGCGGTGGCGGGCATCCAGCGCGAGCTCGTGCAGATCGACGCGGACAGGGTACGGCTCCGCGGCGAGTGACGCCCTCACCGCCAACGGTGTCCCTAATAGGCTGATTCTCATGCCCGCCGGAGTCACCGAATGACCGCACAGACCTACCGCGACCCGATCGTGCTCGATGACCTCTCGGCGGAGTACCCGTCGCACGGGGCGTCCGCGGGATGCGTCGCCCTGCGCGGCATCAGCCTGCACGTGCGGCCCGACGAGGTGCTGGGCATCCTTGGCGAGAGCGGCTCGGGCAAGAGCACCCTGGCACGCATCGTCTCCGGTCGAGCGGGTGCCGACGGCGGAGCGGCGCCGAGGATCACCGGAGGCGACGCCACGGTGATGGGCCATTCGATCAGGAGGCTGCGCTCCCGCGACCGCAGCACGCTCACATTCCACGTCGGCTATCTACGACAGGACGCCGGTACTCGCCTCGACCGGGCGCTGACCGTCTCCGAGCTGGTCTCCGCGCCGATCTACGAGCGGGACAAGCACTTCAGCAGGCGGGAGGCGGGCGTGCGTGTCGCCTCGCTGCTCGATTCGGTGCAGTTGCCGCTCGGCGTGCTCGACAAGTACCCGTACGAGCTGAGCAGTGGCCAGCGGCAGCGGGTGGCGATCGCGCAAGCGCTCGTGCTCGGGCCGAGCGTGCTGGTCGCCGACGAGCCGACGGCAGGCATCGACGTTACCGTGCGGGACTCCGTCGTCGACCTTCTGGCTAGGCTGCACGGTGAGCACGATTTCGCTGCCGTCATCGTCAGCCACGATGCGCGCGTTCTGCGGCACGCGACCGCGACAGTGGCTGTGCTCCAGTCCGGATCGCTGGTCGGATACGGCACCATGGAAGACGTCTTCACCGCGCCGACTCACCCTTACGTGGCGCAGCTCGCCGAGGCGCTCCGCCTGAGCGAATGACCGCGGTTCCGGCGCTGCGCCCGACACTGGCTGTCGATTTGTCCAGGCGCCGCGCTTTGGTAAAGTAGGTGAGCCCCGCGGGGGCATTCCTCCATAGCTCAATTGGCAGAGCAGCCGGCTGTTAACCGGCAGGTTCTTGGTTCGAGTCCAAGTGGGGGAGCGTCAAGGCCTCGCCGCAGGTAATGCGGCGGGCATACGGTCGAAGCGTCATGAATCACGCGGTCGACATCTTCCAGGGCCAGGGTTGGCTCCAGGTGGGCGAGCTGCTGCTCGCGTTCGTGCTCAGCGCACTCGTCGGTCTCGAGCGACAGCTGCGCGGCAAGAGTGCAGGACTTCGAACTCAGGCGATCGTCGGAACATCCGCCGCACTCTTCCTGCTGGTGAGCAAGTACGGCTTCGCCGATGTTCTGGGTCCGCACGTCACGCTCGACCCCTCACGAGTCGCGGCGCAGATCGTCACCGGCATCGGGTTCCTCGGCGCAGGCCTCATCCTCACCCGGCGCGGTGCCGTGCACGGGCTGACCACGGCGGCGTCCGTGTGGGAGACCGCCGCGATCGGCATGGCCGCGGGAGCGGGACTCTGGGTGCTCGCATTGGCCGTGACCGCCTTGCACTTCGTGATCGCGTACGGGCTCACGGCCGTCACGCGCCTTCTGCCGCGCGGCCGCAACGCCCAGGTGCAGCTGGAGGTGGTCTACCGCGACGGAAGAGGACTTCTCCGTGACGTGCTGACCGCGATCACCGGCAACGGCTGGGTGGTCAGCCGCACCGACCATCGCCCGGCAGGTGACGGTCTGGCCGCCGTACTGCTGGAGCTGCGTGGCCCGGATGACGCGACCCCGCTCATCGACGCGCTCACCGGCATCGACGGTGTCAGCAGCGTGCAGCTGGTCTCCGAAGACGACCTGGAGTAGCCGTCAGGGCTCGCAGGACTGAGTAGCGTTGCCGTCATGTCCGATCCCTCCGACCTGCTCATCACCGCCGACGATCTCGCAGCTGCGCTGGAGAACGCCGCGTCCGGCGGCCGCCCGGTGAGGCTACTCGACGTTCGGTGGCGGCTGGACGTGCCGGATGGGCGCCCTGCCTACCTCGCCGGGCACCTTCCAGGCGCCGTGTACGTGGACCTCGACACCCAGTTGGCGAAGAAGGGGGATGCCAAGGAGGGCCGGCATCCGCTGCCACCCATCGAGCAGTTCGAGGCGGATGCCCGCTCCTGGGGAGTCGACGACGGCGACCTGGTGGTCGTCTATGACGATCTCGGCAACATGTCCGCCGCCCGCGCGTGGTGGCTCCTGCGGTATGCCGGATTCGACGAGGTACGGATGCTCGACGGCGGCTTGCGTGCATGGCTCGCCTCGGGTCGCGAGCTCGAGTCCGGAGTCGCACAGCAGGCGCCCGGCAGCGTGTCGCTGAGCTACGGCCACCTCCCGGTCGTCTCGATGGACGAGGTGCTGCGCGTGGCACATGACGGTGCGCTACTGGATGCCCGGGCCCCGGAACGGTACCGGGGCGAGACCGAACCGATCGACCCGCGCGCCGGCCACATCCCTGGGGCGCGGAATACGCCGACGACGGCCAACGTCGACTCCTCGGGGCGATTCCTCAGCGTGGACGAGCTGCGGCAGCGGTTCGAGGCGGCCGGTGTCACCGGCGACCAGGCGGTTGCCACGTACTGCGGCTCCGGCGTGACGGCCGCACACAACGCCGCCGCTCTGATGCTCGCGGGGTTCCGGCCCGCTCTCTATCCGGGATCGTGGAGCCAGTGGTCGCAGCACGCCGACCGTCCGATCGCGACGGGCGATGAGCCGACTGCAGGCGTGCGGGCGGTACTCCGCGGGGAGTAGTCGCGACCGCCCGGCGGCCGACGGCCTGGACGCGGTCGCTGGCTAGCATGAGGAGATGCCGTACCCGCCCTGGCTGCGCACCGGGCCCGAGCCGGCGCCTGAGATCCGCTCACGCCGCTCATGGCGTGCCCGGGTCTTCGCCACCGCCCTGTGCGTCTTCGTTCAGCTCCCAGGGCTCGCGTTCGCATTCGGCGGCGCCTGGCACCATGCCCGCGGATCGGTCGATCTGGTGTCAGCCGGATCGGTCGTTCTCGGGATAGGGGCCGCGGCGCTTCTGCTGCTCCCATCGCGCAGGGCCGGTGTGATCGCCGTCGCGACCCTCGCGGTTCCGGCCATCGCGCTGGCACCGGGTCCGCCTGCCGCCGCGCTCGCGGTCGCGATCGCCGTCGCGCGGGCCGTGCTCGGCGGCGCGTCGATGTGGGCGTGGTGCACTTTGGCCGGCCTCGGGCTGGTCGGAATCGGCTGGATTCTGGCGCAGGGCGGCGGTGCAGCGGGCATCCGGGTGCTCGCCGTCACCGTCGCGCTCTGTGTGGTCGCGGCCGCTGCGAGCGGTGCGAGCGGGAGGCGCGAGCGTTTCCGAACCGCGGCGCGCGAGGAAGCCTCCCGCCGGCGAACGGCCGCCGAGGAGGAGCGACTGCGCATCGCCAGGGAGCTGCACGACGTTCTCGCTCACTCGCTCTCGCAGATCAGCGTGCAGGCGGGCGTCGGCCTCCACCTGTTCGACGACGACCCGGAGAGCGCGAGGCAGAGCCTGCGCTCCATCCGAGACACGAGCGCGACCGCCCTGGACGAGGTGCGCGGAGTGCTCGGGATGCTCCGGCAGTCCGACGATCCGGCTGAGGCATCCGCTCCCCGGCGCCCAGAGCCGACGCTGCACGCGCTTCCTGCGCTGCTTGAGGAGACCCGCCGTCTCGGGCTACGCGTGGAAGCCCTCGGGGAGGTCGCGACCGGTGCGTGGACCGGCGATCCGTCCGTGTCGGCAGCCATCCAGACCGCCGCATACCGCATCGTCCAGGAATCGCTGACGAATGTGCGCCGCCATGCCTCGACCACCTCCGTCGTGGTCGAGGTGTCGATCCGAGCGGACGCCCTGATCGTCCGTATCGAGAACGGGCCGGCCCAGGAGTCCGCCGCCAGCGAGGCCGACGATCAGAGGGCACCCGGCCGGGGCATCCTGGGGATGCGAGAGCGAGCGGCAGCCCTCGGCGGCACACTGGAGGCCGGGCCGACTGCGACCGGCGGGTTCAGGGTGATCGCGCGTCTGCCCGTGATCCCACGAGGGGGAGGCCCAGCCGCACCGAAAGAGGAGACAGTGTGATCCGCGTCGTACTGGCCGATGATCAGCAGCTCGTGCGCGCCGGATTCCGTGCGCTGCTCGACCACGAGCCCGACATCGAGGTGGTGGGGGAGGCATCCACCGGGCGAGACGCCGTGGCCCTGGTGCGACGGGAGCGTCCGGATGTCGTGCTCATGGACATCCGGATGCCCGACGGCGACGGCCTCTGGGCGACGTCGGAGATCGTGGGGGATGAAGCGTTGCAGGACGTTCACGTCGTCATCGTCACCACGTTCGAGCTCGATGAGTACGTGTCGGAAGCGATCAGGGCAGGAGCCAGCGGCTTCCTGGTGAAAGACACCGACCCTGTCGAACTCATCCGCTCGGTGAGGGTAGCGGCGGCCGGCGACGCGCTTCTGTCGCCCGGGGTGACCAAACGCCTGCTCTCACGTCTGGCCGGATCGGTGCGTCCCGAGGTGACCGCCGCCGTGCTCGAGCCGCTCACCGAGCGGGAGCGCGAGGTGCTCGCCCTCGTCGCAGAGGGCCTCAGCAATGCGGAGATCGGCGTTCGGCTCTTCATGAGCCCGCTCACGGCGAAGACGCATGTGTCGCGCATCCTTACGAAACTCGACGCGCGCGACCGCGTGCACCTCGTGGTCATCGCCTACGAGTCGGGACTCGTTGCACCCGGCCGGTTCTGAGCCTTCCGGCGTGCTCCCATGGTGCACTGCTCGTGCTCCCAGGGGAGCAGGAGGATGCCTCCCGCTGGCGGACGCGCCCACCCCAGTCCCCGCAGGAACCTGGAATCGGCTCGAACCGGGCCCGTTCACGTATCAGAAAGGTTCTGTCATCATGGTCAGCGCACTCTTGTCGACTGCGAGCGCCGCACCCCTCGCGGTCGCGGCGCACTGGGGCGGCCCGTGGGCCGGGGGATTCTTCCCGTTCTTCCCGCTGTTCTTCCTCATTCCGATCTTCTGGATCCTCGTGATCGCACTGATCGTCTTCCTCGTCACCAGGCGCCGCAGGGCGTACTGGCGCGAACACGGCCCTTCGGGCCAGTTCGGCCCGTACGGGAGCTGGGCGGCGAGCAGCAACGCGGAGTCGACTCTCGCCGAGCGCTTCGCGCAGGGCGACATCGACGAGGTGGAGTACCGCAAGCGCCTCGAGGTGCTGCGGGCGAACCGTCCAGGGCCCTCGCCCCGCTGAGGATCAGCCCGCCGGCGCAGCATCCGCTGTCGCCGGCGGGTGCTCAATCCTCGAGATGGTCGACACCGGGAAGCCAGCTCTGGCCCGGAACACCCCAGCCTCGCTTGCGCTCCACCTTCGCCGCGGTGCGCGCGTGACCGTCGGTGAGCCGGTCCACGTACAGAAGTCCGTCGAGATGGTCGTACTCGTGCTGGAAGATCCGCGCGAGCCAGCCGTCCGCGCGCACCTCGAACGGCTTCTCCTCCAGGTCGACGGCCTGCAGGATCGCCCGCGGGGCTCGCCGGAGCGGGAATCTCTCGCCCGGGAAAGACAGGCGTCCTTCG
>Ga0164242_10002261_pt1 | contig 22384 bp, 19 predicted proteins | sample OricomgcompostMG_FD_108783 | JGI IMG/M metagenome (GOLD analysis project Ga0164242, IMG submission 108783) | Miracle-Growth compost microbial communities from Emeryville, California, USA - Original compost - Miracle growth compost (MG) ... | reverse complement strand
CGACCGCGACACGGTCTTCATCGTCGGATCACGGCTGTCACGCCCGGATCACCGCGTTGCCCGTCGCACGCGCGACAAGCTCGTCGAAGACGGCCGGATCGGTGGTGTGCGCACCTGCTCGGCCTGGTGATCGGGGAAAACCTTGTCCTCATAATCGACAATGGCGTCTCCGGCGTTGACCCGCTCACCGACAACTTGTGCCATCGGTTGCCCCTCTCTCGTCAATAGTTCGTGAACATTTGTCTGCGCACGTTGCTGAATTAAGCGTGTGGCTAGCCGTAAAGAGCCGAGAAATTGTCACGGAAGACCAGCCTGCCGAGTTCACCGTCTCCCGCCGCTGCGCGCAGGCGCGCGGCCTCTCCGGCGTAGTCGCCCCATGGCTCGTCGCTTGCGAAGAGCAGGCGATCCTGACCGACTCCCCGCTTTTCGATCTCCTTGGCCAGCCATCGAGGCGCAAAGCCGACGGCCCAACTCGTGTCGGTGTACACCTGCTTCCCGGCCTCGATCCAGTCGAAGAACCGATGCCCGATCAGTTTGATGTGGGCGCTCACGCCGCCGCCCATATGCACAAGGTGGATCTTCACGTCATCGCCGTAGCGGTCGACCAGCGTGCCGATCTGGTCGATATCAGAGGCGCCACCCGACGACGTGTGGATGTGGACGACGAGATTGTTGGCGCGGGCGGCGTCGAAGATCTGCTCTATTTGCGGCGCGCAGGCGGGATCGCTCACACCGCCGCCGAGCAAGAAGCTGGTCTTGAGCACCTTCACCCCCTTCTCGCCGACATGCGCGAGCGCCGCCTTGTTGAGCTCGGCGTCTTGTGGCCGGGGCGAAACCCATAGCCCGCAGCTGATCCGATCGTCTTTGGCGGCCGCCTGAAGCACGAGTTCGTTGAACGAGAACGACACGGCGGCGTCAGGCACGCCGTAGTTCGGCAGGACGAGCGCTCGTTCGGTGCCCTCGGCGTCGAGGTCGGCGATCAATTCTTCGACGGTGCCACGCGCGCCGCTATCCGGGTGCACGGGTGGCCCACCGTAGAAGGCAAAGGCCGGGAGTAAACCGATGTGGCGGTGTGCGTCATGCACAAGATTTGTGGCCATGTCAAAAACCTACAACAGTTTCGTGTCGGATAGTAGAGATATCTCGGATGGGTAATGCCTCGACCGGGGCGGGTCAAACCCCCGCATGGCCGCCGCCGTCGTGTAGATCTCCAGATGGCGGCACGCGCTCGCGTGCCAGGTGAAGCGGGAGGCGACGTCGGCACCGCCGTTGATCAGCCGGGCCCGCAGCGGCTCGTCGTCGAGCGCGCGCATCAATGCCGCCGCCAGGGCGTCGACGTCGCCGACCGGAACGAGCAGCGCGTCGCGCTGGTCCACGAGATATTCGCGAAACACCGGAAGATCGCTGGTCACCACCGGCACGCCGGCGCTCATGGCTTCGAGCACCGCGAGGCCGAAGCCTTCTTTCACCGAAGGGAAAGCGAGCACGTCGGCAGCGGCGTACCACGCGGCCATATCGGAGTCGGGAACAGTGCCGATCAACGCGATGTCGTCGCCCAGGCCGAGCCCGAGATCCTCCAGCGAAGCGAGCACGCGTTCGCGGTACGCCCTGTGGTCCTGGAAGGAATGGCCCCCGATCACGGCCAGCACCGGCGCGACGTCGCGGCGCGCGCGAACGGCGGCCAACGCCGCCACGAGGGTGTCGCTGCCCTTGCGAGGTTCGATGCCGCCAACCGAGAGGATCAGCGGCCGCGGGCCCGCCCCGACCTGTGCCCGCATCTGCTCTGCCCGGAAAGGGGGCGGATTCGAGAAGCGGCGCGTGTCGACGCCGTTCGGCACCACCTGGGCCTCGACCGCATAATCGCGGCGGAGGATTCCCCGCCACATCTCGCTGACCGCCAACACGATGTCGGGCTCGAGAATCGCGGCGCGTTGGCAATCCATCAAGATCCGGCTGGTGAAGTCGTCGACGTGATGCACGGTTCTGATCACGGTCGCCGCGACGCCGGAGTCGCGCACCCGCGCCGCAGCCCGGGCCGCGATGCAATCCTGCGCGTGCAGCAAGGGCGAGCCGACCTCGGCGATCGCTTCGGCGAGCCGATCGATGCACCCCGCGACCTTCTCCTCCAAGCTGCCGCCGGCGTCCGGGCCAGGGACGATCGTGGCCGGCGCCGCCACCGGCCGGAAGAAGCCCGCGTCGGGGTCACCGAGCGCGAGCACCCGCACATCGACGTCCATCGCGAACAGCGCCTCGGCGAGCGCCAGCGTGTGCACGACCCCTCCTCGCGGTTTCGAGGAGTAGGTGATCAAGGTGACCGACAGATCGCTCACGTCGACGTCTCCGTCAGGTCGGGATTGCGCAGCGCGAGCGCCGCCGCGGCGTAGGCGGCGCGCGCGTTCGTCTCGGGCACGATCGCGCCGACCTCTTCGAGGGTCGCGCGCTGGCGCGAGTACACCTGGGGGTCGGCCTGCGTCCCGAGAACGTACGCCACGACGACCGGTCCGCCGTCGGCCGTCAGCTCGGCGAGCACGGGCGCCAGCTGGCCTGCTGGGTCGGGGTGGGCGCCGTGGCCGAGCACGACGTCGAGGAGGACGACGGCCACCGTCGGATCGTCTCTTTGCCGGCGTAGCAGGTCGATCCGGCCGCTCGGGTCGATCATCGGGTGGGGAACCCCGCGGGTGTACTCCTCGGCCCCGAGGTCGAGCAAGACATGCGCGGCGTCCGGGGCGGGCAGGCCGTGCTCCTGCCGTAGCGGCTCGTTGGAGTAGATCGGCCCGAGCAATTCCTCGAGAATCACCTGCGCCTCGTAGCACAGCGTGCCGCCGGAGAAGAAGCCTCGGACGACGGCGCGCCGGGGCGCGAGCCGCTCGCAGGCCACCGCGACAGACGCCCGCAACCCGAGCCACGGCAGGGGCGGCGAGACCCCGACCAGCTCGGCCGCCGCCCGGGCGCCCCGTTCGAGGGTTCGGGCGATGTGGGTGTTGGCAAGGTGTTCGACCTGCGCGAGTCCGAGGAAGACCGCGACGGCAGGCGTGCTCGCGCACTCGGCGAGCACGCTGGCGGCGACCTCGGGCGAAGGCGGTTTCGACACCAGGAGCACGGCGCTGGTGCCGGGGTCGGCGTCGAGCGCGCGGGTCGCGGGCTTCGCCATCAGGCCGCCCACCGCGACGCCCAGATCACGCCCGCCGACACCGATCACGTTGGTGACGCCGGCCCCCCAGCGGTCGAGCAGCGCCGACACCTCCTGCGCGCCGGTGCCGGCCGCGGCGACCACGCCCACCGAACCGGTCGACGTGACGTCTGCGGTGAGGGCGTTGGCGAACCCGAGCCCGGTGCCACCGAGCACCGACGTGCCCGCGCCGGGCCCCATGACGAGCAAGCCGAGGCCGGCGGCTCGTTCTTTGAGCTCGATTTCCTCGTCGAGCGAGACCCCGTCGCTGAACAGCAGGACGTGCAGCCCGGCGCTCAACGCGTGATGCGCCTCGAGCGCCGCGTATTCGCCGGGCACGGAGACGATCGCCACGTTGGCGTCGGCGTTTCTGCGGACGGCGTCGGCGATGCTGGCCGGCGCGGCGTCCGCGGTCGAAGCGGGGCCGGCGTCGCCCTCGCCGAACGCGGTGTCGCGGCCGGCCTGGAGCGCCGCGTCGACGGCCGCGTCGTCGTCGCCCTCGACCGCCAGCACGACGTCGTTGGCGCCCAGGCCGCCCAGGTCGTCGCGGGAGAAGCCCTGCGAGGCGAGATCATCGCGGGCCTTGGGCGTCGCCATGAACGCCCCCGCCCACGACGCGCCGGGCGATTGCTCCATGCTGACCGTGGCCGACATCAAGACCATCGAGTCGAGATAGGCGCCGCGATGGACGCTGAGCTTGCGCGCGGTCATCGGCTGCTCCCTACGGCGGAGGGCTGCGATTCGATGCGGGTGCCTGCCCCTGGCTCGCCGGCCGCCGCCGCGGCGAGCAGCCGTGCCGACGTGATGATGACGCGATGACCGCCGTCGGCCAGAAATCGCAGCCCCGCCTGAACTTTCGGCCCCATGCTGCCGGGAGGGAATTGGCCCTGCGCGAGGTATTCGGTGGCCTGGGCCGGGGTGAGTAGATGCGCCGGACGCTCCCGTGAGGTGCCGTAGTCGAGGAGCACGGCGTCGACGCCGGTCAGCAGGTAGAGCTCCTGGGCGCCGGTGGCGGTCGCGAGCACGGTCGCGGCGTGGTCCTTGTCGATCACGGCGTCGACGCCGGTGAGGACGCCGTCCGGGCCGCGCGTCACCGCGATTCCGCCGCCGCCTGCGGCCAGCACGATATGGCCGGTGTCGAGCAGGGCGGTGACCGCGCGCATTTCGACGATTCCCGTCGGCATCGGCGACGGCACCACCCGGCGGTAGCCGCGGCCGGCGTCCTCGACGATTCGCCAGCCGTGCGCGCGCTCGAGCTCGGCGACCCGATCGGCGCCGAAGAACGGGCCGATCGGCTTGGTGGGCTCGGTGAACGCGCGGTCTCCCGGGTCGACGCTGACGTGGGTGACGAGCGCGACCGCGACGCCCGAGCCGCATCGCGCGTCGATCTCGCGGACGAGCGCGCTGCCGAGCTGCCCCTGCGTCATCGCGCACAACTGGTGGAGCGGCTGCGCAGGCACCTCGGCGGCGCCGGCGTCCTGTTGGATCGCGAGGTTGCCGACCTGCGGTCCGTTGCCGTGCACCACGGCGACGCGCCAGCCCCCCCGATGCAGTTCCGCGAGCGATTCGGCCATGGCGGAGGCGTTGGCCAGAATCTCGTCGTTGGTGCCGCGCTGATGTTCATCGGTCAGCGCGTTCCCTCCGACGGCGACCACGGCCAGCGGCCTGCTCGAGCCATACCCCGGCGGGCCGTTCGAGGCCGACCGAAGTCGTATAGAAGACGACACATCTACCATAGTGAACTCTCCGGCGGCATGGCGCAACGGTGCGGCCATGCGACGTCAGGCCGATCATGTTCCTTGCGGGGCGCCCGCAGAGGATCGCCACCTCGGACGTGGGATCGCAGGTGGCGAGGCCGATCTCCCTATTTTCAGTCGATGCGCAGGCGGCCGCCTGCCTGAGGGTCGATCTTGAGGGGAAGGGGTATCACTCATCGACGCGCGCTGACGCGCGCGAAGGGAGGGGTGTCGCGAGGGTCCGGAGAAGCTGGAAAATATTTCTGATAGTGAACGCCTTCTCTTTCGCGTTCCCGATAGTTAACGTGGCAGTGACCGTGTGGATGTAGCCCGCGGACGAAGGGCGTCAAAAGATGACAGCGTCAGACATGACAGCAGACATCGCTTCGGAGCCGACGCCGAGCGCGTCGCGTATCGCTAACCTCGTGGCCGCCCTGCAAAGCTGCGGGCTTCGAGTCGAGACCCCGATCGGGGCACGCGCGGGCGGCGCCGGCCCGGCCGACGCCGGCATGCTTTACGTCGAAGGCGTGCCTGTCACCGTGCCGACCAGCGCGGAGTATGTCGCCGCGTCGCCCTATGCCTTGCGTAGCGAGGACGACGGAGGGTGGGCGATCTACGACGGGCCGACGCGCGTGGCCTCGGCGTCGCTCGCGCCGCGGCCCCGCTATTACGACCTCGCCACCGAGGACGGAATCCCGTATTGGAAGATCGCCCTTCTGCATTTGGATTCCGTCGCCAGCACAGTCCTTCAGACCTGCGCGTATTGGGGCACCGACGACCAATGCACGTTCTGCGGCATCGGCGTGACCCTGGCGAACGGGCGCACGATCCCGAAAAAGACCCCGGCGATGTTGGCCGAGGTCGCGCTCGCCGCTCGTGATCTCGACGGCGCGGTCGACGCCACGCTCACGACGGGCAGCACCGCCACTCCTGATCGCGGCGCCATGTATGTGGCGCGTTGCGGTCAGGCGGTGAAAGAAAAGGCCGGGCTGCCGGTGCAGATTCAGTTCGAGCCCCCGGCCGACCTAGACGTTCTCGACAAGATCGCCGATATGGGCATCGATTCGGTCGGAATTCATATCGAGTCGTTCGACCCGCGGGTGCTCGCGCGGGTGGCGCCGGGCAAGGCCCGGTGGGGCATCGAGACCTATTTCGCGGCCTGGGAGCGCGCCGTCAAGGCGTTCGGCCCAGGCCAAGTCTCGACGTACGTGATTCTCGGCATGGGCGAAGACGAAAAGCTCACGATCGAAGGGTGCAAGCGGGCCATCGACATCGGCGTCTACCCGTTTGTGGTGCCGCTTCGACCCGTGCCGGGAAGTCTTATGGAAAACATGTCGCCACCGCCCAAAGGCGTCGTCGAGTCGGTATACCGGCAGGTCGTGCTGCACATGGCGCGCAAGGGAATGTCGGCGTCTGGAGTCGCCGCCGGTTGCGCCAGATGCGGCGCCTGTTCCGGCATCGGCGCGTTCGAAAAGGCGCGCTTGAGCAAGGCAGACGGATTTAGTGACACAGGGGGAGGCCTCAATGCGGGAACGCGTCCTACCCTTCCGCTTGCCGTCAACGCCTAGCGACGGCGGGCTGCTCGAATGCCGTCCGATCGAGGATTCGCTTGAGCTGGCCGCGCACTTCCGCATTCGACACGAGGTCTTCGTCCTCGAGCAACATCTCTTCGCCGACAGCGACCACGACCTGCACGACGACGACGTCGACACCGTCCACGTGCTCGGACTCGTCAACTCGATTCCCGCGGGAGGCGTGCGGCTGTACCCGGTCGACGATCGGTTGTGGAAGGGCGATCGGCTCGCCGTCGCGCGCCAGTACCGTCGCGTCGGCATCGGGCGCCCGCTGGTGAAATGCGCGGTCGCTTTGGCGGCGAGCCTGGGGGGCGAGCGCATGGACGCGCAGGTCCAGGTCGCGAACGTGAACTTCTTCAAGATTCTCGGCTGGTCGTGCGTCGGCGAGCCGACGCAGATGTTCGGTGTGCCGCACCAACACATGTCGATCGCGCTGGGGTGAGGGTCGTGCGGTGGCGGCAGGCGGCTCACCCGTGGAGGTTGGTGACGCCCTCGCGGCTCAGATCGAAAACGGTGACGACATCGTCGCCTTGACGGAGTTTGACCAGCCCGCTGTCGTCGAGCACGCCGAGGCGCCGGGCGGTCAACCCTCGGTCGCGAAATCCGGTCAGGCACGCGCTTTCTCGCTCCATTGTGGTGGTGACGAGAAACGCGTAACAGGGAAAGCAGCTCAGCCAGTCGGGCAACGAGACCCCGGGCGGAACGGGGACGTCGTCGAGGTCGAGAGTGACGCCGAGCCGCCGGGATTCGAGCAGCATCGCGAGCGATCCGATCATGCCTGCCATGCTCACGTCTTTCGCGGCCAGCGCGGCGCCCGACGCGGCGAGGTCGGCCAGCAGGCGGACGTCGCCGGCCTGCCGCTCTCCCCGTTCGTCGAACGATCGGAAGAACAAGAAGTCGGGCCGCATCGCGCCGTCGAGACAGCAGCCGAGCACGAGCGCGTGCCCGGATTCCGCGTTTCGCGCCGACAAGACCTGGTCGGCGCGCCCGATGCCGAACGCCGACAACGAGGGTGGCCCGTCGGCCACCGTCAGGTGTCCTCCGACGACCGGCACGTCGTAGCGTCGTCCGGCCCACCGCATGCCGCGCAGCGCCTCGCGGGCCATCGCGCGAGGGCCGACGATCGTGTCGAGCAACGCGACCGGGCGCGCGCCCATCGCGGCCAGGTCGTTGACGTTCGCCAGGACGGCGGCGACGCCGGCGCCGTACGGGTCGGCCGCGACGAACGCGGGCAGCATGGCCTCGCCGCCGACCACGACATGCCCGTCGCCCGACGGCAGGACGGCGCCGTCGTCGCCGGGTCCGAAGTACCAGTCGCCCTCACCGAAAACCTCGGCGACCACGGCGATGTCGGCCTTGGCGGCCACGCCGGGCAACCGCCGGATGCGGTCTGCGAGCGCGGGCAGCGCGGTCACTCCGGCCTCCCGCTTATCGACGATAGTGTCTGTGAGTTCCTATTATGGTGAACGTGACACCCCACTTCCTCACGTTGCCGCCGCGTACGGCCAAGCCTCGCCACCATGGCATCACCCACGTGCTCGACAAAGGGATGCCGACGACGGCGCTCGAAGCGACGCTCGATGTATGCGGAGCCTATGTCGATGTGTGGAAGTTCGGGTGGGGCACCGCCTATCTCGACCCAGGGCTCAAGGCGAAGCTCGCGATCCTCGAGCGATTCGACGTCCTTGCCTGCACGGGCGGGACGCTGCTGGAGGTCGCCTGGCGGCAGCGCGCCGTCGCCGCGTTTCTCGATTGGGCGGCGGACGTCGGATTTCCGTGCGTCGAGGTCTCGTGCGGCGTCGCGGCGATGACGGCGACCGACCGGGCCGAGCTGATCGCGGCGGCGTCCGGCCGCTTCATCGTGCTGGGCGAGGTAGGCGTGAAGGACGAGAACGCCCCGGTGGTCGCCGCCTCCTGGGCCCGCGACGCGGAGGAGGACCTCGCCGCCGGCGCACGATGGGTCATCACCGAAGGGCGCGAGAGCGGCACGGTCGGATTGTTCGACCCGGACGGGCGGGTGCGCGAAGGCGTGGCCACCGCGGTCGTCGACGCGATCGGCCTCGACAGCACTGTCTTCGAGGCCCCTCAAAAGAGCCAGCAGGCATGGCTGATCAATCGGTTCGGCCCCGACGTCAGCCTCGCGAACATCCCCCCGGCCGATGTGCTGGGCGTCGAAGCCTTGCGGCTCGGCCTTCGAGCCGACACCTTCGAACTCTCGGCGCGCGCGGCCGACCGCGCCCTGGCCCGGCGCCGATGAGCAGCCGGATCGCCGACTCGGCGATGTACGGCAGGCTGTGGGGAACGCCTGAGGTCAGGGCGGTTTTCGAGGAGCGGGCGCGGTTGGCGGCCTGGCTGGAGATCCTCGCGGCGCTCGCCCGGGCGCAGGCCGCCGAGGGTGTGATCCCCGCCGCCGCGGCGGAATCGATCACGAAGCAGGCACGTGTCGACCTGCTCGACGTCGACTTCGTCGCCGAGCAGACGGCGGTGACCGGCCACTCCACCCTCGGCCTCATCAGGGGGCTTGAGCGGGTCTTGCCGCCCGACGTTTTCGAACACGTCTACGTGGGCGCGACCGTGCAAGATCTCACCGACACCTGGACGTCGGTGGCGCTGCGCCGTGTGGGCGGCTACGTCTGGCGAGACCTGCGCCGGATCGAGGAGCTGCTGCTCGATCTCGCCGAGCGGCACCGCGACACCTTGATGGTCGGGCGCACTCACGGCCAGCCGGGAGCGCCGATCACGTTCGGCTGGAAGGCCGCGTCGTGGGCCGACGAGATCCGTCGCCATCTCGACCGGCTGCGGCAGGGAGCGCCTCGCTGGCTGGTCGGCCAGCTCGGCGGCGGGGTCGGCACCCTCGCCGCGCTCGGTCCCGCCGGGCTCGCCGTCCGGGCGCGGTTCTGCGCCGAGCTCGGCCTGGCCGATCCGGGCATCTCCTGGCTGACGGCGCGTGATCGAATCGCGGAGGTCGGGGCCACGTTCGCCATGATCGCCGGCACGCTAGCCCGGATCGGCACCGAGGTGTACGAGCTGCAACGGCCCGAGATCGGCGAGCTCGGCGAGCCGATCACCGAGGGCGTCGTGGGCAGCATCACCATGCCGCACAAGCGAAATCCCGAGCGCAGCGAGCATCTCGACACCCTCGCCCGGCTCGTCCGGGCCAACTCCGCGGTGTTGCTCGAAGGCATGGTCGGCACGCACGAGCGCGACGGCCGCTCCTGGAAGGCCGAATGGGTCGCGCTTCCCGAGGTCTGCCTGCTCACGAGCACGTCGCTGCAGCTCGGCGTCGAGTTGCTCGACGGTTTGCGCGTCGACGCCGCCGCGATGCTCGCGAACATCGACGATTTCACCGGCAGCGAAGCCGTCCTCGCCCTGTTGACCGCGCGGCTCGGCAAGCACGCCGCACGACGCGCGCTGCAGGACGCGTTCGCGGCGCCTGCCGGCAGCGAGCTGCCGATGGGCGCCGTCCTGCGTGAAAAGGGTCTTTTGACGGACGCCGAGGCGGCCGGCCTGCGACCTGACCCCGGCGGGTCGGCCGCCATGGTCGATCTGGTGGTGGCCGGCTCGCGGGCCGCCCGCGCGCAGGAGAGCCCGACATGGCCGTAACCCCTGGCATCACGGCGAATTCGTCGGCTCGCACGAGGCTCGCCGTGCTGCCGACGCCGCTGACGGCTGCTCCGAGGCTCGCCGCGGCGCTCGGCATCAGCGGCCCGTTGCTCGTCAAGCGCGACGACCTCACCGGGTTCGCGGTGGCCGGAAACAAGGCGCGCCAGTTGGAATTCCTGCTCGCCGATGCCGCCGCCGAAGGCGCCGACGTGCTCGTCACGGGAGGTTCGGCCGGGTCGAACTTCGTGCAGGCCGCCGCCGCGGCCGCCGCCTACGCCGGAATCCGCTGCGTCGTCGTCATCGCAGGCCTCGGGCCGGACGCCGGCCGCAGGCGCGCGCCGCATCCCAACCTCGCGGCCGCGAGCGCATGGGGCGCCGAGATCCGCTGGACCGGCGACGCCGACCGCGCCTCGGTCGACGCGGCGCTGCCGGTGGCGGCGGCGCACGAGGAGTCTCGGGGCTCGCGCCCGTACGTGGTTCCCCGCGGTGGCGCGAACGCGGTCGGTTGCGAGGGATACCGGCTCGCGTTCGACGAGCTTCTGACGCAGCTCGACGAGGACCGGCTCGACGGGGCGCGGCTCGACGGCGCGCGGCCGACGGTCGTGGTCGCGGTCGGCGCCGGGGGGACGCTGGCCGGTCTGGTCGCGGGCGCGGTGGCCAGAGGCAGGCCGTTCCCGATCGTCGGCGCCTCGGTCAGCCGGCCGCCTGACGAGGTCGGCGCGCGGGTGCTCGGCCTGGCCCGCGAGGTCGCGCGCGCGCACGGTGACGAGCGGCCCGGGGCTGACGACGTCCGGATCGTCGACGCGCGCGGGGAGGGGCACGGGATCGCGTCCGCGGCGGGCGACACCGCGGCTTGGGCGGCGTTGCGGTGCGCGGGCCTCGTGCTCGACCCGGTGTACACGGCGAAGGCGATGGCGGTCGTGCCGGCGGTTGTCGGTGACGGCCCGGCGGTGTTCTGGCATACCGGCGGCCTGCTCGACGCCGTCGACGGCATGGTGGCCGGCAGCGAAGTCATCGGCAGCAGGGCGAGGGAGCGGACGTGACCACCGGACACCGTTTCGGCGCGCCCGCGGGCGGGCCCGCGCCCGAGCTGATCGAGTCGGGCTTCCAGCTGGAGAACGCCGACGCGCCGCTGCTGCACGCCGGCCTCAACGAAGCCGACATCGCGCACGTCCTCGATCTGCGACGCCGGAAGCTGATTCCGGCCGAGCCGGCCAAGCGGCTGATGGCGTTGTTGCTGGAGACGACGAAGATGTCGGCCGAGGAGTTTCCGTACGACCCCGCCTACGGCGAGCCGTACAACAGCCGCGAACGCTACTTCGTCGAACGCATCGGTGACGACGCCGGTTGGCTGCACGCGGGCCGGCCGCGACGAGAAGCGGTTCGGATCGCCCTGCGGCTGCACCTTCGCCGCCAACTGGTCGATTTGATCGAGGCCGCGTCGAATCTTGCGGCCACGATCGCGATCGTGGCCGACGCGCACGTGCGCACCTGGATGCCCGACCAGACCTACCTGCAGCACGCGCAGCCCTCGACGTTCGGGCATTACCTGCTTTCGTTCGCGTATCCCGTCCTGCGCGACGGCGACAGGCTCGTCGAGGCGCTCGGGTGGACGAACTCCAGCCCGGGCGGCGCTGGTTGCGTCAATGGCAGCAGGCTGCTCGACGACCGTTCGCCGATCGCCGACCTGCTCGGATTCACCGGCGTGATCGAGCACACCCGCGACGCCATGTGGCAGACCGATGGCTTGGTGGCCATGCTCGCCGACGCCGCGAGCCTCGTGGGCACGCAGGCCAAGCTCGGCGAGGATCTCGAAATCTGGGCGAGCAGCGAATTCGACTACGTCACCGTGGCCGACGGATTCAGCCGGTCGAGCGTGCTGATGCCGCAAAAGCGCAATCCCTATGCGCTGTCGATCATGCGAGGCGCGTCGGGCACCCTCATCGGCCGGTTGACCGGATTCCTCGCGGTGATCAAAAGCCCGTCGGCGCGTAGCGACAACCTCATCTACGCCTACGGCGAGGTGCCGCGCGCGCTCGATCTCGCGGTGCGCACCACGCGGCTCACCGACGGCGTGATCCGCACCCTCGAGGTCAACGCGGCGCGGATGTGGGCGGCGCTCGAAAACGGCTTCTGCCAGGCCACCGATCTCGCCGAGTACGTGATGCAAAGCCGCGGCCTCGACTACCGAAACGCCTACCAGGTGGTCGGGATCGTGGTGCGGTCGGCCCACTCGGCGGGCTTGCGGGGCGTCGACATCGACGGGGCGATGATCGACGACGCGGCCCGGGAGCACACCGGCGCGCCGCTCGGCCTCGCCGGCGTCGACATGACGCAGGTGCTCGACCCGCGCCGGATCGTCGAAACGCGCACGGCGACGGGAGGGGCTGCTCCCGAGGTCGTGGCCGGCATGGCCGCGACGTGCCTGGCGAGGGCCGCCACGCTGCGGGCGGCCGCCCACGCCGCGGGCGCCGGCTTCGACGCCGCGCAGCGGGCGCTGCTGGCCGCCGCGCGCGCGTTGGTCGAAGGGGAGTCGCGAGCAGACGGTGGCGTGGGGGACAGCGACGAAAGGATCGATCATGGCGAATGACATCGTGGCCAACGTTGTCGAGCTGCCCACCGAGGTCGACGTCGTGAACGTCGGGTTGCCGTTGTTCGCGCAGGCGGTCGCCGACCAGGGCCGGCCCGCCGTTCAGGTCGACTGGCGGATTCCCGGCGACGGCGACCCCGTGGTGGTCGCCGCGCTACGTCGGCTTTTCGGCTCGTTGACCAGCCGAATCGACGTCGCCAACGCCGAGGTCCTACGCCGGCTCGACACCGGCGTGCCGATGCTCACCGCGATCCGCCCTGCGGCCGAGGTGATCGACGGCCTCGACGGGCGCACGTTGCTGCATCCGGGCCCCCGCCTCGAAGTGGCGCAGACCTGCGACCCGCTGCGCCGTTCGATGCGGGCGGCGATCGTCGCGGAGGGCTGGGCCGACACGGTCGAACGGGCCGACGCGATGCTCGCGGCCGGCGAGGTGACGCTGACGCCGGCGAACGACGCCGGCGTCGTGGTGCCGATGGCCACCGTGATGGGCCCGAGCACGCCCGTGTGGGTGGTCGAGGTGGAGGCCGGCGGCACGCGCGCGTTCGCGCCGCTCGGGCAGGGCTCGGGCGACGTCGCGTGGTTCGGTCGCGACACGCCCGGGGCCTGCGAGCGCCTCGTGTTCTTGAGGGCCGCCGCGTTGCCGGTGCTGTCGGCGGCCTTGCGCGACAGCGAGCCGATCGACGTCTTCTCGTTCGCCGCGCAGGGCGTGGCGATGGGCGACGACGCTCACATTCGCACGCAGGCGTCGACGAACCTGCTGATCCGCCACCTGCTCCCGGCGCTGGTCGCGGGCGATCATCCCCGTCGCGTCGAGGTGGCGCGGTACCTGTCGGCGAACCACCTGCTGTTCCTCACCGTCGGCATGGCGGCCGCCCGGGCGCTGACCGCGTGGGCCAGCCAGGTCAAGGAATCGTCGATCGTGACCGCGATGGCGCGCAACGGCACGCAGTTCGGCGTCCGGCTCTCTGGCGAGATCGATTGGTTTCTCGCTCCCGCGCCGATGGTCGGCCACGCGCTCTATCACCCGGGCAAGGGCGAGGACGACAGCGCGCCCGACATCGGCGACAGCGCGGTGCTCGAACTCGTCGGGCTCGGCGGCGCCGCGGCGGCCGGCTCTCCCGCGGTCGGCCAACTCGTCGGTGGCATGGCCGGCGCGGCCGAGCTCACGACCGATCTGGACCGGGTCTGCGTCGCACGGTCGAGCCGGCTCAGCCTGCCGACGTTCGGCGGGCGCGGCACGCCGCTGGGCGTCGACGTCAGGCGCGTCGTCGAGCACGGCATCACACCGAAGGTGACCACGGGCATCCTCGACGCGAGAGACGGCAGCGGCCAGGTCGGCGCCGGGATCGCCGAGGCGCCGCTGTCGTGCTTCCGCGACGCGTTGCTCGACCTCGACACGCGCCTCGGCCGCTGATCGCGGTGAAGGCTCAGTCGCCACCGACGGGGTGAAGCTCAGTCGCCACCGAGACGGTGATCGGCGGCGCCTGCGCGAACGTGTTCGAGACGTAGCAGGCTCGCGTGGCCAAGTCGAACAGCGCCGTCAACTCGTCGTCGGGCAGGCTGCTCGACACCGTGAGGGCCAGCTTTCCGAAGCGCTGGCCGTCATACGTGCCGGTGGCCGTCACCTCGACGTCGGGGAGGTCGACGCCCTTTTTGCGCGCGGCCCAGGCGAGCGCGAGCGTGTAGCACGACGAGATCGAGGCGAGCAGCAGGTCGGTGGGCATCGGCCCGAGGGCGGTGCCTCCGGACTCCACCGGCTCGTCGACGACGAGCGTGAAGCCGCCCGCGTCGACGTCGCACCGCCACCCGCCCTTCCAGCGGGCGACGGCGGTGTTCGTCTCGGCGCGCGTGGTGGTTGGGGCGCGGCCTGCCGCGCCCCCGCCGTCCGCCGTCACGCGGGGCTCATACAGCTGGGCCTTTGGCCTGGGGAGGCGTGTGCCAGGTGCGCCGGTGGCTGCCCGGCATCTGGGCCATGACCTGCGCCCGGACCTTCCACGGCAGCAGGTAATAGGCGGGCACGTACACCTTTTGCCAGAACAGGTCGATCCCTTTGGGGGGAAGCGGTTCGTTGGCCCCGTACTTGCGCGCGACGCTCCTTTCCGCCGCCGTCATCAGGTGTTTCTCCGACACCACCCGAAGCCGTCGAGCAAGCGACATCTCAGGATCCCAACGTCGAAAGGGCGTTTTGCGCGGCGGTTGCGATCGGTTCGGCCAGCGCGCCGATCGGCGGGGAGTAGACGTTTTCCATCGTCGCGAGATCGCGCAGCGTGATGCCAGTGCGCACCGCCATCGCGAGAAAATCGGCGCGTTCCTTGATTCCTTCGCCGCCGACCATCTGCGCGCCGATCAGGCGCAGGCTGCCGGGCTCGCCCAGCAGCTTGACCCGGATCGGCGTCATGTCGGGGTAGTAGCGGGCCCGCGAGATGCCTTCGCCGACGCCGAGCACGTACGGGATGCCGAGGGCGGTCGCCAGCGTTTCGCTGAACGACACTCCGCCGATCATCCACTTGCCGGCGACGACGCCCCAGGGCACGTACACCGGCTGGTACGTTCGCGTGCCGCCCGCGGCGTTGACGCCCGCGACCTTGCCTTGCGCGTAGGCGTGGCTTCCGGTGAGCCCCTGAATCGGGACTTTCGAGACGCCGTGCGGGATCTCGCAGCAGTCGCCCGCGGCCCAGACGCGCGGCGCCGACGTCGCCATCGTCTCGTCGACGATGATCCCGCCCGCGGAGCCGGACGCGATCCCGGCCGCTGTCGCCAGCCGGTTGTTCGCGACCTTGTGGGTGCACACCACCGCGAGATCGCATTCGATCTCTCCGGTCGAGGTCGCGACAGCGCGCAGGCCGCCGTCGCCGCCGAGGAACGCCTCGAGCTTGGTGTTGAAGTGCAGGTGCGCGCCCATCTCGACCCAGGAATCCTCGACCGGCTTGATGATGTCGGGGTCGGTCGCGACCGACAACGCCCACGGGGCCGGGTCGATCAGGTGGGTTTCGATCCCTCGGTGGACGAGCGCGTTCACCATCTCGAGCCCGAGCGGTGAGGCTTCGACGACGACGGCCTTCTTCACGTTGTCGAGCGTCTTGTCCCACTCCATCGCGCGGCGGATGTTCTTGACGTAGTACAGGCCCGACAGATCCGACCCTGGCACGCCCGGATCGGCGTAATCGAAGCCGGTCGCGATCACGAGGGAGTCGAACGGGAACTGCTTGCCACCCGCGATCACGTGCTGGCGGGACAGGTCGATCGACGTCACGGCGGTCTCGTAGTGGATGTCGATGCCTTGGTCGGCGTAGGCCTGCTTGACGCCGAGGAAGAGACGTTCGAAGTCGGGGATCTCCTTGCCGTGCACGTAGGGGATTCCGCACGGGCTGTAGCCGGTGTCCTCGTACTCGGTGAGGACGGTGACCTCGGCCGTCGGGTCGGTGCCCTTCGCCGCGCCCGCGGCGCCCATCCCCGCTGCGCCCCCGCCGACGATCACTATCCGTTGAGTCATGGGAACCTCCGTCACCAAGGTCGAACTCGCGGCACAGACACGCGCTAACATTCAGTATAGGCGGATATTTGTTTACTACACTGAACGCGGCTTCCTTTGCCGTCAAGCGACAGGGTCGGCATGTTCTGGGCTTCGCCGGGCGTGATGAGACCCCGTTGGTCTAAGGTTCGCGGGGGTTCGATGGGGGGTCTTTCGGGCGTGCGGCGTCGTCCGCCCGGGGCATCGATGTCGATCAAGTGTCGAAGGATTCGTGAGATCGCATGACGCAAGAGGTTGCCCATATCGTCTCGGGCATCGGCTCCAAGGTCAGGAGCCTGCGCAAGCAGGCGGGCTTGTCGCTGCAGCAGTTGGCGGCGCAGAGCAACGTCTCCGCCGCCGCGATCCACAAGATCGAGCAGAACGGCATGGTCCCCACGATCACGACGCTGCTCAAAGTCGCCGGCGCGCTCGGACGCCCGGTGAGCTACTTCGTCGACGAGGACGAAGCGTCGTCCGAGCCGACCGTGTACACCGTGCCGGAGCAACGGCGTCCGATCTTCACGTCGCATCTCGGCATCGAGTTGGCGGGCATCACCGGCCCCTACGGCCGGTTCCTGCTCGCCGGGGCGTTCGCGACGGTGAAGGCCGGGGCGAACAGCGGCGAGACCCCGCTGGAGCATCCGGGCGAAGAGCTGATCTACGTGCTCACCGGCCAGTTGGAGTTCGTCGTCAACGCGGCCACCTACGCTCTCGGCCCTGGCGACGCGCTGCACCTGCGCACGGTCCAGCAGCATGCCTGGCGCAATCCTGGCAAGGTCGAAGCCACCGCCTTGTGGATGGCGCTACGGCCGCAATAGCGCGCCCGCCCACCGGCCGTCGTCCGCCTGCGTTCGGCGCGGCCGCGCCGCGTGGCGTCAAGCGGCGGTGCGTTCGATGACGGACGCCGCTCGCACGGCGCACGTGGTCGCGCCGCTGATCCACGCGTTGGGCGAGGCGTTCATGCTCGATCCCGCGACTCGTGCCGCGGGCCGCGAACTCGGCTACCGAGGCTGGCCGTTCTACCTGGCGGGGCGCGCGGGCGTGCTCGGCCCGGCGCCCCCCGACGTCCTGACCGCCGTGCTCGCGTTCTTCCCGCCCGCGTTTATCCGGGAGCACTGGCTGGCCGCGTTGGACGTCGGACCGCTCGACCGCGCGGTGGAGGCATATCGGGAGTCGTGCCGTCGATGGGGCCGCGCGCACCTCGCCGGCGCGCCCGGGTTGGACCGGTTGTGTGAGCTCGCCGAGCGGCTCGTGGCGGGGGCCACGACGGCGGGCCGGCCGTTGTTCGCGGGCTGGGTCGGGTTGACGCCCCCGGGCGAGCCGCCGGACGTCGAGGGCAGGGCCGCGCAGCTGATGCATGTGCTGCGCGAGCACAGAGGCGGCGCCCACATCATCGCGGTGATGTCGGTCGGCCTGCGGCCGCTCGCCGCCGTGCTCGCCGACCCCGAGGCGGGAGTCGAGGGGGCGCGCTATTTCCGCTGGCCGCAGCCCTACGAGCTGAGCCCGGCCGAACGCGCGCTTCGGGCGAAGGCCGAGGCGAGGACAGACGCGCTGGTCGGCGCCGACCTCGAGCGCCTCTCGCCGCACGAGCGGATCGAGCTCGTCGAGCTGGTCACCGCGGCGCACGCGCACGCGCTTGGCCCGGCGTCCGCGGGCTCAGGTTCGGCCGCCGGTTAGGGCCCTGTGGCGCCGGCCGAAAGACGCCGCCACCTGCCTTGTCGACGCGTCTATCAATTGGCTGAGATCGTCGTATAGTAGGAAATCTATTGATTATGCTGAACTTATCGGAGCGGGCTCGAACCACCCGATGAAAAGGAGTCGGCATGACGACGGTCGATGTACGTGACGCCGCCCCACCCGTACAAACCCAACCTCGCGGCGTATTGATTGGCGTCGGAGGCGACCCGCTCATCGTGGGTCTGGTCTTCTTCGGCCTTGCCTCGTTGGCGCTCGGAATGGCGCTGGTCGGCCTGCCCACCGATTCGCAGGGGTCGATTCTGCCGATTCTCATCATGGGCGCCGGGCTATATCAGCTGGTGACCACCGTCTGGGCGATCGTGCTGGGTCAATCGCTGGTGGCCGCCATCTTCTCCACGTTCTCCGCGTTCTGGCTGAGCTTCGGCGCCCTGCTGCTCGGGCTGGGCCATGGCTGGTACGGAGTGGCCGACGCCGACGTGGCGGGCGCCCAGGAGCTCTTCTTCATCGCCTGGGCATGTCTGTTCCTGTTGCTGGTCATTCCCTGCCTGAGACTTCCGGCGATCTATCCGCTGGCGGTCTTCTTGGTGTTCGTCGCCTGCGCGTTCGCCGCGTCGGGCGCGTTCACCGGCACCGAAAATCTCTTCACCGCCGCCGGAGCGACCGCGCTGACCTTCTCATTCCTGGCGTTCTACTCGTGGGTCAACGTCGCGCTGACGGCGATGGGCGTCACCAAGGTGCCGCCGCTGGGCCGGCCGTTGCTTTAGCCGATCGGCCGGCCGGCGTCGGCAGCCGCGGTTCGTCAGGCGCGTCCGGTTGGTTGTCAGCCAAGGCTCAAGGGCGCGCGGCCCGGGGGTTGGGCCGGCGGCGGCAGGAGCGGCTCGCGACGCCGGGTGGGCCTGCTCACCGGCGCCTCGACCGTGACGTCGACGTCCTCGTCATACACGCGCAGCGGCAGCCGCGAGGCCGTCCCGCCTCGCAGGCTGCAGCGCACCTCGTCGTGGCCGACCTCGACGAGCAGCCGCGCGCCCCGCCACATCACCCGGAATGTCAGCCGGGTGATGCCGCCGGGCAGCGCCGGGGCGATGCGCAGCCGCTCGGCGCCTCTGCGCAGACCGCCGAAGCCCTCGACCAACGCCGTCCAGGCGCCGGCCAGCGCGGCGATGTGCAAGCCGCTTCCGGTGTTTCCGTGCAGGTCGTGAAGATCCATCAAGGCCGCCTCGCGCAGGTAATCTCGCGCGAGCTCGAGGTGGCCGAGCTCGGCGCACATCACCGACTGGGCGCATGCCGACAACGACGAGTCCCGAACGGTTCGCCGCTCGTAGTAGTCGAGGTTGCGCGCCTTTTGCTCTTGGGTGAAAGCGTCGCCGCACCAGTGCATGGCCAGCACGAGATCGGCCTGCTTGACCACCTGTTTGCGGTAGAGCTGGACGTAGGGCGCGTGCAGCATCAACGGGAACTGCCGGCTTTTCTCGAAATCCCACTCGCCGTAGCGGGTGAAGCTCTCGCACTGCGGATGAACCCCGAGAGCCTCGTCATAGGGGATATGGACGGCGCACGCGGCGTCGCGCCAGGCCTGCGATTCCTCGCCGCTCACCCCGAGATCGGCGGCGAGCCGCGGATGGCGCGCGCAGGCGTCGGCGGCCACGCGGAGATTGCGCGCCGCCATGAGGTTGGTGAAAACGTTGTCGTTGACCACGGCGGTGTATTCGTCCGGCCCGGTGACGCCGTCGAGATGCCAGCCGCCGTCGCGGTCGTAGACGCCGAGGGAACGCCACAACCGGGCGGTCTCCACGAGAACGTCGATTCCACATTCGCGTTCGAGGCTCTCGTCGCCGGTGGCGATCCGGTAGTCGTCGAACGCGGCCGCGACATCTGCGTTGACGTGAAAGGCAGCGGTGCCGGCGGGCCAGTACCCCGACGACTCTCGGCCGTTGATCGTGCGCCACGGAAAGGTGGCGCCGTCCAGCCCGAGGGTGCGCGCCCGTTGCCGGGCCAGGTCGAGGGTCGCCGCCCGCCAGCGCAGCGCGTCCGCCGCGGCGTGCGGCGCGGTGAGCGTCAGCACAGGCAGCACAAAGCCTTCGGTGTCCCAAAACGCGTGGCCGTCATAGCCGGGGCCGGTCAGGCCCTTGGCCGCGATCGGCCGCCGTTCGGCGCGGGCGCCGGCCTGCAGCACGTGAAAGAGCCCGAAACGCACCGCCTGCTGGACGACGGGATCGCCGTCGATCTCGACGTCGGCGCACTCCCAGAACTCGTCGAGATACTCGCGCTGGCGCCGCGCCATGCCGTCCCAGCCGTCGTAACGGGCGCCGGTGAGGGCGGCCGAGACTTGACCGCGCACCGCTGGCTCCGAACGAGACGCCGACCACCCGTAGCCGAGGTACTTCACCATGCGCAGCGTCTGGCCGGGCTGCAGCACGCAGACGATGCTCGTGCGCGCCCAGTCGTCGCGGACCTTGCTCTCGACGTCGACCCGCCCGGGGGCGTCGACGTCATGGTGCATCGCCGCCCCGATCAGCAAGCGGCTGCGCCGGGTGCGGTGCAGCAGCAACGCGCCCAGCTGATCGACGTCGTTGCCGACGGCGGCCAGCGGGCGGGTCAGCGCTGCCGCGACCCGGGGGTCCTCGGCCGTGGCTGCAGGCGGCGCCTCGTTGGCGACCAGCTCGGACTGAACGATGACCCGCACCTGCGGCCCGGTGGCCTCGACCTCGTAGGCGATCGCGGCGATGGCGCGATGGACGAACGACACCAGGCGGGTCGACCGGATTCGCACGGGCGCGCCCGCGGGCGACGTCCAATCCACCTCTCGGCGCAGCGTGCCCGCGCGCAGATCCAGCACCCGCTCGTGGCGGGTGAGCTGGCCGTAGCGCACGTCGAACGGCTCGTCGTCGACAAGCAGCCGGATGAGCTTGCCGTTGGTGACGTTGACCACCGTCTGGCCCGACTCCGGATGCCCGTATTTGGCTTCGGCATAAGGCAACGGCCGATGTTCGAAAAACGACGCGAGGTAGGTGCCGGGGATGGCGTGCGGCTCGCCTTCGTCAAGGTTGCCACGCAAGCCGATGTGGCCGTTCGACAAGGCGAACAGCGACTCCGTCTGCGCCAGCCGGGTGAGGTCGAGGCCGGTCTCGCGCAGACACCAGCCCTGCGCGGGCGGTGTCGCCGAGTCGGTCACCGCACCTCCGCCAGGATCGGGGTCGGGATCGGGGTCGCTACGGCGCGCGGCGGCCGGGCCGGCGCCCAGGTGGTTCGATACCCCGGCTCGGGGTCGCCGACGCGCCGAGCGACGCAGGCAGGGCCGGATCAGAATTCCTCGATCTGCAAAGACATATCCCGGCCCGGGCGGGCAACGTTTCACGGCATGGCGTCCGAACAGACCCTGCTCGTGCTGGGCGCGAGCGGCGACCTTGTCCGACGATTGTTGCTGCCCGGCCTGGGTGGCCTGCTCGACAGCGACGGCGACGGCGCGCTTCGGCTGAGCCTGGTCGGCAGCGGCCGCACCGCCTGGGACGACGGCCGTTGGCGCGAGCGGGTGCGAGAGTCGTTCGCCGCCGCCGGCGCCACCGGGCCACGCGCAGAGGCGGTGGCGGCGCGGGCGCGGTACGTGACCGCCGACTCGTCGAGCGAGGCCGACTGGCGGCTGTTGCTGCAGGCGTGTCGTGGCGCGCCGGCGATCTTTTTCGCGCTGCCGCCGGCGGCGACCGTGGCCGCCTGCCGTGCGCTCGCCTCGGTCGACCTTCCCGAGGGGACCAGGCTTGTGCTGGAGAAGCCCTTCGGCGCCGACGCGCGCAGCGCGGCGGCGCTGAACACGCTGCTGGCCGGCCTGGTTCCCGAGGATCGCGTGCATCGCGTCGACCACTTCCTCGGAAAGTCGACCGTGCTGAACCTGCTCGGGCTGCGGTTCGCCAACCGGATCTTCGAGCCGGTGCTCAACTCCGAACACGTGCAAAGCGTCGACATCGTCTTCGACGAGTCGTTGGCGTTAGAAGGCCGCGCGGCGTATTACGACCGCGCCGGCGCCCTGATCGACATGATCCAAAGCCACTTGCTTCAGGTCATGGCGTTGCTGACCATGGATCCACCCCCTTCGCTGGACGCCGTCGAGGTGCGTGACCGCAAGTCGCAGGTGCTGCGAGCAACCGGCGTCTGGAGCGGCAACCCGGCGGCCTGCAGCCGGCGGGCACGGTACACCGCAGGCGAGATCGGCGGACGTCGAGTGCCGGCCTACGTCGATGAGGACGGCGTCGACGCCGCGCGCGCCACGGAGACGTTCGCGGAGGTGGTCGTGGCCGTCGACACCTGGCGCTGGGCCGGGGTTCCTTTCCGGCTGCGGTCGGGCAAGGCCCTCGGTGTCTCCCGCAAGGAAGCGGTGATCACCTTCAAGCCCGCCGCGCGGGTGCCGACCGGTCTGACCGGCTGCGAGCAGCCCGACCGGCTCCGGGTTGGGTTCGGGCCAGACCGGCTCTCGCTCGACGTCAACGTCAACGGCCCCGGCGACCCGCTTCG
>Ga0164242_10002260_pt1 | contig 22393 bp, 24 predicted proteins | sample OricomgcompostMG_FD_108783 | JGI IMG/M metagenome (GOLD analysis project Ga0164242, IMG submission 108783) | Miracle-Growth compost microbial communities from Emeryville, California, USA - Original compost - Miracle growth compost (MG) ... | reverse complement strand
GCACCAGGCGCGGCGGTATGTCGGCTGGGCCAAGATCCTCACGTCGGAACTGCCCGAGACCTTCGCGGTGCTGCACGCGGGTAAGACCAGCGAGTATTGGGGGTCCCCCGCCAGTGAGGGCGTAGCCGGCGGGGGAGACCCGACTCACCGCATTCCTGCCCGTCGCCCAAGGCGTCGCGGTCTACGCCGCCCTCGGCCGGGCCGCCGACACCACCTTCGCCACCGGCGAGGAACGCGGCCGTGGACAGGTCATGGCCGACACCCTCGTCGAACGCGTCACCGGACAAGCCTCCGCCGACCAGGTGCCGGTCGAGGTCAACCTCGTCATCGACACCGACACCCTCCTGGGCAACGGCAGCGAACCGGCGCTGCTCAACGGTGAACCGCTCCCGGCCGCCACCGCCCGGGATCTGGCGCTGCGGCCAGGACGCGCCGCGCTGGCTGCGCCGCCTCTACACCCACCCCGGCAGCGGTGACCTCGTCGCCATGGACTCCAAACGCCGCCTCTTCACCCGAGGTCAGCGGCGGTTCATCGCGCTACGCGACCAGGTGTGTCGAACACCGTGGTGCGAAGCACCCATCAGGCACACCGATCACGTGCACCCCGCCGCGAAAGGCGGGCCGACCAGCCTCGACAACGGCGACGGAACCTGCGTCGGCTGCAACCTCGCCAAAGAAGAACCCGGCTGGCAAGCCCGCCCCGGACCGGGAACAGCGATAGACCTGATCACCCCACCGGCCACCACTACACCAGCCGGCCACCAGCCCTGCCCAGAAGCCGAACGCCCTCACCGCTGGAACGCGAAATCGTCATACACCTGTGGCGCACACATACCCGTCCGGCCGCGTAGCCATGCGTGTCGAAGCTACTTCGGGATGACCTTGTTCGGGTCATAGAGCACGACCGTCCCGGCGACCATGTCGTGCAGCGCGCGATGCTCCTTGGTGGACAGGAACAGGATGAACGAAATCAGTCCGGTGATGACCGACAGGATGCCGTCGACGATCCGGCCGATGATGTCGCGCAGCGCCATGATGCCCCAGGACGCGGGGCGATTGTCCGCCGGCCGCCAGACCCGCATGCCCAGCACGCTCAGCGCAGGCGAAGTGCCGCGGCCCCAGAGGATCATCCCCCAGATCACGTAGCCGATGCCGAGCGTCACGATGGCCAGCGGGATCGCCAAGAAGTACGCGCCGATGCGACGCCCCACGCCGGCTAGCACCGTTCCCTGCGGGAGGGTCAGTCCGCTGGCAGCGTCGAAGTACATGCCTGCCGGGACGACGCCGGCCTCCCCGTAGCCGTAACCGGCCGGCGGCGGTGGCGCAGGCTGGAACGACTGGCCCGGCGGCGGGGCGTACGCACCACCCGGCGGCGGGGCGTACGGCTGGCCCGGCGGCGGAGGGAAGTACTGCCCGCCCGGCGGCGGTGGCATCTGCGGCTGCGCAGCCTGCACCTCCGGAGGTGGCGGCGCCGGGTGGAAGCCGCGCTGCGGATCCCAGCCCTGCTCGGACGACGGGTCGGGCTGGTTCGGATCGCTTGGATTCGACATCGCGGACGGCTCCCCGGGCTGTGGTCGGCGGACGCGGCCACCCTAGACGCAAACGGCGGTTGCGGGGGAGAGGCACCATGGAGCGGTGCACCCGTCGCCCGAGTCGTTCGCAGCGCTCCGCGCGCTCGTCGGCGGCGGCAGGGTAGTGGTGCTCAGCGGAGCCGGGCTGTCCACGGAATCAGGCATCCCGGACTACCGCGGACCGTCCGGAGCGTCCCGCCGGCACTCGCCGATGACGTACCAGACCTTCGTCGGCGATCGGGCGGCCCGGCACCGTTACTGGGCGCGCAGCTTCCTCGGCTGGCGGCAGATCGCGCAGGCGCGACCGAACGCCGGCCACCGCGCCGTCGCCGAACTGCAGCGGCGCGGGTTGGTCGACGCGATCATTACGCAGAACGTGGATGGCCTGCACCAGGCGGCCGGAGCCCGGGACGTCATCCAACTGCACGGCGGCCTGGACCGCGTCTTGTGCCTGGCGTGTGGGCAGCCCGAGCCCCGACTCGGCCTCGACGCGCGGCTGCAGGCCGCGAACCGCGCGTTCACCGCGGCGGCCACCACGATCAATCCCGACGGCGACGCCGCGCTCGAGGACCACGAACTCGCCGCGTTCCGCATGGTCGACTGCCTCGGCTGCGGCGAGGGACCGCTCAAGCCGGACGTCGTCTTCTTCGGCGAGAACGTGCCGAAACCGCGTGTCGAACGCTGCTACGCCGCGGTCGAGGCGGCGGACGCGCTACTCGTGCTGGGATCCTCGCTCACCGTGCTGTCCGGTTTCCGCTTCGTCCGGCACGCCGCCAAGCACGGCATCCCCGTCGCCATCGTCAACCAGGGCCCGACGCGCGGCGACGACCTCGCCGACGTCCGGCTGGACGCCCCGCTCGGCGAGACGCTGACCGCGCTGGTCGGCGACCTCTCGACCAGGCCGACGAGTCAGGCCGGCGCGATCTGCTGATCCGTCAGCTCGAGCTCGGGCTCGTGCGCGCCGGGGAACACGTCCACCTCGTTGCGGTGCCAGACCGGGTGATCGCCCGCCGTCTCGACGTTGAACCCGTAGTCGAACACCAGGCCGCCCCCGTAGGTCGCCCCGACGCTGACCAGCACGCCCGCCGCGACCGACAGCACCAACATCGCCACGGGTGAGCTCGTCCGGTCCGCGAACGCCGTCAGCCGCAGCACCAGATCGACCGCCGCCAGCGTGGTGACGGTCAGCATGATGATCGCGTGCGCGTTGATCGTGCGGCGCGCCTGCGTGCCGGGCTCGCTCGACCGGTGCCAGTCGGCCCAGCCGGTCAGCGCGGCGAGCAGCGAGACGGCAACGCCGCCGAGCAGGGTCCAGGTCCCGGCCACGAACAGCTGCCGCGTCAGCGATTCGTGCTGCTGACCGGGGATCGCCAACGACACGACGTCGAACACGGCCGCGAACAGGTACGCGGCGATCGGAATGTCCGTCAGCGGCGGATGAAACGGCTTGCCGGCCAGGCCGCGCAAGCCGTAGTTCTCCCGGCCCGAAAGGGTCAAGGACGGGCGGAACGAGAAGTGGCGCACCGGAACCTCCGTTGTTTTAGGGCGCGAATCGAACCTCGACCCGGCCGTCGTGAACCCGTGCTTCGTAACGCGGCTGCGAGGCCGTCGCGGGCCCGCGCTCGATGCCGCCGTCCGCCAGCCGGAAGACGCTGCCGTGCCACGGGCAGGTGACGCAGCCATTCGCGAACTCGCCCTCGTCCAGCGGCCCACCCATGTGCGAGCAGGTGTTCGACAGCGCGTGGATCCGTCCGCCGTCGCGGTACAGGAGGACGTCCACACCGCCCGCGTCGACCTTGCGCGCGGAGCCCTCGGGCAGCTCGTCGTCGGCGAGCACCGGCGTCCAGTCCTCCGGCCCCGACTCCCACGCCGTCCGATTGACGTTGGTGCCCTTGGCGAACGACAGGTGGCCGCCCAGGTACGCCGCGGCGCCCATGACGCTCAGGCCCGCCAGTCCGAGTAGCTTGCCGAAGCGGCGGTGCCCGCGCGAACGCGCCCGCGCCGACGCGAGGAAGACGAGCAGCGCTCCGGTGTTCGCCCCGGCGTGCACCAGCCCGAGGCGGGTCTCCGGACCATACGTGTCAGACCAGTCGTTCAGCCCGGTCGCGGCCGCCGGGATCGCGCCCAGCACGCCCACCTTCACCAGCAGGTCCGCCGCCGGTTCCGCCGACCGCCCGCCGACGACGTCGAGCAGTGCGGCCATGCTCCACGCGCCGATCGGGACGTCGGTCAGCATCGGGTGCGCGGGGTGTCCGAGCGGGGTCCCGCTGGCCCAGTTGCGCACCGGCGTCGGTCGCACCGCCTTCGCCACCAGGTCGACCACGGGCTTGGACAGCGCGTCCAGCGACTCGGTGTTCTCGATCCGTTCGATGAGCTCGGCCAGGATCTTCATCGGTGCCCCTTCGTCGCGATGCGGGTTTTCTCCACCTTCGCGCTATTGCTGCCGTCCGGCCAGTGCGAAGAACTCCTGGCGCGAGCGCGCGTCCGAACGCAGCGTGCCGAGCAGGGTGGACGTCACCGTGGACGATCCGGTGGCCCGGATGCCCCGCAGCGTCATGCAGGTGTGCTCCGCCTCGATCACCACGCCGACGCCCTTGGGGGCGAGGTTGTCCTGCAGCCAGTCGGCAATCTGCTTCGTGAGCCGTTCTTGCACCTGCGGACGCGACGCGAAGTGCGCGACGACCCGCGCGAGCTTGGACAGCCCCAGGATCCGCTCGCCCGGCAGGTAGCCGACGTGCGCGACGCCGACGAACGGCAGCAGGTGGTGCTCGCAGAAGGAGCGCATCGGGATCGAGCGCGCGAGCACCAGCTCGTTGTAGCCCTCGTCGTTCGGGAACGTGGTCAGGTCGAACGCCGGCGGGCTGAACAGCTCGGCGTACGCCCGGGCCATCCGTCGCGGCGTGTTGCGCAGGCTCTCGGTGTCGGTCGCGATGCCCAGCGCGTGCAGCAGGTCGGCGGCCGCCCGCTCGGCCGCGTCCAGGTCGATGGCAGCGGCGGGCTCGGCGACGTGCAGGTGGGTGGGCGGACGCGCGTCCTCTGCGTAGTCGTCGAGTTCGAGCAGCGTCGTCATGATTCCTCCGTCCGCGTCTATTAGACCAATAAAGCTTTCCGAAATTCCACGACGTCGTCAAGTAGGTAGCGACTGTGATCTGTTTGGACGGTGAACATTGGCGATATGCTTGTCCCATGGACCCGCAGGCGGTGGCCGCGATCGCGACGCTCGACGACGACGTCCGCCGCGCGCTGTTCACCTGCGTGCGGGACGCGCCGGGCCCGGTGACCCGCGAGGCCGCGGCCGAGGCGGTGGGCATCTCGCGCAAGCTGGCCGCCTTCCACCTCGACAAGCTGGTGGCCGCCGGCCTGCTGGACGCGCGCACGGAGGCCGTCGGTGACCGGCGGGTCGGCCGCACGCCCAAGGTGTACGAGCCGTCGCGGCGCCACCTGCAGGTGTCGCTGCCGCAGCGCGAGCACGGCCTGCTCGCCGACGTGCTGATCACCGCGCTGGGCGCGCCCGAGGCCGCGGCCGCGCGGAAGGCCGCGATACAGGCCGCCCGCGACCGCGGCGAGCGCGAGGGCGCGGCCGTCCGCGAGCGGGTCCGGCCCGGGCGGCTCGGCGTCGAGCGCGCCACCAGGCTGGCGTCCGACCTGCTCGACGAGCATGGCTTCGAACCGGTGCGCACCGAGGGCGAGGACCTGCTGCGGCTGCGCAACTGCCCGTTCCATCCGCTCGTCGAGTCCTCGCCCGAACTCGTCTGCGGGCTGAACCACGCCTACCTGTGCGGGATGCTGCACGGCCTCGGCGCGGACACCGCGCTCGACGCCGTCCTCGCCCCCGCACCGGGCCAGTGCTGCGTCGCGTTCCGGCGCCGGGAAACCGACTGAATTCGCCGCCGTCGCGGGCATAGCATGAGCGCCATGCTCGTCGCCCTCGCCAGCTTCTCCGTCGCCGCGACGCTGATCGTGCTGCTGCCCGGCCCGGACACGCTCGTGGTCGTGCGCAGCATCATGCGAGGCGGACGGCGCAAGGGGATCACCACCGCCCTCGGTAACCTCTGCGGGCTGACGGTCTGGGTGTGCGCGGCCGCGCTCGGGCTCGCCGCGGTGCTGCGCGCCAGCGAGATCGGCTACGACATCCTGCGGATCGCGGGCGCCACGTACCTGGTCTGGCTCGGCGTGCAGGCGTGGCGCAACCGCGGACGGGTGGAGAACACGCCCCGCGGACGCGGCGGCGTCCTCGGCACCGGCTTCTTCGCCGGCCTGCTCACGAACCTGCTGAACCCGAAGGTCGGCGTCTTCTTCGTGACGTTCCTGCCGGGCTTCATCCCGCACGGGGATCCCGTCGGCCCGACCTCACTGCTGTTCGGCGCGATCTTCGTCGCGCTGACAGCGATCTACTGGGTCGTGCTGCTCGGCCTGGCAGGCACGGTGACGGCGTGGATGAGCGCGCCGCGCATCCGCCGGCGGCTGGACACGCTCACCGCAGCGATCCTGGTGGGCTTCGGCGCGAAGCTGGTCAGCGAGTCCTGAACCGGTCATGATCGGGCCATGACCTCCGAGGTGCGTGGCGTCGTCAGTCCCGGCCGCGGCGAGCCGGTTCGGGTCGAGACCGTGCTGGTGCCCGATCCCGCGCCGGGCGAGGCGCTCGTCCGCGTGCAGGCGTGCGGGGTCTGCCACACCGACCTGCACTACCGCGAAGGCGGGATCAGCGACAACTTCCCGTTCCTGCTCGGGCACGAGGCGTCCGGCGTGGTCGAGGCGGTCGGCGACGGCGTGACCGACCTGGCCGCCGGCGACTTCGTGATCCTGAACTGGCGCGCCGTCTGCGGCACCTGCCGGGCCTGCCGCCGCGGCCGCCCGTGGTACTGCTTCAACACGTTCAACGCCACGCAGCTGATGACGCTGTCGGACGGGACGGCGCTGTCGCCCGCGCTGGGCATCGGCGCGTTCGCCGAGAAGACGCTCGTGCACGCCGGGCAGTGCACCAAGGTCGATCCGAGCGTCCGTCCCGAGGTCGCCGGCCTGCTCGGCTGCGGGGTGATGGCCGGGCTCGGCGCGGCGATCAACACGGCCGGCGTCACCCGCGGCGACTCGGTCGCGGTGATCGGGTGCGGCGGCGTCGGCTGCGCGGCGGTCGCGGGCGCGCGGCTGGCCGGCGCGTCGCAGATCGTCGCCGTCGACATCGACGACCGCAAGCTCGCGACCGCCCGCGAGCTCGGCGCGACCGACACCGTCAACTCGCGCGCCGCCGATCCGGTCGAGGCGATCCGGGCGCTCACCGGCGGCCACGGCGCGGACGTCGTCATCGACGCGGTCGGCCGTCCCGAGACGTATCAGCAGGCGTTCCACGCGCGCGACCTCGCCGGCACCGTCGTGCTGGTCGGCGTCCCGACGCCGGACATGCGCCTGGAGATGCCGCTGCTGGACTTCTTCTCGCACGGCGGCGCCCTCAAGTCGTCCTGGTACGGCGACTGCCTGCCGTCCCGCGACTTCCCGATGCTCGTCGACCTGCACCTGGCCGGCCGGCTGCCGCTGGACAAGTTCGTCAGCGAGACGATCGGGCTCGACCAGGTCGAGGACGCGTTCGCCGCGATGCAGCGCGGGGACGTGCTGCGCTCGGTCGTCGTGTTCTGAGGGCAGGAACTGGCGTAACAGGGGCCTCATGCGCCACAATGGACGCGAACCACACCTACGACAGGTGGACCGCTGGGGAAGGCGTCGCCGTCGAGTCGGAGGTGTGTGATGTCGAGTGCCCGCGGGTCCCAGTACGGGGCCGGCCGCGCCATGCCCGCAACGCGGGGCGTGGTCTACATGCATTGCGTGCCGTCGGCCATCGCGCCGCACGTGGAGTGGGCCCTGGCCGGCGTGCTCGGCACCCCGGTGAAGATGGAGTGGACGGCCCAGGCGGCCGCGCCGCAGCATCTGCGTGCCGAGGCGGCGTGGACGGGCGCGATCGGTACCGGAGCGCGGCTGGCCGGCTCGCTGCGCGCCTGGCCGATGCTCGTGTTCGAGGTGACCGAGGACGGCACCTGGGCCAGTGACGGCGAGCGCCTGGCGTACGTGCCCGGTCGCGGCTTCCACCGCCGGACAACCGCGGCGAACGGCGACGTGGTCGTCGGCGAGGAGCGGCTGCGTGGGCTGGTCGAACGCTGCCGCAGCGTGGACGAGTACCGGCACGCGCTGGACGAACTGCTCGGCACCGCGTGGGACATCGAGCTGGAGCCCTACCGCCTCGGCGGCGACGGCGCCCCCGTGACCCTGCTGCACTCTGCTGTCTAGTTCAACAGCGTCGCCCTCTGGCGGAAGCAAGCTGACCACCACGCGATGAGCGCTTGCGCGAAGAGCCCGCGCGCCGCGCGACGAAGGAGCTTGCGGCTGGCGTTTCTCGACCCGCCCCGTTCTTTGGGGCGGTCGGGAAATGCCAATGGCGCGGGTTAGAGCGGGATGTTGCCGTGCGCGCCGCGTCCGGCCGGTGCGGCGGCGAGCGCCTCGGCGACCAGGGCGCGGGTGCGTGCCGGGTCGATCACCTCGTCCACGACGCCGATCTCCATCGCCTTGCCGACGCCGCCGGCGATCCGCTCGTGCTCGGCGGTCAGCTCGGCGTGCAGCGCCTCGCGCTCGCCGGGCGGGGCCGCGGCGAGCTTGCGCCGGTGCAGGATCCCGACGGCGGCGGAGGCGCCCATGACCGCAACCTCGACGTCCGGCCACGCGAACACCCGGTTCGCGCCCAGCGAGCGCGAGTTCATCGCTATGTACGCGCCGCCGTAGGTCTTGCGGGTGACCAGCGTGACGCGCGGGACGACGGCCTCGCCGAACGCGTGCAGCAGCTTGGCGCCGCGGCGCACGATGCCGTCCCACTCCTGGCCGACACCGGGCAGGTACCCGGGCACGTCCACGACGACGAGCAGCGGGATGCCGAACGCGTCGCACATCCGCACGAACCGCGCCGCCTTCTCGGCGGACGGCGAGTCCAGGCAGCCGCCGAGCCGCAGCGGGTTGTTCGCGATCACGCCGACGGTCCGCCCGGTGAGCCGGCCCAGACCGGTCACGATGTTCGGCGCCCACTTGGCGTGCAGCTCGAGGAACGAGCCCGCGTCCAGCACGCCGTTGACCAGCGGGTGCACGTCGTACGCGCGCTTCGGGTTGTCGGGCAGCAGCGCGGACAGGTCGACGTCCGGCCCGACGAGCGACAGGTCGAACTCGCCCTGCAACGCGAACAGCGTGGTCGCCTGCCGGGCGGCGGCGAGCGCCTGCTCCTCGGTGTCGGTGACGACGTGGACGACGCCGCTGCGCCGGCCATGCGTGTCGGTGCCGCCGAGCGACTCCATGTCGACGTTCTCGCCGGTGACCGAGCGGACCACGTCCGGACCGGTGACGAACACGCGCCCGCTCTGGGACATGATCACCAGGTCGGTGAGCGCAGGCCCGTACGCGGCACCGCCGGCCGCCGGGCCGAGCACGACGGAGATCTGCGGGACGCGTCCGGACGCGCGGATCATCGCCTGGAACACCAGCCCCACCGCGTGCAGCGCGAGCACGCCCTCGGCCAGCCGCGCGCCGCCGCAGTGCCACAGCCCGATCACCGGGACGCGTTCGCGCACCGCGACGTCGATCGCGTCGACGATGTGCCGGCAGCCGTCGACGCCCATCGCGCCGCCCATAACCGTCGCGTCCGTGCAGAACGCGATGGCGGGCGCGCCGTCGATCGTGCCGCGCGCGGCGACGACACCGCTGGTGTCACGCGGACGCAGCAGCGCGACCGAGTCGGCGTCGAAGAGGTTCTCCAGGCGCAGTTCGGGATCGCGCGGATCGCGGTCGTCGACACCCGGCTCGGTGTGGGGGTGAGCCAATGCCGTCATGGCAGAACCTTCCTTCAGGCCTTGCGAAACACCAGGGATGCGTTGTGTCCGCCGAAGCCGAACGAGTCGTTGATCGCGACGGGGACGGGCATCTGCCGCGCCTCGCGGGGAACGTCCACGCGCAGTTCGTCGTCCGGGTCGTCGAGGTTGATCGTCGGCGGGACGACGTCGTGGTGCACGGCCAGCGCGGTGGCGATCGCCTCGATCGCGCCCGCGGCGCCGAGCAGGTGCCCGGTCATGGACTTGGTGCTCGTGACGACGGTGTCCTCGCCGAACAGGTCGGCCAGCGCGGACGCCTCGCCCATGTCGCCGACCGGGGTGGACGTCGCGTGCGCGTTCACGTGCACGACGTCGTCGTAGGACAGGCCGGAGCGCTCGACCGCGGCCCGCAGCGCGCGGACCTGGCCGGACTTGTCCGGCTGCACGATGTCCTTCGCGTCCGACGTCACGCCCGCGCCGGCGAGCACCGCGTACGGGGTGCGCCCGCGCGCGGCGGCCGAGGACGCGCGCTCGAGCACGAGCACGCCCGCGCCCTCGCCCAGCACGAAACCGTCGCGTCCCTTGTCCCACGGACGGGAGGCACGCTGCGGCTCGTCGTTGCGCCTGGACATCGCCTGCATGCGTGCGAACCCCGCGATGTTGAGCGGATGGATGCAGGCCTCGGTGCCGCCGACGACCACGATGTCGGCGCGATCCAGGTGCAGCAGGTCCAGGCCGTAGGCGATCGCCTCCGAACCGGACGCGCAGGCGCTGACCGTGGTGTGCACGCCGGCCTGGGCGCCCAGCTCGATGCCGACGTACGCGGCCGGCCCGTTGGGCATGTTCATCGGGATCAGCAGCGGCGAGACGCGGTCCGGCCCCTTGTCGAGCAGCAGGTCGTACTGCCCGAGCAGCGAGGTCACGCCGCCGATGCCGGTGCCGATGACGACCGCGAGCCGGGTCGGGTCGATGCCATTCTCGCTCGCCGGGCCGGTGAAACCGGCGTCCGCCCAGGCCTCGCCGGCGGCGACGAGCGCGGCTTGCTCGCTGCGGTCCAGGCGGCGTGCCCGCACCCGGGGCAGCACCTCGGCCGGGTCGACGGCCATCGGTGCGGCGATGCGGACGGACAGGTCGGCCGCCCAGTCCTGGGTCAGCGCGGCGACTCCGGACCGGCCCGCGAGCAGGCCGGCCCAGAACGTCGCGACGTCGCCACCGAGCGGCGTGGTAGCGCCCAGGCCGGTGACGACGATCTCTTCGCGAGCAGTCATCGGATCAGTGCGACTCGATGTACTTGATCGCGTCGCCGACGGTCTTGAGCTTCGGCAGCTCCTCGTCGGGGATCTTCACGCCGAACTGCTCCTCGGCGGCCATGGCGACCTCGACCATCGACAGCGAGTCGACATCCAGGTCGTCGGTGAAGCTCTTGTCGTCACTGACGTCGGCCGGGTCGACGTCGGCGACCTCCTGCAGGATGGACGCGAGTCCGGAGCGGATCTCCTCGGCACTGGCCACGGGGATTGTTCCTTTCGAGGTTCGGTACTGCGGGGGTCACGGACCGTCCACGGCGGACGGCACGGCTGTTACCGGGTTGACGTTATTACGGGGCGAGCACGACCTGGGCCGCGTAGGCGAGGCCGGAACCGAAGCCGAGCAACAGCACCGGCGCGCCGGACGCGATCTCGCCGCGCTCGACCATGCGCGACAGCGCCAGCGGGATCGTCGCCGCCGACGTGTTGCCGGACGTGACGATGTCGCGCGCCACGACGGCGTCCGGCACGCCGAGCCGCTTGGCGATCGCGTCGATGATGCGCAGGTTGGCCTGGTGCGGGACGAACGCGGCCAGCTCGCTCGGCTCCACGCCCGCGCGGCGGCACGCCTCCAGCGCGATCGGGGCCATCGTGCCGGTCGCCCAGCGGTAGACGGCCTGGCCCTCCTGGCGGAACGTGCGGGTGCGCTCGTCGATCACGACCGCTTCGCTCTGCGCGCCGTCGCTGCCCCAGACCACCGGGCCGAGTCCGGTCCGGTCGGACGGTCCCACGACCGCGGCGCCGGCGCCGTCGCCGAGGATGATGCAGGTCGAGCGGTCGGCCATGTCCAGCCAGCCGGAGAACCGCTCGGACGCGACCACGAGGGCGTTGCGCGCCTGCCCGGCGAGCACGGCGGACGACGCCACGTTGAGCGCGTACACGAACCCCGAGCAGCCGGAGTTGACGTCGAACGCGCCGGGAGCCGCGATGCCCAGCCGGTTGGCCAGATTCGGCGCGGCGGCCGGCACCGGGGACGGCATCGTGCAGGTGGCGACGAGGACGAGGTCGATCTCGGCGGTCGAGATGCCGCTGGTCGCGATGGCCTTGCTGGCTGCCGCCTCGGCCATGTCCACGACGGTCTCGTCCGGGTCGGCCCACCGGCGCTCGGCGATCCCCACCCGGCTCTTGATCCACTCGTCGTTGGTGTCGACGCCGCGGGCGACCAGGTCGTCGTTGGTGATCACGTTCGCGGGACGGTAGTGGCCGAGGCCCAGGATGCGCGTCCCGGCGGGACCGGTGTTCGCTGCGAGGTCGGCCATCAGTAGTCAGCTCCGTTGTTGATACGCGCCACCGGCAACCCGGCCGGGACGATGTCGCCGTTGTCGCGCAGCCACTCGGCCAGCACGCCGGCCTGCGGGGCGATGATCTCGTGCTCGTCGCGGTTGGTGGCGATCGTGCCGAGTCGCGTTCCGCGCGCGACGTCCGTCCCTTCGGCGACGCCCTCGGCGCGGGTGAACACGCCCTTGGCCGGGGTGACGACGATGCGGAACTCGGGCACGTGCTCGCCCTGGCCGTGCTCGGCGCGGGACGCCATCAGCGCGCGCGCCCGGTCCAGGTCGTCGGGTGTCTTGACCGCGAGCAGCTCGACGCCGGGCAGCTCGCGCTTCGCGATGCCGGTGAGCGTGCCGGCGGGCGCCAGCTCGAGCGCGGCGGACACGCCCAGGTCGCGGCAGGTGGCCAGGCACAGGTCCCAGCGCACCGGCAGGGTCACCTGGCGGACGAGGCGGGCCAGCAGGTCCGGTCCGGTGACTACGCCGGACCCGTCCGCGTTCGACAGCAGGATCGGGCGCGGGTCGCTGATGGTCAGTCCGTCGGCGAAGCGCGCGAGCGCCGCCTCGGCGGGTGCCATGTAGTGCGTGTGGAACGCGCCGGCCACGGCGAGCGGACGGACCCGCGCGCCGGCCGGCGGGTTCTCGGCGAGCACGGCGAGGGCGTCCAGCGCGCCGGCGGCGACGATCTGGCCGGCGCCGTTGCGGTTGGCCGGGACGAGCCCGGCGGACTCGATGCCCGCGGCGACCTCGTCCGGGTCGCCGCCGAGCAGGGCGGACATGCCGGTCGGGGTGAGGGCACAGGCGGCGGCCATCTCGGCGCCGCGACGCGCGGCCAGCGCCACCGCGTCGCGGCCGCTGAGCGCGCCGGAGACGGCGGCTGCAGTCAGCTCACCGACGCTGTGGCCGGCGACGACGCGCTCGGTCTCCGCCGCCCGGCCGTCGATCAGGCCGAGCTGGTTCGCGACGATCACGCCGAGCGCGACGATCAGCGGCTGGGTGACCGCGGTGTCCTTGATCTCCTCGGCGTCCGCGGTGGTGCCGAGCCGGGCCAGGTGCAGGCCGGCGGCCTCGGACAGCTCGGCGAGTTGCTCCGGAACTCCGGCCAGCTCCAGCCAGGGGCTGAGCATGCCGGGCGTCTGCGCACCCTGCCCGGGCGCGAATACGGCGATCACGGGTCAACCTTCCTCCGGCCGCGCGGTGCTGGGCGAGGACGACACGAACAGGGATTCCTGCTCGCCGTTTGTAGGGTTTCACCATATCTGAGACGCTTCTGAGCCTGTCTGGCCAAGCGGCGTTGTCGGGTCGACCCAATTCGCGACGCGCTAGCCGGTCTCGTCCAACCGGCCGATGGTGAGCGCGAGGCGCAGCGCGAACGCGCCCCGAGGGTCGCCGGGCGCCTGCCCGCAGATCTCCGCCACCCGCCGCAGCCGGTAGCGGACGGTGTTGGCGTGGACGAACAGCGCCCGCGCCGTCGCCTCCAGCGCCCCGCCGGTCTCCAGGAACGTGCTCACGGTGTCCAGCAGCACCTCGCCGGCCGCCGCCAGCGGGCGGTACACCGTCTCGACGAGGGCGTCGCGGGCGTCCGGGTCGCCGGCCAGGGCGCGTTCGGGCAGCAGCGCGTCCGCGTCCACCGGGCGCGGCGCCGCCGGCCAGGCCGCGACCGCCCGCAGCCCGCTCAGCGCCGCCCGGGTCACCGCGCTGGCGGCGCTGACGTCCGCGGCCACCGGGCTGGTCACGATCGGGCCGTCGCCGAAGACGGGCACCAGCTGCTGCGCTGCGGCGAGCGGGTCGGCCACCCCGCCGAAGACGACGACCAGCCGGTTGCCGTGCACGCCCGCCATCGCGTCCAGACCGAGGCGCCGGACGAGCGCGTGCGTCTCGGCCAGCGCGTCGCGCGCCTCTGCCGCCGGCGTGCCGACGACGGCACAGATCGGGCCGGTCGATCGCCAGCCGAGCGCGGCCAGTTGGCTGGGCAGCGGGTCGCCGACCTCGGTGCCGCGCACCAGGCTGTCGATCACCAGCGCCTCGAGCCGGTCGTCCCACGAGCCGCGGCTCTCGGCGGCCTGCGCGTAGACGCGGGCGGACGCGAACGCGATCTCGCGGCTGAACCGCAGCAGCTCCTCGGTGACGGTGTCCTCGTCGCCGTTGCAGGCGAGCAGCGGCAGCTGTTGCTCCGCGACCGCGATCGTCTCGCGCACCAGCTCGACCGTCTGCTGCAGCGTCACCGCGCGGGCCATCGCCTGGGGGGCGGCCGCGAACACCTCGCCCGTCAGGCGCAGCACGTCGTCGGGGGAGCGCAGCCAGTCGACGTACGACTGCAGGCCGGCCTGCGCAACCAGCGTGACCCAGGAGCGCTGGTCGGCGGGCAGCTCGCGGAACCAGGGCAGCTGCTCGTCCATCCGCGCGACGCTCTGGGTGGCGAGCTTGCCCGTCGCCTGCTCGATGCGGCGGATCGTCTCGTCCTGCAGCTTCGCACGCACGCATGCAGCCTGCCACGTCACCTGATCGCTACGGTGAGCTGTGCCCTCCTCGCAGCCGCGCGATCCGGTGGCCGACCTGCGGCAGATCGCCTTTCTGCTCGAGCGCGCCCTCGAGCCCACGTTCCGCGTGAAGGCGTTCCGGACCGCCGCGAACGTCATCGAGAAGTTGCCGCCCGACGACGTGCGCGCGCGCGTCGAGGCCGAGACGCTGACCGAGCTGTCGGGTGTCGGGGAGGTGACCGCGCGGTGCGTCGCCGAATCGCTGCGCGGCGAGGAACCGGTCTACCTTCGCCGCCTGCTCGCCACCGAGGACAAGCCGGTGGACGAGGCCACGGCGGCGCTACGTGCCACGCTGCGCGGCGACTGCCACACACACTCGGACTGGTCCGACGGCGGCTCGCCGATCCGGGAGATGGCGCTGGCCGCCCGCGACCTCGGCCACGAGTACGTGGTGCTGACCGATCACTCGCCGCGGCTGAAGGTGGCGCGCGGTCTGTCGGCGGAGCGGCTCGTGCAGCAGTTGGACGTGGTCGCGGAGCTGAACGCCGAACTCGCGCCGTTCCGGATCCTGACGGGCATCGAGGTCGACATCAACATCGACGGCACGCTGGACCAGGAGCCGGAACTGCTCGCGCGGTTGGACGTCGTCGTAGCCAGCGTGCACTCGAAGCTGCGGATGCCGTCCGACGAGATGACGCCGCGCATGGTGGCCGCGATCAGCAACCCGCACACCGACGTCCTCGGCCACTGCACCGGACGGCTGGTGAAGGGCGAGCGCGGCCGGCGTCCCGAGTCGGAGTTCGACGCCGAGGTGGTGTTCGCCGCCTGCGCGCGGTTCGACGTCGCGGTCGAGATCAACTCGCGGCCCGAGCGGCTGGACCCGCCGAAGCGGCTGCTGCGGCTGGCCGTCGAGGCGGGCTGCCGGTTCTCGATCGACACCGACGCGCACGCGCCCGGTCAGCTCGACTGGCAGGTGCTCGGCTGCGAGCGCGCGGCGCGCTGCGGCGTCGGCGCGGAGTCGGTGATCAACACCTGGACCGCCGACGACCTGCTCGCCTGGACGGCGAATCGCGGTCAGAGCTGACCTACGTCCAGCTGCACCTTGTCGGGATAGAACGCGACGTGGCCGGCGATCTCGGCGACGGCCGGGTACGGGGTCTCGTACGTCCAGACCGCGTCGGTGAGCTCGGAACCGTTGACGCGCAGGCTGTAGTACGAAGCGTCGCCTTTGTACGGACAGTAGGTGGACGAATCCGTGCGCTGCAGCGCGCTGGGGTCCACGTCCGACAGCGGCACGTACTGCACCGGCGGGTAGTTCGACTCCTGCAGCGTCAGCGCGCGCGTGCTGTCCGCGACGACCTGATCGCCGACGCGCACCACGACCCGTCCGGGATTGGGCGTGACCGTGATCGGGTGATCCGGTCCCGGTTCCAGGTGCGGCCCGCTCATCGCTGCTCCTCACGGTCGTCCGCTCGATGTCCTCGTCGATTGTCCGCCGCGTTTGCGGTGGATGCGAGGATGGCGGCGTGGCGATCTTCCGGCGCAGGCGCCCGGCCAACACCCTGAAGCTGCTGTCGGCCGGCGACCGGTTCGAGACGGTCGTGGACGGGATCGCGACGCGGCACCTGTTCTCCGCCGGCGCGCACTACGACCCGGAACGGATCGCGTTCGGGGCGCTGACCGGCCTGGACGAGCACGCGGTGCAGCCCGGTGCCGGCTTCGACTGGCACGCGCACCGCGGCGTGGAGATCGTCAGCTGGGTGCTCGACGGCACGCTGCGCCACGAGGACGACGCGAGTCGCGTCGAACTGGTCGGCCCCGGTGAGCTGCTGCACCAGTCGACGGGATCGGGGGTGCGGCACCGCGAGTGGAACGCGTCCGACAGCGAGCCGTTGCGCTTCGTCCAGCTGACGGTGCTCGGCGCGTCCGGCGAGCCGCGGTGTTCGCGCGCGACACCGCCGCTGCTGGTTCCGGGTGCCGGGCTGGTCGACGTCCTGACCGGCAAGACCGAGCTGGAGCTGTCGTCGGCGCTGCTGTACGTCACGCGCGGCTCGTTCAACGTCACCGGCATGGTGCTGGGACCGGGCGACGCGGTGCAGCTCAACAAGACCTTGCAGGTGTCCGGCGGCGGCGAGCTGCTCGTCTGGACGGCGGGACACCATCACGACGAGCCGAAGGAGAACTGATGCGCACCGTTGATCTCGGCGGCCTGACCGTCTCGGCCCAGGGCCTGGGCTGCATGGGCATGAGCCAGTCCTACGGGCAGGGGGACTGGGACGAGTCGATCGCGACGATCCACCGCGCGCTCGACCTCGGCGTCACGTTCATCGACACGGCGAACGTCTACGGCGTCGGCCACAACGAGGTGCTCGTCGGCCGCGCGATCGCCGGCCGCCGTGACGAGGTGCAGCTGGCGACGAAGTTCGGCATCGACCACAGCAGCGGCACCGGCAGGGTGATCCGCGGCGAACACGCCTACGTCAAGCGGGCGGCGGAGGACTCGTTGCTGCGGCTGGGCGTCGACCACATCGACCTGTATTACCTGCACCGTCCGCCGCAGACGGCGGAGATCGAGGAGACGGTCGGCGCGATGGCCGAGCTGGTCGCCGAGGGCAAGGTGCGCCACCTCGGGTTGTCCGAGGTCGACGACGCGCTGTTGCGCCGGGCGTACGCGGTGCACCCGATCACCGCGGTGCAGAGCGAGTACTCGCTGTGGACACGTGACCCGGAGGCGACCATCCTCGGTGCGCTGCGCGAGCTGGGGGTCGGGCTCGTGCCGTACTCGCCGCTCGGGCGGGGCTTCCTGACCGGGACGCTGGACCAGAGCTCGTTCGGCGCCGCCGACTTCCGGCGCAGCCTGCCCCGGTTCACGGCGGACGCCGCACAGGCCAACCAGGCGATCGTCGACGCCGTCGCGCGCGTCGCCGAGCGCAAGGGCGTCGCGCCGGCCCAGGTGGCGCTGGCCTGGGTGCACGGCCAGGCCGAGCGGCTCGGCATCGCGGTGGTGCCCATCCCCGGCACGAAGCGGATCAAGTGGTTGGAGCAGAACGTGGCCGCACTCGACGTCGTCCTGGACGAGGCCGACCTGGCCGAATTGGATCCACTGGGGGACCAGGTCGTCGGCGAACGGTACTGACCGCGCTGGCCCGGGAGTTGGCACTCTCGCGTGAAGAGTGCTAAAACTGACTGTGCACGGTGTGCCGCCCGCCAGGGTGGTGGGCGGTGTGTGTCGAGGAGGTGAGAACCGTGCTCCGCTTCGACCCGTTCCGGGACCTGGACCGCATGACCGAGCAGCTGCTCGGCGTTCCCGCCGGCTCCGCCCGCGCGCCCCGGTTCATGCCGATGGATCTGTACCGGTCCGGTGACCACTACGTCCTGCACGCCGACCTGCCCGGCGTCGACCCCGGTTCCGTCGACGTCCACGTGGAGAACGGCACGCTGACGATCAAGGCCGAGCGCAGCGGCCGCACCGAGCAGGACGTCCAGTGGCTCTCGTCCGAACGCTTCACCGGCACGTACATGCGCCAGATCGCGCTCGGTGACGGCCTGGACACCGATGCGATCACCGCCACCTACACCAACGGCGTGCTGACCGTGACGATCCCGGTCGCCGAGAAGGCCAAGCCGCGCCGCATCGAGGTCGCCGCGACGCCGGAGCGATCGGTCATCGAGGCCGGCACCTGATCAACTGATTGGCCCCGTGGCAGGGAGACACGCGGTGGAATTCCCTGCTACGGGGCCAAGAGTCAGGCGTCGCCGCCGATGGTGCCGGCGCCGGCCGCGTTGACGTCCAGCAGCTGGTACCGGTCGAACGCCTCGCGCGGCGCCTCGGCCTTCACCTCGCCGCGGCGGGCAAGCTGCTCCAGCACGGCCACCACGATCGACTGCGCGTCCACGTGGAAGAAGCGGCGGGCGGCGCCGCGGGTGTCCGCGAACCCGAACCCGTCGGTGCCGAGCGAGGTGTAGTCGCCCGGAACCCAGCGCGCGATCTGGTCCGGCACGGCGCGCATGAAGTCCGAGACGGCGACGACCGGACCCGGCGCGTCCGCCAGCGCCGACGTCACGTACGGCGTGCGCGGCTCGCTGCCCGGATCGAGGAACGAGGCACGGTCGCACTCGACTGCGTCGCGTCGCAGCTCGTTCCAGCTGGTCACCGACCACACGTCGGCGTCCACGCCCCACTCGTCGGCGAGGATCTGCTGCGCCTCCAGCGCCCACGGCATGGCGACGCCGGACGCGAGCACCTGCGCCTGCGGCCGGCCGTTGGGCTGGGGCGCCGGGGCGTAGCGGTACATGCCGCGCAGCAGCCCCTGGACGTCCAGGTTCTCTGGCTCCTTGGGTTGGTTGATCGGCTCGTTGTAGACGGTCAGGTAGTAGAAGACGTCGTGGTCGCTGACCGACGGCGTGCTGTACGAGCCGATGCCGTACATGCGCTCGAGCCCGGACCGCACGATGTGCGCGATCTCGAACGCGTACGCGGGGTCGTACGCCACGCAGGCCGGGTTCGCGGACGCCAGCAGCAGCGAGTGACCGTCGGCGTGCTGCAGGCCTTCGCCGGTCAGCGTGGTGCGTCCGGCCGTCGCGCCGAGGACGAAGCCGCGGCCGAGCTGGTCGGCCAGCTGCCAGAACTGGTCGCCGGTGCGCTGGAAGCCGAACATCGAGTAGAAGATGTAGAACGGGATCATCGGCGTGCCGTGCGTCGCGTACGACGTCGACGCGGCGATGAACGAGGCGAGCGAGCCGGCCTCGGAGATGCCTTCGTGCAGGATCTGCCCGGTCGTCGACTCCTTGTACGAGAGCAGCAGCTCGCGGTCGACCGCTTCGTACTCCTGCCCGTGCGGCGAGTAGATCTTGGCCGTCGGGAAGATCGCGTCCAGGCCGAACGTGCGTGCCTCGTCCGGGATGATCGGTACGAAGCGCGACCCGATCTCCTTGTCCTTGATGAGGTCCTTGAACAGCCGGACGGTCGCCATCGTCGTGGCGATCTGTTGCTTGCCCGAGCCGGCCCGCAGCTCGGCGTACGCGGACTCACCCGGCAGGGTCAGCGGCTTGGAGCGCACGACGCGCTTCGGTGAGGCGCCGCCCAGCGCGGCCCGGCGCTCCTTCATGTACTGGATCTCGTCCGACTTCTCGCCCGGGTGGTAGTACGGCGGCAGGTCCGCCTCGAGCGCGGAGTCGGGGATGTCCAGGTAGAGCCGGTCGCGGAACGCCTTGAGGTCCGGGACGGTCAGCTTCTTCATCTGGTGCGTCGCGTTGCGTCCCTCGAACGACTCGAGCGTCCAGCCCTTGATCGTCTTGGCGAGGATGACAGTCGGCTGGCCGACGTGCTCGCGCGCGGACTCGAACGCCGCGTACACCTTGCGGTAGTCGTGGCCGCCGCGCGAGAGCTTGCGCAGGTCGTCGTCGGACAGGTCCTCGACCATCTTGCGCAGCCGCGGGTCCCCGCCGAAGAAATGGTCGCGGATGTAGGCGCCGGACTCCACCGAGTACGTCTGGAACTGGCCGTCCGGAGTCATGTTCATTTGGTTGACCAAGACGCCGTCGCCGTCCTTGGCCAGCAGCGGGTCCCAGTCGCGTCCCCAGATCACCTTGATCACGTTCCAGCCGGCGCCGCGGAAGTACGACTCCAGCTCCTGGATGATCTTGCCGTTGCCGCGGACGGGTCCGTCCAGCCGCTGCAGGTTGCAGTTGATGACGAAGGTGAGGTTGTCGAGCTCCTCGCGGGCGGCGACGCCGATCGCGCCGAGCGATTCGATCTCGTCCATCTCGCCGTCGCCGAGGAACGCCCACACGTGCGAGTTGGACGTGTCGGCCAGGCCGCGCGCGTGCAGGTAGCGGTTGAAGCGGGCCTGGTAGATCGCGCTGATCGGGCCGAGCCCCATCGAGACGGTCGGGAACTCCCAGAACTCCGGCATCAGCCGCGGATGCGGATAGGACGAGAGCCCGAACGGTGCGTGCGACTGCTCCTGGCGGAAACCGTCCAGGTGCCGCTCGGTGAGCCGTCCCTCGAGGAACGCGCGCGCGTAGATGCCGGGCGACGCGTGGCCCTGGTAGTAGACCTGATCGCCCATGCCGCTGGCGAGGTCCTTGCCGCGGAAGAAGTGGTTGAAGCCGACCTCGTACAGTGACGCGGAGCTCGCGTACGTGGCGATATGCCCGCCGACGCCGACCATCTTGTTCGCGCGCGACACCATGATCGCCGCGTTCCAGCGGATGTACGCGCGGATGCGGCGCTCGATGTGCTCGTCGCCGGGGAACCACGGCTCGCGCTCCGGCGGGATCGTGTTGATGTAGTCGGTGCTGCGCAGCGCTGGAACGCCCACCTGGCGCTCGCGCGCGCGTTCGAGCAGTTTCAGCATCAGGAATCGGGCCCGTTGCCGGCCGTCCGAGTCGATGGCGGAGTCGAGGGACTCAAGCCATTCGCGCGTCTCGTCCGGATCGATGTCCGGAAGCTGGTTGGGCAGACCGTCGGTGATGATGCTGAACCTGTCGCGTGTCACCCTCCCAGTGTGCTCTACTGCGGCCACTAAGGTCAGGAGCATCGGTTACCGCGCGGTAGCGCGGACGCATCGACCAGGGAGGTCCGCGTCGTGAGCTCGAACCCCGCCGGGGGGGCAGGTGCTGGCAACGGCCCCGGCATCGCCGAACGGATGGGCATCGTGCCCCAGATGGTCGTCATGGAGATCGGCTATGACGACGACGTCGACGAACAGCTGCGCGAACTGATCGAGGACGCGACCGGCGAGGAGCTCGTCGACGAGGACTCCGACGAGGTCGTGGACGTCGTGCTGCTCTGGTACCGCGACGGAGACGGTGACCTGGCGGACGTGCTGGTGGACGCGATCGCGCCGCTCGCGGACACCGGATTCATCTGGCTGCTGACCCCCAAGCGCGGACGCGACGACTACGTCGAGCCGTCCGACATCGCCGAGGCCGCGTCCATCGCCGGGCTGAGTCAGACGTCGATCACCACGGTCGGCACGGACTGGTCCGCTGCTCGGCTGGTGGGGCGCAAGTCCGGCGGCAAGAAGTGATCGGCGTCGGAGACGTCGCGCCGGACTTCACGCTGCGCGACCAGAACAACGAAGAGGTCACGCTGTCGGCCTTTCGCGGCAAGCAGGCGGTGCTGATCGTCTTCTATCCGCTGGCGTTCACCGGCATCTGCACCGGAGAGCTGTGTGCGGTGCGCGACGACCTTTCGACGTTCCAGAACGACGACGTGCAGGTGCTGACGATCAGCGTCGATTCCCCTTATGCGCACAAGATTTTCAGCGAGCGGGAGGGTTACGACTTCCCGCTGCTGTCCGACTTCTGGCCGCACGGCGCGGTGGCGCAGTCGTACGGCGCGTTCAACGACGAGGTCGGTTTCGCCAACCGCGGGACGTTCCTGGTCGACAAGGACGGCATCGTCCGCTTCGCGGAGCTGAACTCACCGGGCGAGGGCCGCGACGCGCAGGCCTGGCGGGACGCGATCGCCGCGCTCTAAGCCGCGAGTGCGTGTGCTTTGCGTCGCCTGGGCCTCCCGCGGCTGGGCCCGCCGGGGTTCCCCCGCGAGTGGCCACTTTCGCGTCGAGTGGCCGGTTATAGGTGGCCACTGGGTGCGTAGGTGGCCACCGGGCGTGTAGGTGGCCACTCGACGAGGTCGGTCGGCGGGATCGGAGTGCTCTGCGTGCTCGGCTTCCAGCTCGGTGTGGTTCGTGTGGTCGCCTTGGGCTCGGAGCGTCGCGTTGGGTGGGTTTCTCGGGCAGTGCTGGGCGCGTCGTTCTGTGGGTTGCCTGGGCCTCCCGCGGTTGCGCTCGGAGGCTCGGCTTCCAGCCCGGTCCGGCGCGTGTGGTCGCCTTGGGCTCTGGCGCTCTGGCCGTCTGAACTCGTGCTCGTGCTGCACGGCTCCGAGCGCGGAGCGGCGACCACCATGGCGCCTCGGGCACG
>Ga0164242_10002259_pt1 | contig 22393 bp, 16 predicted proteins | sample OricomgcompostMG_FD_108783 | JGI IMG/M metagenome (GOLD analysis project Ga0164242, IMG submission 108783) | Miracle-Growth compost microbial communities from Emeryville, California, USA - Original compost - Miracle growth compost (MG) ... | reverse complement strand
GCGCTCGTCGATGCAATTAAACCGTTTGCGAAGAAAACGCTGCGCGACGGCGTGCTTGGCGGCATTGGCGGCTTCGGGGCGCTGTTCGAGGTGCCGAAAAAGTACAAGGAACCGGTGCTCGTGTCCGGCACCGACGGCGTCGGCACCAAGCTGAAGCTCGCGTTCCAGTTGAACCGGCATGATACGGTGGGCCAGGATCTCGTCGCGATGAGCGTGAACGACATCCTCGTGCAGGGCGCCGAACCGCTCTTTTTCCTCGACTACTTCGCGTGCGGCAAGCTCGAAGTCGGCACGGCCGCGACGGTTGTGAAGGGCATTGCGCAGGGCTGCGAACTGGCTGGCTGCGCGTTGATCGGCGGCGAAACGGCCGAAATGCCGGGCATGTATCCGGACGGCGAATACGACCTCGCGGGCTTCGCGGTGGGCGCGGTCGAGAAGAGCAAGATCATCGACGGCAGCACGATCGTGCCGGGCGACGTGGTGCTGGGACTGGCTTCCAGCGGGATTCATTCGAATGGGTATTCGCTGGTGCGCAAGATTATCGAGCGCGCGAATCCGGATTTGAACGCCGACTTCGACGGGCGCCCGCTTGCCGAAGCGTTGATGGCGCCGACGCATATTTATGTGAAGCCGCTGCTCGCGCTGATGGAGCAGATCGCCGTGAAGGGGATGGCGCATATCACGGGCGGCGGGTTGGTTGAGAATATTCCGCGCGTGTTGCGTGAGGGGCTGACTGCTGAACTCGATCATCGCGCGTGGCCGCTGCCGCCGTTGTTTCAGTGGTTGCAGAAGCATGGTGGGGTTGCGGATGCTGAGATGCATCGGGTGTTTAACTGCGGGATCGGGATGGCGGTGATCGTGGCGGCGGATCAGGCGGATGCTGCTGCGTCGTTGCTGGCAGCTGCCGGTGAACAGGTCTGGAAAATCGGGGTGGTGCGCGAGAGCCGGGAAGGGGAGGCGCAGACGGTGGTGGTTTGAGGGGCGCGGGAGCGACTTCGACGTCGTAACGGTCCGCCACACGGTTGGCCACGGACTGATGACGGGCCCCATGTTTTTCGGAGCATGGGGTTCAGTTTTTTAGACAAGGGCGCGTAGAAGCGACGCGCGGCCGCCACAAATTGCGCGGAAAAGTGGTCGAGGCGCACGCACCGGATGAAGGTATGGCAGAATGCGGACCGCGCTGACAGCGCCTTCGTACGACACGTGAAGGGGCACCCCCTTCCGCGGCGTCGCGCAGCCTTCGCCGCTTCTCGCCGGTCAATCCGTCATGAGCTTTGTGCGTCCGAAAACGCATCGGTATCCGCTTGTTCTGCTTGCCGCGGCTCTGGCCTTTCCGAGCATTGCACGCGCCGACTGCGTACTCGACGCCGCCAAATATCATCGCGTCAATCCGACGATCCTGCTCGCCATTGCAATTGTCGAGAGCCGGTTGCAGCCGCGCGCGGTTCACAAAAACACGAACGGTTCGGCCGATTTCGGCGTCATGCAGATCAACTCCGTGCATCTGCCGGAACTTGCGCGCTATGGGGTCAAGCGGGCAGACCTCTATGACAGCTGCAAGAACGTCTATACCGGCGCCTGGATACTGCGCAAGCGGCTCGACCAGTATGGCAACACCTGGGCTGCAATCGGCGCTTACCATTCGGCGACACCGGCGCTGCGCGACAGCTATGCTGCGCGCGTGCAGGCGACGGTGCGCTGGCTGGTCGACACCGGCTACGCGTATCCCGGCGACGGCGCGAAGTAGCCCGCGGTCGGCTGGCGCACGCGACGCGACATCCTCCGCGTGCGCGTTCCCCCGTCAGTACGCTCCCCGCTTGCCGAACACGACGCCCACCGTGCGCAGCAGAATCGCCACATCCTGACCCAGTGTCCAGGTCAGCACATAGTGACTATCCAGCTTCACGCGCGATGTGTAGCTAACGTCGTTGCGTCCGCTTACCTGCCATAGCCCCGTCATGCCAGGGCGTGCTGCGTAGTAGTAGCGGATTGCGTCTCCATATTTCGAGATCTCCGCATCCACGATCGGGCGCGGTCCGACAAGGCTCATGTCGCCGCGAATCACGTTGAACAGCTGGGGTAGCTCATCGAGACTGGTCGCCCGGAGCAGGCGACCGATGCGCGTGACGCGAGGATCGTTGCGCAGCTTGTGATCCGCGTCCCACTCGGCGCGCGCGAGCGGATCGCTCGCGAGCAGCTCTTCGAGTATCCGCTGGGAGTCGGTAACCATCGAGCGGAACTTGTAGACCTTGAAGCGCCGGCCATTCTCACCGATGCGGGTGTGTCCATAGAACACCGGGCCCGGCGACGACACGCGCACCGCCAGCGCGATCGCGAGCAGTGCTGGCGAAAACAGCAGCGTCAACGCTACCGCGGTAGTGCGGTCGAAGACTTCCTTCAGGAAGCCGTGAACGCCTGGAACCGGCATATGGTTCAGGTCGATTGCCAGCTCGCCACAAATCTGCCCAGTGCGATGGGTGATGAAATTCGCCATCGACGCATCCGGCATCCAGCGGATTTCGACGGGCAGCCCGCGTAACTGCATGACGACCTGCTCTAGGTCTGCGCACGAACGCAGCGACAGCGTGACCCACACTTCGTCGATCTGATTGTCGACGACGAACGCGCGGATTTGTTCGAGGGCGTCGACTTGGCGAAGGTTGTGTCCCTCGACGGCATCGGCGCCCATGAAGCAGCCAATGACGCTGTAGCCCGTCACGGGTGACTGTTGGGTTTTATGGTGAAGCGACTTCCCGTGACTGCCGTATCCGACCAGAAATACCGTTTTGGTATTAAGTCCGCGGCCGCGAATGGTGCGAAGGAAGAGATCGATCGAAATCCGGTTCGCCGCGAGCAATAGTGCGGTAGAAGCCAGCCAGCTCAACGCCCATGCCCGCGAAATCCCGCCGCTTTGATGGAGCAGGAATGCGGCGAAAATCCCGGCCAGCCAGACCGATATCCACGCGCCTGTTACCCGCGTGCACATTTCGGCTATGCTGCGGCCGCGCCACCCTTCATAAAGCTTGAAATACTTGAAAAGCGTGAATGCGTAAAGGGTGCAGAAAAACGTTATCGTCTGGTAGAGATGCGTGAATTCAATGTTGCGATGGCGCTGCATCAAATAACCCAGCAGATAGCCGGTCGCGGCAATCGTGCCGACATCGATGAACTGTGTGAATAGACGTAACCGGTCGCCACGATATCCGCTCTTTCGCGCTACCGCTTGGGCGTCGGGCAGGCTGAAAGTGTCGACGGGCGTCATTGCGACAGCCCCTCGGCTACATTCACAAAGCCGGCAATGTAAGCGCCAATTGCACCGTTGTCTGGCTGTTCCGTACGCAGGTGCAATGCAGCGCTCGTCGAGCTGCACGATGACGCGCGCCGCCCGCCCGGCTGGCGCGCCTGTAAGAGCCTCATACCGCTGCTTCCCCGATTTTCTATAAACGCTGAGTCATTATTGTGTTACGCCCGACACGAGTCGTGTGAGCGTCCCGTGTTTCTTGTTATCGGCGAAATTATCAGCCATTGCAAATGCATGCGCCATATTTTTTCCGCGGAAAATTCGTGCGTTGGCGTGCATGCTACACGTGGCATCCGTGAGCCGTAGAGATGAAAATGGCGATTTCGCTCGTAAACAAAGCGCGCAAACGTTTGCGTGTTTATGTGAAACGTTTGTGCTGTGGAAAGTCCTGGGCAACCTGGAGTTCCATGACGGCCGTGTGAATCTCGTTGTTGCCCAAAAATTTTGACACCTTATTTCTTTCTTGATACCGTTCGCCCCCAACGGGGTTAGTTTCTTCACCAAACGCGAGTGTCATGATGAAAATAAGAGATTTCGTCGCAACGTCGATCGTATTCACGATGATGCTGTCGCCGTTGGCGCATGCCCAGGCAGCGGGCGGCGGCGCAGGCACGACTACCGGCGCAGGCACCGGCGCCGGTGCTGCCGGCGCCGCAGGGGCTACCGGTGCGGCTGGCTTGAGCATCAGCACGATCGGTATCATTGCTGCGGGCGTCGCCGTTGCCGCGGGCGTCGCGGCGGGCGTCGCGGCCGCTACCAGCGGCGGCAATTCGGGCAGCACCTCCACGGCAACAGCCACGAGCACCGCTCACTAAATTTCCGGCAAGCCGCTCAAGGTCGGTACAAAGCAGAAGGCTCCGTCACGGAGCCTTCTGCTTGTCCGCACCTGTGATCGTCGCATGTCCGGTACATCTCGCGCATTGGGCAAATGTTTTTCCGGCGGTTGGCGTTATTCAGTACCTTTGTTTTGGCGGCGTGTTCCTCTTCCTTGCAAGGGGTCGGCGATGCAGTCGGCCTGTTGCGGGCAACCCGCGGCAACCAGCAGGTTGACGCGACGCAGCTCAATCCCAGGTATCGCTATCTGCGCGTCTCGGTTCATGGCCGATCGACGCTGCTGGTGCTCGGGTATGTCGATCCCGATCGTCACGGTCCCGTCGAAGTCTGGTACAGCGGCAGCGGCGAGGTGCTTCGCCTGCAGAACGGCCGGCTCGTCGGCGCAGCGGGTCTGACGGTTGACTGGTCCAACGTGCATTTTTCCGCTTATCCGCACTGGTCGGATATTGCTTCGCCGCTCACGCTGACGCGCTCGCGCGACGTGATGCCCGGCTACGCGTATGGCGTGACGGACACGCTGCAATTGAGGCCGATCGCCCCGCCGGCCCGCACCGACCTCGCGGATCTCCGCTCAAATGCATTGCAGTGGTACGAGGAAGATGCGCGCGGATTGCGGCCCGCACGTTATGCGGTGATGCGCGAGGCTGGCGAGACCGTGGTTGTTTATGGCGAGCAGTGCTTGAGCAACAACTTCTGCCTTAGCTGGCAGCGCTGGCCGGCGCACGCGATGGGGCAGAGCGATGCACGATAAAGAGCGCCTGGCCGGACATCGGGTTGCGTACGTGATGATGTGCGTGGTTGCGTGCGCCTCGCCGGTGTATGCGCGAGCCGACGAAACGCTGGTCGTGAAGTCGCCGATGTATCTCGGCGACTGGCTTGCCGGGCAGATCAACCAGATCAATTCGGGCCACGGCGCCGACTCCGGTTCGACCCTGTTCCCCGCAGGACTGAGCTGGCGGTCGCATCACGAGATCGAGCCGCAGGAGCGTCGGCGTCAGCAGTTGCTGAAAGACATTCGCGATCTGCGCGGCAGCGACGCGGCGCAGTTCTGGGCGCGCGATGGCATCTATGTGCTGATCGACTCGCGCGCCGCGACCGGGCGCGTGCCGGTCAAGAACGGCGATCCGCGCTGGCTGCAGGGCAACCCCGCGGCCGACCCGCTGCTCGAACCTGGCGACGTCGTGAAAGTGCCGAACCGTCCCACGTCCGTGACCGTCGTACGCAGCAGCGGTTCGCTGTGCGTGTTGCCGTACAGGGTGAACGCAGAGGCGATCGACTATATCCGCACGTGTAATTCACACGCAGATCCCGTTACCGCATGGGTGGCCCAACCCGAAGGCACCGTCGAGCATTTCGGCGTGGCTGCGTGGAATCGCGAGCCGCAGGACCTGCCCGCTCCCGGTGCATGGATCTGGGCGCCGGACCGCCGCGACGGCTGGCCCGACAGTCTGTCCGAGCGCATCGCCGAGTTCTTCGCGACTCAGGGCGTGTCCGACGACGACCCGCGCTTTCGGCCCACCGTCGAGATTCCGTCGCCGCCGCCCAGCGACGCGCCGCGCGCGCGCGCTTTCCCGGTAACCGGTGGCGACTGGGGCGGCGCGGGCATCCTGCAAACGCCGACCGCGCGAATGGCCGAAGCCGGTGAAGCTTCGGTCAGCGTGACCGATGTCTCGCCGTATCTGCGACTGAACGTGACGCTCCAGCCGCTCGACTGGCTCGAGTTCGGCTTCCGCTATACCGACATTACCAATCAGCTGTACGGCCCGGTATCGTGGAGCGGCTCGCAGACCTACAAGGACAAAAGTATCGACCTCAAGGTTCGCCTCCTGAAGGAGTCCGCGTATTTGCCCGAAATGGCAGTCGGCGTGCGCGACCTTGGCGGAACCGGACTTTTTGCCAGCGAATATCTGGTGGCGAGCAAGCGCACCGGCAACTTCGACTGGAGCCTCGGCCTCGGCTGGGGCTACCTGGGCGGGCGCGGCAGCTTGCCGAATCCGCTGTCGGTAATCAGTTCCCGCTTCGATTCGCGGCAGGCGAGCGACGGCACCGGCACACTGAACAACTCGTACTTCCGCGGACGCACGTCGGTGTTCGGTGGCGTCCAGTATCAAACGCCGTGGGACAAGCTGATCCTGAAGCTCGAATATGACGGCAACAATTACCAGCACGAACCGTTCGGCGCGACCTTCAAAGACCGCTTGCCGCTGAATTTCGGCGTTGTCTACCGCGCGACTCCACACTTCGACCTGAGCGCCGGCTTCGAGCGTGGAAGTCGCCTGATGCTCGGCATCGCGTTCCATGGCAACCTGCGCAACGCGGCGTTTCCAAAGTTTGGCGATCCGCCGCACCTGCCGTCGCCGCCCGCGATGCCGGCAGCCACCGCGTTCGCGTCAACGTCAAACCCGCTTTCAGAGGATGCGTCGGCGATAAAGCCGACGAGCGCGCCGGCCGATACGCCCGCGATCATGCCGACCCCAGCTATCGAGGCGAACTGGGCTCAACTGGTCGCCGACCTCGAAGCGCAACTGCGCTGGCGCGTTCAGCGCGTGCGGCGAGAAGGCTCCGAGCTTTTTGTCGAATTCGACAATCCCGATGCGTTCTATTTGCAGGACCATCTGGACCGCGCGGCGAACGTGCTGAATCGCGATGCGCCGGCCGACGTCGCGGTGTTCCGCCTGCAACCAGACCAGCGCGGACTGCCGCTCTCAAGGTACACGATCGATCGCGCTGCCTGGGTCGCGAGCCATACGCGCGCATTGCCGCCGAGCGAGCAGAAGCCGGTGCTCGTCAGCCAGCCGCCGCTGCCGTCGAAGCAGGTCGACGACATGCCGCTCGTTTTCGATCGGCCGTTCAAACGTTTCACCGGATCGATCGGCCCAGGCTATCAGCAATTCTTTGGCGGCCCTAACGGGTTCCTTTACGCGATTTCCGCCGTTGCGCGCGGCGAATTGCGGCTAACGCCGACGTCGTGGATCTCTGGTGCGATCAACGTCAATCTGCTCGACAACTACAGCCATTACACCCAGGTCTCGACGAGCAACCTGCCGCCGGTGCGAACCGACATTCGGCAGTATGTGACCAGTTCGCGCGTCACGATACCGGTGCTCCAGGCGACCAAGGTCGGCCGTATCGGCGAGAGTGGCTTCTATAGCGTGTATGGCGGCCTGCTCGAAAGCATGTTCGCGGGTGTCGGCGCCGAGTATCTGTACCGGCCGTGGGGCAGCCACTTCGCGATAGGCGTCGACGCGAACGAAGTGCGCCAGCGCGGCTTCCGTCAGGACTTCTCTCTAATGGCCTACCAGACGTTCACCGGCCACGTGACCGCGTACTGGGATACCGGCTGGCATGGCGTTCAAGCAAACATCAGCTTTGGCCGTTATCTGGCGAAAGACGTCGGCGTGACGGTCGACATTTCGCGACGTTTCCGCAACGGCGTGACGATCGGCGCGTATGCAACGAAGACCAACGTGTCCGCCGCGCAGTTTGGCGAGGGAAGCTTCGACAAGGGCATTTACTTGTCTTTCCCGTTCGACATCATGTTGCCGCGCTCGACCGGCGAGACCGGCAGGGCGACGTGGGAGCCGCTGTTGCGCGACGGCGGCGCGAAATTGAACCGCCAGTACACGCTGTACGACATGACCGAAATGAGCGATCCGCGCAGCCTCTGGTACGGACCGCCAAATACTGGGCCCTAAAAGCCCTTCTTTTCCAGCGATTGACGAGCGCGGTATCGCGTTAGGCTCCGTCTGTCGACCGTTGTGGCTCAGCCTCCACCCCCGGGCCGTGCACGTAGACGATATTTAATTGCCAAGGAATGCAGTTGTTCAAACCCGAAATGCGATTCGCGAGATTGCAAAAGCTTTTGCCGCAGGCGCGGCCTGGATACACGATCATGAGCCGGTTGTTGCTGATTGGCGCGATGGCCGTGCAGACGCTGTTCCCCGCGACATCGTTCGCGCAGGGCGATAGTGCGTCTTATCCGCCGATTCCGCCGTGGATCCAAAGCAGCACGAACGCCGCCAGCAGTGCAGCCGCGATGCCCGCGCTGACGCCGGCGCAATTGAAAGGGGCTGCGGCTGCTGTCGGCGGTACGCCGTCGTTGAACGTGCCTGCGGTGAGCGACGCAGCGGCCGACGCTGGCAGGGTCTCCGCACCGGATGCGCTGATCGGCAAGCCCGCCGCGGCACCCGGTGTCAAGCCCGAGCCTCCGACGGCATTCCAGCGATTCGTTGCCGACACGACCGGGCGGATGCTGCCCGTCTTTGGGCAGAACCTTTTCACGGGCGCGCGCGCTGACGCGTACACGCCCGTCGGGAACGTGCCCGCTCCCGCCGACTACGTGATTGGACCGGGTGACGAAATCCAGCTGCAGGTGTGGGGCGGCGTGGATGGCAATATGCGCCTGAATGTAGATCGCAACGGGCAGATCAATATTCCGAAGATCGGCGCCGTGACGGTTGCTGGCGTTCGTGCGTCGGATCTGAACGGCGTGCTGAAGCGCCAGATTGGCCGCGTATTCAGCAATTTCCAGGTGAATGCGACGCTTGGGCAATTGCGGTCCATTCAGGTGTATGTGGTCGGACATGCGCGGCGGCCGGGCGCGTACACGGTGTCGAGCCTGTCGACGCTGGTGAACGCGCTGTTCGCGAGCGGTGGCCCGGCGCTGGACGGCTCGATGCGCAAGATCGAACTGAGGCGCGGCGGCCAGCTCGTTACGACGGTTGACCTGTACGGGTTTATCACAAAGGGGAACGCCGACGGCGACGTTCATCTGTTGCCGGGCGATGTCATCGTGATTCCACCGGCCGGCGCGCGCGTCGCGCTGCTCGGTGCGCTCGATACGCCCGCGATTTACGAACTAAAGTCACCATCCGAGCCGCTTGGGCAGATCCTGGGGTATGCGGGCGGTACGACCGCACTGACGAGTACCGACAAGGTGACGATCGAACGTGTCACGGACCCGACGCTCGATCAGCCGTCACGCCGCGTTGAAGAGCGACGGCTCGATGCAACGGGACTCGGGAGCACCGTGAAGGACGGCGACGTGATTACGCTGCAGCGGATCAATCCGTCGTTCACGAACGCGGTGACGCTGCGCGGTAACGTGGCGGTTCCGCTGCGCTATCCGTACACGCCGGGGATGAAGCTCTCCGATCTGCTGCCGGAGCCGGCTGCGCTGCTGACGCCCGATTACTTCCGGCGCAAGAACGTGCTCGTGCAGCTCGATCAGCCGGACCACGCGGTCGGCGACACGCAGCTTCCGAATCAGATCAGCCATGTCCAAAACCTCGTAGACGAGCCGAACTGGAACTACGCAGTGATTGAGCGGCTGGACCCGAAGAACCTGACTACGCAGTTGATTCCGTTCAACCTGGGCGCGGTAGTGCACAAGACGGATCCGACGCAGGATTTGCGGCTGCAACCGGGCGACATCGTGACGATCTTCGGGAAGCGCGATATGCGGTTGCCGCAGGCGGACCATACGCGGCTTGTGCGGGTGGATGGCGAGGTGCGGGCGGCCGGGGTTTACGAGTTGCAGCCTGGAGATACCATCCAAAGCATTTTGCGACGAGCGGGCGGGCTGACGCCGGAGGCGTACGTATACGGCACCGAGTTCACGCGCGAGCAGACACGCGAAACGCAGACGAAAAATCTTCAGAACGCGATTGATCGCGCAGAAGAGCAGTCCAGTGCGAAGCTTGCCGCAGCGGTGGCTAACTTGCCGGCGTCGACCGACAGCAAGGGGTTGCAGGATCAGATGGTGCGGGAGCAGCAGGCAGAACTTCAGCGTTTGCGTAACCTAAAGCCGTCTGGGCGCGTATCGCTCGAATTGGCAACGGACGCACACGCCATCGGCGATCTACCGGATCTTCCGCTCGAAAACGGTGACGCTATTTACGTTCCGCCGCGTCCCGCGTTTGTCACGGTCGTGGGCGCAGTCGATAACGAAAACGCGCTTATCTGGAAGCCGGGCCGCACCGTGGGCGACGCGCTGCGCACAGCCGGTGTCCAGCGGGACATCGCCGAGCCCGATTCGGCATTCGTGCTGCGCGCAGACGGTAGTGTGTTCAATCGCGACTCGGCGCATTGGTTGAGTTCGTTCGGGTCGACCAAGCTGATGCCGGGCGACACAGTGGTGATGCCGGAGAAGATCGATCCGCGTTCGGGGATGACCAAGTTTATTGCGGGGTTGACGGACTGGTCGCAGGTGTTCGCCAACTTTGGTTTGGGCGCGGCGGCTATTCAGGTGCTCAAGTAGGCCGATATGAACGATATGCAACTGAATACCGCAGCACGAGAGAACGGTGTCGAGGATGCGAGCCGGGACAGTGGCAGGCTGCTCATCAATGTAGTCGACATCCTGATTACACTGGGTGAGCATAAACGCCTGATTTTAAAAACGGCGGTAATCGTCGCGCTGCTCGGCATAGCTGCTGACGTTGTGCTGCCGGCGTCCTATACGGCCAAAACGGTGTTCATGCCGCCGCAACAGCAGAAATCCGGCATTGGCGCACTCGCGGGTTTGGATGCGCTTTCGGATCTCGGTGGCGCAATCGGATTGAAAACGCCCGACGAAATGTATGTCGGACTTCTAAAAAGCGACACGGTCGCCGATGACCTCGTTGGGCGATTTGACTTACGCGCGCGCTACAAGAAAAGACGGCTGAGTGACGCGCGCGAAAGGCTTGCTGGTGAGGTAAATATCACCAGCGACAAGAATTCCGGGCTCATCACGGTTGAGGCGAAGGATAAATCGCCGGAATTCGCGGCGAAGCTGGCAAACGCATATGCCGACGAGTTGCGTTTGCTTCTCGACAGGATCGCGGTTACTGACGCTCAGCAACGCCGCCTTTTCTTCCAGCAGCAGATCGACAAGACGCTCACGAAGCTGAGTGAGGCGGAAGTAAATTTCGAGCAGGCTCGCGCGAAATCCGGCGTCGTTAGCTTGGACGGGCAAGTCGCCAGTACGATACGTGAATCCGCGGCGTTGCGGGCAAAAATCGCCGCGAGCGAAGTTCAGTTACAAGCGATGCGCACTTATGCGACAGCAGACAATCCCGATGTTGAGCGTGTGGTGGCGGCGGTCACGACGATGCGCAAGCAGCTCGCAGACATGGAGCGTGGGAGCGAAGGCGAGGCCGGCGCCGATGTTCAGGGGAGTGCGGCAGCGCTCGCGAATATTCGTGCCTATCGAGAGGTGCAATATCAGGAAGCGATTCTTGATGAATTTCGAAAGCAACTTGAACTTGCCCAGGTTGACGAAGCTAAGGAGGGTCCGCTAGTTCAGCAGGTCGACGTAGCGCGCGCGCCGGATCGCAGAACCGGACCGAAGCTGCCAGTTGTTATAGCGTTGGCGATTCTTGCCGGACTAGTTGTAGGCGTAGGGTTCGCGCTATGTAATGCGCACCTGGCGTCAAACCCGCAGCTTCGCGACACCCTCCGGCGCGTTCGCGAAGCATGGCGTATTCGCAAGTCGTAATTGCCTGAAAGGCAGCGTTGCCTGATTTGCGGTGGGGGGCCGTGCTCGCGGGTTCTCCGTCTCTGAATTGGAAACCCGAAGTCGATGCGAAACAATATCGCGATGTTATTTGATGGAGTGGCGCTACTGCTGGCTAAAGCCACGTTCATCGGCTTGCGGCTGCTTACGCTGTATCTTTGCGCAGCGTTTCTTGCTCGCTCGGCTTTTGGAGCCTTGGCGCTTGCATTTACGACCGCTGAGATTTGCCGTTATATAGGCGACTGGGGCACCGACGTCTGGTCGCTGCGTCGCTTCTCGCAGCTTGAAGCCATACCGGCGCGCCGCCAGCTCTGGCTAGTAGTACGGTTGCGGATTGTTGGCAGTCTCGTGGCGGGCGGGCTTGCGTGGACAAGCATCGCGTTGCTCGCGCCGCAGCCAATCGTTTGGTGGCACGCGATGATCAGTCTGACTGCGGTGACTAGCCTTTGGCTTAATCTGGGCGTCAACTGGTTCCAGGCACGTGGATCACTGCGCCGCATCGCTTGTCTTTTCGCGGTAGCCGGTGCGGCATGCGCGCTCGTGCTTATCGTTGAACACCACATGCAGGCGAGCATTACGCAGCGCCTCGTCACGCTCATGAGTTTCGAAACTGTATTGGCGGCGTGTGTCGTAATCATCGCGCTGCTCAGCGGTGCCGGGGAAGTCGCGTCGTGGACGCGACCCGCGCTTCGGGCTTGGTTCACGGAGGCGACACCGATAGCGTTTGCTGCCTTAATCGGTCTTGCTTATGGTCGCCTTGACCTGTATTTCGTGAGCCGCACGGCGAGTCCAGACGTTCTGGGCGACTACAGCTTGGCACAGCGGCTGGTCGAGCCCATCCTGTTCATCGCTGCTGCAATGAGTTCGACGATATATGCACGTGCCTCAGCATTCATTCAACAGCATGGACGGTGTTCTGAAACGTCGGGCTACGCATGGCGGTGGGTTCGTATGGTCTCTTGTATGGCGACCATAGTGAGCATTTTCATTGGTATCGTCTTTGCCCTTGTGCGCCACTATTTGCTGCCAGGGTATTCAGGTGTAGTGACGTTCATGTGGACGGCCCTGCTTTGCACCTGTTTCCGTTGTACGAATTTGGGATTGACCGCTTTTATTCAGGCGTTTGGTGAGTACAGGTTGATGTTTCGTATCAGCTTGTTTAACGCTGTTAGCATAACGTGCGCGGTAATTGGCGTCGGCACGCTTTTCGGTCCGCTGGGAGCAGCGTTAGGAGTGTCGTTAGGCGAAGCGTTGAACACCGGTGTGCAAACATACAAGCTAAGGCGAATACTGAGCGCTGAGGGGCAAACGTGAGAACGTTTGTTACCAAGGAGTTGGGTTTAATGAGAAAGGCCCCGACATGAGATCGCGTACAGCGGGGGGAGTACACGATGTCGCCTGCCTGATCGTGGCGCGCAATCTTGGTGATGCCGTCATCCAGTCGGTATTCGCCCGAGATTGGGTCAGGAGCGGGTACGCTCGCCACTATATTGTTTGGACTCGCCCGCAAGTTGGGTTTATCTTTGAAGGCGCTGAAAACTGCGAAATCGTGGCGTCGCAATTTCCGGTCGGCACGTCCAAACAATTCGACCGGAAAGGCGTAAGCGGTTTCCTTAAGGCAGTTCACACGCTCAGGCGCCGTCGAATTACGGTTACACTCGATTTAATCGGCGATTTTCGCGAGCGTATTTTTGCACGCTTGATCGGCAGTCGGGAGCACCAGCATATCGGCTGGGAAGTGGGACATCCCTTTCGCGAAATTATTCGAAATCCGTTTGGCGTTGGTGAGGTGGCATTTGAGGTGCCGGCTTCAACGCCCAATGTCTATGAAGCGCATCGCGCCTTTCTGGCAAGGCTGACCGGCGAACCGGCCGCCGAAGCACAGGCTATGTCGCATAGTGGCGTCTTGCGCCGTGTCGGCTTGCATCCATTCGCTTCGCAACAGTGCAAGCTTTGGCCTGAGTCGAACTGGAGAGATCTGGCCAGTCAGCTCGCGCAACGAGGCATCGAAGTTGTCGCGTACGGGGCGCCAAGCGAGCGCTCCGCGTTGGAGCGTATGTTCCTTGGATTGACCGCGCCGGTCGAAATCGTCACGCGCAGCATCAGCGAATTTGCCGATCACGTTTCGCACGTAGATCTGCTCGTCGGACTTGATAGTTTTTCGGTTCACATGGCAGACCGGCAACGGGTGCCTTCAGTCATGCTGAACGCGTGCAATAACCCGGCTCTATGGCGTCCCACAATGGGACGCAGTTTGAGTCAAAGCGGTGGTTGCTCGGCCTATCCGTGCATGAACGTGCCCGTGTGCGAGAGCGATGCGCATCCGTATCGGTGCATCCGTTCCATTAGTGTGGAACAGGTTTTGAGTAATGTTATTTCGGGGATAGTCGAAGTCGGTACATGAATTGTTGCCATGCGATCTGCGAGAGAAGCGATCGATGTATAGGTTTATCGAACGATGGTGAATAAATGAGCGGCTTGCACGATTATCTAGCCCAACTTGGGCGCGCGTCGGTATTGGTGGTCGGCGATGTCATGCTCGACAGCTACTGGCATGGGAGCACCGACCGCATTTCACCAGAGGCTCCCGTGCCTGTTGTGAAAGTCGAGGAGGATGAGCATCGGGTCGGCGGGGCGGGTAACGTAGCGTTAAACGTGGCCACGTTAGGTAGCCGAGCGATGCTGCTCGCGCTGGCGGGTGACGATGAGCCTGCGACCAGGCTTAAGTCGTTACTGATCGAAAAAGGTGTCGACTGCTTCTTGCAGACCGTCGTCGGCAGCAAGACCATTACCAAGCTACGCGTGCTGTCGCGGCATCAACAACTGATTCGACTGGATTTCGAAGATCATTTCTCTCAGTGGGTTCCTGACAGCTTGTTGCCCGAATACCGAACACGTATCGAGCGTTGCGGCGCAGTCATCCTCACCGATTATGCGAAGGGCACACTGCGCGATGCGGCTTCGCTCATTGCGATTGCGCGTGGCTTAGGCAAGCCTGTAGTCGTTGACCCGAAAGGCACGGATTTTGAGCGCTATCGAGGCGCGACTGTGATCACTCCCAATATGTCGGAATTTGAGGCGGTCGTCGGCAGGTGCGGTTCAGACACAGAGGTCGTGCACAAAGGCATTGCGTTGCGCGATGCGCTGGGACTGGAAGCGTTGCTTATCACGCGCAGCGAAAAGGGCATGACGTTGCTGGCGCGGGGCGCTGATCCGCAGCACCTCGCAACGGAGGCCAGAGAGGTGTACGACGTCACTGGAGCCGGAGATACGGTTGTTGCAACGCTCGCCGTCGGGTTGGCCACAGGCATACCCATCGCACGTGCGGTTTGCCTATCCAACATTGCGGCAGCCATTGTTGTCGGGAAACTCGGAACGGCGACGGTGGCTCAGCACGAACTGGGCGACGCCATCAACCACTTGGTTTCTGTGCAAAAAGCGGCCACAGGGACACTGGATGTTCGGCAAGAAGTGGTCCCTGAATTCGCTACTTCAGAAATCGGTTGAGGTCGCGCGCGCATAGAGGGGCAATAGCGGAACGGACCACCTTCGGCTGAACGGTCCACAACAATAATTTGTGAGCAAACATCATGAAGGACGTTAAGTCGGGGCAATACAACAGCGTGCAGGTATTGCGTGGTGTCGCCGCGATGTTGGTGGTATTACACCATGCGGGCACGCTTGTCTCCGAGCGCGGCCTAGGGAACATCAGCCAGTTCGATTGGGGTGCGGTCGGCGTCGACTTATTTTTTGCGATCAGCGGATTTGTCATGGTGATTACGACAAATCGAATATGGGGACAAGCTGGCCAGTGGCGAGTATTCATAAAAAAGCGCTTGGTGCGCGTCGTCCCGCTTTATTGGGTTGCGACCGTCGTTAAAATCGCGATGACGCTGGCATTGCCCGCACTCGCGCTGCATAGCCATCTCACGATCTGGCACACCGTCGCGTCGCTGTTATTTATTCCGGCGACTAATCCAAATACGGACACCGTCTTCCCGATTTTGACGCAAGGTTGGACCTTGTCGTTCGAAATGCTTTTTTACTGCATCTTTGCTGCGGCAATCTGGAGCGGGCGCAAACCGGTGAAGATTGTGTCGGGCACGCTTATCGTGCTTTCGTTGCTCGCTTTGGCGAAAACAAAAAATTGGATGCCGCTGGGTGCGCTCACTGATCCTCTATTGGTCGAGTTTATTTTCGGCATGTTGATCGGCTTGGCGACCTTAAACCGTAAATTTTTGCCAAACCGCGTTGCCCTCATTCTTTTATTTGGTGCCATTGTTGCATTTGTTCTGTTCGGCAATTATGCACAATCTTACGATGGTCTGCCTCGATTTGTTTTCTGGGGCGTGCCTGCTGCGGCGGTTGTCTATGCATGCCTTTCCATGGACTGGTTGTTTTCAGGCACTCATGCGCGTTCTTTTCGAAGATTGGGCGACGCGTCGTATTCCATCTATCTCTTTCACACGTTTACTTTGCCCGTGGTCGGCATAGCGTGGAATCACTTTCGATGGGTCGGTATTGTGTCTGCGTTCGCCGCAGTCGCGATCTGCATGGTTTTTTCTATCGTAGCGGGGCTTGCGATTCATCGATATATCGAAACACCATTGACAAATCTGCCTGCGGTACGCGGGGTCGGACGTCGAGGCGTTGCCTAATCTATGTCTCTCACCGAAGTCTCACGGCAAAAGACCGTGGTCCGCAAAAAAAGCGGACAGATTCGTTTTTCAAAGACTGCCGATCATCGGCGCCAAGCAAATAAATGATTCGATAAAATGGGTGTCCTGATGTGGAACATTTTGATATCGGTGGGGGAAAGGAAGAAAAGTGCATTTGCAATCTTTGTTTGCTCGGTGATTATTGGCGTCATGCTGTTGCATAGTTTCCCCCCCGAATATACCGCAAAGACTGTGATATTGCCTCCCTCTCGCCAGGGAGTTGGCGGACAAAGTATGGGACGCACGCTTGCGTTGCTTGCTCTGAGTCACGATGCGTCAGCGGGAAGCGAACGGGAAAAGTACGTAGCGTTGCTTAAGAGTACCTCCGTGGCAGATATGCTGGACAAAAGGTTTGATTTAACGAGCAAGTACAAAGTTGCTACGGTAGTGGATATAAAGCGAGTCTTGGCCGAGAAGACCAGTGTAATCGACGATAAAAAGTCTGGATTTGTGGTGGTGGAGGTTACAGACCGCTCGAGGAAGGTCGCCAAGGATCTGGCGAATGGATATGTCGAGGCGTTGCGCATAATGATTGGACGCATGAAGTTGGCTGAGGCAAAACAAAGAAAGATATTTTATGAATCGCAGATTGGTATATTGAATAAAAAAATAGCGAAATTGGAAAATTTCCTGTCGGGTCTGGGAGATAGAACAGGACTGGTTAGCATCGACGGAAAAATGGCGGAAATCATTGCATCAGAGGCGCGGGCGAGAGCAGACCTTCTGGACGAGGAAATTACAATAAAAGTAATGGAAGCATATGCCGCGGATGAAAACCCGGAGATCATCCAGATGCGGGCTCGATCGGCGGCGCTGCGCGAAGAAATAAAGCGACTCGAAGGAAGCGATACGGGAAGTGCCGACATGTTCGCTACCAGCAAGAGTGATCGGGGGGTCGCAACCATGAGTACGTACCGCGAACTCAAAGCCGATGAGGCTGTGCTGGCGGAGTTGAGGAATCGGCTAGCCCTCGCCGAAATTGATGAAGCGAGAGAAAGTCCACCGATTCAGCAAATAGATATTGCCACGTCACCGGAAAAGAAGACCTGGCCGAATTGCGGCGTTATATTGAAAATGTTTTCGCTGCTTGGTGTATTTTGTGCGGTCGGATATGCTGTTTTCGCAAAAGAATTGGAGTGTAATGTCGCTCTGCGACTGAAAATTTTCGAGTTGAAAAAGACATGGTGAATCGGCGGTGTACGCACTATTTAATCGGCGAAAATAAATCGAATTGAATATGGAAATTTCAGCGCGGTCGAGCCTGTCGGAGCGCAACGCTGCCATATATGTGTACATTGGCTTGGTGCTTTCCGGCTTTATGCTGCCCCTCGATAGCGGCGGGAAATTAGCGCTTTCCAATGTGGCGCAAATTGTCCTTTTGATTATGGGGGCGCAATTAGTTCAGATATCTTCCGCAGAGTATCTGGTTGCCATTTTTCTGGAAATTTCTTTTTTTGTCAGCGGAATCTACGCCTACATCGAATATGGAGTTCTACCGCGTGTGGCGGTGGATTTATTTTTCTTCGTTTCAGTGCTGTGCTACTTTCAGGCAAAAAATATCATTGAGCGCTACAGCGGTGAGCAGCTCAATCGCGCCTTCAGGTTTGCGATTTTGACGTTGATCCCGGCATATCTGTTGGCAGGTATGCATAATTTATCGCCTAATGGGATCGGATTGATTGTTTATTTTGCCGATGACAAATCTCAGGCTGCATTATATCTGGGCATTTTCCCGTTTTTGTCGTTACTGGTTTTTCGACGCCTTGGATACGTGCTGGCTATTATTTTTCTTCTCTTTGGAATGGCGACGATTTCTCAGTTGCCCTACGTTTTTGCGCCATTCCTCGTCGTGGCTATTATCGCAAAGGCGGTTAGAGAAAGTAAATCTTCCCGATCACTGCTTTGGCTTGGCGTTAGTATGCTGATCATACTTTCTATTGCGGGCTACTTCATGCGAGAGTATGCCACCTTGTTCAAGAGCCTCGATCGCATTACTAATTTTTTAAGCTCGGACCATGTGAGCGATTCCGCGGCCGCGCACGAAAATTTGATTCGATTTGGATTAAGGTTCAAATTAGAAAACATCGGTAACTTTATCTTCGGCGCCTCGCCGGGGGATTTCGTGCCCGCGTTACTTCATTCGGGAATTGATTATTCTAGGCTGGAAAAATTTGATCCGAGTTTGATATATGAGGGTTTTTTATATAAGGCGCCGATTCACTCTACTCACGTTGCGCTGTATTCGGAGTTTCCAATCTGGGTTTTTGTCATGTATGTTCTTTGGCAATTCACCGTACTCGCAAAGCTCGTTCGTGCGCGAAGCTGGGAGGGGGTGATGTATTTTATATCCTTTAATATCGCTGTCATGTATTACAGCGCGCATAACAAATTTTATTACACGTTCGATATGGCGGTGCTGTCATCTTATATGGCGTCAAGAAAAATTTTCGATAGTGGAAATTCGACGCGACCATCAATCATTCGACATGCGGCGAGCTCGGAGTGAAATGGTATCCGTGCTGCGATCGCCAATCGTGATGCCAAAGTCGCACCTCTGCTCCAGATTGGGCCCTGCGCCAACAGTCAGAGGAAATTGCAACGGACGGCGTTTTCGAATGCGCTCGACGATGGGGGTGTCGACCGTGAGGGATCAACGCGCCGGGGCGGATTGTCGACGACATAGAGAAAATGAAAAAAGAACTTTCTATTTATATCGATGTTTTAAGAATCGTGGCGGCTTTTTTTGTTTTTTTTGGCCATGCGCATTTTTTCACAGGCTGCTTCGCCATGTTAAGGGGTAATGCGCGCGAGGCTGTTGCTGTTTTTTTCGTGCTGTCCGGTTTCGTAATCTCACATGTGACAGATCGCGGTAAGCAAGATGCACGTCAGTACGCGATGGCTCGAATGGTCCGGATTTATTCGGTGGCGGTGCCCGCGATTTTTTCTACATTCCTGTTCGACCACATTGGCATGGCGAGAAATGCTGCGCTCTATGGAAATGCGACGTATTTCAACGCGAACCCAGGAATTTTCGACGTACTTCGAGCGCTAACGTTCACGAACGAAATTTGGAATGAACACGTGATTATTGGAACCAATGAGCCATATTGGTCGTTGGGCTTTGAGGTCTGCTATTACGTGATTTTCGGGTTGTTTTGGTATCTGCGTTGGCGCGGGTGGGCGAAGGCGACACTCATAGTCGCACTGCTGTTGGTCGTCGGACCGAAGATCGCGAGCTATTTTCCGCTTTGGCTGCTTGGCGTATACACGCACAAAGTCGTAATCGAGCGCGCGAAAAATGGGGTGCAACGGCGGTCTTCCATTAAATCGTGGATGATGTTTATCACGCCGCTCGTTGGCTATTTTTTGCTTAAATTGGCTCTGTATATAAGCAAATTTGAACTCAGGCCGATGTTCGACCGATTCGAGTTTTCGACCGCCCAGTTTCTCACTATCGGATATTTTTTCTTGGTCGGCATTTTCGTTTCGGCACACCTCATTGCTTTCCCGGACATTGCCGAATTTCGGTTCCCGTCCCGTGTTTTGTGCAAGACCGAAAAATTCGTTCGATGGGTTGCCGGGGCAACTTTTACCCTTTATCTCCTGCATCTGCCGATATTGATCGCGATGGTATCCATTTTGCCGGAAAGCTACGGGGAAAAGACGTGGGCATGCGGCGTTGTAGTCGGGACGTTGGTTCTGGTCGGCCTGCTGGCGGAAATATCGGAGCGTCGGAAGCAATGGTGGCGCCGCGTTATAAGCCAATTATTCCAGTGGGTCGAGCGGCGCGATGTATCAATTTAATTTACGTTTTTTTTAACGGGCCATTACTCCTGAAGTGCTCGGGACGATAGCGTTGCAATGTAAATGGTATGGTGCGCGGCAGATTAAGGCGACCGTTTTCTTGAGAGATGAAATCGCGGTAGCCCGCACAAAAAAACGTTGCATAAATAGATACAACTATTGATAGTGGATTGGGTGGGTGATGAAAAAAAAGCTTAAAGAGTCCGGCCGCGCTCCGGGCGTGTTAGTGCTGTTGGCGAGCTACAACGGAAAGGGCTACATCGAGGAGCAAATCGAATCGATTTTCGCTCAGCAGAACGTTGACGTTAGTATCGTTATTTCGGATGACTGCTCGCGGGACGGCACTTACGAGCACTTATACGAAAAATATCGTTCGAACTCGAGAATTAGCTTTCGGCGATCAGAAGAGCCGTCCGGCTCCGCGGGGGCAAATTTCCGGTCTCTGTATCGGGAGATTGATTCAGCGGGATACGACTTCGTGGCGCTTTCGGATCAGGACGATATCTGGGCGCCGGACAAGCTCGTCAATTCAATTGCTTGTTTGGAATCGGGCGACTTTCATGGCTATTCCTGCGCGGTTACGGCGTTTTGGAACGACGGCCGTGAAACGCTGCTCAAACAGTCCGGTAGAATGCGTGAATTAGACTATTTATTCGAAGGGGCGGGGCAAGGTTGTACGTTCGTAGTATCACGCCGGTTTTTCGAAAGAGTCCAGCAATTTTGCCGAATCTTTCACGCGGAGTCGGAAGCGCTCCATTATCACGATTGGCTGATTTACGCATTTGCGCGAATTACCGGTGTTAAATGGTATTTCGACCAACGTTCATTTATTCGATACAGGCAGCACGGAGGAAACGAGATTGGCGCGCGTGGCGGCGCTTCGGCGATGCTTCGGCGCTTGAGTTTGATACGCAATGGATGGTACGCACGTCAAATCCACGCGGCGGTGGAGATCGCTCGTCTCTCGCACGACAACAGCGGGTTATTTTCCACCTTCTGCAAGCTGTACCATCGGCGAAAGTCAGTTATAAGGCGCGTGGCGTTGGGAATGTTCCTGCTGCGTCATGGCCGCCGGAAAATGGTAGACCGTATGGTGTTAGCTTTTGCTGCAGCCATGCAGTGGATTTGATTTGCCTGCGCCAGCTTAAAGAGTGATGATGTGTCGGCGTTATAGTGAGGGCATAGATTGGCGCAATTGATTGGCCGACGGGTCGCTTTTGACTTCGCGGAGGCCACGAGAAGCAGATTGGATATTGGCATCGGCCATGCTACATCAAAATTCGCAGGCCGCTGCTCGTTGTTGATGGAGCTCGGCGTGTCTGCGTTGGCGGTCGAGTGTCTAACAGAACGTGCCAAATGCCATCGATAGTTGCGGCCACGATCCGAATATTCCGCGAATGCTTATGCAGTAAGGCGCCGAGGTCCAAATGGTGTTGTGACATTTGCAGGAGCCCTGCATATTGATGCGGGAATCCTGCAAATTCCGACGAGGTATGGACCGGTCCGAAGACGGGGTGGCAGTGGGGGGATTTCCTCCGCCATCCGCTGCCCGAGCAGATCAATTTGGAGCATCCGTTCGCTTTGCATATCTGATCGACTGGGACCGACTTGCACGGCGATGAGCGCGAGATTCGTCCTGCAATGCGGCCCCCGGCGAGTTCACCGTGCTCGGTTGCGCGCTTGCTGCCATCCGGACACCGGAATGACCGCTCCCCTGCGTAGGGATCGCCATTTGGCATATGGCGGTTGCGCTTTTGCGGTGCCGTAGAACGTCGCGCCACTGTCTTGTCGCCGTGTGAAAAAAGCGCCCCAAATCGCCGTTTTCGGCACATAATTTTGCTTACGCCGCAAACGGAGACAAATGTGACTGCAATCTCCTTGGACACCACCGATTGCCGAATCCTCACCGTTCTCCAAAACGAGGGCCGAATCAGCAACCTTGACCTCGCCGAGCGCATCTCTCTATCACCCTCCGCCTGCCTGCGCCGTCTGCGGCTACTAGAAGAGCAGGGCGTGGTAGACCACTACCGCGCGTGCCTGAACCGCGAAATGCTCGGCTTCGAAATGGAAGCTTTCGTACAAGTATCGATGCGCAACGACCAGCAGAACTGGCAAGACCAGTTCGCGGCCGCGCTGCGCGAGTGGCCGGAGGTGGTCGGCGCCTACGTGGTGACCGGGGACACGCATTACATGCTGCGGGTCATCGCGCACAACCTGAAGCACTTCTCGGACTTCGTG